>Ga0247727_10017980_pt1 | contig 11182 bp, 11 predicted proteins | sample WisWelCaveWW1625_FD_202498 | JGI IMG/M metagenome (GOLD analysis project Ga0247727, IMG submission 202498) | Biofilm microbial communities from Wishing Well Cave, Virginia, United States - WW16-25 | ecosystem: Environmental > Aquatic > Deep subsurface > Groundwater > Cave microbial mat | place...
AAAACCTGATGCCAATTTAGTTGCCCAGATTTTTCGCGCCATCACACGGCTGGGCAGCATTCATAATCCGACTGACTCGCCCTCCGCAGTCTAATTTGGCGAAGGTATTAGTACTGTGACAGGTTTTTGCCGCGTTGGTGTGCGTGACGCGTGCGCGGCGAACAGCGCGCGCGCGTAAATTGTGGCAATCGTGTGGAAACCTGTCAGGTCTGTCGCAAACCCTTTGACAGTCGTTTCCCCTTAATCTATAATCGCGTGGGCATGGGCGGGATAACCCCGCCCCTACGCAATCCTCCTTCCTCATCCCTTCTATCGGAGACGTTTCCATGACTGAACCTCTTTACATCGCAAAAAGCGATCACGAGATTTTTCTGTATCCGCGCATGGCGAATCGGCACGGACTTGTCGCGGGCGCGACTGGCACGGGCAAAACGGTGACGCTGCAAACGATGGCGGAAAATTTTTCGCGCGCGGGCGTGCCCGTTTTCGTTTCGGACATCAAAGGCGATGTGTCGGGCATCAGTCAAGCGGCGGGCGACAATCCCAAAGTGAAGGCGCGCATCGAACAACTGGGTCTCACCGATTGGGTGGCGAACGGGAATACGGTCGCGTTTTGGGATGTGTACGGCGAGCGCGGGCATCCCGTTCGGACGACGGTTTCGGAAATGGGTCCGCTGTTGCTGGCGCGTTTGTTGAATTTGAATGACACGCAAAGCGGCGTGTTGAGCATCATTTTCAAGGTCGCGGATGATAAAGGTTTGCTGCTGATTGACTTGAAAGATTTACGCGCGATGGCAAAGCACGTCGGCGACAACGCGGCGGAATATAAAACGGAATACGGTAATGTGTCGCCTGCGAGTGTGGGTTCGATTCAACGCGGGTTGTTGACGTTGGAGGAACAGGGCGCGGAAAAATTTTTTGGCGAACCCGCGTTGAATCTCGACGATTTCATTCAAACCGATTCCAACGGCAAAGGCGTCCTCAATGTACTCGCGGCGGACAAATTGGTGCAAGCGCCAAAAGTGTATGCGACGATGTTATTGTGGCTGCTCGCAGAATTGTTTGAGCAACTGCCCGAAGTGGGCGATCTCGACAAACCGAAACTTGTTTTCTTTTTTGACGAAGCGCATTTGCTTTTCAGCGACGCGCCCGATGCGCTCCAAGACAAGGTTGAACAAGTGGTGCGCCTCATTCGCTCAAAGGGCGTGGGTGTTTATTTCGTCACCCAAAATCCGTTGGACGTTCCCGATAAAGTGTTGGGACAACTCGGCAATCGTGTGCAGCACGCGTTACGCGCATTCACGCCGCGCGATCAGAAAGCGGTCCAAGTCGCGGCGGACACATTCCGCGCGAATCCGAATCTTGACATCCGCACTGCGATCACGGAACTTGGCGTTGGTGAGGCGCTCGTTTCTTTTTTGGATGAAAAAGGCACGCCGGGGATCACGGAACGCGCGTTCATTCTGCCGCCGCGTTCACAAATCGGCGCGATTACGGATGAGCAGCGCGCAGTGATTATTTCAAACTCGTTGATTGCGGGCGTGTATGAAGCGGAAGTGGATCGCGAGTCGGCGTTTGAGATGTTGAAAGCGCAAGCGCAAGGCGCGATGCAAAATGCGGAGCAGGCGCGTTTGCAAAAAGAGGCAGAGGCAGCGGTAAAGAAAGCGGAGGCGGATCAAAAAAAGGCGGAAGCGGAAGCGAAAAAATTGGAAGCGCAGCAAGCGAAAGCGGCGGCGCAAGCGGCGCGGGAAGAGGAACGGCGGTTGAAGGAAGAACAGCGGTTGTTAAAGGAACAAGCGCGTGAACAAGAACGCGCGCGTAAAGAGGCAGAACGCGCGGCGAAAAATAATCCGTTCAATCAGATTCTTGGCAGTGTCGGCACGACCGCGACACGCGAAATTACGCGGGGGATTATGGGAACGCTGTTTGGGACATCGCGGCGGCGATGATCATTTTCTTGGTGAGTGATACGTATGAAAAATGGGCTGACCATTGCCGCGATTTTGATAGGGATTGCATTGGGCTATGCACTCTATCAATCCATCAGCGATCTCAAAAACGAAAATGTAAGACAAGCGCAGACGAATCAGTGGTTGAGTGAACAGATTGCCCATTTGCAAGAGAAACTAAAGACTCCTAAACCTCAATCGGATTTTAGAGGCACGCTCGTCAATGGATGCAAGGACGATGAGTGTCTTGTTGAAATGGGCGATGGGTATAACTCGTATTTGATCGGAATAGGCGTTTTCAAGGGCTTTTATCGCTCGGTACAGCGGAGTGCGTGGGGAGAGACAAAAAACTGTGATACGCTTGTTCTCGCTGGTGGGACAGAAGCGCTCCTGCGCGAATAGATGAACCTGATTCAGCAAGAAAATACCGTGAACAGTCTTGATCCGCAAAATCGAATTCAATTTAATTTGGATTTATCTCAACTCACACCGTCTGAGCGCGACAAAATTCTGAACTCTACGGAAACCGCTCCCATCGCGGTTGTTGTACTAGAACCATTGCCACTTGGAAAAGATGTGCCTGTGTGTCATTCGTTCATAGAAATCCTCCGCGTCAAATAATTTAGTATGGATGACTTGGAAAACTACATCCACCATCGCAAGAGACGCGATCCAGAATTTGCACAGCAGTTTGAATTGGGCTATGTCATTTTCAAATTAGGCATTCTCGTGCATTTAGCATTGAGATTGCTTCGTCGCGGAGGGCGCTTCTCGCAATGACAAAGTACAAGCATGGCAGAATCCACTCTCCCTAGCGCGTTGCTCAAGAACGCGGACAATGAGGTGATCGAAACAATCGGCGCGGATGTTGGCGTTCCCGCGCCGAGTCGTTCGCGTTCCTTGTTCACGATGCTGTTGCGTTTTGCGTTAGTGTTTGTGGTGGCATGTCTGGTGTGGGAGGGATTGAAATTTATCGGGGGCAATCCGTGGCGGTTTTCAACGGTGGAGGGCGCGTGGTTCAATTTGCTTTGGTTCCCGCCGCTCGAATTAAAGTTCGCGAATGATTTGAACATGCCGCACTTGTGGGATATTTTTGGCGCGCTGATTCAGCCCGCGCAGCGAAATGGTCCGCCGTTGGTAAATGTTCTCGCGCAAGCGGCAGTCGTGACGATGCAGGCGGCATTGGTTGGATTTTTGATTGGGACGCTGCTTGGACTTGTACTCGGGACAATTTTTGCCCATTCCAATTTACTGGAACGCGCGCTGTCGCCCTACGTTGTCGCGTCGCAAACAATTCCAATTTTAGCGATTGCGCCTATGGTGGTGGTGTGGCTCAACGCGGGGTGGTGGTCAGTGGCATTTCTCGCCGCGTACCTGTGTTTCTTTCCCGTCACGATCAATACCTTGCGCGGTTTGCGTTCGCCCGATCCGCGCGCGGTGGAATTGATGAAATCCTACGCAGCTTCGCGTTGGACGACGTTGTGGAAAGTGCGCTTTCCCTCCGCGCTGCCGTACATTTTTACGGCGTTAAAAATCGCGGCGACGACTTCGATTGTTGGCGCGATCATTGGCGAATTGCCATCAGGTTTGGCGGATGGTTTAGGACGCGTGATTTTGAATTTCAATTCCGAATACGCGATTCGTCCGCCGAAATTGTGGGCAACCATACTTTTTGTTGCGCTCGTTGGTATCCTCTTTTTTATCACCGTCACGCTCGTCGAACGCGTGCTTACGCGGAATATGCGGAAATTGGAAGGGTAGAAAAGGAGATAGGTAAATAGGGAGACAGGTATGCAAGTGACTTGGTTCCCTGTTTTCCTGTTTCCTTGTTTTCTTATGTCCGTTGTTTCCATCCAATCCGTCAACAAAACATTTGGCAAACAGGGCGCGCAGCAGACGATTGCGCTGCAAGACATTGAGTTGCAAATTGAACAGGGTGAATTTGTTTCGCTCATCGGTCCTTCGGGCTGCGGAAAATCTACGCTGCTGCGGATCATTGGCGATCTGATTGCACCGACGAATGGGACGGTGTTGGTGAATGGAAAGCCCGCGCCGCAAGCGCGCGTGAATCGCGAGTACGGGATTGTGTTTCAAGCGCCCGTGTTGTTTGATTGGCGTTCGGTGGAAAAAAATGTGCAGCTGCCTTTGGAAATTATGGGCAAGTCGCCCAGTGAACGCGCGGCGCGCGCGAATGAAATGTTGGAACTTGTCGAGTTGAACGGATTTCAAAAACATTATCCGTACCAACTTTCGGGCGGGATGCAGCAGCGTGTTTCGATTGCGCGCGCGTTGTCGTTTCATCCGCAATTGCTGTTGATGGATGAACCGTTCGGCGCGTTGGACGAAATTACGCGCGAGCGTTTGAACGCGGAACTCTTGGATATTTGGAGTCGCACGCACACGACGATTGTGTTTGTGACGCACTCGATTCCCGAAGCGGTGTTTCTCTCGACGCGCGTGGTGGTGATGAGCGCGCGTCCGGGGCGCATTACGCAAATTATTCCGATTGATCTGCCGCAGCCGCGCAATTTTGATACGCGCGAATCAGCTCGGTATTATGAGTTGATTACGCAAGTGCGGGAGGGGCTACGCGAGGGATGATGCGATGTGCGATGTAGGCGATAGAGTTCATCGCACATCGCCTACATCGCGGATGAAGGCGGAAGGATGAAGGGGTGAAGGGATGAAATAGGGATGAACTATCAAGACTATATTACGATTGATCCAAATAGGCGAGGTGGGAAGCCATGTGTGCGCGGCTTGAGAATTACAGTTTATGAAGTTCTCGAATACCTCGCCTCCGAGATGACGGAAGAAGAAATACTTGCGGATTTTCCTGACCTCACACATAAGGACTTGAAAGCGTGCATCGCGTTCGCGGCGGATCGTGAACGAAAACTTGTCGTTGTGCCTGTATGAAATTGCTGTCACAGTGCATCCCAATTTCGGACACAGATAACACGGATGCCACAGATTCGAGTTCAAATTAAGTAACTCACGTTACGCAGAGGAAAAACCCGATTGACAGAATTAACAGAATTAACAGAATTAAAAATCAAGTCTGTTAATTCTGTTAATTCTGTCCAAAGCACTTATTTGTAAGCAAACTGCGTAACATGAGCCAAGTAATTTCATTGCGTCTTTGCGTGAGATACGCGATGTAATGTGTCGGGGTGATGGAACGAGGAGGCAAAAAATGATTGCGCCTGTGCTGTTGGAAGAAAACAAATTAACCTACGAAGATTATTTGACGTTTCCTGATGATGGGAAGCGGTATGAAATTATTGATGGAGATTTATTTATGGCACCTGCTCCCGATACCGATCATCAAGATATTTCTGGAAATTTGTTCGTGCTGTTGCGGCGGTTTGTGCGTCGCCATCAGCTTGGGCGGGTGTTTTATGCGCCGTATGACGTGGTGCTGGCGGAACATGATATTGTCGAACCTGACATTATTTTTGTTGCGACAGAAAACGCGCACATCATTACCGAAAAAAATATTCAGGGCGCGCCTGATCTGGTGATTGAAATTGTGTCACCATCAAGCCGCGAACGGGATCGGGTGCGGAAATTTCGCCGCTACGCGCGATTCGGCGTGCCAGAGTATTGGATTATTGAACCAGACGAGGAAACCGTCGAAGTGTTCACGTTGGTCGAAGGGAAATTTGAATTGCTGCACAAGTGTGGTATTCGCGGGCGTGTGAAATCTATCGTGGTGAAAAATTTTGAGTGTGCGGCGCGCGAGATTTTTGAGGGACCGAAGGAGTAGGGGATACGAGAAGCGAGAAACGAGAAATGAATCGAGACGAAAATTATGGCGTCATTGAAAATTTTTGGGCGGCAATGAATACGAATGATTGGCGCGCGGCGGCGGAATTTTTTCGTGACGATTTTGTTTTGGAGTGGCCGCAATCGGGCGAACGGATGCGCGGGCGCGAAAATTTTGTGGCGATGAACGCGAATTATCCTTCGCACGGACGATGGGTTTTTACCGTGAATCAAATTGTTGCGGGTGAAACGGATGCGGTGTCGGACGTGAGTGTGACGGATAGCGTGTTTCAAGGACGCGTCGTGACGTTTTCAGAAATTCCTGATGGGAAAATTGTGTCGCAAAAAGAATTTTGGCCTGAACCATTTGAGGCGGCAGAATGGCGCGCGCGGTGGGTGGAGAGAATCGAAAAGTGAGTGGGGAGGACATGATGCAAAGTGAGGCAAATATGACCCAAATGACTTTACAGGTTCCTGACGAATTAGCGGAACGGATCGAACCGTTCGGCAATTGGCTGCCGACGATTATTGAATTGGGGCTGATCGGCTTCAAGACAATGGCGACTTTAACGGCAAGTGAGGTCGTAAAATTTTTGGCGTCGAATCCAACTCCGCAACGTGTGCTGACGTATCATGCCTCCGATGCTGCACAACAACGCTTACAACGTTTGCTGGCGTTGAATGAAGCGGGGATGCTTTCAGAGTTGGAACAGTTGGAATTGGATGAGCTGCAACAACTTGAACATGTACTGGTTATGTTGAAAGCGCGCGTTGCCGCCGAACTCCAATAGGGAACAGCCGTGACGTCTGAGATTCCTGTGGGATTGCGTGCACTGGTGGCGGAACGTGCCGAGTATCGCTGTGAGTATTGTCTCTTTCCGCAAGATGCTGCGTTTCATAAACATGAACCCGATCATATCGTTCCCCTTCAACATGGTGGTATGACAAATCAGGAAAACCTTGCGTTGGCATGTTGGAGATGCAATCGCAACAAGGGGCCAAATGTTGGTTCGTTCGATCCAGTAACGAATTTGTTGACGCCGTTTTTTGATCCACGAAAGCAAAAATGGACAGAACATTTTGTTCTGGAAGGCGTTTTTATTCAACCACTTACGCCCGAAGGACGGGTGACGACAAAAATTTTTCGGTTCAATGATGCAGAGCGAATGATCGAAAGAAAAAAATTATTGCGCGTAAATTTGTATTCCCCAAACCCATGAGTCCCTCCACCGAAAAAATCTACCCCGCGCGGCTCGCGCCGCCACTAGAGGCAACGCGTGTTTCCCTCTTGGATCGCGTGCGCTATTATTTCCCCACCCTCGCGATTTTTTTCGCGGTTTTGATTGGTTGGGAAATTTTAGTGCGCGTGCTGGGTATTACGAAATTTATTTTGCCTGCGCCGAGCGCGATTCTGGAAGCGTTTGTGGCGAGTGTTGGGCAATTGGTGGATCGCGGTATTTATACGGGAACGGAAGCACTGGGCGGTTTTGTTGTTGGCTGCGGTTTGGGAATTTTGGTCGCGTTGGCAACGGCGCGGTGGACCGCGGCGCGAGAAACATTGCTGCCGCTGGCGATTGCGGCAAATTCGGTGCCGATTATCGCGTTCGCGCCGATCATGAATAATTGGTTTGGCGTGACGAATCAATTTTCCAAAATGGCAATCGTCGCGGTGATTACATTTTTTCCAATGATGATCAACATGACGCGCGGCTTGACGATGGTGGATCCGTCGGCGTTGGAGTTGATGCGTTCGTATGCGGTGAGTGAGTGGACGATTTTGCGCGAGGTGCGGATTCCCAATTCGCTGCCGTACATGTTTAACGCGTTCAAAATTTGCGCGACGCTGGCGTTGATTGGCGCGGTGGTGGGCGAATTTTTTGGTGGCACGCGCGATTCGTTGGGCGTGTTTATCACGCAAGAAGCCGCGTCGTCGCGTTTTGAAAATTCGTGGGCGGCGATCATTATCGCGTGTGTGTTGGGGATTGGATTTTATGTGTTGATTGTGGCGATTGAACGTGTTGCGATTCCATGGCACGCGTCAGTACGGGCGAAGGATGAAGGATGAAGGATGAGGGATGAGGGATGAGGGATGAAGGATGAGGGATGAGGGATGAGGGATGAAGGATGAAAAGTGAAGAGTGAGCATCCCCAGATGCGGATGGAAGGAGGAAGGATGAAAAAGAAAGGAGGTGAAACGAGAAGCGAGAAACTGCCTGTCCTGAACAGAGTGAAGGAAGAAACAAGATTACAGACGCAATGAACGATTCGCGATACGCAACTTGCGATTCGCGATTCGCGAGATTTCCTGAGGAGGAGAAAGAATGAAAAAGTTTGCATTACTCTTGGCAGCGTTGACCATGGTCGCTCTCGCTGCCGCGTGCGCGTCCGCAGCACCCGCGCCTGCACAGAAAGTTACGCTGCAATTGCAATGGGTGCCGCAGTCGCAATTTTGCGGGTACTATGCGGCGTTGGAAAAAGGGTTCTGGAAAGACGAGGGGCTCGAGGTGACGATCAAACCGGGCGCAGTGGAAATTGTGCCGCAGCAAGTTGTTTCCACAGGCGGCGCAGACTTTGGCGTGGCGTGGCTTCCGAAAGTTTTAGCATCCATCGAACAAGGCGCGAATCTGGTCAATATCGCGCAGCCATTCCAACGCAGCGGCACGCTCGAAGTGTCGTGGAAGGACAGCGGCATCACCAAGCCCGAAGATTGGAAGGGCAAAAAAGTTGGGACGTGGGGTTTCGGCAATGAACCTGAATTGTTTGCCGCGATGCGGAAAGCGGGCATTGATCCGAATAACAAAGCGGACGTGACGGTGATTCAACAGCCGTTCGATATGTCGCTTCTGTTGAACCGCGAATTGGATGCGGCGCAAGCAATGACCTACAACGAATACGCGCAGGTGTTGGAAGCGGTCAATCCCGCGACCGGGCAATTGTACAAGCCCGAGGATTTGAACGTGATCAATTTCCAAGATGTCGGCACGGCGATGCTGCAAGATGGCGTGTTCGTGCGCGGCGATTGGATTGCGGACGCGAAAAATCAAGACACCGCCGTGAAATTTTTGAAAGGCGCGTTCAAGGGCTGGATTTACTGCCGCGATAATTTTGACGACGGCGTCGCGACGGTTTTGAAATACGGCACGACCCTCGGCAAGGGGCATCAAACATGGCAGTTGAATGAAATCAACAAGCTGATTTGGCCCTCGCCAAACGGTCTCGGCATCATGGATTCTGCCGCGTACAAACAAACGGCGGACATCGCGCAGCAATTCGCGATCATCAAAGCCGCACCGAAAGAGGGCGTGTATCGCACAGACCTCGCGCAAAAAGCATTAGACGCGCTGGGCGCAAGTGTGGATACCAAAGGCGCGGGTTATCAACCCAAGACGGTGGCGATTACAAAGGGTGGGGAATAGAGTAGTCAGTGATCAGTAGTCAGTAAGCAGTGGTCAGTAATCAGTGGCAGGTGGCGATGCGAGAAACGAGAAACGAGAAACGAGAAACGTCAATCGTGAAACGTGATACGAGGAACGAGAAACGTCAAACGTGAAACGTGAAACGTGAAACTTCAAACGTCAAACGTCATCGCTACCTGCTCAGTCTTGCAAGATATTCGGTTGTGTGACGCGCAACGAATGACCGTTGGCAAGGATATTTCTTGTCACCCGTCACCCGTCACTCGTCACCCTTTAGGAGACAACGATGTTACAGCTCGATTTCGGCATTACTCTCAAAAGCGATTTGGATGTCCGCCGTGAAGTGAAACTCGCGCAGCAGGCGGAGGGCGCGGGGTTTGGTTATGTGTGGACGTTCGATTCGCATGTCTTGTGGCAGGAATGTTATACGCGCATGGCGTTGTGGGCGTGGAATACAAAAAAGGTTCACATCGGCACGCTCGTTACGAATCCGATTGTGCGCGACATTACCGTGACGGCGAGTGGTTTTGCGACGCTGCAAAAAATTTCGCGCGGGCGCATGGCTTTAGGCATTGGGCGCGGAGATTCGTCGCGGCGCGTGCTGGGAAAAAAGCCGACGACGAATGATAACTTGATGAATTTCGTCGAGGAATTTCGCGCGCTGACAGCTGGACAACCTGTCGAGTACGATGGACATCCGATTCAATTGACGTGGGCGGACGCCGGTGTGCCGCCCGTGTGGGTCGCGGGTTATGGACCCAAAGTTTTGACGGCGGCGGGAAAATACGCGGACGGAATTATTTTGCAATTCGCGGATCCGCATCTGATCAAATGGTGCGCCGATTTTGTGAAACAGGGCGCGCAAGAAGCGGGACGCGATCCGCGCGACATAAAAATTATGGCTGCCGCGCCCGTTTGGATTTCGGATGATTTGGAAACCGCGCGCGAGCATGTGCGCTGGTTCCCCGCGCTCGTGTCGAATCATGTCGTTGATTTATTGAAACGTCATCCGCGCGAAGAATTGCCGCAAGAGTTGTACACCTACGTTGAGGATCGCAAGGGCTATGATTATTTGCATCACGCGCAAGTGGGCAGCGACAACGCGCAATTTGTGTCGGATGAGATCACAGATCGCTATTGCATCGTCGGCAATGTGAAAGAACAAATTCGCCGCCTCGAAGAATTGCAATCGCTCGGCGTGACGCAGTTCAATATCTATTTGATGGTGGGGGATGAGGAGAAGCAGGTCGCGGTGTATGGAGATAAAATAATTCCAAAGTTCAAGGGCAAGGGCGTTTGGAACGCGAAAGCCGCGAAAGAGAACGCGAAAACCGCGAAGGGTGCGAAAACCGCGAAAGGGAAACGCGGGTAGGGAACGCTCGCTGTAATGTTCAGTTGGTGTGGGGACTGAAACGCGCGGGAACGAAGCGGCGTTCGCTTCGTGCATTATTGAACGAGAGGGCGCAGTGCGAAATTGCAACTGCGCTTTCTTTTATTTTGAAACCCTGCGCCGCGGGTATCGAATCAAACCTAACGGGATCAATGCCAAGACTGCCGCGCCGCCGATGCAAGGCAAACCACCAATCGGACTTTTACTTGCGGGTGTCAACACCGCTTGGATGCCATTTGGACTCGATCCAAGGTTATACCAGATCGCGGTATTGCCTTTAACTTCATCCGCATTGCTTGAGACAATTGAGCCGCCAGTGATTTTGATGGTAATAACGCGCGCACCGAAACCGATGTTGCGATAGGAAATAATGATTTCATTGCTGTTTGTCGAAATCTCCGCCTGATTACTAACTCACGTTACGCAGTGAAGAACCTGATAGACAGGATTAACAGGATTAACAGGATTAAAAAATAATCCTGTTAATCCCGTCAAAAGCACTTGTTTGTAAGTAAACTGCGTAACATGAGTTACTCACGTTACGCACAAAGTGTAAAAACAGGTGTAAAGTAGGGTCATGGATGACCAACTCCTCGACCTCTACACGGATTACTTGATCAGTTCGTTCAGTCTGGTCACGGCGACTGGACTTTCCGCGT
>Ga0247727_10017981_pt1 | contig 11181 bp, 9 predicted proteins | sample WisWelCaveWW1625_FD_202498 | JGI IMG/M metagenome (GOLD analysis project Ga0247727, IMG submission 202498) | Biofilm microbial communities from Wishing Well Cave, Virginia, United States - WW16-25 | ecosystem: Environmental > Aquatic > Deep subsurface > Groundwater > Cave microbial mat | place...
GCGAGGGTGATGTTTTCGAGCGCGGTGAGGTGGGGAAAGAGATTGAAGCTTTGGAAGACCATGCCGACTTGCGTGCGCAGCGCGCGTGTCTTCGCGTGAAAATCTTTTCCGGGCGCGGCGGCTTGGTGCGCGCGCTCGAGCGTAATGTCGCCAATGGTAATGCGGCCTTCATCCAAAAGCTCCAAGCCGTTGAGACAGCGCAGGAACGTGGATTTGCCGCAGCCCGAAGGCCCGATGAGCACGGTCAACTCGCGCGCGGCGATGTGCAGATCGACGCCTTTCAAAACCGGATTGTTGTGAAAGGATTTGTGCAGATTATTGACGGAGACAACGGCGTTGAGGTTGGGCATCATAAGAGGGCCTGGACAGTATAGGTTTGCAATTTCGTGCCGCGCTATAGTTGTACCGCGAGAACTTTACGGCGTGCAATTAATGATTAGTCTATTTGCCGGCTTCCTGCTCCGCGAACAACTCGTCTAGCATCTCGAACGCATAACGCAAATGAGGAATCACGATGGAGCCGCCGACGATGAGCGCGATGTTCATGGCCTCGTGCAGCTCCTCGCGCGTCGCGCCTTCGGTCACGCAGCGGTCGAGATGATAGAAGATGCAATCGTTGCAGCGCAACACCATGCTGCCCACGAGGCCCATCATCTCTTTGTGCTTCACCGGAATTTTGCCTTCGAGATAGGCTTTGTTGTCCAGCGCGAAAAATTTCTGAAAATCTTTAAAGCCGCTGGTGAGAATTTTTTCGTTCAGGTTCTGGCGATACTTGCGGGTTTTGGTGGTTTTGGTTTCCATGGCTCTCCTTGTCCGAAAAGTGTTCCAACCTCGGCTTGGCCGAGGTTTTTAAAGGTTCACGAATTGTGAGAACTCAAAAGTTTTTAACGCAACGACCGAGCCGTTGCAAGAGCACGCAATTCAAAAACGCTTGCCGGCGAACACCAATTCATTATACGCCTCCAGCGTATCAACGTCGCGCAACACATGATCGTTAGGCATCTCGACTTCGAGCACTTCACGCGCGTGTTGTTGCATGATCGACTTGCAGCCGACGTCGCCCGTGAGCTGATTCATCGCGGCGCGGTGGCAAAGGTCGAAGAGCACGGGATTGCCGCGCCGGCCGTTGAAGGTCGGCACTGCAATCGTAGCGTGCTGCGCGCGCATATAACTCGTTACAATAAGACCAAGATCGGTCGCATCGACCAACGGCATGTCGCCCAACGCGAGCATCACCGCAGTTGCCGCGGGCGACATTGCGCCAAGGCCGGCTTTGATGGAAGTAGACAGGCCTTGCGAATAATCAGGGTTGATAACGAAGCGCACCGGCCGCGAGGCCAGCGCCGCGAGAATCTGTTCTGCCTCGTATCCTACGACGATGATGACCTCGAAAATGCCGGCTTGCAACAAGTTGTCAACCGCGTGCGCGATGATCGGTTTGTGATCCCAAAGCAGCAAAAGTTTATGGCAGCCCGACGTGCGCGAGGATTTGCCCGCGGCAAGAACGAGAGCGGAAATGGTCATGAAAGTTTTCTCAATAAAGCTGCATGAACGAAATAGAGGAGCCGGCCTTGTCGTAACAAACGGGCAACGTGGGGCGCCGTTCTTTCGCGCTAAATTTTGCGTGCGAAAATAACAAAGTTAAACCTGACACGCAACCTGGGAATGTCTTTGCCGCAATGCCTCATGGTCATTCTGCAAAAGCCTTCCTAACGCTGGAAATAATTTTTAAAGGTGATCCCGGTGCGAGGGAAGGTCCTTCCTGGATGACGTTTAAACGAGGAGCATTGCCAATGAACCACGCAGCAGAATAATAAAGCCCTGGTCAAACCGGGGCTGAACTTTACCGCAGCTGAGTGGTGAAACTCATGAAAGTCGTTTCGCGGCATAGCGGTTGCTTTTGAAGCCAACAAAGTCCTCGCGCGATTTGATTTTCTCGAAGCTTCCGTGCAAAGTCCACCGCGGCAACGATACCATCGTGTAATTTTGCGCAACGAGAATTACAAATTACGTGGTTGGAAGGCAAAACAGATTTGATCAACAACTCATCAAGGAGTGATGGCATGCAAAGAATTTGCAACATGCGATTGTGGGCGGGAGCGGCGTGTATAAGCTTGGGCGTGAGCAGCCTGTGGGCGCAAACGATTCCGACGAACATCTCCGTGCAACCGCGCGTTTCCACCGGCAGCGTGAAGACCGATGCGGACGATCCCGCGATTTGGATTCATCCGAAGGAGCCGGCAAAGAGCGTTGTTTTCGGCACGGACAAAGCCGGCGCCAGCTCGGGCATTTATGTGTGGGACATGAGCGGAAAACAACTGCAATACGTGGCGATTGCCAATCCCAACAACGTCGATGTGCGCTATGGTTTCAAGCTGGGCACTCGCAAAGTCGATATTGCGGTGACGAATCCGCGGCAGTTGAAAGAGATCAAGATTTATGAGATCAATCAACAGACGGGCTTATTGACCGACATCACCACGAGTGCAGGTATTAAGACGCCGGAGTTGGACACGCCCTATGGCATTGCGTTGTATCAACGCCCAACCGACGGCGCCCTGTTCGCGATTACGAGCAGCAAAGACGGCGAGTCGGCGAAGAATCTGCATCAATATCGTTTGGAGCCTGACGGCGCGGGCAAAGTGAAAGGCTCTTTTGTCCGCACGATTGGCAACGGCGTGATTGGTACCGTGGTGGAAGGCTTGACGGTTGATGATCAATTGGGCTATATCTATGCGTGTGAAGAGCCCACCGCAGTGCGAAAGTTCTATGCCGATCCGAGCCTCGGCAAAGACGGACAAATCGTCGCATTCGCAACGAGCGACGGCATCTCCGGTGATCGCGAAGGCGTAGCGGTTTATGGCTGTGTCGACGGCACGGGTTATATTTTGGTGTCGAGCCAAGGCAACACAACAGTGAAAGTTTATCGCCGTGAGGGTGAAGCCGGTGATCCGCATAAACACACTTTGTTGACGACGATCAAAACCAACGGCTCCAGTGAAACCGACGGCTTGGACGTTACGAATCGCCCGACCTCCGCGCAATTTCCCAAAGGCTTTTTGATTACGCACAATTCTCCGGGCAAACAGTTCAAGCTTTATGCGTGGGAAGATATCGCGAAGGATTACATGACGACCTGCACCGCAGGCGGACCGCCGCAGACTGCGGTAAATGAGGGCGCCGTCGCTGTTCCGCTTGCATTCGAGTTGGAGCAAAACTATCCGAACCCGTTCAATCCGGAAACGACGATTCGCTTTCGCGCACAGGAACCCGGCTATGTGGAGTTGACCATTCTCGATCTTCTCGGCCGCCGCGTGCGCACGCTCGTCGCAAGGGCAGTCCCCGCGGGCGAGTTGAGCGTGAAGTGGGATGGTCTGGATGATTGGGGCCGAGCGCTGCCGAGCGGAACCTATGCGTATCGCTTAGAAAGCGCCGGGCAAATTCAAACCAAGAAGCTCGTATTGGTGAAATAGCAAAGCGCATCGAAGCAATTTTTGTTTGAATAAAACCTCGAGCAGTTCACGGCTCGGGGTTTTGTCTTTTAGGCGAGAATTTTATCTGAAACAACGATTGTAAAGCGAAGCTTTTTCACCTATATTGCCGGCCAGAAAGTGCGAATAACCGGAAAGCCGGATTTTGCAAATCGGTCGTCGCAAAGTTCGGCTTCGCTCGAATACCATAGCTGCAAGCAGGAGAGTAATGTTAAAAGAGTTCTTAACCGCCACAACACCGGCTCTTGAGAAAACGATCATCACTCCCAATCGACGAGTAGATTTGGGGATCGCCTGGGAATGGGAGTACGACCAAGCTTTCATAGAGCACTTGCAAGGCACGTGTGCGAGCAAAGGCATTTCTACCTGCGTGATCGCGCCGGCGAGCGTGGAGAAAATTACGGCGAAGTATCGCAGCGGCGAGTTCTTGTTTGATTTTTATCTCGACCGCGGCTCCGATGCCGCGAAGGAATTTTTGCCCCTGGCGCAATTGGTCGAGCAGAGCGGCAGCCGTATCATTAATCACTATGCTGCAATGCAGTGGGCCATGGACAAAGCAACGATGCACTTGGAATTTTTGGCGGCGGGACTAGATGTGCCTTATACCATCATTCTCTCGCCTTATAGCAAACAGCCGGAAGTGGAAATCGCGGCCTTTGACAAGTTGAGCCGGCCGTTTATCATCAAGCCGGCAATCGGCGGAGGAGGCGTGGGCGTTGTGACTGGGGCTGAAACGCTCGCGGACATCGTGCAAGCGCGCATGAGTCAAAACCGCCAAAAGTATCTTTTGCAAAAAAAGGTCGAGCCGGTGATGCTCGGGCACAAACGCGCATGGTTTCGGGCGTATTATGTGCTCGGCGACACGTATCTTGTGTGGTGGGATGATCTCACGCACGTTTATCAATACTTGGGGCCTGTCGAAGAACGGGAGTTTTATCTCTCTCCCCTGCGAGGCCTCATCACAAAGATCGCCAAAATCTCCGGTCTCGATTTTTTTTCCGCGGAAATAGCTTTGACGCCCGATGGCCGATTTGTGGTGGTTGATTATGTGAATGAGGTCTGTGACATGCGTTCACAAAGCGCGCACGCCGATGGTGTTCCCGAGCGCTTATTGCACGATATCATTTCTTCGTTGGCGGGCTATGTCGTCCGAGAAAAACGCAAAGCCCGCGTAAAGGAGCAATACGCGCACGAAGCTATCTCGCGGAACTACGGTCATCATGCGTTCGTGGTTTAAAAAATCGAAAAGAGGCCGGCATTTTTAAAAAAAGTCAAAAAACTGCGACATTTCAGTTGCAATCACTAGGCGGCTTTGTTATATTGCGCCAATTTCCGGGGGCAAAATTTTGGATGAGATTTACGGGCTTTATGTGTGGGAGTATGAGACGACTGCGGTTGCGTCTTCGATTTGACGACGAGGATAAAAGTCGTTTTTAGAATAAAGGTTACAGGTTGGAGAAAAAAAGACGACCCTCGTTATCGACGACGAGGACGAATGTACGTACTGCTCGTAACGACCCCTCCAAATTCTTCAACCTATTTTCCCTAAGCTTCAGCTCCAAACCACGCGTTCGTTATCTATCTTTAGATGTCAGCTTTAGCCTTGAGTGTGATATCTCTGCATCTCCTGTATGCGGTAGCTCCAAAGCATTCTAAAGTTTTATTGCGTGGCACCTGCGATTTGTTTTCGCCTTCCAAATCATTCTTGGCAACAAGACAAGCTCTTTTAATACGGCTCACGCCTGTTGTGCCGTAAGTGTTTTGCTGTGGCCGTTTCCGTGGTTCAATCAAATAAAAATTGAGTTCTCAAGCATTCGCGTTTTTGCTCAGGATAACTGGGTAGCTTATTTCTTGAGTAAGACACTGAACTTGATGTATCAACTCCCCCTGCGCGTAATTAACGATTTCTTTTTTACTGAACAGGAGTTGTCGCATCTGCAAAAGTGAGGTAGGTGCAAGATGAAGGAAAACTTTAACATGAGGTATGGAGGTCCAACCTATGCGAGTTCGTCCCGTTGTTTCCGCTCGCCGGTGGCCATGTGGCTGCATATTGCTCGTGGTGCTGGCACTCGTCGCCTGTTCAACTTCCCCTTCCGAGCAGCTCCTCCAGGCTGAGAGAATGTTTAGCGCTTTGGAGGTCAAAGGAGCAGAGCAGTATTTAACTTTCGAGCTTGCCGAGCTTAGGCGAGGGATCGAAGAAGCGAAGAAGGACGTTCGAAACAACCGCGCCGAAAATGCCGCCGCCAGCCTTTACAGTATTTGCCGGAAGCTTGACAGTTGTAGCGTGGCATTAGCCAAACTCAAAATTTATGCGGAAAATCGTAGCCGCAAGCAGCTTGCTTTTCTCGACGTACAATTGAAGACTTTGGAAGGGGCGCTGGAGCGTTTACCGAAATTAACCTACGTTGATCAGAATCGTTATGATATCCACATGCACCGGCTGCGAAGATATCATAAAGACCTCCAGAACCTGGAAACCTTGATCGCGAGCGAGAATTACCCTGAGGCGCTGGAAAAAGGGTCTACGATTCAACTGCAAGTAGCAAAAATTTTCTCCGGTTTAAGTGAGGTTTCGCCGGAGATTGCACTAACCGAGCAACGGCAAGCGCAAAACCTCTCAAGACCGGCGGAAAAGCCCTCGCGATTTGCAGGCTCCATCTCATCGGTTACGGCGCAGTAGTTATTGCTTCAAAACAATCGAGGTTGAAAGCGTCTTTTTTTAATCACAAAGACGAGGGGGAAGGCTTTTTCAGCACAATTCTTTTCTCCGATCGAGCATTTTTCTACGCAACCCCCTCCCGGCCATTTTATAACCTGCTTCGCGCCGTAGGCTAATTTCTTTCTCATCCAACTCCGCACTTTCCTTCTTGCCTCGCTAGTTCTCAACATTTTGACGGAAAAATCTATTGCCTTTTTGAGCATTTTTCGTGAGATTTCAAAACACATCTTGTACGCTTACATCTTTGGAGATCTCGTCACTATGACTGCCGAACTCGACGAAAAACTCGAGGCGTTGTTGCCTGTTGTGCGGGAAGCAGGCCAGGAACATCTTTTTTCTTTTTGGGCCGAGCTTTCGCAAGAATCGCGGCGGCGTTTGCTCGACCAAATCGCGGAAATTGATTTCAAGCTGGTTGATCGGCTTTATCACAATCTGATTTTGGAAAAGCGCACGGTTCATGAAGCCACGCTCGAACCTGCTCCGATTATCTCCCTGGCGCATCAAAAAAAACATCCGCGCGAATGCGAAGAGATGCGGCAGAAAGGAGAAGAGCTCTTGCGTTGCGGCAAAGTCGGCGCACTGCTCGTGGCCGGCGGGCAGGGTTCGCGCTTGGGCTTTGATCGCCCCAAAGGCGTTTATCCCATTGGGCCGGTGAGCGGCAAAAGTTTATTTCAGCTTCATGCGGAAAAGCTCTTGGCCCGCGGCCGGCGTTATGGCGCGCCCATTCCGTGGTACATCATGACCAGCAAGGCGAACGACGAGGAGACGCGCGCATTTTTTCGGCGGCACGATAATTTTGGCTATCCCGCAGACGAGCTTTTTTTTTTCGTGCAAGGCATGATGCCCGCAATTGACAGCCACGGCAAAATCATTATGGAGGCCGCGGACAATATCTTTTTGAATCCCGATGGACACGGCGGCACGATCATCGCGTCCGGCAAAAGCGGGGCGCTCGACGATATGCACAAGCGCGGGCTTACGGAAATTTTCTATTTTCAAGTCGACAATGTGCTCATCGATATTTGTGATCCGCTTTTTATCGGTTATCATATTGCGAAAGACGCGGACATGAGCGCCAAAGCTTGCAGTAAGCGCGATGCGTATGAACGCGTCGGCGTGCTCGGCAAAAAAGGCGGCAAATATGCCGTGATCGAATACAGCGATATGAGCGACAAAGACAAAGCCGCGCGCAATGCCGACGGCACGCTGAAATACAACGCCGGCAGCATCGCTATTCACATGTTCCGCGTCGACTTTCTCACGCGCGAACTGCAATCTGGAAAAAAATTGCCCTGGCACTTGGCGCACAAGCAGATTCCCTACCTCGATGCCGGCGGCGAGCTTATTCAACCCGAGGAGTCGAACGGCTATAAGTTCGAGACTTTCGTTTTCGATGCCTTCGCCGACGCCAAAACTTGTGTCGTGCTCGAAGTCGACCGCCACATGGAGTTTAGTCCGATTAAAAATTTCTCGGGCGTGGATTCTCCGGAAACGGCCATGCGCGACCTTTGCAACTTTTACGCACGCTGGCTCGAAAAAGCCGGTGTGCACGTCCAACGCGATGCTGAAGGCCGGCCCAATGCGAAGCTCGAAATCAACCCGCTCTTCGCGAACGACGCAGAAGAATTGGCGCAAAAAATTCCTCCGGGTTTGAAAGTGGAGCAGGCGCTGTATCTGTCGTAGCCAATCACGCTGCTCACCGCAGCAACCAACGGTATTTAAAATTTTAAATTGCAAATTTTCAATTGAAAATTTGTAATCGAGGGCAGGATGGATAAAAACAAAGTCGCCGACATTCTCGACGAGATCGGCACGCTGCTCGAATTGAAAGGCGAGAATCCGTTTAAAACGCGCGCCTATGGCAATGCCGCGCGCACCCTGCGCGGCTTGACGGAAGATTTGCACCAGCTCGTCGTTGAAAACCGCCTGCGCGAGATCAAAGGCATCGGCGACGCCCTCTCTCTAAAGATCATCGAGTTGGTTACCACGGGCCGCCTGAAATATTATGAAGACTTGCGGCGCACGTTCCCCGCGGGCTTGATGGAGATGTTGCGCATCCCCGGCTTCGGCCCGAAAAAGGCCAAGCGTTTGTTCGAAGAATTGAGAATCGGCTCGATCGATGAATTAGAAAAGGCCTGCAAGGAAGATCGTTTGAGCGGCCTCGAAGGCTTTGGCGCGAAGAGCCAGCAAAAAATTTTGGAGGGCATTCAACAGATCCGGCAATTTTCCGGACGGCACCTTTTTCACATCGCAGCGCAAGCCGCAATCCCGCTCTATGAAGCCGTGAAAAAACACCCGAAAGTCATCCGCGCCGAGCTGGCGGGCAGCTTGCGCCGAAACAAAGAGACGATCAAAGACATCGACATCGTCGCAAGCTGCAAAGATTCTGATCGTGAAGCGATCTTCGAGTTTTTTATCAAGCAGCCCGGCGTGCAAAGCGTGATTGCGAAAGGTGAGACCAAAAGCAGCGTGCTCTTGGAAAACGGCATTCCGGCCGACCTGCGCCTGCTCAAAGACGTGCAATTCCCATATCTCTTGCACCACTTCACCGGCTCGGCAGAGCATAATATCGCGATGCGCGGCTATGCGCAAAAGCTCGGCATCAAAGTGAGCGAGCACGGCCTGTTTCGCGGCGAAAAGTTGATTCCGTGCAAAACGGAAGCGGAGATCTTCGCCGCGCTCGGCATGCAATACGTGCCGCCGGAGATGCGCGAAGACATGGGCGAGATCGAGGCCGCGCTCAACAATGCCATTCCCGATTTGATCGAGAAGAAAGATTTGCGCGGCGTGTTGCACTGCCATTCCACGCACAGCGACGGCGCGAATACGATTGGCGAAATGGCCGAAGCGTGCAAAGCGCGGGGCTTCGAATATCTCGGCATCTCCGATCACAGCATGTCAGTATATTACGCCAACGGCTTGCAGCCCGCTCGTGTAAAGGCGCAGCACAAGGAGATCGACAAGCTCAATGCGGCCATGAAAGGCTTTCACATCTTCAAAGGCACGGAGTGCGATATTTTGCCCGACGGCCGCTTGGATTATCCCGACGAAGTGTTGGCGAGCTTTGATTTTGTCATCGCCTCGATTCACAGCAGCATGAACATGACCGAAGAAAAAGCCACGCAGCGTCTCATCAAAGCCATGCAGCATCCCGCAGTGCGTATGCTCGGCCACCCCACCGGACGTTTGCTGCTCGGCCGCGACGGCTATCCGATCAATCATCGCAAAGTCATCGACGCGGCCGCGGAGCTGGGCGTGTGCATCGAAATCAACGCCAGCCCGCAGCGCTTCGATTTGGATTGGCGCTATTGCAAATATGCGCGCGACCAAGGCGTGATGATCAGCATCAATCCAGATGCGCACACCCGCGACGGCATTGACGACATTTTTTACGGCGTCGGCATCGCGCGCAAAGGTTGGTTGCGCAAGAAAGACGTGCTCAACACCAAAACCGCGAAAGAAATAGCTAAATGGTTCAGCGCGAAGAAATGACCGAACAAGACAAGAACTCGCCCCCCGCGAATCAACCGGGACGCCTGTTTTGGGGAGGTCTGTTGATCCTCTTTGGCGTTCTGCTGCTTTTCGACCGGATGAACATTTTAGATTTCGGCGAAGTGATGCATGATTATTGGCCGTTGATTCTCGTATTCATCGGCGTAAAGATGATCTTGTTTCCCGCGCGGCCCCGCACGCAAACCTCTTCTTCATCCATCACAGAGCCTCTTCCGGCAGAACTGCCATGGCAGAACACGGGCGAGCCCGCGGTTGTCAGTAATTACCTCACGGAGAATCGTTTTATCGGCGACATTCATTTGCACCTTCAAAGCGATGATTTTCGCGGCGGCACGGTTTCGACTTTTATCGGCGATCTCAAAATCGATCTCTCTCATGTGATGATCACAACGCCCGGCGATCGCTTTTTCACCATGTCCGGCTTTATCGGCGACGCCACGCTGCACATGCCCCAAAACATGGCGCACTCCATTCAAGCCAGCGCGGTCATCGGCGATTTCAAAGTCTTTGGCAAGAGAGACGGCGGCTTTGGCTTGAATCGCATCTACAAATCCGCGAATTATGATCAAGCCGAGGTGCGTTTGAACGTTCGGGTGTCGTTTTTTATTGGAGACATCAAAATTCTGTGAAGCCCGCACGCGCGACCGCGGAAGAGTTGCGAAGGCACAAAGTTTTGCGCGACCTGCACCAGCTTTATCCCGAGGCTGAATGTGCGCTGCACTTTCGCAATGCGTATGAGTTGTTAATCGCAACGATTCTGTCCGCGCAATCCACCGACAAAACCGTGAATCAAGTCACGCCCGCGCTGTTTGCAAAATATCCTTCGCCGCGGGAACTGGCGCAGGCCGATTTACCCGAACTCGAAGAGTTGATTTACGCCACGGGTTTCTTTCGCAACAAAGCGAGGAACTTGTTAGGCTGCGCGCAAGTTTTAGTGACACAACACAACGGCGTCGTCCCGCAAACGATGACTGAATTGACGGCGCTGCCCGGCGTGGGCCGCAAGACGGCGAATGTAGTGTTGGGTAATGCCTTTGGAATAAACGAAGGCCTCGTTGTCGATACGCACGTGCAACGACTCGCGCAGCGCTTGGGCTTCACGCCACAAACTCAGCCCGTGAAGATCGAGCGCGATTTGAGGACCTGGGTGCCGCAAAGTGAGTGGACGCTGCTTTCGCACCGGCTGATTTTGCACGGACGCCAGGTTTGCTCGGCGCGCAAACCCAAGTGCGAAGCCTGCGCGTTGGCGCAATTGTGTCCTTCGAGCAAGCGCAATCAAATTTGACGATCAAAATCGGTGACCAGGCGAGCCTCCCATACCGTGTCATTCAGGAGGAAACTTTTTAAGCACTGGGGTCAATGCCCAGCGCCGAAACCCCGTTTTCGGGGCTGAATGACATCATCTAGAGGGAGATTTCCGAATTTGAAAATCAAAACTCGTAGCGCAGGCTTCCAGCC
>Ga0247727_10017982_pt1 | contig 11181 bp, 10 predicted proteins | sample WisWelCaveWW1625_FD_202498 | JGI IMG/M metagenome (GOLD analysis project Ga0247727, IMG submission 202498) | Biofilm microbial communities from Wishing Well Cave, Virginia, United States - WW16-25 | ecosystem: Environmental > Aquatic > Deep subsurface > Groundwater > Cave microbial mat | place...
TGGCAACAAATCTTCAAACTCCGCAACAGTCAAACTCGTCTGTGACAGGAACTTTCTGGGCTGGGTTTTGAGTTCTTCGTAGATAAACATTTGCCGATCATAACGCTATTTCCGATAAAGTCTAATAGAAAAAAGATGTATCGCAAGCTATATCAATCTACTCGAAAAGCAAACAACTGTCTGCTGTCACCAAGAAGTAGATAAAGGATTCTTGAATTTTCATCATAAGCTAATTCATATCCCCCCACAACTTCTTCGCCGTTCAGAATAAAAGGCGTACTCGAAAATTCAGCCCATATCTCTTGTTCTCCGCTTTGTGCATTAATAGATAATAATCTTCCTTCTCTCGTTAATACAACGACTTTTTCATCTTTAGAAAGATACACAATGTTACTGATAATATTAGAGTCTGTTTGCCAGAGAACTTGACCCGTCGTTTGATTTGCGGCAAATACAGACCCCATAGTATTCCCAGTTCTGAAAAACACAAAGTCTTTCAGAAACAACGGTGCCAATCTTATTTTGTTGCCCATCTCTATAGACCAGAATAATTGGTTCAAATCTGTTGATCGGGACTCTAAGTTAACATCCTTTACAAACCTTTCTGTCGCAGTGCTAAAAATGACTTTCTTGTCTTTAAGTTCTTCTACAACCGAACCATCATCAAGCCTAAGCACCTGAAATCTTTCGGGATGCATAAAAAGTTGCAACTGGTTTTCATAAATATAAGTATACAAAACACCCGTGACCGAATGCGACCAGATTAAGTTTCCATTCGTGTCATACTTCTCAATCCCTTTTGTTCCATCGTAAGACACTATAACTTCCTCTGGTGAAACTATTATTCCTGCTGGCGCCCCTAGAGACTTTTGCCATGCCAGTTCTCTCGACATCGGGTCAATACAGCTAACAATATTTTTTGGGGGAAAAGAAATGTCACCCAAAAAGCATATCAAATCACCCGATGCACCAATTGCAGGTTCAAAGTCATTTTGAACTGTATAAACTTTATCCAATGTCCACAGCAATTCGAGATGGTTTAGCGAACCTACAGAATGCAAAACTTGTTGCTCAGGCATAATTGATTGAGAAGCACCTGTGCATCCTGCAATTGACCATAAAACAATCAACAATTGGAAAAGGGTTATTAAAGCTTTTCCAAGGCCATTATTCATTCCTTAGTTCCTCATAAGCATTTGCGTATTTCAATGCGTAATTGGCAGCAATATTACGTATTGGTGACAAAACTCCACTCAACAACTGAATAATTGAGCCCTTCCCCGTCAAAATATCATTCATTAGATCGCTTTTCCTGATCCGTCCATCAGGAAGGATATAACTCTCTCTTGTAAAGGTTTCTGGTTGGTAAAAAAGAAGTGGCGAGAAATCAAGATCAACTCCCACAAGGAAATCAGCCGAGAAACTATAGCCAACGTAGGCTATATTACCTCTAAGTCTGGGGTCGCTCCAAGACCAGAAATTTCCTCCCCCGCCTCCAACACCAATAAAGAAGTCGCCTGAGGGTCCGACTGTGATTGAGCCAGAAAATGCTCTATATTGGTTTGCGAGACTATCATCTGTCCGAAAACCTTTTACTCTTCCTACATAAGCAGGCGAATAACCTCCACCAAGATCGAGTGCATCATTTATCCCAACACCAATGTATGAAAAGTTTTCTCTTTCCATCGTAGCAAAGTCGTAAACTACCTCGTAGCCACCTCTAATAAATAGCAACCAGCCGCCTTCACCTTCAAGATATCCTGGAGCACGATAATCGTAAGGACCAGAGTAGCAACCTCTTTCTCCTTGAATTGTTTCACCTAACTCAGAATAGCTTAAAGGTTCAAGCCCATATGATGTCAGTATACACAATTCATAAAAAGCTTTGCTCGACATAGATTGACACTCGATTGGGAATTTGCCTGTCGGGTCGGTAAGATTAACGGGGTTTGAATATGTATATTGCCATCTATTGAACGACATCGGACTATTCGCCTCCCCACCCCACGTATCCCGCGTCAGGAAGCGTCCCATCGACGGCGCGTAGTGCCTTGCCCGCAAGTACACCAACCCTTGACTGGTGTATTCACTCGTGTACCCATACGCCGATTGCGATGTTCCAGCGGCGGCGGTCACTACCCCATACGGATCATAGGCTTTAGCATAGGTGATCGAACCGCTTGGGTTTGCCAGTTGACGCACTGAGCCCAACGCATCGCCGAGGAAGTATTCCGTTTGGGCGCCTGCGGCTTGCGCGATACGACCGTTGCCGTAAATATAAGCGTTCGTTCCGTCACTCAAGGCTTGAGTTAGTCCAGCATTCAAGCCTGCACTGAGCCCAGTCGAAGTGTCCATGGTGAAAGTAGTTGTACTGCCATTCACGGTTTCTTGCAAGCGTTGTCTTGAGCTTGCCGAGGGGCGGTCATTCAGGCCGTTGCACTGATAACCGCTCACTGATGACTGGTTACTTACGCTCTTAAGCGGTTGGCAGAATCGCCTTATCAGAGAACTCTGCGGCGGGAATAAAAGGTAAAATGGACGGATGCAAACGCTGAGAAAATTTGACGACGCATTAGGCGCGCGGCTTGACGACGGCGCGCGGATCATGTTCGGCATGTTTTCAGCCGTCGCGCTCGTCGTCTGTCTCGCGTATCAATTGCTGGCGGTTTCGTTTCCCTATCCATTGGATTACGGCGAAGCGCCGCTGGTGGATCAAGCCCTGCGCCTCGCCTCCGGCGAGAACATTTACCGCGCCGACATCGCCGCGCCCCCATACACCGTCTCGAATTATCCGCCGCTCTACGTGGTGGCGCTGGCGTTCGGCGTCAAACTATTCGGTTCCTCCCAAGCCTTCCTCATCGGTCGCCTCATCTCCGCGCTGTGCGCGTGGGTCGCAAGCCTCTGTCTCGCGCTTATTGTTTACGCGCCCACACGCGACCGCTTCGCCGCGTTCAGCGCGGGGTTGATCTTCCTCGCCTTCCCCTTCGTCGTATTCTGGTCGTCTCTGTTGCGGATTGACCTGCTCGCCCTCGCGTTCAGCCTGGCGGGGCTGTGCCTCCTGATATGGCGCCCCATTTCCTCGCCGCGTCTGATCGTCTCCGCGCTGCTGCTCGTCGCGGCGATCTACACGCGTCAATCCTACGCGCTCGCCGCGCCGTTCGGCGCCTTTGTCTGGCTGGTCACGCGCGATTGGAGGCGGGCGTTGAAATTCACCGCGCTGGTCGGCGGGCTGACGTTGATCCTCTTCCTCCTCCTCAACGCGTGGACGCGCGGCGGCTTCTATTTCAACGTTGTCGCCGCCAACGTCAACGAGTTCAAGCTGGATAACCTGACGTACCACTGGGGTCGTCTATTGGATATCGCCCTCATTCTTTTGATGATCGGAGTCGCCTCGTTCTTTCTCACCCCGCGCCTGAATCCGCTATGGACGCTTGCGACTCCCTTTTTGATCGGCGCCGTTATTTCGGCAGGGACCATCGGCAAGATCGGATCGAACGTCAATTATCTTTTGGAATTATGCGCCGCGCTCAGTCTCGCGGCGGGCGCGGTCATCGCGTGGAGCCGCGCGCGTCTCAGCGTTTATAGTTTCAAAGCGGCGATCCTGATCCTGATCGCTCTCGGCGTCGGGCGGATGACTCACTTCATGCTGACGGATTTCACCAACGACTTGCGCGAACGCCGCGCCAATGTCAGCGAGTTGAGTCGGCTCAGGCAAATCGTCGCCGAAACAGAGGGACCAATTCTCGCCGACGAATACATGGGCATGATCACGCTGGAGGGGCGTCCGCTCGTGATCCAGCCGTTTGAAGTGACGCAACTCGCCTGGGCCGGTAAATGGGATCAGACGCCTTTGCTCGAAAGCATCCATAACAAGGAGTTTGCCGCCATCATTATTTACGATAAGCCCTGGGCAAACGAGCGCTGGACGCAGGAAACGTTCGCTGCGATTAATGAATCGTATATCCTTTCGGATGTCATCGCAGGGAACAGAGTCCATATCCCTTATCAACTCAAAACCACCGCCAGTCCTGGCGCCTGCCTCGGCGCGGTGTGGCGCCTGCCGAGCGATGGCGCATTGGGCGTACAGTGGGAAAGCGGCGGATTGAATTTCTTCGGTCGCGGCAACCTGGGCGAGGTTCCCGTTTACGCCGTTGCTGACGGCTTGTTAATGCGCCCGCCGGATTGGAATGACGCGGTCGCCATACAACACGCCGATCCACTAAACCCCGGCGCGACAGTATGGTCCGTCTATGGCGGCATGAGCGCCGCGAATGGAACAGACTCCCTTGTGGCGAAGGACTTCCCAATCGGCGTGGAAAATGTCCCGGTAAAAGCCGGGCAACTCCTCGGTTATCAAGGATCGTGGAGCGGCAATCCGTCCTGGCCCAAGTGGATGCACGCGCTTTTTATCCTGACGCGTCCAACGGATCAAGGCGCGTTCCCAACTCAATTCACGCCCAGTCTTGCGCTGGATCCAACCCCCTACTTGAACCTGGCCCTGCAAGCGGAGAATAAAAATATGCAACCATTACAATGCGCCCAGCCATGATACGCGTTGAGAGTTTCCTGGTTTTGAGAAAGCCATAATGATCCCTCGAGACGAGGTTGCGCATGGACACAAAAGCAGTTAGACTCGCGCTGCTTGGCGCCGCTGCCATTGCATTGATCGGCGTCGTCTGGCTTGGCGTCGAGTTTGCGAATATCCTGCAATCCACCCCCGGCCATCAATATACGCAGGCGCGCCGCCGTTGGGAGGCAAACTCGATTTTGCATTACCGGATGACCGCAAGTTACTACGGCAACTGGTCGCAGTGCTACTACGATATCGAAGTGTCGCAGAATCGCATTACGCGCTTCTTCAGTTTCTCCTGCCTGAGCAGCGCCGAGTCCAAGACGTTTACCGTTGACAGTATCTTCGAATATTTCGAGCGTTACGCGACTCAACGCGTCTGCAGTTCCAATGGCTGTTATTGCGAAGGGAATTACGTAGTGCGCGCGGCGTATGACCAGGCGCTGGGTTATCCGCAGAGAATTACCACCGAATTCCATCGCGATTGGGTGGACGATCTGACGCACGGTAAAATCGGCGTGCAGGAATGTCTCCGTACCGACCCCGTGGTCGAGAGATTTGATCGGATCAACGTCGTTATTTTGCCTTAGTTTAGTTTCTGGTTTATTCTGCTCAAGGCGGCGTCCTCGCCGCCGAGGACGGCGACGAGAGCAATTTTAGATTTGATCGGATCAACGTCGCTATTTTGCCTTAGCGCGCTCGACGTTAGAGAACGTCTCCTACGCGCGTTGCGGGCTACTGCGCGCGCAGCCGGCGCTCTCTTGCGCCGAATTTCGGGCGGGCGCAGACTCTACACATGCGCGAACTCCTTTATCGTAAATAGAGAGGTCTTTACATGATCCAGGTTGAACATCTGACAAAAGAATACAAGCGCGTCCTGCGCCGCGAGGGATTTCTCGGCAGTGTGCGGACGTTGTTCAGCGCTCAATACGAGACCATCCCGGCGGTAAACGATCTCTCCTTTCGCATTGACGAGGGCGAACTGGTCGGCTACATCGGGCCGAACGGCGCGGGCAAATCCACGTCCATCAAGATGCTGTGCGGTATCCTTGTGCCAACGAGTGGTCATGTTGAAGTCAACGGTCTGATACCGCATAAGGAACGCATGAAAAACACGCGGCAGATTGGCGCGGTGTTCGGGCAAAAGACTCAATTATGGTGGGACGTGCCTGTGATCGAGAGCCTGCGTCTGTTTCGCGATATTTATAAAGTGCCCGAGGCGCAATATAAACACAACTTGAATTTGTTCAACGAACTGCTGGATCTGCATGAGTTCCAGAATACGCCCGTGCGACAGTTGAGTCTCGGTCAACGTTTGCGCGCGGACATGGCGGCGGCTCTGCTCCACAACCCGCGCCTGCTGTTCCTGGACGAACCCATGATCGGCGTGGACGTTGTCGCGAAAGAACGCCTGCGGAACTTCATCCACGAAATAAACCGGGATCAGAAAGTGACCATTCTCCTCACCACTCACGACATGGTGGACATCGAGAAAGTATGCTCACGCATCATGATCATTGACAAGGGGCGCATCGTCTACGACGGGACTCTGGATCAAATCCGCGCGCAGTATGGCAAACAGCGAAAACTGGTGGTGGAGTTCGAAGAGGAGACGCAGGATTTCTCCGCGCCCAACGCCACGCTGGTGAAGAGCGAAGGACGCAAGAAGTGGTTCGCTTTTAATCGTTTTGAAACTTCGCCCTCCACGCTGATCGCCGATATCAGTTCGCGCTATCCCATCCTCGACCTGGCGGTCGAAGAGCCGGAGATCGAGGAAATCGTGCGCACGATTTATCAGGGCAAACAAGAAACGCTAGCGACCGAAACGAAATGAAAACCTTTTGGTCATTTGCCCGACAAAATTTTCATGCAACGGCGGTTTACCGACTTGATTTTTGGCTGCGAGTAGCTTCTACTCCGATTTTGATGTATGGCATGCGTTGGGTCTGGACCACACTGTATACGCAGCGTCCAGGCGCCTTTGGCGTCAGTTTACAGCAGATGGTGACTTATGGGGTGTTGAGTATGGCGATCGAAAATCTGTTTTATACCGGTCCGCAATATTACATGGCGCGGCAGGTACGCAGCGGCGCGATAGACGTTGACCTGTTGAAGCCGTTGGATTTTCACTTTCACATGTTGGCGCGCAGTACGGGCGAAACGCTGTTCCGCATCATCGTGATGGTCCTGCCCGCCATGCTGGTGGGATATTATCTACTCGATCTCCAGCTTCCCGCGACTTCGCAAGCCGGATTCCTGTTCGCGGTCGCCATCTCGCTTGGCTACCTGGTCAACTTCCATCTGGACTTTATGCTGGGTTCGATTGGGCTCGTCACCCTGGAAGTTACCAGCATTGACTGGGCGTTTCATGCGACGGCTCGCTTCTTCTCAGGTCAATTGATACCGCTCTGGTTATTTCCTGGAGCGCTGGGCGCGTTGGCTGAAGTTCTTCCATTTCGTTCCATATTCTCCACGCCGCTTTCCATTTACACCGGAGTATTGCATGGGAGCGCTATTACCCAAGCCATTGGTCTTCAACTGCTTTGGCTGATCATCCTTTTGATGTTGAGCCGCTGGCTTTGGGGGCGCGTCCAAACGCGGATTGTTTCACAAGGCGGCTGAAGCGTAGAGGCGATCATGAACGGATTCCAGTTGTACTTCCGGTTGATTCAAATCTCGTTGCTCTCGCGCATGCAATATCGGGCTAATTTCATCGCCAGCATTCTGGGCTTGATTGTCTGGAATATTGTCAATCTCGGTTTGATCGGCGTGCTTGTCGCCCAATTCACGAGCCTGAACAACTGGACGCTGTGGGAATTGGTGTTCCTTTATTGTTTGTGGATTTTGGGACACAGCCTTTACAGCCTGTTTTTTTCGCAAGCCCGTGAATTGGAAGGTTACCTGATCGAGGGCGCTTTCGATCAGTTTCTTCTGCGACCAGCCAGTCCTTTGATCCAGTTGCTGGGCCGCGAACTTCAATATATCGAAATCGCGGATATGCTCATTGGTCTTACCGGTATAAGTCTGGCGTATACTCAACTCGGTTTACATTGGAATGGTTGGAAGTGGGCGTTCTTTCTCATCGCGATACTCTCTGGAGCGATCATCGAATTAGCCATCAATTTGTTGATCGCCTGTTCCGCGTTCTGGACCGGACGCTCTCGCGCCAGTTTCATTATCATGTCGCAGTTCTATGGCTTGGTGCATCAGTATCCGGTGGATATTTTTGGAAACGCGTTTCGCGTGATCGTCACCGGCGTCATTCCAGTGGCTTTTATGAACTACTATCCGGCGTTGATGTTGCTGGATAAACTGGATCGCGCCGGTTCAGGATGGTGGCTGGGTTATATGTCTCCGGTGGTCGCCCTGTTGTTAGTTGGCATCGTTTCCGCCGTTTGGCGTCAGGCATTAAAAAGATACACAAGTTCAGGAAGTTGAAAACCCTATGAAAATCTTCTGGTCGTTCACCCGTCAGGCATTCCAATTCATAGTCGCTTACCGCTTCGATTTTTTCATGGAGTTCGTGCTTGCCGTTGTGCGGATGTACGGCATTTATTGGGTGTGGAGGATTCTTTACACCCAAAAACCCGGCGCGTTCGGCGTGGATTTGGTTCAGATGACGACCTACGGCGTGATGGGCATGGCGCTGGAGATGTTTATATGGTCGCGGCCGCAGTGGTATATGGCAAGCCAGGTGAAATCGGGCGCGATTGACACTGACCTGATGAAGCCTCTCGACTTTCACCTGTACATGCTGGCGCGCAGTACCGGCGAGATGTTGATCGGCGCCGGTGTTTTGGGGCTCCCCGCGTTATTGGTCGCGTACATTTTTCTCGGAGTACAATTCCCGCCAGATGTGTTGGCGGGTCTCCTGTTCGTACTGAGTCTTGTGTTGGGATTCCTCCTGCTATTTCATCTCAACTTTTTACTCGGATCGCTGGCTATCGTCGCGCTCGACATCCGGCATATCAGTTGGGCGTATTTCAGCGTTGTACGTTTCCTGGGCGGACAAATCGTTCCGTTGTGGTTGTTCCCTCCGTTCGTCGCGATTATCGCGGAAGTCCTGCCCTTCAAAGGGACATACTACATTCCGATATCCATCTACATTGGCAGGCTCGCCGGGGCGGACGCCCTCAACGCGCTCGGGTTCCAGGCGATATGGCTGGTTGCATTGGTGGCGCTCAGCCGCGTGCTCTGGGGTATGGCTCATCGCCGCCTCGTCGTGCAGGGAGGTTGAATGATGGAAGCGCTCCGCCTCTATGTCAGATTAGTGCGCCTCTCCATGCAGGCGCGCCTGCAATATCGCGCCGATTTCATTATGGGCATGTTCAACGTCATCGCGTTGAACGCGGTCAACCTCGGCTTGATCGGTATCATCGTGTATCGCTTTGTGGACTTGAACGGCTGGATCATCTGGGAACTCTTCTTCCTGTATTGCCTGTGGCTGTTGGGTCACAGTCTGTACAGCCTGTTCTTCTGGCACTTCTGGGACATGGAGGATTACATCGTTCAAGGCACCTTCGACCAATTCCTGCTCCGCCCGGCGAGTCCCTTCATCCAATACCTGGGACGCGAAGTTCAATACATCGGTTTCGCCGATATGTCTGTCGCAATTGCGGGGCTGATCCTGGCGTACACGAATCTCCATTTGCAGTGGAGCGCGGCGCAGTGGTTGTTCTTCCCCGTTGTCATCCTCTCGGGGACCATCATCGAGACCGCGCTCACGTTGATGACGGCATGTATCGCTTTCTGGACGGGGCGCTCCAGTATGGCGACCAACCTGGTCATGGAATTCAACGTGCTTGTGCAACACTACCCCATAGACATCTTCGGACTCTGGTTCCGCGTGATCGTCACCGGCATCATACCGGTCGCCTTCATGAACTACTACCCGGCGCTGATGCTGCTGGGCAAACTCGACCCTCGCGCGCCCTCCGCATGGCTGGGCTATATGTCGCCCATCGTCGCTTTGATTCTGTCGCTGATTGCCTCCGGTGTTTGGCGGTTGGCGATACGCCGCTATTCTAGCGCGGGAGGATAAAGTTCAAATGAAACTCCAACGTCATCCCTCCAACCCCATCCTGCTCCCCGATCCATCTTCGGATTGGGAAACATATAACGTCTTCAATCCATCCGTCATTCACCACAACGGACTCTTCCACATGCACTACCGCGCCCAGGGTCTGGATTGGATCAGCCGCATCGGGTACGCGGTCAGCGCGGACGGCATCCACTGGAATCGAATGCGCCGACCCGTACTTGAGCCTCAAGACTCCACCGACGCGCGCGGCGTCGAAGATCCGCGCGTCACCGAGATCGAAGGGCGTTTTTATATATGCTACACCGCCTACAGCCGCGATATGCCCCAAGGCGTAAGACCGACTCACGCGGGCGGAGGCGTCACGCCGATGATCGCCGTCAGCGACAATCTCATCGCGTGGAAGCCGCTCGGTTCGATTGTGCATGGCGAAGACAACAAGGATCATGCTCTTTTCCCGCGTCGCGTCAACGGGCGCTATGTCGCATTGCATCGCCGCCCTCCGCAGGTGTGGCTTGCCGAAAGCGATGATCTGATTCACTGGCACGAGGACGACATGCGCCCGGTCTTCGGTCCGCGTCCCAACAATGGCTGGGATGAAAAGCGCGTCGGCGGCAACGGCGCGCCCATCGAAACTGAGCATGGCTGGCTCATGCTCTATCACGCTTATAACAACGATCACGTTTACCGCCTCGGCGTCTGCCTGCTTGATCTCGACGATCCCTCGCGCGTTATTCGCCGCCCAAAGGATTTCATCTTCGAGCCGCAGGAACTGTGGGAACTGCGAGGCGACGTGCCGAATGTGGTGTTTTCCTGTGCGAACCCTGTCGTGAACGGCACAGTCTATGTTTACTACGGCGGCGCGGATCACGTGATCGGTCTCGCGACCTGCCCATTAAACGATCTGCTCGACTTCGCTCGCAACGGCTAACCTGTACCGCGATATTCATATCGCTCACTTCGCTGTTCAACGCCAGGCGGCATGAATGTCACAGTATGTAATACGCACAAGGAAGGTCTCGCATGACCGACACCTGGATCATTTCAGAAGACGCGTTCGATCCCAAAAAACAACATCACAAGGAAACCATCTTCACCGTCGGCAACGGTTATCTCTGCACGCGCGGCGCGTTCGAAGAGGGTTATCCCGGCGATCATCGCGCCACGTTCATTCACGGCGTCTTTGACGAAGCGCCCATCGTCTTCACCGAACTTGCCAACGCGCCCGACTACTTACCAATTATCATTTACCTGAACGGCGAACGCTTCTCACTGGACTCCGGCGCGATTGAATCTTTTCAACGGACGCTCGACCTTCGTACCGGATTGTTGACGCGCGTCGTGCGCTGGCGTTCACCCTCAGGGATGGTTGCCACGCTGACCTTCGAGCGTTTCGCCTCTTTGGCAGACGAACGCCTGCTATATATCCGTTGCCGCGTGACGCCGGAGTTCGCGGGGACGGTTGAATTCCGCGCCGGACTCAACGGCAACATGCACAACGAGGGATTGGTCCACTGGAATTGGCTTGGACAAGGCAAACGTGACGATGTAATTTATCTGCATAACCGCACGC
>Ga0247727_10017983_pt1 | contig 11181 bp, 24 predicted proteins | sample WisWelCaveWW1625_FD_202498 | JGI IMG/M metagenome (GOLD analysis project Ga0247727, IMG submission 202498) | Biofilm microbial communities from Wishing Well Cave, Virginia, United States - WW16-25 | ecosystem: Environmental > Aquatic > Deep subsurface > Groundwater > Cave microbial mat | place...
CTCAGAGTACTCAGGCGATCGTTCGGCTCCGGAGCCGAACTGGTGTCGCATTCCGTACCACTGCGGCGGTACGGAGTACATTTTGCTACGGTCTGCCTGCCATTGCAGACCCAGGAGTTCCACGGAGGAGCGTCCCTCCACGAGTCGGTGGATCGCGATTTTCAACAGGCTGAACGCCCCGGAGTATTCCCTCCGGGCAGTAAACACATGGTTACCGTTCATTGTGGTCTCATAGTCTCCTTGTCTCCTTAGTGTTGGCGTAGACGGGGGGGAGAAACAACAAATGACCTCGCGGGCATTGAGACACTTTAGTATCTTACTTGGAGAGATATTGGGCTACTTCGTCACTGTAGCCCGAGGCCAATAAATCATGGCTGTCGCCGTCGAGGGCAATGTAGAACTGATGCCCGCCCCCCAGGCGGACGGTCTTGGGGGGCTCCCCCAGAATCTGTCGTCTGACCTGTCGGGCGATCACTTGCCCGATCGTGGTCAAATCGGCATTCACCCTCTTCGGGACATGCCCGGCGAAGTTCCCTTCGCCGTACTGCGACACCCTCCCATTGGGGTAGAAAGAGATTACCTCTCTCCCTACCCACTTCCCACTTCCCCCCCTCAGTATCTGAATTATTACCTTTGCCATTTTGTCATCCTCCTATAGGCAGATAGGAACGTATCGGACTGAGCACGGGTTGACAACGATAGGCCCGTGCAATTCGGGGAGTAGGGCCATCTCGCTCATGCTCCCCATGCCGTGGTACATGAGCCATATCAGAGTCATTGTCAAGGTCAAGACTAGCAATACCACTAGAGTTTTCATTGTCCTATTACTTTCGAGGACGGATGGGAAAAACAACAAATGCCGATGTGGGCGTTTGCCACAGCCAATGACGGGGGGCTAGCACCTCTCCCCCTGCACACCACAGTATACGCCATGTTGCCCGGAATGTCAACAGTGGCATGAATCGGGGATGGGCAAAGGGCCGTAGGATAGGCCCAAATCGATTGCACTGCACCCAAGGCGCCCGTTTTAGGGCAATCACCACTCAGTGTGCAGAGCTTGATCGATCTGGTCGAAAACGGTGTCACTTTTGTCGACTTCGGAGTCAAGGTCGAAGTCGACGAAGTCATCGATGGGCTTAGACGTCTGCCCACAGTCGATCTGATGGTGGAGCAATCCGCTTGTGGTGAAGGGGAGACCCTTACGGTTGCGGGAAGTGCCGCAGAACTTGCATGAAATTAGCATGTTAACCTCAGTGAGAGCGCGAAAGTAGGAGAGCCGAGATGTGGGGTGGGGGTGAGGCACCCAAAAGGCCGCCTCGAAGCAGGGTACTATCCCACATCTGGGGATAGCATATCCTAGCATATCATCGAGAGGAAGAATCTCCCGATGTATACCCACCGAACACAGCCAAATGGGTCGATTCCACTCGGCTGCATGAGAAACCATGTAGCGAGGGCGGCCACCCAGAATGCGATGGCCGCCCAGAAGACGATCAGGCAGGCTGCGGTGCGCGCTGCCATGTCGCCGTGACCGCCAGGTTGCCCACTCGGGGGAGAGAGATGTGAAACACCCGAATGTGAGTGGGCAGCGCCACTAGCTGGATGGACCCTGGGTGCCTGTTGATGTAGGCACGCAGGGTCCGATACGCCTGGGTCATCTCCGGGGTGATGCTGTCGACCGGAAATGACTGTTCATGGCGCCCTTCCATCTGAGCCATGAACTTCAGCTCAGATGGCGTCATCACCACGATCGTGGTGGTAGCCATTATTGGACGATCGTCGAGGCGAGTACGGCCCTGTCGGCCTCGGAGGGCTCGCCAAGGATGGCCTGGGCGACCTGCCGCCGCTGTGAGGGCGGCCGGTCGGGCCGCGTGAAGTTCTTCACTCCCCGCCGGGCCGGGGAGTTCTTCCCACTATTCTGGGCAGGTCGAGTGGGCTCGGGCCGGTGCTCCTCTTCGCTTAGGCCCAGGCTGTCAAGGACAGCCTGGAGGGCCGCGATCTTGGCCCTCCCCTCGGCTACAATCTCCTCCTCTTGGAGGGCGATGAACTGCGCCTCCTCGACTGTCTTTTGGGCAGCCGACACGAGCGCTTGGATCAGCGCCGAGTGCGGGCCGTCGGGGCTGACGCCCATTGCCTCAGCGGCCGCGATGAGCTTCTCTCCGTCCTTCGCGGCGCGGTAGAACTTCCGCACCGCCAGCGGCGCGCGGACAGCTTCGATCCGCGCGTTGTACTCGTCTTTCAGCTGCCGTATCTGCCCGTTTAGGGCAGATACCAGGGCCTTCCTGGCGTCGAAGAATTCGACCGCCAGGGTTTCGTGCGTGCTTACGGTGTCCATTTGGCCTCCTTTGGCCGGGTGGTACTGAAAGGCCTCACGATTTTCACCGCGGCGAAAGTGGGGGAGGAGCGTGAGGCTTGCTCCTCCCCCAAGCGCGGTTACTGCGGGGACTTACTGGACTACTTCGGGGGCGGGGTCTTCCAGCCGCGGCTGACGGGGATCTTCACCCGTGCAGCCTCGCCGAGGCGGCGGCTGTAGCGTTGCTCGGCCCAGTTCACCAGGAACGTGGGCTGGCCGCTGTTGCGCTTGACCGGCACCCCGGCCAGGCGCAGTAGTGCCCCTGTTATGAGGGGAGCGCTGGTGGGAAACACGAGTCCCACCCACGTCCCGGCGAGCCGCCCTTCGATGACCTTCCCGCTGACGTAGCGGCTCTTGGAACCCTCCTTCACCTGGGCCGGCCGGCCCAGGTTTACCGTCATAAATTCGGCTTGCCGGCGGTGCAGGAGCGCTTGGATCAGCTTGACGATGAAGAATTTGCCTTTGCCATTAGTGGCCATATGTGTTATTGCCCCTCCTTGGGGCAGTGCCAATTGTGCTAAGTGTCAGATGTGAGAGCCCCAAGCCGTGTGACACTGCGCGACCTAGGGTGATGGAGAGAGTCGGACACTGGGTCTCAACCAGCGCCGTGAGTATGATAGGGGGCGTATGCCCTAACGCTGAGAGATGTGGTACCAGGCAGATAACTGCCCCCCCTAGCCGTCTAGGGGGGGCAGTCGCTCTACCGAGTACTACGGGCTGCTTCGTCCGCAGCCTGCCTCTTCTCCCGAAGCAGAGCCCACGCCCGCCGGTCTGCGGGCGTGGTGGTGCGGCCGGAGTTCTTTTCCTCCGCCCGCAGACCGGCGCGTTCGCGCAGGTCATTCAAGTCGTACTTGTCGTTCATCGTTGGGGGCCTCCTATGCCCCTGGTATACCTAGGTATACCTACAGGCTCGCCCACATGAGGCGAGCCGTTTCGGTGAGGCTGGGCAGGCGTCCGGCCGCCACCACGCCCTGAAGAAGGGCGCGGTTGACGGCCGGAAACGCCTGAGGGTATCGGCGCTTCGTCATCGCAAGCGCCAATACCCAGAGGCGGAGCCTTACCTCTGTGCGCCACATGTGTACTCCTTTCTCGGGCTAGTCCGCCCGCGCCTGCCCAGGTGTTACCCTGGGCAGGGGCCGTGGACTAGCTGCCGGGCCTGATCTCGGCCCTGATCTCGGCCAGGATCTCGGCCCTGGTTGCCGCTCGGCCGAGGTACGCGTCGAGCCGGCGGGTGGCCAGGAGGTTGGCCGCCCGCACGGCATGGGCGGAGAGACGTACGAAGACGTTGTTAGCAACGTCCCGTACGTGCGGCCCCGCCATCTTCAGCTGGCGGGGCTTGGCCGCCTTCGGCCGCCCCTGGGGCTTCTTGGCAGCCTTAGCCTTGCGCTTGGCGAGCTCGCTGAAGTACAGCGAGCCCGCCATCTTCCTCTTTCGGGCGTCTGCCTGCCGCCCGTGGGCCTTCCCGGCCCCCCCCCTTGATGATTTGCTCCTGGTAGGTACGGGAGCATTACCTTTGGTAGCCATTGGCCACCTCCTGTGTGGCGCATACTCTCACTCTGCGCCTGTCTCTGTATTCCCTGCTATTACAGCAGGGACAGCGCCATCATAATGATGGCGACGATGATGCAGCCGACCAGGAGAAACATGGCCAGGCTGCGATCCGCGGGCGCGCACAGGGGACTTACTCGTGAGTAGTCTCCTGGGTGCCCGCGGTTATGGGGAACTACCCCAGTTTGCCAGGAGCGGCCTCCTGGATGCCCCGCCCCCCGTCCGAAGGGGTAGGGTCCAACCCTCAGACCGGCGATGCTTGGCCCATTACTGGGCTCTTGGCTCAGCCCCGGCCCTGAGGGGCTGACCTGGTGTTGTCATGCGTTGGGCTGGCTGCCTACCAGGCCATAGGGCCAGCCCGCACGTCCCCGGTTCCCACCCCGTGTCTATCCGGTTTCAGGGGTGCAGTCCGCCCTGTACCGGGGAGCAAATTTGTCGTACACCGGCATCAGGCCCAGCCGGCATTGGGATTACTCCAATAGACACCTCCTAATGGAGTGTGCCCTATCCCGTAGGGCTACGGTGGCTCCCTCTAGGGGCCAGTCCTGCCCACTACCCCGTAGTAGTGGGCAGGCGTGGTCCTAGAAGATGAAGAGGACAGCCATAGCTAGGACTATGGCGATCCCACCCAGGAGGAACCAGGCCAGGCTTTCGACCTGGTGTTCCTCCTGGGCGCTCTGGGCATTGGCCGCTCGCACGGCCTCGTCCCAGAGCTTCGGGAGGGGGGTTCCCTCCCTCCAGTCTACGTGGGGCATGTTTCACCCCTTTCTCCTGCATAGTCGCAGGCCACAGGGGACTACTCGTGAGTAGTCCCCTGGGCGCCTGAGGCTAGGCGTCTTCGGCTGCCCCGCGGAGCATCGCGGCTTCGGCCGCGATCTCACAGGCGGGGCAGAGCTCACCGACGACCCACCAGGGGTCGTCCTTGACCACCTCTGCCAGTTCTGGTTCGACCATCGCCTCATGGCCGCACCAGAAAAGAATGATGGTGTCCATTAGACACCTCCTTGCGCCCCTACCACGTTCCGTGGCCGAGGGGCTAAGTCCCAGGGCGGGAGTCGAACCCGCTCGTGTCCCGCGTTAGACCCCTGGGATTGGGTGGGATTGGGCTAGAAGGGGATTGCTCAACCGCGGTTGAGCGGGGGTCAACCGCGGTTGAGCGGGGGCTAGAAGGGGATCGAAGAGCCGCGGTTGAGCTGGGCCCAGCGGCCCTGCTCGAGCATGTCCTGCGGAAGTACCAGCAGGACACCCCCCCGTGCCCGTTCAACGACGGATGGCCCGACGAAGGCCACCGCCGCCTTTAGGGCACGGCCACGGTTAAGGTACTCCACCTGCCCGAAGGGCAGGCGGGCCCCCGATGGGGCCCAGAACAGTACGGTAGTCATTTTAGTACCCTCCTTGTCTAATGGAGCGTTCTTCCCCACGCCCCAGGGGACGGAGATACACCGGCTTCGCACCGGCACAGTCGGCTCCTCCCTAGGGAGGAGCCGACTTATCGCGGGTTATAGCGCCCGCTGCGCTTATCCCTCATCCCGCCGGGTCAGGGGGGCGAGGGGAGAAGGGATGGCTCTTTTTCCAGGCATCTACCTCCGCCTGGGTCGCCCGCCGGACGACCATCGGGCGGTGCTCTCGAGCGAACTCGAAGGCATCCCTCCTCAAGCCCACGAACGCAACCCTCCTGTCACCACTCAATACGGTGAATGCGGTGAACACGCTAACCTCTAGCCCCCGTCTATGGCGCGGGGGTAGCCACTATAGGGGCGAGACACTATAGATGGCTCGCCCATAGTATATATATGTTCACTTTTGATGAACATATATAAAGCTACCCCCCTCCGCAACACGGACAGAGTCCGGGCGCCTCTTGACATTGCGTTGAAATTGAGAGATACTAGGCGGCGGCTTCAGTGTCTTTGGCTTCCACCTCACTGAAGAATCTCAATACTGTGGATGGCGATATAGGAGGCATACCATGAATACGTCATGGCCCATCTGGACGAGTTGATCGCCTTGGGGCAGGGAAGATGCTAGCCCAGGCCAACGCTTACCGCATCCCACTGGCGGCGGGTTCTGTCCACTGTATCTGCACGTCGCCACCCTACTGGGGACAGAGGCGTTACGCTGGGCAGCAATCCTTCGCCTGGCCGGGCGGCGCGTTCGCTCCCTGGCCGGGCCTGCCCGAATGCGTTGAAATACCGGGGTCCGATGAGGCGATGTTAGCAAAGTGTCACCATGTCTGGAGTTCTTCGCACCGCTTTCACGCTTCCCCCATCCGATCAGGGGATGAAGGTTTGGGATTCCACGACGCAGAGAAAACAAAATCACAACGTTGGCAGACCGATCGCTATTGCCGTGATTGTGGCGCCTGGCGCGGCGGCCTGGGACAGGAGCCGGTGCCGGAGATGTTTATATGGCACATCCTGCTGGTCATGCGCGAGGTGCGCCGCGTGCTGCGGGCGGATGGCGTATGTTATTTCGACATCGGGGATGGTTTCGCCAGTCAGGGCAAGGGAAGCAATGCTGGTCGAGAAAATAGCGGATTGGCTGGGGGATTTAGGAATCAAGAATTCAGCGACATTTTGCCCCAGGGCAATCTCGTCGGCATTCCGGCCATGTTGTTCAAATGTCTGCAAGCCGACGGCTGGATTGTCAGGAATGACTTGGTGTGGCACAAAATCGCGCCGATGCCGGAGTCTCTGAACGGGACGCGGTTTGAGGCCGAGCCGTGCGGGTGTATCAAAACGAAACAAGAGGCGAAACTTGCCTTTGAAATGCAACGTACTGGAGCAGACCGACACCGCGCTGGATTGTATGACCGGGACGAGACACTCTCTCTAAGAGAAGCTAATCCCGATTGCCCCGATTGCGGCGGGACAGGGCGTGTGGGCGAGCCGAAACTCACGCGCGGCAGTTGGCGGCATACGCGAGCGCATGAATTTGTGTTCATGCTCGTCAAGCAAATGGGATATTGGAGCGACGCCGAAGCGGTGAAGGAACGTGGTGCACCAGCCAAACCAGCAAGAAACTTCGGCATAAATTCACACCGGGATGATAGTGGGAAGTTATATTCTTCCAATGGGCAGGGCCGCAACCCGCGTAGCGTCCGGACGCCCGCGCCTTCGTCATACAGCGGCGATCACTTTGCCGTCTACCCGCCCAGCCTCATCCGGCCCCTCATCGTGGCCTCCTGCCCGGCGCGCTGCTGCCCGGTGTGCGGCGCGGGCTGGGCGCCGGTCATTCACTCGGAACATGGGATACGTGACGACACTGGACGCACGCATGGATTGTCCGTACAGAGGATGGGTAAACAACCCATTCCTGAAAAAGGATGGGAAACCACAACCCGCGTCACCGGCTACCGCCCGACGTGTGCCCATCCGCACACGGAACAAGAGGCGCAGCCGGGAATTGTCCTCGACCCATTCTGCGGTAGCGGCACGACCGGTTTAGTTGCTCGCGAACTAGGCCGCCGTTTCATCGGCCTGGACGTGAGCCGTGAATATCTGCGCGATCAGGCGGCGGGCCGAGCCGAGGTCTATACGCTGCCGCTGATGGCGGTGTAGCATGACCGCCTTGATGAATGCGGCTGAATTATCCACAAGACTCGCCGTCGCCGAAGCGGAGGTGACAATACTGCGGCAAGCCCTGGCTGAAGCACTGGATGAATTTGCCGATGCCATTCCCTACATAGATGAATACTTTGATTGGAAATGGGGCTACACCGAGACCGTGAAAAGGCTGAGAGAAGTTCTAGCACCAACATTCAAATGAGTTGCCTAGGAAAATAGAGGACAATATGCGCCAATTGAAAAACATGCTGCTTCGGGAACTCGAGGGGCGGGTTGTAGAACTTACGAAAGAGATAAGAAATAACGGCGGAAAAGTCTTTCCAAGCGGGATGAGGATGGTCATTGTAGACAAGCGGAGGGGATTGGCGCTTGCCTATCTGGAAACACCCCGACGGATGGAGATTAGGAGAGTCTCCTACGATTGTGTCATACTTATTGCCGACGAGACCTACACGCTGCCATCAGCGGCAGCGTGAGGCGGGAAGATGACCATCACCGCAATCATCATGTCGAACAAGCCCAAGAGTAACAGGAAGTGGGAGAATACGATGGCAAAGCAACCATTGAACGAAGAACACACCCTACCCAGTCTGTCCCTGGTTCTTGGATATATCGCTATCAAGAAATTGCAAAGGCTTGAAGACCGAATAGCCATTCTAGCCCGACTAGGGTACGGCAACGCCGAGATTGCGACTATATGCAACACAACAACTACTATTGTACGTAAGTCGGTTCGCAATGCCCACCCTCCCTAGGTCTCAATGCCCACGAGGTCATTTGTTGTTTCTCCCAGGCGATGAATGACATTACGTCAGAAACTACTGGCTGGAGAGATGGAATGAGCACTTTAGTCCTAGCGAACGGCGTCACAATAGCAACTGAAGCCCGCGCCGAACGAGTGTGGTTTGACAGAGAATTCTTGCTCTGCCAATTGCAAGACGGGCGCATTGTCAGCGTTCCCATATCTTGGTATCCACGCCTCAGAGACGCAAGTCCTGAAGCTAGGGAAAACTGGGAATTGATTGGCGGGGGCCGTGGCATACATTGGCCTGCCCTGGATGAGGACCTTGAAGTAGGTGCATGTATGGTCGGCTGCCAGGAAGATGAGGTAGACGACCATAATGAAAAAGTGTAAGGAGAAACGACATGAATGAATCGCAACCATTCGACCAGTGGGCCATCCTGGAAATCATGGGACACGTCCGTCTGGCCGGGCGCGCCCGCGAACAAGCCATCGCCGGGGCCGGCTTCCTGCGCATCGACGTGCCCGAAGCCAATGGCGTGCCCGCCTTCACCCGCCTGTATAGAGTCAACTCGATCTACAGCATCACCCTGGTCTCCGAAGACTTCGCCCGCCCAGCTGCTGCCTCCCCGCAGCCCGACCTTTTCCACGGCGAACAATACGACTATGACGACGAATAAGTTCCGCGTCCTGTTTGGGATACAACTTCGCCGCGGCGAAACTAGCACCACCGATAAGAGCCAGGGGACGGGTTGCCCAAGCTCCGCCCCAGTAGATTCTTGTTGGCGCATGGGCGCCGGTAGCGCGGGCCGGATCGTTATGATGGTTCGCCGGCTGCTGCGTGTTACTCCCAACGATCTAGGGTCGGCGTTGGGTCAGCAGAAGGAACGCAGTCCCTTGAAACTGGCCGTGTGTCCCATCCACACCGCCGCGCCGTGATTCAAGCTTTGACTTCGGCCTCATCCCGTGGCCAGTGCCATGTGGACGGGCCGCTGCCACTGGCATTGTATAGCACCGATGTCCATCTGCCAACGGGAACGCTATCCGAGTCAAAAAACACGATCAGATTGACACACTCGGGACTCCATACCTTGGTGATGATGGCCGGCGCGATTCCTGTGCCAGGGTCGACAAATCTTACGATCCGGCCAATGGCAAGGTGAGGCTTCTTCACGATCTTTGGCGTCCCTGCTTTGTTCGGTAGTGGATCTCCGGTCGTGAATTCGATTGCAGGCGTCATGTTATCCATTTCAGTCTCCTTTTGTGTACTAGAGTAACCCAGACGACGCGTGGTCCCAGATGGTTCTTAGTTCTCTCTCTATCCACGTCAGCCCCCAGCGGGTCCTGTCTTTGATAGTGGGGCGCCTGACGAAGAGCAAGTTCTTTTCGCTATCGATCCCAGTGACCTTGAAAGGCCCCTCTGACTTTTTATTGATACTGACCACGTAAACAGGATTGGAGATTGAAATCCCCTCTACGCTATCCACCTTTATCGTAGACACCCTGACGTTTTTCATTTCCGATCCGCCAGGCGTTTCAGAAGTATTCCCCGGATGACGTGCCCGTGGCAAGGCTTTGGAACACACCAGCAAGCCAGTCGTACCTCATCGGCGCCATGCAGAACCAGCATTTCGATCCGTGCCATCTCCTTGGAGGCGTCCGATTCTATATTAGAGAGCAGGGTATCAAGATGCTTCTTGTATTTCCACATGGCTTTGGGTCGCTCGTGTTCCTGCACGATCCGAAATGGGTTAGCCAGCGGTGATCCCGCCCAGCCGGGCGCGGCCCGTCCGATGTAGAAACAGTTCTCCGGGGTGTACAGACCACTACGTATATTGACGACCAAGATCGTTGTGGTCATATCGGAAACTCGTCCCAGGTGCGGCCATCCAGTTCTCGCCCACCCCAGGTGCCACCCACCTTGCGACTTCCACCGTTCTGTTTATGGAAAAATGCGACTTTTGCCACCTGACACTGATCGCGTATGTCGCGCACCCAGTCCGGGTTACAGGGACGAGGGTTTTTGAAGTCGCTCTCACCACCCGTGATGACCCAATCTATGGCGTCCAGACCTACCAGATAGGGCCTCAGGTCTATGGCTCCTAGCAAGGGTTCTGCGCTTACGAAGCGGGTGATTACTGGAACCATCGTCAGGATCGGAATACGCTTGTCGGCGTTCTTTTGGTCTTCAGCGCTGATCCCTAGCCAGACATTGGGGTACCCACCTTCTCCCCAATCGTAGGGCAGGTTCGTAAGGATGCGCTCGGGTCGCTTGGTCAGAATGAGATAGTTGAATTGTGGTGTGGCTTTGATAATCTTCCAGGCCTCACCTCGCCATTCGTCTGCCTCCTCGATGAACCAATCACTCCAAGAGCAAGTGAATATCCGAGAACCAGGAGCCACCTTGCCTGACTTCGCCCAGAAGATAGGATTATTGAATGTAGCATTGGCGGCGCGACGGACTACGTTTGGGTCGTATCCGTATATTTTTTGCTCTCGGAACATATAGCAGTTCTTGCAACCTGGGGAGACCTTGTGACACCCCATCCAGGGGTTCCAGGTACTATGGCACCATTGAATGCCGGTTGTCTCAGCCATCGCTATCTCCTCACACGGCCATCAGCGGCAGCGTGTACGGTTTCCGTCCTGCCCGCTTTGTCATCCGTTGATTGTTCTAAGACGTAAACATCAACCCCAAAAGAACGCCTGATGGCAATCAACTCGGCTCCCTTAAATATAAACCGATAGGGAAGCCCTACTTCCATGCTGGGGGGCCAGATTGTCACTTTGTTTCCCTCTATCTCGATGGGGTAAGGTGGAACAGCCCAAGTCACTCCCGAGCGAGTCTCGCTGAGGAAAAGGCCAGTAGCCAAGTGGCTATGAGTGGTAGGCGTTTCCGCTACAACCGCCGGCCCCGGTCGATGAGTGGTAGGCGTTTCCGCTACAACCGCCGGCCCCGGTCGATGAGTGGT
>Ga0247727_10017984_pt1 | contig 11181 bp, 11 predicted proteins | sample WisWelCaveWW1625_FD_202498 | JGI IMG/M metagenome (GOLD analysis project Ga0247727, IMG submission 202498) | Biofilm microbial communities from Wishing Well Cave, Virginia, United States - WW16-25 | ecosystem: Environmental > Aquatic > Deep subsurface > Groundwater > Cave microbial mat | place...
TCCTCCGTGACTGGGAATGAGGAATGTTTTTCACTATTCCTTAGACCCCAGAAAACGCCGAAGGATTTCAAGTTTTTCAAAAATAATCGCCGCGAACACAAGCCGCGGATGCTTGCTTAAGGCCTAGACCAACTGACATCGGTCAAGCATCATTTCCATTCGCAAAGCAATTTCTGGGCCTTGAAGGGGTAGGCGGCTTAGTCGGGAAACACCCGCCCTCTTTGATCGTGCCTTGAATCTCGCCGAGGGCGGGGCCTGCCGTGCCGTTGGTCGTGACCTGCGTTTCCCAATCCAGGTGAGCAGCGGGCTTTTTGGGGCGCCGCAGGGTCGGTGGGCCGACCGCAGGGTCACCGCGAACCGACAGGGCCGGGCGTCACCGACTGCTCGCGGTGGGCGGAGAGGGACTGGTGCACGCACTGGCGCACCCGCGGAGTCGCAACCCTAGCTGCCGGCAGGAAGAACAGGCTAGCACCCAACAGGGACTGCGAACAGGGGCTGCGTTCTCTGGGAACTCACAGGCTCGACGACGGGCAGCGGCGGCAGCAGCAGCGATGCTGCTCGGCCGCGCTGGTCCCGAAAGCAGTGGGCCTGAACCGCGTCCGGCTCGTCGAGGTAGGCAGCGAGCGTGATCCCGTACACGAGCGAACGCTGCGGATTGCGGAGCAATTCCGAAGCCAGGTCCAGGATGCGCTGCAGACGTGCTCCGCTGTGGGCGGACACTACGAGCAGACGAAAGCGCGTCATGGAAAGCTGCTGGTACGCCTCGTAGATCCGAAGCTTCCGTTGCCAACTGTCCCGGTCCTTTTCGGACCGGATCGGCTCCGTCCCGTTATCCAACTCGACGAAGAATGAGAACGCGACGCCACCGGGCCGCACAAGCTGGAACGCACAATCCGGCTGGACCGCTTCATCCGCTGCTTCCAGGCTGAACGTATTCTCTCGCTGGAAGTTCGCGAACCGGACGCCGACACCGTGGGCCGTCACGGCGGTATGCACGATGAACTCGGCAAGGCTGTTGGTGTGGGCCTGCATCGCGACCCCGACCGGTCCGAAGTGCCGTTTCGTCAGCGGCGGCACGTCCTCGCCGCGGACGATGCGGTAGCCGTCGGGGCTCAGCGTGTAGTAGCTGGGCGCGCCGGGGCCGGCGGTCGCGTACGCGAACCGACGCACCCGGCCTGCGTCGCGCAGCAGTTGCAGCCGGTGCTGCAATCGCCGTTCGCTTGTGAACGGCCGGTCAAACGTCTGGCTAAACTTGAGGAGCTGCCGAACGGTGAGCGGACAATGGGCCAATGCCCTGAAGACTTGTCTGTCGCGCGGCGTGACCAACCTGGTGGGTGTTGCCATGGGTTGGTCTTGAGCGTAGCATGCGCCCCTTACTTTTCTCCACCTCACCATGCCGCCTCCTGAGAGGAAGTTCGTGAACGTCGATGAACTCATGCCGCAGATCACCCTGGAGCAGGCCGCCGCGTACTACGGCGTACCGCTCCCTGAGCTGCACCGCGCCGGTGCCGAAACCCGGACTCGCTGCTTCCTCAACTGCGGTCGCACGCAGGAGACGGGCGACCGCGTCCTTGCGATCAAGACCGACGATCCCGCCAAGACGTGGCACTGCCACCAGTACGGTTGTGGCAAGGGCGGCAACCTGATCTCGCTCTGCGATCTGATGAAACCCGGTCCGAACGCCAGCGGCCGGCCTCGCGCCGACCGCTTCAAAGAGATCGCCGCCGACCTCAAGGCGATGGCGGCCGGCGTCACCCGCCAGGAGGGCACGTCGCCGGCTGCCCCCGCGAAGGCCGCTCCCGCCGAGGAGCCCAAGGTCAACGTGCCGATCGCCAAGTCCGAAAACGAGCGCGCACGGGCGCTCGTGGATCTCCACCGCAAGTTCGTGGTCGATCCGGCCGTGATGCCGCCGGCGGCCTCGTCCTACTTCCGCCGCCGCCCCTTCCTCACTCCTGAGGTGTGTCAGAAGTGGCGTGTGGGTTACCTTCCCAGAGACGTGGGTGGCGAAGATCGAAGCGGTGGCACCATGCGCGGCAAAATCGTGTACCCGTACTCTTCCGAGACCGGCGAACTGCTCACCTGGTTCGGCCGCGACCCGGAGTACGAAGACAAGCGTCGGAAGTGGGAAGCGGCCGGCAAGGTGGAACGCGAGCCAGAAAAATTCCACTTCGTCAAAGGCTTCCACCGGGGCATCGAACTGTTCGGCCAGCACGCCCTTCAGTCGCCCGACGTGCCGCCCAAGCTCGCAAGCTTGGGCCTGATTCTCGTCGAAGGGCCAAATGACGTGATCCGTCTCGACACCCTCGGCGTCCCCACCGTTGCCCTCTGCTCCAACGCGATCACGCGCGAGCAAGCGGCCAAAGCCGCTCAAATCGCCCGCCGCGCAGCAGGCGGCGTCGTGACCATCTTCCTCGACTGCGACCCGGAAGGCGAAGTCGGCATGAAGCAGGCCCTCGGCTACCTCGCCCAACTTATTCCCGTCCGCTTGGCCTGGACCAGCAACATGCACGGCGGCAAGTTCAAAGGCCGGCAGCCGGAGTCGCTGACAGGCGAGGAATGGAGACAACTTTTCGCGTTCCTGACCGATGAAGCGTTAGGAAATTGCAATCACCCTTACTCATGATCGGATCTCTTTCGCCGTTTTCGCATGACTGGCGTTTTCGTGTACCCGAAGTTAGCTGCGCGCTTCCTCAATGCCTCCGCGCGGTTTTGTTGCTTCGTCCATTCCACAAGGTCGCGCCGGTCCATCGCCTCTGCTGCAAGAAAAGCCGCCTCTCGCGCGGCCTCGAGTAGTTCCGTTCTGCGTTTCTCATTGCTGCTCTTGGTACCGGCTGTTTTCATCTTTGATCCTTTTGAACTCGATTGTTTCAGTGTCCAATCTGTCTGCTTCTGAGGCGTGTCGGCGCGGGCCATATAACAGTCGAGGACAAATCAGCGTCAGTGAGACACCCAACGATACCGTAATGACATCTGTGAGCATGAAGCCCTTATTTATGAGGTAGCCGCTGATCCCCGCACCGATGAAATAGGCCAAACACATGGCTGTTAATGGAGCAGTGAATCTCGCTTGTGACTTTCGCACGAAAAGAAACGCAAGGATCAGACTCGCCTCAATCGTGGAGTAGCACAGGTGGACCCAGCCAGCCGGAAGAATGGTGTGCTCGTTTCCGAACATGTGCCCGGGATTCTCGACGAGCGATGATTGCCAATAGGCATGGGTTACGACATTCAGCACAAGAGACAGGACTAACGTAAAAAAAAGTGAACCCCCGCGCCGCCAATCCACTGCGTAAACGACAAGAAAATTGAACGGCACAAAAATCCAATCCACATACGAGACCGTGAAATGCCTAAAGAGCAATGGCAAAGCGTCAACCCGCGAACTGAACCAGACCTGCAATGAAAACGAGAGGACTGGCATTGCCGCGAGTAGCGCGGCTACATACAGAAGACCTGCGGTCCGAGGACCGACCTCCTTGATGTCGCGGACGACCGAGGAATTCCTGCTTCCCAACTCAAGATTTTGGCCGATTCGCCGCATGAAAGTTCCTCGCGTTCCCATTCATTGCTTCGCTTCAGCTGGTTCCTTAATCTGCTTGGTATCCGGCGCTATGCCGCTGGCTGGCTCGATCTCAGCGTGCTTGACGACGGCCTCGGCTTCGCCGACTTTGGCGTCACCGTCAGTTTTTTGGGCATCGGCCTCAGGGAGCGCCGCGCGCTCCTGCGCGTCGTGTGCGTGGCTCTCGATGGCGTCTCGTTCGGCGGCGCCCAGCGCGCAGACGCCGTTGGACTTGCTTTTGACGCTAGTGGATTCGTTGAGGGCGACCGTGGCTGGCATCGCGGTCACTTCGCGCCTAGGGCTTACGTACTTGAGTTCGGCTGGTAGCTCTTGCGTAGGAAGCTCGAACTGTTGTCGGGCATTCGTGGTCTCTGCTTGCGTCTGCTCCAGTTGAGGGGGCGCCATCGCGGAGTCGCGCTGCAGCCGGACAGGTTCGACTTCCAATTGTAGTTTGGCGAACTCCAGTTCCATCTTCCGTCGGTCATCGGGCGGCGGATTGGCGTGGGCCTGTTGTTGCGCCTGCCTGTCCGCTGCCGTATTGCATGCGGCTGAGGCACTCTGGGCACTTCGAGCGATCATTGGCTCACCCGTAGCAGGAGGTAACGACGTTGCGGCCTTAAGCGAGAAGTCATATTTTTTGCCTAGATAGCTGATCAACTGATAACAGCGGCGAGCTTGGATTCTTTCGAACCAGATCCACCCTTCGACGGCAAGAACAAAACAAAGGACGCTCAGTGCCTGAACAACGTCCTCAGGCACCCCGCCTCCAGCATCGCCGATGATTCGCGCCAGTGGCGTGAACGCGAGCAGATTTACACAGATCAGCAGGACAGCTCCGGCACCGAATCTCCACCAGTGCCACTTTCCACCGTTGAGCTTGCTAAATACGTAGAGGCTTTCAAGCTTGTCGTACTTATTCCGTTTCTCATAGTAGTCTTCGGATGCTCTCACAGTGGGATCAACGACGGTACCGCGATAATACCAGCCCACGATGTTTGCACCCCAAAAGCCTGTAAGCATTAGCGCAAACACTGTAAAGGAATGAACGAGACAAAGGACTGCAGCGATTCCAACCAAAAGCGCAATCCACGAAAACACGGCAACAGGGATGCGGCCTCGGTTGGGCGGAACGGAGAAGAATGACTCCATGTCGCTTACTTCCCAGGGCGCGCCCGCGCACCACGAGAAGTAATAGAGAGCGATTGCAAGCCTGAGGAGCACGTCAACGTCCACCTGCTTACCCATACTGACGAAGTCCACATCTTGAAACTTCAGCCACGCGAAAAATATCGCGAGTGAACCCATGCTGATTCTGAGAACCCATTTGAAAACTCTTCCCATGTCAGCCAGCCGTTTTCGGTGCGCTTGATAGATGGCGTCGCGAGGAACGAAGACACAGTCGCAAATTGGGCGGCGCGGACACTCCACTTTCGTGTCAAGCAAAGTGTCTTCCAACGACAAAACTGTCTTGCAACGCGGGCATTCCACCGGCACAAAAACGGCGTCGCAATGCGGGCACGTCATTTTGTCGTGCAGCATCTTGGCATCCGACGGGGATGTCTTTTCACAACGGGGACAGCGTACTGCAACGGTCATGAATCACCTCGCCCGTAATTGACTCGGTCGGGAAAATTATTCTGTCGTTCATAGATTCTTCGCCTTACACCAAAGAATCTTGCGCATCTTGCGGCAAATCTTGAGACCGAAGCGTCTTACGCGCGATCTCCTACACCCAAGTACGCGGGTTACTCTGGAACATGACCGCTCTGGCGTTGCGTGGCCGCGAATAAGGCGCGGTTGTTCGCGAGATAATTGGTAAGGAAGTCGCTGAGCGCGAAAGCTGGTGCTGCCGCGACGACCTCGCGAGCACCCACTGTTTCCGAGCCGATTACATCGGCTACTGCTTGAAGTTCCATCTTGCGTGCTGCTGCTTGCTTTTGCGCGACAAACGGTACGTAGCTTTGTTTGGCCACTTCGACCAATGTGTGGTGGAAGTGTTCCGGCAGCCTCGCTTCTTGCAAGGTGATTTCAAACACGTGGATGCCAAATTCCTGAACGCGTGGTCCGAGTGTAGACTGGATCGCGGCGGCAAGGCCGTCCGCCGCGTTCCTGTAGTTCGCGGTTGACGACGGAATCAGCGGCATGGGATTGATCACGTGACCTTGCATATCCTCCTTCATCTGGGGCGGCAGATCAGACGCCACGCGCTCGGCTACAAGCAAACCGGTGCTGATTCGCGATACGACGGATCTTGTCGTTTCCTCCGCGACGAACCTGAGCCATTCTTCGGCCGCTTCGAGCTTTCGATTAGCAGTCGTATGCAGCCCCTGATATCCGATGGCCGTCGGATCACCCGGTGCGGCGAGCGGCACGGGCTGGGATGCCCCACGGTCGAGAATGCGATGTCCCTCGCGATCAGTTACGACGTGTATTTGCTGGCTCACAAGCAAGAAAAACTGGCGGAGATCGTCAATACGCCACTTCATGGTTCCATGCACCATCATCGGCAGATACTCGCGGGTCAGCACGTTCTCGTCATGGAAACTGACCGTCTGTATTTCGAGCGGCGCGCGAAAGGCCACCTCTTCGCCACGAACCGGGTAAATTACGACTATCCCTCCGCCGTCGTCGTGTATCCTATCGTCGCCCGCGGTAACAGCTTTGTTCTCCATGAAGAGGATCCCCTCGGTAGGGTCCCAGGAAACCAATTTGGCCAGGCCGAAGAAGAGATCAACTTCCTTTTTTCCGCCGAGCACTTCTCGCTTGGCGACGAGAACGTTGATGCCAGAACCCAAGAGCGGAATTGATACAAGGCCAAAGAGCGTGAACGCAGCAAACGGCCAAATCAAGGTCGAAAGCCCAAGACTTAACAGGAAAAGGACGACCCACGAGATGAAAATCCACGTCAAGAGCTGGCCGATCCCACTCGATGCGGGCTTGATCAACTCTTGCTTGGGGACAAGTGGCCCCCGGGGTTGCGAATTGGCGGGACCTGGCACAGTCGCGGAGACTTGAGTGCGAGTACCTCCTACTGTGGATTGTCGAGGGACGAGCACCGCGCCGCCACATCGGGGACATCGGCCACGCTTTCCCGCTTGGTGGTCCGTGGCGCGGATTACCGTTCCGCATTGGCATTGCACGTCGATGGGCATGATTCCCTCCAATGCCGGAGGCGCCGGCGTTTTGAGTACATCTTCGGCAGCGATCGGATGCAGATCTCTGAGGTTGTTCGCTCGCCACGACTATGGCTTGCGAATTTCTCAGAGTCAATGGCGTACTTGATTTGTAAATCGTGGTGTGCCGCTCCGCGGCTGTGCCCCGGCGTGGCCGGGGAGGAGTGCGGGACGCCGCTCGCGGGGAACGACGGGAACGCTCTCGACACGCGATGACGCTCTCGCCCGGCCACAGGCCACGGCCTCGGGGAGAGGCCGCGAGCCCCCCGATCGAGCCGCCAACGTCGATGAGGTACGAATCGCGGGCGTGTCGATCCCGGCGCGCCGGGACGTCCCCTGCTACACCCCTCACCCCAACCCTCTCCCCGCGCGCGGGGAGAGGGCAGGGTGAGGGGTGCGCGGGAGCCGTCGCCGGTCGGCCTCCGGTCGCCGGCGCTTCGGCACGACGATCGACACTCGCCCGCCGATCGGACTGACGCCCCGACCGTCGGGTGCAGGATTTGAAAAAGGGGTCAGGTACATTTTGTGCGCAGCACCCTCCGGGCCGTTCCGGCAAAATGTACCTGACCCCTTTTTCAAATTCAAGCCGGCACGCCCTGCGGTGCGTAGCGGCGGGCCAGTTCGTCCAGGCAAAGCCGGTGCAGAAGCTTCGGGATCTTCTGTACGTGACGGTTTTTCGATAGCACGGCTTCGCGGATGTCGTGCTGCTCGCTTGGCGGCAGTCGGTCCCACGCTGGCTGCCAGGTCGCTTCAATCTGCTCGCGTGCGCGGCGTTTTCGTTCGGCCTCTTCGGTCTCGCGCTGTCGCTGGAGCTGTTCGGCCCGTCGCAGTTCGATGTGTCGTTGCTGCTTGTCAAATTCCGCCGTGGCTTCAGGAATGTAGCGGGTGACGGCTCCGAAGGTCTTTGCGTCGCGCCATTTCGTCTGCATGTTCCGAACGGCAAGTGGAATGAGCGCCTTGGCCTTGGCGGATTTGAAAAAGGGGTCAGGTACATTTTGTGCGCAGCACCCTCCGGGCCGTTCCGGCAAAATGTACCTGACCCCTTTTTCAAATCGGTAGAAGTCCGCCACGATCGACCATTCCGTGGGCTTGAGGCCGTGTAGTTCCTTGACTCGCAGATCGCTCGTGAGGTCGTCGTCCAGGAGCGCCGGTGCAGCGTACACGCGGCCCAAGGGCGGAGTGAGCCTTTCACCTCGATGGATGTGTAACGTCGCGACGCGGTTCTTAGCCGAAACCCACGTAATTCGCTCGATGATCCGGTGCCTGCTGACCAGGTCAAACGCTGCGTCAAGCTGCTTTCGGGCATGGGACAGGAACTTCTCTGGGCGAACGGGCAGGAACTGGGCCAACGTCTTGTAGCTGATGTGCAGGACCGGCGTGCGATAGAATCGCAGCAGTAGGAACTCGTACAGACGGCTCGCGACTGTGCTGTGACGGTCGAGCCTACGCCACATGTGTTTGAAAAAGGGGTCAGGTACATTTTGCCGGAACGGCCCGCAGGGTGCTGCGCACAAAATGTACCTGACCCCTTTTTCAAACCATCGCGTTCAAGTTCTGGATGTACCAGTCGGCGAACCAGACGTAGTTGGCGTCGGCGGTAGTCCCGTCGGGGAGCTTTGTGCCGGCAAAGGCAACGCGCTCGTAGAGATGCAAGGCGTCGTCGCGGGTCTGAATCAACCGACGATCCGGTTTCGAGTAGAGGGCAGAGTGGCTTGTTATGAGCAGCCCTGCGGTGGATTGGATCGACCTCTTGAGGTCTTGCATCATCTTCCCGCAATACGACACGCCCATGCGGCGGCAGAGTCCTCCCCATGTCCAGGGGATTGGGTTTTCGATCGGCAAGCCGTGCTCGGTGGCGAGACTGAGAATCGCGAGGTGTGCGGCGCGGGCGAGCGGGCCTGGGTAGAGGGTGCTCGTGTTTCGGGTGGCCCGGAACGTGAAGTCGTGAGTCTGGCCGTCGCGGGCGACCGTCCCGCTACACTCGATTCCGTCGAGGGTCTTCAGCCCCTTGGTGTGTAGAGCGAACAGCGGATACCGAAGCAGGTTCGCTTCGACCTTCACGACTCGCGGCAGCAGCACGGTCGGCTGGCTGCGGTCGGGCAGTTGACACTTTCCAACTAGCTCTTCTGGTAGGCCGTCGAGCGAAAGTTCAGTCACACACATCGTCAGCCCGAAGCTACGTCCGGTCGTGTGCATCGTCAACACGGAGTGAAGTGTGTCTTGAAAGATCAAACAAGATAAAGATCGTGGCCGTCGTGAGTGGTGACCTGTTGGCTTGCCTGAGCCAGGGGATGTACGCAGGACTTTCATCCAAGTACAGGGTTTCTTGGTTCCAAGTACAGGGTCTGTGGGGCGCAGGTACAGGATTTCTTGGTTCCAAGTACAGGGGCAGTTTCTTTCAGGTACAGGTGTGGTGTCCCGTTACGAAGGCGTTCAGGCGCTACTTCGTCAATGTGTCCAGTGCGTGCTGAAGGGCCTCTGCGACTTCCGGTGCCGTGGCGTCGGCTTTCCGAAAGCTCACGCGGACAGTGGCGCCGTTGCGTACGTTGAAGGTCCTCGCGTACGGTCTGCTTGCGGCTGGTCTGCCACGGCGTGGGGGACCGTCAGGTTCAGATTCCCGAGCCGCGGATGCGGCCTCTCGCAGTTGAGCGCGGTTCAGGCCGCCATCGCGAGCTGCTCTAACGGCGCTGAGTTGCTCAGTCACGGGCCGGAGAGCGATCTGGTACAAGATGCTCATGTTGAGGGTAGTACCTTCGGCCATCGCCTCGGGGGTGAGCTTGTGAACGATCGTGAGGGCCATCGTCACGTAGGACGCGCTCTTGTGGATTTTCTTGGCGATGCTTGCGGCGGTCTCGCCCTGGTCAATCAAGTCTTGGAGCGCGGTGCCAAGCTCAATGGGCGTGAGGTCGGCACGGTGCACATTCTCGATGAGCTGGAGTCGTCGGACTTGTGCATCGTCGGCTTCGACGATTCGGACGGGCACCTCGTCTAGGCCGGCAAGTTTGGCGGCGGTGTAGCGGCGTTCGCCGGCGACGATCTCGTAGTAATCGCCATCCCGAATGTATCGGACGTTCAGCGGCTCAATGACGCCATTCTCTTTGATAGTCTGCGCCATCTCCTGGATTTCGTCGTCGTGCGCCGACTTGTTCTGACGGCGGACTTGATCCGCGTCGGGTCGGATGCGGTCAATGGCGAGCGAAAACAGAGACTGATCACGTCGCAAGCCTGCTCGTTCACCGGTTGTGGGCGTAGGCGCCGCAGCAGGCCGGATCGGCTGCAATACCGACGCCACGTTGGCCTCAAGCTGGTGCGTTCTTCCGAGCATGGTGCACAGTATCCGCCGCTAGCAGTTCTTTGGCAAACGCCCGAATTACGGCCGCAGACTTCGACCTCGGCGAGTACACGGTGACTGGCTCGCCGAAGTTCACGGCCGTGTCCAGAGCAGCCATTTCAGGGACAAACGTCTTGAGCAATGGTCCAGCCTGCAAGCTCGCCGCGAGTAACTGGCGGTACGTCTGGTGAGTCGCCGAGCGTGGTTTCACCAGCGATAGCACGTATCCTTGAAGCCGCAGGCTTGGGTTTAGCCGCTCGCGCACGGCATCGAGTTCCCAGTGCAGCGACGCCATGCTCTCGATGGCGAACCGCGTTGGGACCACTGGCACGATGACTTCTGTTGCCGCCACCAGCGCAGCGAAGCCCGTCAGGTGCGGCCGGGGCGGGCAATCGAAGATGATGATGTCGAAGTCGTGTTCACATTCGCCGAGGGCCTCCCCCAGTAACGTGACCTTTGGGTCGAGATGGTAGCCAGTGGTCTTGTCGTGCGCGTTCAGTCGGATGTCGGCCGGGATCACACACAAGTTCTTGTGCGCGGTCGGCTGGATGATCTCGCGAGTCGGCACGCCGGAACCCGCGAAGATGTCTGCCATCGTGTGCGGCAGATCTTTGTAGTTGGGCAGGTACAGCTTCGACAGATCCCCTTGGCTATCGCAGTCGCAGAGCAAGGTTCGGTAGCCCATTTCCGCAAAGGCAGCGCCGAGGTGAATCGACAGACACGTCTTCCCCACACCCCCCTTGTGGTTGACGATGGCAATCTTGCGCAACGGGGAAACCGCGCCCTTCGGCGGGGCTGGCACTTGGTGCGTCGCCACGTTTCTCGTCCGCGCCTTCGGTGCTAGAGGGACCACTTGAACGCTCGCCGTTCGCCTCATCACCAGTCGAACCAGACGACGACTAACCCTGGACGCCCATAAAGCGATCCTCGTCTTCTTCACCGCAATGGCCGTACGTGGCCGCTCAGGTGTCGCAAGGGGCATGCAAGCGATGGGAATTTAGCCGGCTAAATTGAACCCGTCGATTCAGCAGCATGAGCTTCTAGCACAGGGACTGCGAGATGGCGTGGTGGCAGGATACACCTTCGGTTCATCAGTGCCATCTGATTTCCTCCGGGGC
>Ga0247727_10017985_pt1 | contig 11181 bp, 11 predicted proteins | sample WisWelCaveWW1625_FD_202498 | JGI IMG/M metagenome (GOLD analysis project Ga0247727, IMG submission 202498) | Biofilm microbial communities from Wishing Well Cave, Virginia, United States - WW16-25 | ecosystem: Environmental > Aquatic > Deep subsurface > Groundwater > Cave microbial mat | place...
GCCGCCGCCGCCGTGCTCTCCGGCCGGCGATTGCTCACGGCGACGATCTCCACGCCGTCGCACGCCCGCAGGCCAGGCACGTGCCGCAGCCGGGTGTTCGCGCCCAGGCCCACGATTCCAATTCGGATTCGGTCGCTGGTCATTGCAGTTCCCTTCCGCGTCGGCTAGGTTCCGTTGGTTCGCTCACAGAATACGCCGCGGGCGCACGCGAATCGAGCGAAATCTTACGTGCATAGGCCGCGGTCACGACCTGCCAGGAAAGGTTCATCATGCAAGTCAGCAGCGCGATCGCACAAGTGCTCAAGGCCGAGGGCACGGAGTATCTCTTCTGCTTCCCGGTCAACTCGCTGATCGAAGAGTGTGCGAAGATCGACATCCGGCCGATCGTGACGCGGACCGAGCGGACGCTGATCAACATGGCGGACGGCTATTCGCGGGCGTCGAACGGCCGGCGGCTCGGCGTGACGGCGGTGCAGCACGGCCCGGGCGCCGAGAACGCTTACTCGGGCGTCGCTCAGGCGTTTGCGGACGGCTCGCCGATCCTGTTCCTGCCCGGCGGCAACCCGCGCGTGCGGAATGACCTGGCGCCGAACTTCGACGCGGCGCGAAACTATGCCGGCGTGTCGAAGTGGTCGGCCCAAGTGAACACGCCGGAGCGCATGCCCGACATGTTTCGACGCGCGTTCACGCTGCTGCGGTCCGGACGCCGAGCGCCGGTGACGCTCGAAGTGCCGATCGACGTCGCGAGCCAGGAGATTGACGGCCTCGATTACACGACGGGGCGGCCCGTGCGCGCCGCGGGCGACCCGGCCGACGTGCGAGAGGCCGTGCGGATCCTGCGAAATGCAACGCAGCCGCTGCTGCACGTCGGACAGGGCGTGCTTTGGGCCGAGGCGTGCGACGAATTACGCGAGTTCGCCGAACTGGTGCAGGCACCCGTGATGACGACGCTGCCGGGCAAGAGCGCGTTCCCGGAAAATCACCCGCTGTCGGTTGGCAACGGCGGCTACTCCGGCAGCGCGGCGGTCGATCATTTCTTACGGGCAGCCGACGTCGTGTTTGGCATCGGCTGCAGTTTCACGACGACGCTATTCGCCGCGCCGGTGCCGCGTGGCAAGACGGTCGTTCACGTGACGAACCACGAGGCCGACGTGAACAAGGACATGGCCACAAGTCACGCGGTGCTCGGCGACGCCAAGCTCGTGCTGCGGCAGTTGATCGACGAGATGAATCGCACGGGCGGCCGCCGCGCGGACTCCGCCGCGGCCGAGATCAAGTCGCGCAAGGACGCGTGGCTCGCCGAGTGGCAATCCAAACTGACTTCGGATGAAAAACCGATCAACCCGTACCGCGTGATCCACGAACTGAGCCGCGTCGCCGACCGGACGCGCACGATCATCACGCACGACGCCGGCACGCCGCGTGACCAGCTCGCGCCGTTCTGGGAGACGCTGATTCCACGCGGGTTCCTCGGCTGGGGCAAGTCGTCGCAGCTCGGCAGCTCGCTCGGCTTCGCCCTCGGCGCGAAGCTCGCCGCGCCGGACAAACTTGTGATTCATTTTCTGGGTGACACGGCAATCGGCATGTGCGGCATGGACCTCGAAACCGCCGCGCGCGAACGCATTCCGATCCTCACCGTGCTCGTCAACAACGGCACGATGGGCGGCTACGACCGGTACATCCCGGTCGCGAGTCAAAAATATCGCGCCCGCTACTTGACCGGCGACTACCTCAAGGTCGCTGACGGCCTGGGCCTTTACGCGGAGCGCGTCACGGAGCCGTCGCAAATCGCCGCCGCACTGCAGCGGGCAATCGCCGTCACGGCCGGCAGCCCCGGCCACGCGCCGGGCCGCCCGGCCCTCGTCGAGATCATGACGCGCGAGGAAACGACGCTGTCGAAGTTCTGGTAATCAATCGCTCGCTCTCTATGGATCGAACGGCATGGGCGTGGCCGCCGCCGCGCAGCGCTTTAGAAACTCGACACAACCGCGCTCCGAAAGCGTTCTATGAAAAATACAAACGGGCCAGTCAGGCCGATCAGAACACGATGGATGTCCGCCAGAGGTTGGGTGGCGTCCACCTGGGTCCGGTGGATGTCCGCCAGAGGTTGGGTGGCGTCCACCTGGGTTTGGTGGATGTCCACCAAAGGTTGGGGCGCGTGCCCCAAAGGTTGGGGCGCATCTGCAAAGACGACATAAGATGTTACTGAGTAGTAGGATATGGATGCAATGGCCACGTAATGTCGTTATGCGGCCGGCTCAAGCTGGTCGCACGCCATTACCTGCGAAGACTGGTGGTCGCGCCGGCTGAGCAGCGTCGTCGTGACGCGGCCGAAGACGTTCACAACCGTGAACGCGGCGAGCGCCGTGATTGCCGGCCACAACGCGGTCGATCCATCGACGACGCGCTCGCGGATGAGCCCGGCCGCGAGAAGCACCAGCGGGTACGTGGCGAGTCGGATCGCTCGTTCCAGTTCACGGCCGCCGACGATGTTTGGATTGTTCCAACTGAACCGCGGTCCGGCGGTGTCGCGCGACGCGAGAAATTTCCACGGCCGCGGAAACAGTCGCGGCACGAGCAATGAGTAGCGACGAAATTCCACCGGGCACAGCCGCTTCAATTTCGTTTCTTCTTCGAAGATCTGCTCGCGGTACACCCACGCCCAGGAGAACAAGTAAACCAGCGCGAGCGGAATGCGGCCGATGATGATCACGAGGCCGGCCTCAGCCAGGAAGCTGCCCAGATAAAATGGGTTTCGCGTGAAGCGGTACGGGCCGGCCGTCGTGAGTCGGCCCGTTTGGCGAAGGAACTCGGCGCCCTGCCGCAGATAGCACTTGGCGAGCAGGTGCAACCCGGCACCGAGTAGCACGAGAACACTGCCCGTGCCGTAGCGCCAAAGTTCCACGTCGGTCGCGAGCAGTCCGGCGGCGATGAGCCACCAGCGCAGCGGGCCGCGGTCTAGGCGAAATTTGCCGGTCAGGCCGGCGTCGTCCGTGCGCGCACCGCGGTCGCCGCCCAGGCGCTCGGGGGATTTCATCGTCGAGTCCTTTGTTCCAGGAGTTGAAGTAGACGTTGTTCCAGACGGAACTAGAGAGCTTGGTTCCAGGAAGTTGTTGTTAATGAGTCAAGTTTTGAATTCTGGCTCCCCTCGCCCCGGTACTCCGGGGCGAGGGAGCAAGGCTCTCGTCGGTCTGAGGCGCAGCCTCGCTAGCAATCAAGTGCCCAGGTCGTCGTCGCCCGCGGCGTCCGGGCGATGCCGCGGATCATAATGATGGGCGTCGAGCGGGAAGTCGCGCACCTCGACGCCGATCACGTCCAGCACGTTGGCGGACCACTTTGGCCACGCCGTCCAGCGTGCTTCACCGTGCGCGTCGCTCGTGGTCCAATCCCAGCGAATCACGCCGCATGCGAGCACGACGGCCGCCGCCGCCAGACCGACCGCGACGCGCCGCGACTTGGAAGGGTTCGCCGCCGCGGGACGATCGCGAAACAACCGCGCCACGCGCTCGAGCACCAAGTTTTGACTCCAGAGCATGCCCAGCCCGACTGGGGCCAGCGGCAACGGCGCGTAGTACCAAATGGCGAGACGGCCGAGGCATTGCGCGTAGTCGTTCGGCTCGAAGCCGGCGGCGATCACGGCGTCGTCGGACACGAACTCGCGATACTTCGACGTCTGCAGAGTCATCCACCACACGAACGGGTGAAACCAAAAGATGATTTCGACGAGCCGCTGCACGAACAGCATGCCCGGATCGCTGCGTTCCAGGTGCGACCACTCGTGGCGGATCATCATTTCGAGTTCGCGATCGGGCAGCCGGTGTGAATCGGCGGGCACGACAATCATCGCGCGGCGAATCTGCCAGCAGATCGCGCCGACGAGGCCGACCATCTCGCGCACGTCTACCGCAGCCGGCCGATTGACAACGCGCCGAATGATTTCGGGTACGCGCACATCGTGACTTGGCTCCGTCGATCGCAGCAGCCGGGCCATGCTGAACCAACCCGATGCCAGCCGCGTGAGCGACACGGCGACGCCGGCCGCCCACACCGCGAGTAACATGCGGCACGCGCTGTCGTCCCACGCACCATCCGACAGCGTCCAGAGAGTGACGCCGGCCGCGCTCCCCGGCACCGGCCGCGCGATCTGCGAGGGAAAATGCAGTGGTTCGTGCGGCACGCGGTACGCCATGTAACAATGCGGAAACATCAGAGCGACGATCGGCGCAGCGGCTAGCCCGATCACGCACGCCGTCCAAATGCGACTGCGACTGCTCGCGCCGCGCGTGCACGCCGATGCAAGCCGCGACGCGGTCACCAACACGCACGCCTGCCACGTCGCGGTGAACAACGCGCCGAACGCGTATTCGAACCAATCCGGATTGAAATACTCACGCATGTTCGGCTCCCGCGGGCCGTGCCGCGTCCAACACGCGACGCAACTCGGCTAACTCGTCCGCGTTCATCCGCTCCTGACTGATCATGCTGTTCACGAGCAGCGACGCCGAGCCGCCGAAGAGCAGCTCGCGCACTGTGCTGAGCATCGAGCCGCGCACGTCGTCGCGCGAAATCATTGGACGGAAAATGAACGTGCGGCCGAACACGCGATGACTCAGCACGCCCTTCGTCTCCAACGTGCGCATCATCGTGAGCACCGTGCTGTAGGCCGCCGGCCGCGCGAGGCGTTCGCACACATCTTGCACGGTCGCCTCGCTCAGATCCCAGACCACGTTCATGATTTCCAACTCTCGCTTTCCCAGCCGCAGCCCAGTGGTTTGAAGCATTTTCCACCTCAATTGTGCGAGTCCACTAACATTACTCGGCTAGTTTTTCTCGCCGCGAAAAAGGGCGGCCAAAAGCGAACGAGCCGCCGGCCGCCTCATTCTAAGATCTCAAAATTCCGTCCTGCTGATCGTCTCGCCGCCGGCGCGCGTGCACAATGCCTGGTAGACGAGCCGGTCCATGTCGTCGCTGAGGAAACGCACGGAACCGTCGCCGAACAGGAAGTTAACGCCGCACGGATGGCGGCTCGAGAATTCCGCCTCGTCGGCGTCCGCGTGATTCGGACTGTGCTCGGCGAACCCGACAATTCGCTCGGGGCCTTCATCCTCCTCCGGGTGCATGCCGGTCCACGTGCCGGCAAGCCGCCGCGCGGATCGTTCACCGACAATGAGCGTCTGCGACGAGCCGTCGATCAGATCGGCGAACCGCACGGCGCTGTTGTGCGCGAACACGCCGTCGCCGCGCACGTCCGGGCGATCGTCGGGGTCGCTGGTGCCAAACACGCCGAGGTAACTCGCGCCGGCCACCTCGAACATGATTCCGCCGGCTGACACCGTATTCGCAGCTCGCTGCAACGACGCGGCGCTCGGTGACGGGCCAAACCCCTTGCGAAAAAACGGTACGCGCGCGGGCACGTGATCCGACGGACAGAGAAACGCCGTCACGACCGAAAGCCGTGCCGTCTCGTTCGACGCATTCTCGACACGGTGATTGAAGTTGATGCTGTTGAAGAGCGGCCCCTGATCCATCGAAGGCAATAACATCGCCAGCCAGCCCCAGCCGTTTTGGCTGTTGCCCGCCACCGGCGTTTCGAGAATCCATCCGGACGGCAAGCACTGCCGCGCGTCGTGATACGCGTTCAGCGCTACGCCCAATTGGTGCAGGTTGTTCTTGCAGGCAACGCGCCGCGCCGCCTCGCGCGCCCGCTGCACGGCCGGCAAAATGAGGGCGCACACGACCGCAATCACTGCAATGACCACGAGCAATTCGACGACCGTGAACGCACGGCGAGCCGCGATTGATCGTTCCCCGCGCGATTTGTCGCTAGTGGGACGATGGCCGGCTGAACGCGAATTGAATCCAAACGCCATCAATAGACTCCATTCTATTCGATTGTGGCACGAGCGACTCGGGCGATCCCTCGCCGTTCAGTATTAGTCCTGTAATTTTTGTGGCGAATTGGGTCAATCCGAGTTTTTGCGATGCGATTTGGTTCGGGGCGGCGCTCGATGGGGCGCGACGCGCAAAGCGAAGCCGCTATTCGCCGATGTCCTCGTTCCACAACTGCGGCCGCGCGGAAATAAACTCGCGCATCAGCCGGATGCACTCGACGTCATTGAGCACGGTAAGTTCGACGCCGCGCGACCGAACGTAATCTTCCGGCCCGCGAAATGTCGCGTTCTCGCCGATCACGATCTTGGGAATCTTGTAGAGCAGGGCAGTACCGCTGCACATGTCGCACGGCGAGAGCGTCGAGTAGAGCGCGGCGCGAGCGTAGTCGCGGGCCGAGAGCCGCCCGGCATTTTCGATCGCGTCCATTTCGGCATGCAGAATCGCGCTTGACCGCTGCACGCGGCGGTTGTGGCCGCGACCGACGATTCGGCCGCCGATCACCAGCACCGAGCCAATCGGAATGCCACCCTCGGCCAGGCCGAGCTTCGCTTCATCAATCGCCGCTTGCAGAAAGGCGTCCATACGAGCAGAAATGTAGCATGAAAACCGCTGTCGTTCGAGCGATCCCACAGCCGTCGTCGCTCGGCCCGGCTCCCGGTTGCACCCGACGAGCGAAACCGCCTGGCCGTCAAAATCGGCTAGATCGGTTTCCGCAACTCTGATACTAAACATTGCGAAGGCACAGCAAATCCTGAAGCCCTACTTCTCACCGGGACGATAGCTGAGATAGGCGGTTGTTCGTCGCTCTGAGACGGCGATCTGCCGTTCGTGGCTCCCGGCGGTTTTCGACGCGGAATTGAGGCAGTGGCCCGCTTCTCAAGGTCATGGAGGACCGGCGATGAGGCGCGAGATGAACATTTTGGCGATGGCCAAAGGCGCGGAGCGGTACGTGTTTCTGTACGACGATCAGAGTCACGACGTGCTCATCGACGTGTTCGATCGATTCGCGTCGGACGCGGAAATGAACTTCAGCGTCGCCGACGCGGCGCTGCTCGGTCAGAAGGCCAGCGAGTCGCGCGACCGCGTGCATCGCCGAAACTTTCTGACGCCACGCGATGCGTGATTCTTTGCGTCGCGACTTGGCCAAACGCCGTTGCCGGTCAATTGCCCGCCACGCGAGCGGGGCGTCCGTCCACGGATAGAATCTTCCAACAACTCGATCGTCTCGCCGCGGTTGTATTCACCGGGTCAACTGAGCAGGCATGCAAGAACACGTCGATGACTTCTTGGAACATCTTCGACTTGAGTGCGGTTCGTCGGCTCACACGACGAAGGCATACGGCGAAGACTTGGCCTGCATGCGGACGTTTCTGAAACAAGGGAATGCCGCGGCCGAATCGCATCCGCGCGATCTGACAACGTCGCGTCTGCGCGCATACCTCGCGCACTTGCACGAGTTGGGCCTGGCAAAAGCAACCGTCGCGCGGCGCCTGTCGAGCCTGAAGACGTTTCTGAAATTTCTCTGCCGCGCCGGCACGCTTAAGAAGAATCCATCGATTGGCTTGCGCACTCCGAAACGCAGCAAGCGGCTGCCGCGCGTGCTGAGTTCCGGCGAGGTCGACAAGCTGCTCGTTGCGCCCGACGCCGCCGCGCGACTCGGCCGCCGCGACCTGGCCATCCTCGAGACATTCTATTCCACGGGCCTGCGCGTCAGTGAACTCGTCGGCATCAACTTGAGCGACCTCGACTTGGACGCCGGTATCGTGATGATACGCGGCAAGGGCAAGCGAGAACGCATCGCTGTGCTCGGCAAATCCGCGATTGCGGCGATTCGCAACTGGCTCTCCGTGCGTGGCGAGGTCGAAACCCGCGCGCCGCTCGACCGCTCAGCCGTGTACCTAAATCACGTCGGCACTCGCATTACGACCCGCAGCGTCGCCCGCATCCTCAACAAGCACCTGAAGCGGGCCGGCGTCACGACCGCCGCCAGCCCACACTCGCTCCGTCACTCGTTCGCCACGCACCTGCTCGACCGTGGCGCCGACATCCGCAGCGTCCAAGAACTGCTCGGCCACCGCAGCCTGTCCAGCACGCAAATCTACACGCACGTCAGCAGCCAGCGGCTTCGCGACGTGTACGAACAGGCACATCCGCGGGCATGATTCGGTTGGTGGGATCGGCGTACTGATGATGTGGTTGGTCAATTGGCCGGCGGCTCAAGCCCACACGAACCGGACAAGGCGCCGAATCGATTCAATCCGCACGAGTGGCAACGCCCCGCCCGTCTTCGCCTTTTGACCACACGGCCAATTCGGTGTATATAAATATCACCAGTCTTGTGTTCCGCGGTTCTCGCGGGCGACGACGACCGAGCACGTGTTGCGTTTTGTGAACGACCGTTGAACGGCTCGTCCATTCGGCCGGCCGCTCCGTGTTCGACTCGACACTTTCAAGTAGCACCTCAAACGGGGAAGACGAATGAAGCCAGCCTCGATTTTGCTCGCCGACGACGACCGCATTGTGTTGGAATCCATGGCCGACTACTTGCGTCAGGAGAATTTCACGGTCGCGCCGGCCGCGAGTTGCGCCGAGGCCGAACGGCTGTTGGCGAACCGGGAATTCGACCTCGTGATCGCTGACGTGAATCTGCCCGACCGCGACGGCTTCGAGTTGCTCCGCTTCTCACGCGACAAACACCCGGACACGCCGGTGATCATCATCACCGGTTACGGCACGATCGAAAACGCCGTCGAGGCGATCCGCTTCGGCGCGTTCGACTATCTCACGAAGCCGATCATGTCGGACGAACTGAAGCTGGCGATCGAACGCGCGGTGGGCCAGCGGCGACTCGCCGTCGAGAACAAAAACCTGAAGCAGCAGCTCGACGACCGCTTCGGCATCGAATCGATCGTCGGCCACGACTATCGCATGTTGCAAGTGTACGAGGTGATCGAGAGCGTGGCCGATTCGCGCACGACCGTGCTCATCACCGGCGAGAGCGGCACGGGCAAGACGCTGACTGCGCGGGCGATTCATCGCCGCAGCGCGCGGGCAAACGCTCCGTTTGTCGAAGTGGCCTGCGGCGCGCTACCGGAAACGTTGCTCGAAAGCGAGCTGTTCGGCCACACGGCCGGCAGCTTCACCGGCGCGGTGCGCGACAGGATCGGCAAGTTTCAGCAGGCCGACGGCGGCACCATCTTCCTGGACGAGATCGCCACGGCGTCGCCGGGCCTACAGGTGAAACTGCTCCGCGTGCTGCAAGACATGGAGTTCGAGCCGGTTGGCGGCACCGAGACGCTGCGCGTGGACGCCCGAGTCATTCTCGCGACCAATCAGGACCTCGCCGAACTCGTCGCCGACCGGCAGTTTCGTCAGGACCTGTACTACCGAATCAACGTCGTGGCAATTCACCTACCGCCGCTGCGCGAACGCATCAGCGACATCACGCTGCTGAGCAAACACTTCCTGCAAAAGTACGCCGTGCAAACGAATCGCAAAGTCTGCGGCTTCACGGAGCCGGCGATGGACTTGATGCAGCGTTACGCCTGGCCGGGAAACATTCGTGAGTTGGAGAACGTCGTCGAACGCGCGATCGTGCTCGGCAAGACCGAACTAATTCAGCCGAGCGACCTGCCGGCGCCGCTGCACCGTCATGCGCCGGGCTTCGCGGCACCAGGCATGCCCGGCCACCTCAAGGCGGCGCTGCAAGACCCCGAACGTCGCATCTTGCTCGACGCCCTGGAATCGCATCAATGGAACCGTCAAGAGACCGCCGACGCCCTGGGAATCAACCGCACGACGCTCTACAAGAAAATGAAAAAGCACGGCATCACGCCCGAACACGAGCGGACGCTGGTTTAGACGGGCGCCGCACCGCCAGAAATGCCGCGCAGCTCGCCCCACGTGTGACCCGCAGCAATTTGCGCCGTGACACTTGACCTGCCAGCCGCTGCGCCGTAGCATCCGCTCCGGCTTTTCACCTCTTGTCGCGAAGGAGTTCGCAATGAAGCGTATTGGCATTTTCATCGCGCTTCTCGGCGCCGGCTCGTTCCTGCTGAACATGTTGGACCGTGAGTTCATCCTGCTGATGTGGATCGACCTGTGGGGTCCTACCATCGGAACGGTGATTCGCGTCGCACTGATCGTCCTCGGCGTCGTGCTGATTGCCGTGGGATTCAAGGCGGATTCTGATTCCGGCGGCGATGGCAGTTGACGCGGCGTGCTGCTACTCGCTGTCGCTGCCGCGTTCGTACTGGCGCAGCAGACGTGGCAGATCCTCTGACGTGACCGCCAGCGCCTTCAGCACGTCGCCGAGCTTCTCGCCGACTTCATTCATGCTCTGCGGGCGGCGCTGCGGCTTGGTCTCGCAGCAGCGGCTGACGAGTTCGCTGAGCGCGAGCGGCACGTGCTCGTTGATTTCGTGGGCGGCCGTGACGATTCCCTGCATCGGCACCACGTTGCCCGGTCCCGCGACGCCCGATGCCATGCGGCCGGTGAGCAGCCGGTACATCGTCGCACCCAGGTTGAAGATGTCGGTCGCCTCGTTGACGATGCGATGCTTGATCTGCTCCGGCGCGAGATAGCCGGGCGTCCCTTGCACGCGAAACTTCTTTTCGCCGCGCCGCCACGCCAGCCCGAAGTCGATCACCTTCACCTGGCCGCTCTTGGAGACGAGCACGTTGTTCGGTTTCAGGTCCGCGTGGAACACGCCGCGGCGGTGCATGTGACTGACCGCGCCGGCGACCTCGGCAAACACGATGGCGAGCAGCGGCACGGGCGGTTCTTTCATCTGCTCGAGCGTCTGGCCGTTGATATATTCGAGCAGCGTGCGGACCTCGCGCTCGCGAAACCACTTCTTGATCACGCGGATGTCGAAGATTTTCACGAGCGACGGGTGATCGAGTTTCTTGGCCACGTCGAATTCGTGTTTCGCTTGGTCGAGGAATTTCTGTTCATCGGCCGTGCGGCGGATCACGACTTTCATCGCGTAATGTTGAAAGCCTTCCGGGTCGCGGATGTGCAGAATGCGGCTGGCGGCGCCGTGGCCGAGTTCGCCGAGCACTTCGAAGCGATCGAGCGCCTTGTATTTCTTCTCGGTCGGGCCCGTGCTCATGTGCGGTCTCGGCGACTCTCAAAGTTTGCGGATCAGGGCGACGACCTTTTCCTGCGTGAGCGGCTGGTTCGCCGGCAGGATCGCGTAACAGGCGACTTGATGGCAACAGTCGAACACGACTTGCAGGCTGTTCGGCGTCGCATAGCCGGCGTCGTTCGGTTCGTGGCCGCACAGCA
>Ga0247727_10017986_pt1 | contig 11181 bp, 21 predicted proteins | sample WisWelCaveWW1625_FD_202498 | JGI IMG/M metagenome (GOLD analysis project Ga0247727, IMG submission 202498) | Biofilm microbial communities from Wishing Well Cave, Virginia, United States - WW16-25 | ecosystem: Environmental > Aquatic > Deep subsurface > Groundwater > Cave microbial mat | place...
GCCGATCGCGATGGAGAAGGGGCTGCGCTTCGCGATCCGCGAGGGCGGCCGCACCGTCGGCTCCGGCACCGTCACCGAGATCCTGGAGTAGGCGGCCCGCCATGATGCTGAACGAGAAGATCCGGATCCGGCTGAAGGCGTACGACTACCGGATCCTCGACCAGTCGACGGGTGAGATCGTGGACACCGCGAAGCGGACCGGCGCGCGGGTGGCGGGGCCGATCCCGCTGCCGACGATGAAGAACCGCTGGACGGTGAACCGCTCGCCGCACGTCGACAAGAAGAGCAGAGAACAGTTCGAGGTGCGCACGCACCGGCGGCTCCTCGACATCTTCGAGCCCACGCCGCAGACGGTCGACGCGCTGATGAAGCTCGACCTGCCCGCGGGTGTCGACGTCGAGATCAAGGCATTCGGCAAGGAGCACCAGAAGTAGTCATCGGGGGGGTGCCGGGGGGCGATCAGCGCCCCCCGGCGCAAGGCAACGCAGCCAGAGGCAACGCCAGGCAGGCGACCTCGCAAAGCTGCAAGCCTTGAGAAAGATTCGAAGGCATAGCGAGATGGCAGTGGAAGGCATCATCGGCAGGAAGGTCGGCATGACCCAGGTCTACGCGGAGGACGGACGGGCGTTTCCCGTGACCGTGATCCAGGCGGGGCCCTGCGTGGTCGTGCAGCGCAAGTCGAAGGACAAGGACGGCTACGCCGCGGTGCAACTCGGCCTGGTCGAGGCCCGCAAGCTGAAGCGAGTCACGAAGGCAATGAAGGGGCACTTCGACAAGGCGGGGCTGCCGCCCTGCCGGGTCCTGCGCGAGTTCCGGGTAGCAGACGGCGCCGAGGGCGCCGAGACGAAGGTCGGCGACAAGGTGTCCGTCGAGCAGTTCGCGGCGGGAGAGGAGCTCACGGTGACCGGCACGAGCCGCGGTCACGGATTCCAGGGCGTCGTGAAGCGCCATCACTTCCGTGGCGGCGCCGCGACGCACGGCTCGATGTTCCACCGCGCCCCGGGCTCGATCGGCGCCTCGGCGTTCCCGTCCCGCACGCTCAAGGGGATGCGGGGCGCCGGCCACATGGGCAGCGAGCGGGTGACGGTCAAGAGCGTCCGGGTGGTGCGGGTCGACGCCTCGAACAACCTGCTGGTCGTGCGCGGCTCCGTGCCGGGCTCGGGCGGCTCGATCGTCATGATCAGGAAGAGCTAGCCATGGCCGAGAAGAAGCAGAAGCCGGCCGCAAAGAAGGCCGCTGCAAAGCGAGGGGGCCACAAAGGTCCAGGGGGTGCGACGAAGCGCCCGGCAGCCTCCCGTGGGGGGCAGGCTCCCCCGAGCGTAGCGGGGGGTCTGGGGGGGCACCCGGCAGCAGGCAGCGAGCTGCGGAGCGAGGTGGGATTCACCCCCCGTGGGGAGCAGGCTCCCCCGAGCGCAGCGGGGGTTCGGGGGCGTGCGACGCAGCACCTCGAAGACAGGCAACGGGCTCGCCACGGAGCCGAATTCACTTCGGCGGAGGGGCGGGGGGGTAGAGCCCTCTCCCCCAAGGTGGCGGTCGTCAACGCCGCGAACGAGACGATCCGCGAGATCCAGCTCTCGCCGGTGGTGTTCGCCGCCAAGCCCGGCCCGCACCTCGTGTACGAGGCGGTCAAGCAGTACCGCGCCGGCGGCCGCCGCGGTACGCACATGACCAAGAACCGGGCGCTCGTGTCGGGCTCGGGCAGGAAGCCCTGGCGGCAGAAGGGCACCGGACGGGCTCGCGTCGGCGAGATCAGAAACCCGCTCTGGCGTCACGGCGGCACGGTGTTCGGTCCGCAGCCCCGCGACTACTCGTATGCCATGCCGCGCAAAGCACGCGCGGCCGCGCTGCGCGCGGCGCTCAGCCAGCGCGTCAGCGAGGGCGCCGTGAAGGTCGTCGAGGGGTTCGAGGTGAACGAGCCCAAGACCAAAGTGCTGAAGGGCCTGCTCGCGAAGCTCGAGATCGCCGGCAAGGCGGTGGTCGTCGACCATCAGCCCGCGGACTACCTCGTGCTGTCGGCCCGCAACCTCGAGGGCGTCAAGGTAGTGGCGGAGACACACCTCACCGCCTACGACGTGATGGACTGCCAGCACCTGGTCGTCACCCAGGAGGCGATCGACAAGCTCGAGGAGCGGCTCACGCCGCCGGAGCGGAGGTAGGCGATGAAGAACCTCTACGACGTGATCCGCCGCCCGTTGCTGACCGAGAAGTCGACGCTGCTCAAGGAATCGCAGCACACGCTCGTGTTCGAGGTGCACCGCGACGCCACCAAACCCGAGATCAAGAAGGCCGTCGAGACGCTGTTCGAGCGCAAGGTCAAGGACGTTCGCGTGGCGCGCGTGCACGGCAAGGTGAAGCGGCAGGGGCGCCATGCCGGCCGCCGGCCGGACTGGAAGAAGGCCTTCGTGGTCCTGAAGAAGGACGAGAAGGCCGTCGAGTTCTTCGAGCAGGCGTAGGGAGCGAACCACGATGCCGATGAAGCAGTACAACCCGACGTCGCCCGGACGGCGCTTCATGACGACGCTCGATTTCTCCGATCTCGCGAAGAAGCGCCCGGAGCGAGCGCTCACCGAACCGCTGCGCCGGTCCGGCGGCCGAAACAACAAGGGCCGGATCACGATCTGGTTTCGCGGCGGTGGGCACAAGCGGAACTACCGCGTCGTGGACTTCCGCCGCGACAAGCGCGACGTGCCCGCAACGGTGGCGGCGCTCGAGTACGATCCCAACCGCTCGGCGCGGCTCGCGCTGCTGCACTACGCGGACGGCGACAAGCGCTACATCCTCGCCCCCGAGGGCATGAAGGTCGGGCAGAAAGTGGTCGCGGGCGAGGGGGCCGACATCCTCCCGGGCAACGCGCTGCCACTCAAGCTGATCCCCGCCGGCACCATGATCCACAACCTCGAGCTGCGCACCGGCAAGGGCGCCCAGCTCGTCAGGAGCGCCGGCGCCGCCGCGCAGCTCGTGGCGAAAGAGGGCGAGTACGCCCAGGTGAAGCTGCCCTCCGGCGAGGTGCGCAAGCTGCACCTCGATTGCGTGGCGACCATCGGCCAGGTCGGCAACATCGACCACAAGAACGTCTCGTTCGGCAAGGCCGGGCGCAGGCGTTGGCTCGGCAAGAAGTCCCACAACCGCGGCGTGTCGATGAACCCGATCGACCACCCGCACGGCGGCGGCGAGGGCCGCACCTCGGGCGGCCGCCACCCGGTGACCCCGTGGGGCAAGCCCACGAAGGGCAAGAAGACCCGCAATAACAAGAGAACCCAGCGCTTCATCGTGAAGAGGCGGAAGTAGCCATGGCAAGGTCGCTGAAGAAGGGCCCGTTCGTGGACGACCACCTGCTGAAGAAGGTGGAGGCGATGAACAGCGCGGGGGACAAGAAGGTCATCAAGACCTGGTCCCGACGCTCGACGATCATCCCCGAAATGGTCGGCCACACGCTCGCCGTCTACAACGGCAAGAAGTTCGTCCCCGTCTACGTGACCGAGAACATGGTCGGACACAAGCTCGGTGAGTTCTCGCCCACGCGGCAGTTCAAGGGCCACTCCTCCAAGGTCGAGAAAGTGGCGACGACCACCAGGCCCGGAGCGCCCGGAGCGCCCGGGGCTGCGGGCGCCGCGGCCCCGCCGGCCGCGGCCGCGCCGGCCAAGGGCTAGGGAGGCGCAGATGGCGACACTCGAAGCCCGCGCAGAGAACCGCTACGTGCGGACCTCGGCCCAGAAGGCCGGGCTGGTGCTGGACCTGATCCGGGGCAAGAAGGCCGCCGATGCCCTGAGCATCCTGCGTTTCACCAAGAAGTCGGTGGCCCGCGACATCGAGAAGACGCTGCGGTCCGCGATCGCCAATGCGGTGCTGGTGGCCGATCGCAACCAGAAGCGCCGCCTGGACGAAGAAGCTCTGGTGGTGAGCGCCTGCTTCGCCGACCAGGGCCCGAGCCAGAAGCGAGTGCGCCCCGCACCGATGGGCCGAGCCTTCCGGGTGATCAAGCGCACCGCCCACATCACCGTCCAGGTTGCGGAGAGGGAGTAACAGGAAGATGGGTCAGAAAGTCCATCCCATTGGGTTCCGCCTCGGGTACACGAAGACCTGGCGCAGCCGCTGGTACGCCGAGAAGGAGTACGCGCCCCTGCTGCACGAGGACCTGGCGCTCAAGAAGGACCTCAAGAAGCGCTTCGCCCACGCCGGCGTGAGCCGCGTGGAGATCGAGCGCGCCGCCAACAAGCTGAAGATCACGATCCACACCTCGCGGCCCGGCATCATCATCGGCCGCAAGGGGCAGGAAGTGGACAAGCTGAAGCAGGAGGTCCAGAAGCGCACGGGCAAGGAGGTCTTCATCAACATCCAGGAGATCCTCAAGCCCGAGCTCGACGCGCAGCTCGTCTCCGAGTCGGTGGCGCTGCAGCTCGAGAAGCGGATCGCCTTCCGCCGCGCCATGCGCAAGGCGGTCGACGCGGCGCTGCGCTTCGGCGCGCGCGGGATCAAGATCCGCGTCTCCGGCCGCCTGAACGGGGCCGAAATCGCGCGCTCCGAGTGGTACCTGCACGGCCAGCTGCCGCTGCACACGCTGCGCGCCGACATCGACTTCGGCTTTCACGAGGCGCACACCACCTTCGGCCAGATCGGCGTCAAGACCTGGATCTACCGCGGCGAGGCCGACGCCGCGCGGCCCGCGCGGGCGCTCGCCTAGGAATAAGCCGCCATGTTGATGCCCAAGAAGGTCAAGTTCAGAAAGCAGCAGCGCGGCCGCATGAGCGGCAAGGCGTGGACCGGGGGCACGATCGCCTTCGGCGACTACGGCTTGAAGGCCATGGAGTGCGGCTGGGTCACGGCACGCGAGATCGAGGCGGGCCGGGTCGCGATCACCCGCTTCATCAAGCGCAACGGCCGGATCTGGATCCGCATGTTCCCCGACAAGCCCTACACCAAGAAGCCGCAGGAGACCCGCATGGGCAAGGGCAAGGGCGCGCCCGAGGGCTGGGTGATGGTGGTGAAGCCCGGCCGCATCCTGTACGAGATGGAAGGCGTGCCGGAGTCGGAGGCGCGCGAGGCGCTGCGGCTTGCCGCGCACAAGCTGTCGATCAGCACCCGCATCGTGACGCGTGCGGAGGGAGCCTGATGAAGCCCGCCAAGGTGCGTGAGATGGGCCCGGAAGAGCTCAAGACCAAGGAGCGCGAGCTCCAGGAGCAGCTGTTCCGGCTCCGCGTGCAGAAGTCGATCGGGCAGCTCGACAACGCCATCAAGCTCCGTGAGACCCGGCGCGAGATCGCGCGGGTGAAGACGGTGATCCGAGAGAAACAGGTGTCGCGATGACGGACAACAAGCCAGAGATAGCTCCCGGCCGGCGCCAGGCGCGCGTCGGTGTCGTGAAGACGGCCAAGATGCAGAAGACGGTGGTGGTCAAGGTGGAGCGCTTGGTGCGCCACGCCTTCTACGGCAAGACCATCCGCCGCACCTCGACCTTCATGGCGCACGACGAGCTCGGTGCCATGGCGGGGGACCGGGTGCGGATCGTGGAGGCTCGGCCGCTGTCGGCCCGCAAGCGCTGGCGCGTCACCGAGATCCTCGAGCGGGCCACCGCGGAGCCCGCGGCCGCCGCGGCCGGGACCCGAGCCGTAGGGGAGACGACGCCATGATCCAGATGCGAACCATCCTCCAGGTGGCCGACAACAGCGGCGCCCGGAAGATCTCCTGCATCCTGCCGATCGGCGGCTCGACCGGGCGCTACGCCCGGCTCGGCGACGTGATCACCGCCAACGTCAAGGAGTCGGCTCCCGAGGCGCCCGAGGGCGTCCGCAAGGGCAAGGTAGTGAAAGCGGTGATCGTGCGCTGCCGCAAGGAGCAAAGGCGGCGCGACGGCAGCTATATCCGCTTCGACGAGAACGCCGCGGTGCTGATCAAGGAAGACGGCGAGCCGATGGGCACCCGTGTCTTCGGCCCGGTCGCGCGTGAGCTCCGTGACAAGAAGTTCATGAAGATCGTATCGCTCGCCCCGGAGGTGCTGTAACGCCATGGCGAGACAGCGAGAAGCGCCTATCCGAATCCGCATTCGCATTCGCAAGGACGACCTCGTGGAGGTCATCACCGGCCGCGACCGCGGCAAGCGGGGCAAGGTGCTGCAGGTGCTGCCCGAGAAAGGGCGCCTGCTGGTGCAGGGCGTGAACTTCATCAAGCGCCACACCAAGCCCAACCCGCAACGCAACATCAAGGGCGGCATCGCCGAGCGCGAAGCCTCGATCCACGTGTCGAACGTGATGATCGTCTCGCCCGACGACGACAAGCGCACGCGGATCGGGTCGAAGCTGCTGCCCGACGGGGAGCGCGTGAGAATCGGACGTCGCAGCGGCGAGGTACTGGACAAGTGAGCGCGACCAAGGCCCTGCCTCGGGTGAAAGAGGCGTACCAGAAGCAGGTGGTGCCGCACCTGATGAAGGAGCGGAGCTACACGAGCGTCATGGCCGTGCCCCGGCTGACCAAGGTCGTGGTCAACATGGGCATCGGCGAGGCCACGCAGAACATCAAGCTGCTCGACACTGCGATGGAGGAGCTCGGCCGCATCACCGGGCAACGGCCCGCCACGCGCCGGGCCAAGAAGTCGATCGCCGCGTTCAAGCTGCGCGAAGGCATGCCGATCGCGGCGAGCGTGACGCTGCGCGGCGACCGCATGTACGAGTTCGTGGACCGCCTGTTCAACGTCGCGCTACCGCGCGTGCGCGACTTCCGTGGCGTGCCGCAAAACGCCTTCGACGGCCGCGGCAACTACACGCTCGGCCTCAAGGACCAGATTCTGTTTCCCGAGATCGACTACGCCAAGGTCGACAAGATGCGCGGCATGAACGTGACTTTCGTGACGACGGCCAGGACCGACGAGGAGTCGAAGGCGCTTCTCGCGGCTCTCGGAATGCCGTTCCGCAACCAGTAGGAGGCAGGCGAGTGGCCAAGCTGTCGATGATCGCCAAGGCGAAGCGCAAGCCGAAGTTCGCGGTGCGCGCCTACACCCGGTGCCGCCTGTGCGGCCGGCCCCGCGCCTACATGCGCAAGTTCGAGATGTGCCGGATCTGCTTCCGGAAGCTGGCCCTGGCGGGCGAGATTCCGGGCGTGATCAAGGCGAGCTGGTAGGAGCCGGAGAGGTAACTGCGATGAACATGACGGATCCCGTCGCGGACATGATCACCCGCATCCGAAACGGAGTGCGGGCGAGGCTGCCCAAGATCGACGTGCCGGCTTCCAAGCTGAAGGCCGAGATCGCGCGCATCCTGAAGGACGAGGGCTACATCGCCAGCTTCCGGCGCGTCGACGACGGCCGGCAGGGGGCGCTGCGCATCGTCCTGCGCTACGGCCCGGGCTGGGAGCGGGTGATCACCGACCTGCAGCGCGTGAGCAAACCCGGCTGCCGCATCTACTGCGGCAAGGGCGAGATCCCGCGCGTGTACGGCGGGCTCGGCATCAACATCCTGTCCACCTCGCGAGGCGTCATGACCGGCCGCCAGGCCGCGAAGACCGGCGTGGGCGGCGAGATCCTCTGCAACGTCTGGTAAGGAGCCACGATGTCTCGGGTCGGACGCAAGGTGATCGTCGTGCCCGCCGGAGTCAAGGTGCAGGTGTCTCCTCGCGCGCTCGAGGTGCAGGGGCCCAAGGGCAAGCTCAGCACCCCGGTGCCGCCGGGGATCCGCTTCGCGCTCGAGGGCCAGCAGCTCAGCTGCCTGCGCTCGAACGACGAGCAGAAGCTGCGCGCCTTCCACGGCATGGCGCGGGCGCTCGCGCAGAACGCGATCAAGGGCGTCACCGAGGGCTTCTCGAAGGACCTCGACATCGTGGGCGTCGGCTACCGCGCGCAGCTCGACGGGAGCAAGGTGGTGTTCGCGCTCGGCTTCTCGCACCCGGTCGAGTTCAAGGTCCCCGACGGGATCAAGATCGCGGTCGAGAAGCAGACACGCGTCACGGTGTCGGGCATCGACCGCCAGAAGGTCGGGCAGGTTGCGGCCGAGATTCGCGGCCTGCGCCGGCCGGATCCCTACAAGCAGAAGGGGATCCGCTACGTGGGCGAGCTGCTGAAGAAGAAGGCGGGCAAGGCCGGAGCGACGGGAGCCAAGTAAGAGAGCCAGGAGCGGCGGGGACGCCGGGGGGCGATGGCCCTCCCGGGAACGCCTGCCGGAGCGAGAGATGAGCACGAGGACGAAAGAAGAGATCCGGCAAAGGCTGCACGACCGCATCCGCAAGAAGATCCGCGGCAGCGAGAAGCGGCCGCGCCTCGCCGTCCACCGCAGCCAGGGCCACATCTACGCGCAGGTGATCGACGACGACGCCGGGCGGACGCTCGCCTCTGCCTGCTCGCTCGACGAGGACGTGCGGGCGAAGCACAAGCGCGGCTCCAACCTGGCGGCGGCCAAGGAAGTGGGGAGCCTGGTCGCGAGCCGCGCGAAGCAGAAGGGGATCGCCCTGGTCGTGTTCGACCGTGGCGGCTTCCAGTACCACGGCCGCATCAAGGCCCTGGCCGATGCAGCCCGCGAGGCGGGCCTCCAGTTCTAGCGCCGTAGGGATAGCGATGCGGGTGAGCCCATGAGATTCATTGCCGAGAAGATCGACGTCGGGAGCCTGGAGCTGAAAGACCAGGTGGTGTCCATCAACCGGGTCACCAAGGTCGTGAAGGGCGGCAAGAACCTGTCGTTCTCGGCGCTCGTGGTGGTCGGCGACAGCGCCGGGCACGTGGGCTTCGGGATGGGCAAGGCGCGCGAGGTGTCCTCCGCGATCAAGAAGGGCGTCGAGGCCGCCAAGAAGAACGTGGTGCGGGTGCCGATGACGGAGAAGGGCTTCACGATCCCGCACGCCGTCACCGGACGCTTCGGCTCGGGCATGGTGCTGCTCAAACCCGCCTCGGAGGGGACCGGCGTCATCGCCGGCGGCGCCGTGCGCGCCGTGATCACCGCCGCGGGCATCCAGAACATCCTGACCAAGAGCCTGGGCTCGACCACCGCGCACAACGTGGTCAAGGCGACAATCGACGCGCTGCTACGCCTGAAGGCGCCGCGGCGGGTGGCGCGCCTGCGCGGCCTGGCCGTCGAGGAGGTCCTCGGCATCGAACCCAAGGAACAGAAGCCGGCGGCGGCGGCTGCCGCGGCGACGCCAGCCCCAGCGGCGTCTAACTCAGTCGCGCCGGCCGAGGCGTAAGGAGCGAACGAGCATGGCGAAGGCCAGCAAGGCGGCAGGTGCCGCCGCCACTGTCAGGATCAAGCAGATCGGCAGCCTGATCGGCTGCACCGACAACCAACGCGCAAACGTGCGCGGCCTCGGCCTGCGCCGGCTCCACCAGGTGGTCGAGCGCCAGGACACGCCGATGGTGCGGGGCATGATTGGCAAGGTCCCGCACCTCGTCGCGGTCGTCGAGTAGGAAGGGAAGCAGAGAGAGTGGGTCTTCACAATCTCAGGCCGGCGAAGGGCAGCGTCAGGAACAGGAAGCGCGTGGGGCGCGGCCCCGGCAGCGGCCTTGGCAAGACCGCGGGGCGCGGCGAGAAGGGACAGAAGAGCCGCAGCGGCTTCTCCAGGAAGCCCGGCTTCGAGGGCGGCCAGATGCCGCTCCACCGCCGGCTGCCGAAGCGCGGCTTCACGAACGCGCCCTTCCGCAAGGAGTTCGCCTGCGTCAACCTCGGGCGGCTCGAGGCGTTCGAGGCCGGCACGATCGTGACGCCGGAGCTGCTCGTGAAGCAGGGTGTCGTGAAACGGCTGCGCGACGGGCTCAAGGTGCTGGCCGACGGACCGCTCACCAAGGCCCTCACCGTCCACGCCCACCGCTTCAGTCGCAAGGCGCAGGAGCGGATCGTTGCGCTCGGCGGCAAGGCCGAGCTGATCCAGGGGTAGAAGCATGCTGCAGGCCCTCCGAAACATCTGGGACGTCCCCGACCTCCGGAAGCGGGTGCTGTTCACCCTCGGCCTGCTCGCCGTGTACCGTGTCGGCAACCACGTTCCGACGCCGGGCATCAACGCGCAGTCGCTGATCGACTTCTTCGAGCAGAACCGGGGAAACTGGTTCGGCCTCGTCGACATGTTCTCGGGCGGCAACCTCGCGAAGGTCACGATCTTCGCGCTCGGGATCATGCCGTACATCTCGGCCTCGATCATCCTGCAGCTGCTGACCGTGGTGTGGCCCTACCTCGAGAAGCTCTCCAAGGAGGGCGAGCTGGGGCGTCGCAAGATCACGCAGTACACGCGCTACGGCACGGTGCTGCTGTCGATCGTGCAGTCCTTCACGATCGCCGTGTACCTCGAGCGGCTGACGCTGGCCAACCAGTTCTCGATCGTCGACGCGCCGGGCTGGGGCTTCCGGCTGATGACCGTGCTGACGCTCACCACCGGCACCGCTTTCATCATGTGGCTGGGCGAGCAGATCACCGAGCGCGGCGTCGGCAACGGCATGAGCCTGATCATCTTCGCCGGGATCGTTGTGGGCTTCCCGGGCGCGGTGCTCGACACCTTCAACATGATCCAGCGCGGCGAGCTGAGCCTGCTCGCGACGGTGCTGCTGATCGTGCTGATGGTGGCGGTGGTGGCGGCGATCGTCTTCGTCGAGCGCGGCCAGCGGCGCATCCCGGTCCAGTACGCCAAGCGCATGGTGGGCCGGCGCATGTACGGCGGGCAGACGACGCACCTGCCGCTGCGCGTCAATACCGCCGGCGTGATCCCCGTGATCTTCGCCTCCTCGATCATCGCCTTCCCGCAGACAGTGGCTTCCTGGCTGGGCGGCAACAACCCGTGGATGCAGGCGGTCTCCGAGCAGCTGCAGTGGGGGATGCCGCTCTACAACCTGCTCTACGTCGCGTTCATCCTGTTCTTCTGCTACTTCTACACGGCGATCGTCTTCAACCCCGACGACGTGGCCGACAACATGCGCAAGTACGGCGGGTTCGTCCCTGGCATCCGCCCCGGCAAGCGCACCTCCGAGTACCTCGACCACATCCTCGGCCGCATCACCTTCGGCGGCGCCATCTACCTGGCGCTGGTGGCGATCCTGCCGGAGTTCCTCATCACCGGCATGCGGGTGGCGCCGATCCCCGTGATCGGGGCGCCGCTCGACGGCTTCCTGTCGAACAACAACCTGGGCTGGATCACCGAGGGGCTGCACCTCAACTTCTACTTCGGCGGCACCTCGCTGCTGATCGTGGTGGGGGTCGCCATGGATACCGTGGCGCAGGTCGA
>Ga0247727_10017988_pt1 | contig 11180 bp, 7 predicted proteins | sample WisWelCaveWW1625_FD_202498 | JGI IMG/M metagenome (GOLD analysis project Ga0247727, IMG submission 202498) | Biofilm microbial communities from Wishing Well Cave, Virginia, United States - WW16-25 | ecosystem: Environmental > Aquatic > Deep subsurface > Groundwater > Cave microbial mat | place...
GGCGTGGCGTTCGATGGCGATGCCGACCGGGCGATTTTTTCGACGGCCGCCGGTTCACTCGTCAATGGCGACGGTGTGCTGCTGGCTGCGTCGCGATACTTGCGCAAGACAGGAAAGCTCAAGGGCGGCACGGTGGTGGGCACGACGATGAGCAACCTGGGTCTGGAACGCGCGCTGTCTGGCGAGGGTCTGGCGCTGGCGCGTGTGCCGGTGGGCGACCGTTATGTTCTCGAAGAGATGCTGCGCAGCGGGGCCAACCTGGGCGGGGAACAGTCCGGTCACGTGATTTTTCTGGACGACGCGCCCACCGGCGATGGCCTGCTGACGGCGCTGAAGATGGCGTGTTTGGTGGCGCTCGAGGGGCCGCTGGAGAAACAAGTGGCGGGCCTGAAGGTGTATCCGCAGACCATCGTGAACGTGCGCGTGGCCAGCAAGCCGGAGCTGATGACGCTGCCAGCAGTGGCCGCAGCGATGCGCGAGGCCGAAATGGGGCTCGGAGCGGCCGGGCGGATCGTGCTGCGCTATTCCGGGACCGAGCCGCTGGCACGGGTGATGGTCGAAGCGGAGCGCGACGAGGACGTACGGCGGTGGTCGGAGCGCATCGCCGCGGCCATCCGGGCAGAGATTGGGGCCGAGTGAACCGCAGATGATCCCTTCGACTGTGCTCAGGGCAGGCGCAGATTGTCGAGCAATGCGAACGCTTGCAGCGGCCACGGCGCTGCTGCTCTGGCTCGGCGCTCCCGGCGTCCGCGCGCAGGAAGCGAAGGAGCCTGGTGCCGCACCCGCAGCGGCTCTGCCGACATATCCTGACAAGCCCGCAGGCTTGCGTGCGCAACTGCAGGAGTTACTTCAAGCGGCCGAGGCAGGTGATGAGGAGAAAATGGGGTTGCTCGTGAACCGCTTGATTCTGCCGAAACCGGGAGAGTGGTTCCGGCACGCATTTGGCGAAATTGGCGGCGGTATGGCTGCAGCCGACTACAGTGAATCTTCAGATAAGATGGTTGCCAGTTTGCTGACGTTATTCCCGGCGATGAATCAGAAAGGGTATTCGGAAATCGAAGCCAGGCAATATGATAAGGGTTGCAAAGGGAACCCTAGCGCCCAGGAATATGGCGTGCTCTTGCTGCGGCAACAACCCGTTCCCCTTTATGCTGCCACACTGTGGAATCGCGGGCGTACCGAGGGCAGATCCGTTTGGTTTTTTGCTTACGCCGATGGCGCATTCCGGTATGTCGGCACGCTGAAAACGCCTGCGACAAAAATTGTGCCGGCCACGGCTGAAAAACCGACAACGCCACCCGACCCGCCGACGCCTCCGCCGCAAAGCCCGTCGAAGAGGATCCGCCTCCGTGGGGCTGTCCAGCAGGCCAAACTGATTGAACAGTCGCGTCCACTCTATCCCTCAGAAGCGAAGGAACTCGGCCTCCAGGGAACGGTGGAATTGCAAGCCGTAATCGGGAAAGACGGCAGAATCAAGAATGTGGAACTGGTCAGCGGAGAGTGCCTGCTGGCGGAAGCGGCCATGGAGGCAGTGCGAAAATGGCGCTATACGCCGACACTGCTTGTCGGACAACCCGTGGAAGTGGTGACCACCATCCAGGTAGTCTTCAACTTGAGGCGTTGATCCAAGCCACCAATTCTCAGATGTGCTTCTCCCCTCCTAGAGAACGCGCAAAGGCTGGCGGACCTCAGCAGCGCCGGGAACTTCTGGGCATTCCGTTCCGCGACCCAATTCGTTGCCTCAACTCCAGGAACTGCAGGCCGCGAGTGATGGGCAAGGCAGCAGCGATCTTTCTGTTTACGCTCCTTGTGGCGGGGGCGTGGGCGCAAGAGCCGAGGCAGAGTGCGGCCGGTTCCGTGCTGGCCGTGTATCCGGAATCTTCGGAGGGATTGCGGGCGCAGATCACAGAATTGCTGGAGGCGGCGAAGGCGGGGGACGGCGAACGGCTAGGGCTGCTGCTGAACCGACTGTTGCTGCCGAGTCCAGCAGAGTGGTTTAGAGAGGTCTTCGGGGAGACAGCAGGCGCGGTGACTGCCGGGGACCACATCCATTCACAGCAGAACATGATCGCAGGTTTCCGGCAGTTCTTCACCGCCCTGAGCTCGGAAGGGTTTTCAAAAGTCGAAGCCAGGCGGTTTGACCAGGGCTGCAAGGGGAATCCGAGCGCCGAAGAATATCGCGTCTTGAGCCGGCGGCAGCAACCTATTCCCATGTACACCGTCATCGTGTGGAGACGCGGTAAGTCACGGGGCCAGTCATTGTGGTTCTTTGCCTATGTCGGAGGCGCCTTCCGGTACGTGGGCAAGCTGGATCCGCTCAAGCGGGGACCGGCAGTGCCCGGCGCGAGCGAGCCGCAGGGCGACCCCGGGGCGCCTTCGGATACTTCACACAGGCTGCCGCCGCAAATCCGTGTGGAAGAAAAAGACCAGCAAACCAAGCTGATCGAACAAGTCACTCCGGCTTATCCTTATGCGGCGCAGGGCCTCGGGATTCAGGGAACCGTACAGGTACAGGCCATCATCGGCACAGATGGCCGGGTTCGCACAGTTGAAGTGCTCAGCGGAGAGTGCCTGCTCGCTGAAGCGGTCACAGCCGCGGTGCGCAAATGGCGCTATCAGCCCACGCTGGTGAACGGCCAGCCTGTGGAAGTAGTGACCACCATCGCCGCAATCTATAGGCTGTCCCGTTAATCCAATCCCTGCTGTTGCCCTACGAATAATCCGGAGCGCCGGACCAATCCGGCCGGGAACTTTTTGACGCCTGGCGCTTTCTATTACATAGCACAACTTGTTGAGCCTGCCTGAGAGCCCTCCGCCGTGAGAAGCGGTGGGCGTTGACCCAGGGCAGGATAGCTTTGCGGCGCAGCGCAGGCGGAGGAGGGCGTCATGGCAGAACGGGACTCGAACTCCCCACGTGAGGTCTGGCTGGGGCCCCCTCGCTGGTACAGGAGAGAATACTCCTCCTATTTTGCGCCGCTCGTCGGCATGGCCGTGGTATGTCTGCTGCTTCTGGCGATTGTCAGCGGGAGCTGGAGGGAAGCGGAAATCGGTGTGGGGAGCTACGACCGATTCTCTGCATCGCAGGTCACCTACCTGCCGAACGCCAGAGATATGGTTCAACAGTCCGGGATGCAGGAAATGCCCTCCGGATCGGCGGGAGCGGTGGTCCAAAGGAAGTCGGAACTAGTGGTCAGCGCGCCGGAATTCCAACACGCCCGAAACGTGCTCGAGGCCATTCGTAGGAATCGCCCCGGACAGATTGACTCCCTGAATTTTGCTGCTGCGGGCGCCGGAATCCGCGAAGTTTCGCTCAGCCTGCGTTCGCCCGCTGGCGATGCGGAAGAAATCCTCTCCCGGCTGCGCAAGCTGGGCACGGTGGTGCAGGAATCGGACGTAGTCCAGGATCTGCCCGCATCGCAAGAACTCCCGGAAGCAAAATTTGCCAAGCAGGCGCAGCTATCCGACGCTCGCGCCGCGGAGCAGCGCCTCCATTCTCTGCTAGGAGCGCCGGGAGCAAAAGTCCTAGACCTGCTCGAGGTGGAGGAAAGAATTGAATCGGTGCGCGCGGAGATCCGAAAGCTGGAAGCAGGACTGCGCAGCTTCGGGCGGGCCCCGCGCGTGGCAACGATCAGCCTGACGCTCCGCGGGCAGCAAGTCGCGCCGCCGCCGACAGTGGGAGATCGTTTGTGGGCAGCCGGGGGAAGCGGGTACGACACGCTGGCGCAGGCGGTCCTGGCCCTTATATTCGCTGCCCTGCATGCGGGCCCGCTGCTGATCTTCTGGGCCCTGCTCCTGTACTTCCCGGTGAAATACGGCTGGCGCTTTTGGAGGCGACTGAAGCCGGCGCATGAATCCGCCGCCAGCCCGCAGGCCGTTTGAGCAGCGTCGAAGCGGAGTACTGCAAAGGTAGCTCCGCAGACTGACCCGGATGGCGGGAGGGCGCGGCGGGGGACTTTACCCTAGGCAGGAAATCCAACCGGCCTACCGGAGCAGCTAGACAGGAGTGTCTGTCCCACATCCAGCCTGAGAGAGTACCGAAGTGCAAACGCTGGCAAATCCAGAAGTCGGTACTCCCCCGGGGCCGAAATTGTGAGAAACCGTAGGCTGGGCGAGGGGTACTAGTCACTCTGCTCGAGCAGCGTACGGCTAAGTGCAACATCTATAAGGGTGTGTTTTCAACAGTGGAACGGGCGCCGGACTGGCACACTGCTTGTCGGACAACCTGTGGAAGTGGTGACCACGATCAATGTGGTCTTCCACTTTTCCCGCTAGTGGAGCTCTCCCCGCTACCCCACGGATGATCCAGCGATCGGCGAACATGGCCGGGAACTTTTTTGCCGAATCCGACATTACAGTAGTGTGGACCGAGGGACAGGCTGACACCGATCCGGCGCAAGAAAAGGCTGGGCGGGCGTTCAAGGGCGGGAAGCAGGAATGGCGGCGGGCGCACAACCGGTGACCGCCGGAGGGGCAACACCGCTCAACTCGATGGCCAGTGATGAAAACCTGATGCTGGAGTTCCAGCGCGGCTCGCGAGACGCGTTCACCGAGCTCTTCGAGCGCTACCGCGAGCCCATCTACGGCTACTTCCGGCGCAGGCTGGAACACCCTGCGCGCGCCGAAGATCTCGCACAAGAGACATTTGTAGCTGTCCTGCGAAACGTCACGAGATGGGAACCCCGGGCGCTGTTCCGCACCTACCTTTACGGGATCGCGCTGAACTTGCTGCGGGCGGAGCGGCGCAAATGCTTGCAGGAACAGCCCGGGGAGGCGGTGGCCGCAGAACCATCAGCGCAACGAGATTCGGAGACGGGCGAATGGGTGCGGCAGGCAGTGGGGCGGCTGGAAGAAATGGACCGCGAGGTGTTGATGCTGCGCGAATACGAGCAGCTGAGTTACGCGGAGATCGCGGAATTGCTCCGGATACCCGTGAATACAGTGAGGTCGCGGCTGCTCCGGGCGCGGATGGCCCTGAGGGATTTGCTGACTGGGGGAGTGCCAATGGGATGCAGGGGAGCAGGTATGCGTCCAGAGGATCCGGGGACCAAGGCAAAAGCGGCGGAAGATCCCCGGGGCGCAGCCCGTTCCCCCGCGGACGCGGGATCAGGGCGCACAAGCAGTGCACCTACACCCGCAAGACCGACGTTGACGTGAGGGTAAGGTGATGACGAGCGTGAACCATCCCGTCGAACAGGAAGAGGTGATGGCGTACCTGGATGGCGAGCTTTCTCCGCAAATGGGGGCCGCGGTGGAAGCGCACCTGGAGCAGTGCGTCCAGTGCGGAGTGCTGGCCGAGGATTTGCGACAAGTCTCACTCCACTTGCTTGCTTGGGAGAGCGAGTCTGCACCGGCGACGTTGAGCCAGGCAGTGACTGAGTGCGCGACAAGAGAGCGTTGGGCAGAGAAATTGAATCAACCAGATAGTGCGATTCCGGCGCTTCAGCTCAGCCACATACCCCGCTGGATACTTTTTCCTGCTGGGGGTCTGGCGGTTGTGTTGCTTGTGATCTTCGCTACAATGCCGATGAATTTGGAACGCCGGGCAGTTGGTCTTGCCGACCGTTTCGAGGAGTGGATAGCCCCTGAAGTTCAAATGGCAGTACCCAGGTCCAGTCCGACGCAACCGCGACCCCCTGTGCCACAAGTCGAAGCGGAGCCCTCTCTGCGAACGAGGATTGCCGGGGGGGGTGCGGAAGGCCACGGTGAAAAGCGAGTTGAATACGGGCGTATTGCAACAGGCGCGATGATTATCCGCACGGCGTCGCTGGTAGTTGTGACCAAGGATTTCGAAGCCACGCGCGGAGAGCTGGAGCGGCTGGCGCAAGTTCAGGGCGCGTATTTCGCGCAGCTCAACGTGGTTGGCGGGCGGGACTCAGGGCGCACGCTGACCGCGGTGGTGCGGGTGCCCTCAGAAAAGCTGACCGCACTGCTGGCCGAATTGAAGAGACTGGGGCGCGTGGAGCAGGAGTCGCAAGCGGGTGAGGAAATTACGCAGCAATATGTGGACCTGGGGGCGCGGCTCACGAACGCGCGGAACACCGAGAAGCGGCTGATCGAAGTCCTCCAGCAGCGCACGGGCAAGGTGAAGGACGTGTTGGACGTGGAACTCGAGATCGCCCGGGTGCGAGAAGTGATCGAGCAGATGGAAGCACAGCGCAAGAGCTACGACAACCGCGTCCGGTTTGCCACTGTGGACCTGAGCCTGCGGGAAGATTACAAGGCGCCGGTCGTGGGCGCCCCGCCTTCGACCGGGACACTGTTGCACAATGCGATGGTCGAAGGCTACCGGGCCGCAGTAGGCAGCGCAATAAACCTGGCCTGGTTTGCATTGCGCGTGGTGCCCGTCCTTCTGCTTTGGACTGCAATTCTTTGGTGGCCCGCCCGTCGGCTCTGGCAGCGGCTGCAAGTCTCCGCGAAAGCCTGATCCCTCAGCAATCCCATAGTCTGTAGGGCCTCCGAGGGAATCTTGTGAGAAACCGTAGGCAGGAAAGTAGGTACTAGCCACTCCGCGTGAGCAGTCCGCGGCTAAGTACAACATCTATAAGGGTGTGTTTTCAACAGTGGAACGGGCGCTGGACTGGCACACTGCTTGCTGCTAGAGGGGTGCTGTCTCTGATTCCCGGGGTGGTCCCGGCGGCGGGGATTTCGCCGGGATTGTGGGGTTAGAGCCAAGGGGCTCCGATCATATATATCCGGAGCCCCTTTCCATTTCTGGAGGCTGGAAGTTGGAGGTTTGGGAAGACCTCTAGCCGAGCTCGAATCCTGAAGGTTCGGAAGGCCGAGCACTATAGTAGCCAGTGCGGCGCGCCGCACTCTTCGCCAGCCATTTCGATGTGCGCCAGCCAGACGAGGATCTCCTCCGCCGCCGACAAGCCGTCGGCGGCGGCATGAGCTTGCCTAGTGTTGGCATGATCAACGAATCCTCGCCAGCCTGCTGGACTCGTCGCGCGCGACTCCGAGCAGCTTTGCGACCTCCTCAGGGCGCAGACGATCAAAATCCTCTTTTAACTCCGCGCGGATCCTCCTCAATCGCCGATAGCGGCGAATCAGGGTTTCTGTGGTGAGCCGCTCTCGAGAGTAATTCTGCTCAATCCACTGCGACAAGCCCACTACCAATCGCCGGAGACTTCCGCCGTAATAGTAAATGTCTGTGAAATTCAGATCAGAGATTTCTCGCAGCGCGGCAAAACGCCGCTGGCTCGTGACAAAGCACTCTTTTCCCAGGGCGAGCAGGAGTCCCAGTTCGAACGGCATATTCATCCGCCTGGCGTAGGAAAGATCCGTGATGCCATACCGACAGGAAAGAATTAGCTCCAGGATCTTGAGCAAACGCACTTCGAGTCGGCCGCGCTGCCGTGCCATCCGCGGGAGAAGGCCATAGGCTGTCACAGTCGAAAGGATGGCCACTTCCTGGCGGGAATAGTGATGACTGTAGGGAATGTTCAGAAAGATCGCATCCGGGCGGTATTTCCGCCGGATCCGCGAACGGATCGCTTGATTCAAGTACAGAGGGTGTCCGGCGTGAATCCACGAGGGCAGGAGGGGAGTCGGAGCCAAAGGGAATTGCCCTTCAGTTGGTTATTTGGGTCTCTTCTTCCGTCCGGCGCGGCGGGAGTTGCCCGCAGATCTCGCCGAGTGATGGACTTTCACTTTGGTCAGATCATCGCGAGTCCAGTCAATGGTTCTGGAAAGGTGACTCATCTTCTGCGCAATGCGCTCAGATGTTCCTCGCGAAAGCCGCAATTCGCGTTGAATCCTATTCGCAAGGCGCTTAGTGGCCGCGGTCATAGAGTTCGAGTCTATCTCCCAGCTGGGGTGCCGGGCAAGGGGATCCTGCGCCTGCCCGATGCGAACGGCGGCGCGCGTGGTCAGTGGCCGGGGACAGTTTTTGATCTCTGCGTGCCCTGCGTTTTCTGCGGTGCAGCTTTGCGCTAACTGCAACCAGATGTTCCGCCGCAGTTTTCGCACTTGTAGCAGGAACCGTTGCGGGTCATCAGGCTGCCGCAATCGGAGCAGGAGGGCGCGTCGTCAATGGCGGCGTGGGGGCGCGGCATCGCCACAGCATTAGAGGAGGGCGCCATGGATTTGATCGCCGGGGCCACCTGCGGAGGCAGCGAAGGCGGGGCGAGCTCACTGCTGGCAGAGCCGTTGGGCGCGCCGTTCTGCTGGAGGTAGTCGCGGGAGATAAACTTCCCGCCCAGCCAGCGGGCGATGTAGTCGAGCACACTCTTGGCGTAGGGAATTTCCGGGTTGCCTGTGAAACCGGAAGGCTCGAAGCGCGAGTGGACGAACTTGTCCACCAGCGCCTTCAGCGGCACACCGTACTGCAAGCCGATGCTGACGGAGAGCGCGAAGCCGTCCATAAAGCCGGAGAGCGTGGAGCCTTCCTTGGCCATCTTGATGAAGATTTCGCCCGGAGTCCCGTCTTCATACATCCCCACGGTGATGTAACCCTCGTGGCCGCCGATGGAGAACTTGTGGGTCAGCGAGCTGCGCTCGTTGGGGAGCTTGCGGCGCCGCGCTCCGACGAACAGTTCCTGCTGGCCGCCGGTGGCGGGGGCAGGTGCTTCGGCAGCGGCTTCCGCCATTTTTGGCGAGTCGTCTTTCTTCTTGCCTGCGGCGGAAAGCGGCTGGCTTTTTTTCGAGTTGTCGCGGTAGATGGCCACGGCCTTGAGTCCCAGTTTCCAGGAGTCAATATACGCCTGCATGATGTCTTCGACGGTGCTCTCCTCCGGCATATTGATGGTCTTGCTGATGGCGCCGGAAAGGAACGGCTGCGCTGCGGCCATCATCTTGAGGTGCCCGCGCCAGGAGATCGAGCGTCCGCCGCCGGCCGGGGCCAGCGAACAATCAAACACCGGCAGGTGTTCAGGCTTCAATCCCGGCGCGCCTTCGATGGTGCCCTGCTGGTCAATCCAGGCGACTATCTGCGCAGCTTGTTCGGGTTCGTAACCCAGGTGCATCAGGGCCTGGGGCACAGTCTGGTTGACAATCTTGATGACCCCGCCGCCGACCAGGCGCTTGTGCTTGACCAGCGCCAGGTCCGGCTCGATACCCGTGGTGTCGCAGTCCATCATGAATCCGATGGTGCCGGTGGGCGCCAGGACGCTGACCTGTGAGTTTTTGTAACCGAACTTTTCGCCCAGTTCCAGCGCGGCGTTCCAGGAGTCCTGCGCGGCGCGCAGCAATTGTGGCTGGACGTTTTCCGGCTTGATGGGCCGCAGCGCGTGGCGGTGCATGCGGATGACCTCGAGCATCGGCTCGCGGTTTTCGGAGTAGCGCGCAAACGGGCTCAGGCGCTCGGCCACGCGCGCTGACTGCGCATAGCTTTCGCCGGTCAGCAGCGCGGTGATGGCCGCACACATATCACGGCCCTGGTCGGAGTCGTACGGAATGCCCAGAGCCATCAGCAGGGCGCCGAGATTGGCATAGCCGATGCCCAGGGGGCGGAAATCGAATGAATTGCGGGTGATTCTTTCGGTGGGGTAACTGGCGTTGTCCACCAGAATTTCCTGCGCGGTGATGGTGATGTCCACGGCGTGGCGGAAGGCCTCGGCGTCAAACTGTCCGGCGGCGGAAACGAACTTCATCAAGTTGAGCGACGCCAGGTTGCAGGCCGTGTCGTCGAGGAACATATATTCACTGCACGGGTTGGAGGCGTTGATGCGCGCCGTGGTCCTGCAGGTGTGCCAGCGGTTCACCGTGGTGTCGTACTGCATGCCCGGGTCGCCGCAGTGCCAGGCCGAATCGGAGGCCTTGCGCAGGATGTCGCGGGCGCGGTGCTTCTCCGAGGGCTCGCTGTCCAGGACGTTTTTGGTCCACCAGTCGCGGTCTTCTTCGACGGCCTGCATGAACTCGTCGGTGACGCGGATGGAGTGGTTGGCGTTCTGATAGAAAATGGAGCTGTAAGCTTCGCCGTCCAGAGAGGCATCGTAGCCGGCGCCCACCAGGGTGTGCGCTTTCTGTTCTTCCTTGCGCTTGCTGTCGATGAAATCCACGATGTCCGGGTGATCCACGTTCAGGATGACCATCTTGGCGGCGCGGCGGGTCTTGCCGCCGCTCTTGATGACCCCGGCAAAAGCGTCAAACCCCTTCATAAAGCTGAGCGGCCCGCTGGCGATGCCGCCGCCGGAGAGGGATTCGTGCTTGGCGCGGAGCGTGGAAAAGTTTGTGCCTGTGCCGGAGCCCCACTTAAAGAGCATGCCCTCGGTCTTGGCCAGGTTCATGATCGAGGCCATATTGTCTTCGACGGAGTTGATGAAGCAGGCCGAGCACTGCGGGTGCGGCTGGACGCCGGCGTTGAACCAGACCGGGGAATTGAAGGCCATCTTCTGGTCCACCAGCAGGTGGGTGAGTTCGTCGCGGAAGGCCTCGCGGCTGGCGGAATCGGCGAAATAGCGGCCTTGTTCTCCCCACTGGACGACGGTGCGCACCACGCGTTCGATCAACTGGCGCATGGAAGTTTCGCGCTGGGGGGTGTTGAGCTTGCCGTGGAAGTATTTCGAGGCCACGATGTTGGTGGCGGTCTGCGACCAGCCCTTGGGCACCTCCACGTCTTCCTGCCGGAAGATGGTCTTGCCCTTCTCGTTGCCGATCTGGGCGACGCGCTTCTCCCACTCAACCTTGCTGAAGGGCGGCGTCTTGCCGTCGGTGAAATACCTGCGGAACTCGAGGCCGGTGCTGGAAGCTGTCTGCTGCGGGGATTCCGTGGTTTTATTGCTGAGCGCCATTTTCGCCGTCTTCACCTGGGCCATTCTTCGCCTCCGCGCCGTCCGGGGTGGGGACGCCGCTACGGAGAGCTCTCCCGGGGTCAGGAGAACCCTGCAATTATAACATTCACCGGAACCGGGGGTGGGGCCGGCGGGGCGGCGCGCAGAGACCCGGATTCTCCGTCCGGATTTCCGCGCGCCGCCTGCTTCTGCCGGGGCCTACCGCGCATGGAAGCTTTCTCACCAGATCAAAAAAGGACAAAGAACCCTGCTGCGCCGCGAAACAGGCCGCCGTGGCGGCCCCCCTCAGCCATTCGCTGCGCCCGCCGGGGCCAACAGAATATGAACCGGCGGGTTCTCCCTCCCGTTTGTCAGGTGTAAACCCGGCGGAGGCGTCGTCGAACCGCGGTGTGGGCCGCGCGCGGCACGAAAACGACTCCCGAAGCTGACGGGCAGTATACGGGAGCCACA
>Ga0247727_10017989_pt1 | contig 11180 bp, 11 predicted proteins | sample WisWelCaveWW1625_FD_202498 | JGI IMG/M metagenome (GOLD analysis project Ga0247727, IMG submission 202498) | Biofilm microbial communities from Wishing Well Cave, Virginia, United States - WW16-25 | ecosystem: Environmental > Aquatic > Deep subsurface > Groundwater > Cave microbial mat | place...
AGAATTTACCCTTCGCGGCCCTGTGCCACAATCCCCATTTTGAGAACTCAACATGGGGATGCCGGAACAGGTCTGGCAAGAATTGTTTTGCTTTTGAGGCAAACTTCAGTATTACATTTTATCTGTAACCTCGGTTCGTGTCCTCACGAACCGAATAGCATGATGAAGAGTTGGTCTGTGTGGACACAGACCAAGGATAGTAGAATTTACCCTTCGCGGCTCTGTGCCACAATCCCCATTTTGAGAACTCAACATGGGGATGCCGGAACAGGTCTGGCAAGAATTGTTTTGCTTTTGAGGCAAACTCCAGTATTACATTTTATCTGTAACCTCGGTTCGTGTCCTCACGAACCGATAGCATGATGAAGAGTTGGTCTGTGTGGACACAGACCAAGGATAGTAGAATTTACCCTTCGCGGCTCTGTGCCACAATCCCCATTTTGAGAACTTAACATGGGGATGCCGGAACAGGTCCGGCATGTACAATTATTTAAAGGTAGAGACGCAAGATTTTGCGCCTCTACATCGTATCATAAATTGATTTGATTTTCTTTTGTAACCCTTCAGAGGCAGGAACATTTGGTAACCGAACCATGTTCGAACAAATGCCCATTTCCTGAAGCACTTGCTTTACGCCTACCGGATTACCTTCTTCGTACATGGGACCATTGATTTCGAGAATCCTGAATTGCTCCTGCGAGGCTTTTGTGTAATTTCCTGCAAAAGAGAATTCCTTCATCTTTTTGAAAATTACAGGAAACGCATTCGCTAATACAGAAATTACTCCCTTCCCTCCAATACTGTAAAGTGGTACAGTTAGTAAATCATCACCCGAGATCAATAAAAAATCTCTTGGCATATGTTTGGAAATTTTCATGCACTGCTCCAGGCTGCCCGAAGCTTCCTTCACTCCAATAATATTACGATGGTTGGCCAGGCGTAAAGTTGTTTCAGCGGTGAGATTCGAAGCCGTTCTGCCAGGTACGTTGTATAAGATCACGGGCACCGGGCTTTCATCTGCAACTGCTTTGAAGTGGTAATAAATCCCCTCTTGAGATGGTTTATTATAATACGGACTGACCGATAGAATAGCATCAACTCCTTTTAGGTTGGTAGATTTTATTGTATCCAATACACTTTGTGTGTTGTTCCCACCAATGCCAAATACAATAGGAAGTTTTTTTGGATTGTTTTCTTTAACATATCCAAGAACTTTCTTTTTTTCCTCGCTGGTCACAGTGACAGATTCTCCAGTAGTACCCATCACCACGTAATAGTCTACTCCCTTGGCAGTGTGCCGTAAAAGTTTTTTTAGCGCTTTATAATCGATGTTTCCTTTTGTGTCAAAAGGTGTAACCAGTGCAACCCCTGTTCCATAAAACTTCTTCATGCTATTTCAATTGAGTAGTATACTTATACATTCCGTCAATCAGATTTTTTGTGCTCGCATTACTGTCAATCATCAATTCAAAAAATGGTTTATCATGGTCGTGAAACCTGCCAACCCGGCATTTCGACTTACTTCGGGCGAGTAAATACAGAATCATTGCATTTGGCTCTGTATCAATGCAGAAGAGATAATCAAAAACAGTATCAGAAAATTTCAACGTTTTTTCTGATTCGATTTTTCCCCAAAAAGAAATATCATTCATGGTAAAGAAGTCAAACATGAATTCATAGTTCTCCTTTTTGCCAGGAAGGTATTCCAGCACCTGTACCTTCTTGCCATCATGTTCAAGTTTATGGATCAATTCTTTGATGTCGTCATGTTTCCTTTTGTCTTCTACGCTGAAAAGTATACCTACGGTTGCTGCCTGTTTATAAGGAGTGCTTGAGCGCGTTGCCTTATTCTTTTTCAACTGATTGTTCGTCCTGATTTTTAGAAAATTAATTTTCATGAGCGCAATCTATAGAGCTTTACCTTTTAAAAGTTTTTCAAAATCCTGTTCAGAAATAATCTTTATTCCTAGTTTTTCAGCTTTATCCCGCTTTGCAGGCCCCATATTATCACCTGCCAGCAAATAATCCAACTTTCCGGAGATTGATGATAGAACACGACCACCGTTTTTAATGATCATATTCTTTAAATCATCGCGCTCGTAGTGCTGAAATACACCTGAGATCACAAATGATTTATCGTTCAAGGTATCACTTTCTTTTACCACTTCATTCTCTATCACCTGAAATTGAAGGCCTGCCTTTTCCAGCCTCTCAATTTCTTTTCTGTTGCCCTTATTCTTAAAAAACTCAACAACGCTTTGTGCTATTTTTTCACCAATTTCAGGAGTTTCTGGTAATTGGTCGTAAGTGGCGCTCATGACAGCATGAATGTTCTTAAAATGACGAGCTAATTTTTCTGCTACAGTTTTTCCTACATAACGGATTCCAATAGCAAACAGCACGCTTTCAAATGGAATTGCTTTCGATTGTTCAATACCGTCCAGCATGTTTTGAGCAGACTTATCCTTCACTTTATCCAGACGTAAGAAGTCTTCCTTCTTTAAATAGTATAAATCAGCCGGGCTCTTCACAAGACCTAAATCAAATAGCCGCCGGATGGTTTGTTCACCCAATGAATCAATGTCCATGGCTTTGCGCTGGAGGAAATGTTCAATCCTGCCTTTGATCTGTGGCGGGCATCCATTCGTGTTTGGGCAATAGTGAGAAGCTTCTCCTTCTGTGCGAATGAGCTTGGTGCCACACTCGGGGCATTTGTCAATATAAACTACTGCTTTGTTTTTAGACGATCTTTTGTCAAGATCAACCCCTGTTACTTTTGGAATAATCTCTCCACCTTTTTCAACAAATACAAAATCACCAGACCTTAAATCCAGGCGTTCAATTTCATTCGCGTTGTGCAGGGAGGCACGCTTCACGGTTGTGCCTGCAAGAAATACCGGTTCAAGTTCTGCTACCGGTGTAATAGCTCCCGTTCGACCGACCTGATACGTAATGCCATTAAGTTTTGTGCTGATGCTTTGAGATTTGTATTTATACGCAATGGCCCACCTTGGACTTTTGGCTGTAAAGCCCAAGTCTTCCTGTTGCCGTAAACTATTTACTTTTATAACAACCCCGTCTGTTTCAAGTGGAAGGCCGTTTCGTTTATTCTCCCACTTTTGAATGTACTTCAGAACATCTTTGATGCTCTTACATTTTTCGTATGTAGGAGAAACATTGAATCTCCATTTCTCTAACTTCTTAATGCTTTGTTCATGGGTTTCAACTCCAATGTTGTTTCCCAGTAAATAGTACACAAAGCAATCAAGCTTACGCTTAGCGACCCCCGATGAGTCTTGCATTTTAAGCGTGCCCGAAGTTGTATTACGTGCATTAGCGTATCGTTCTTCACCAATATCTTCCTGTTCCTTATTTAGTTGTTCGAAGGCTTGTTTTGGCATGAATACTTCTCCACGCACTTCAAAATAGGAGGGTAACCCCGATTGATTTATTTTAAGCGGAATATTGCGAATGGTTTTTACGTTGGCCGTTACATCATCGCCCCGAACGCCATCACCTCGGGTTACACCTTTAGTCAAAATTCCATTTTCGTAAATCAGGCTGATGGAAACGCCATCAAACTTGAGTTCGCAGAAACATTCATAAGGCTCTCCATCTAATCCTTTTGCTACGCGTGCATCAAAATCTTCAAGTTCTTTCTGGGAATAGGTATTGCCCAATGAGAGCATCGGGTATTTATGATAGGCTGTGGGAAAGTTTTTTGTGATGGTACCTCCAACGCGTTGCGTAGGGGAGTGGGAAGATTTGAATTGAGGGAATTGTTCCTCCAGTTTAATGACCGAGTCTAATAGCCGATCGAATTCCTGATCACTTATTTCGGTCCTGCTTTGTTGATAATAAAGGTCATTGTGGTGGTTGATCTTTTTAGTCAGTTCTGCAATTTCTTTTTTGGCCTGTTCAGCGGTCATGCTATTCTACTGGTTTTAGGCATTAAAGGTAATGCACAGCGCCTGATAAACCAGCAGGGTGCTTACAAAGAAAATTTACGTTGCTTAAAACTTATGTAATAGGTAATGCTTGCAGCAAGAAAACCACTTTCGGGAAGTAATAAGGTCTCGCTTGGTAAGGCTTTGGGAATACTATACACATAACTTACTGAGACATTAAAATTTTTGTGTTGGATATTTAATGGAATTGAAAAAGAGTAGTTCATGATTCCAAATTCTGTATAAGTTTCAGTTTTGTACCAGGAAAGCCCTTGCTGCAATCGATTGTAAGCTTCAATCCATTCCGCTGGTGTTGATGGAATAATGATATTCGTAAATGTCGCATCTCCAAATAGAAGATAGAAGGCCGGAGTAAAGGAGATTCTATCAACGCCCCAAAACTTTTTCTTGGTGAGATTGATACCGACTGAAGGCATCAATCGATTGGCGTGGGTTTCGCCAAAGTAATAGGTATAGTCGCATTGGATTGAAAATGGTTTTAAGTCAAGAATGGGAGAAATAGTTATGCCGTTTGAATATGGAATGAAATCATCCTCCTGGTTATAAAAGTAACGATCATAGTTAGCAGCGACTGAAAATTTTGACGAAAAGGAATGCAAGTAACCTGCCGATAGAATAGTGAGGTAATACTGAGGGTCATAATCATCACTCCAAAATCCGGAGATATCTGCATAAAGCCAGGTCTTATGATAAAATGAGATTCCTGGGGATAAACCAAACTGATCGATGCCAAGCGTTCGACCTGCGTAAAGTACATTGCTGTTGTATGCCAACCGTACTGCTAACTGAGAACTGACTGTATTCTCTTCCATTGTTAACAGGCTATCGATGAGATAAAAAATGCTGAGTGAGTCGCTATAAGAAAGAAGGGAATCGTTGGGTAGCTCCAATAATAACGAATCAGCGTCCTGTGCCTGAAGATGACAAAAGGACGCTGTCCATATGGTCAGACAAAGCCATCGTTTACCCATGCATTACAGCTCAATTATTCCGTTGCCGGAGTCGCTGATCATTTCTATCCAGTTGCTTTTGCCTTTGTTGCTGCATCATTTGCCTTTTCTGAATTTGGTCGATGAGGATTTTGCGGAAATCATCTTCTGCTTTTCGCAAGGCCATCACCTTTTGAGCAGGAACTACATTTAACAATTTACCTGAGTACTCTTTTTCCAGATCGAGCTCTTGTTGTTTCAGCTTGAACCCAAGGTCAATAGCATCTTTCTCGTTTTGCTCAACTGTTTTATTGGGATCCGGGTTTTTACGATTGTCCTTATATTGTTGTTTAAGTTCCTGTCGTTTCATCGTAAATTCCCGGTACACCGGCCAGAATTTTTCAGCTTCATCAGGTGTAAGTCCCAGGCGTTCGGTAATGAAACCGATTCTGGCTGCTTTAATTTTTTCCTGAGCTTTTGAATCCGCAGTTGCAAGTTCATCTTCTTGCGCTATGGCAGATGTCATCATAAGAAAGCCCAAAAGTACAATTATAATATTTTTCATAGCACACTAAAGGTTATCCAAGTCTAAATCGAGTTCATCAATATTTTCTAATCCATCGAAGTTAGAGTACACTTCCGATTCAATGGCCTCGACATTTTCGCTATTTAAGTCCATCTGGTCCAGCAATTCCTCTGTAGTTATTTCACTTTCTTCGAGGTAGGCCGCCAGTTCTTCGGTACTTACTGAAGCCAGCATACTGTCAACATCTTGTGGGGTGCCAGGCACCAGGTAAATCACAGCCACAATTGCCAGAACTACCACCGGTAAAACATACTGCAAGGCATACCTGAAATACGGCTTTGCTTCCTTAACCTCGGATTTCTCAGCTACCCTTGCTTGTATGATCCCGGGAAGGCTGTCAAAATAGCCATCAGGAACTTTAAAAGGGTGGTTTTTCGGTATGTCTTCCAATTTTTTCATTTCAGTGCCTTTGACGGTTTAAGTTCACAAAAGTTTAATCAACGGGTAATAAATTCCTCGATTTTCTTCACGGCATGGTGGTAACTCGCTTTCAATGCTCCCACACTGGTGGTTGTGATTTGCGACATTTCCTCATACGTCAAGTCTTCAAAGTATTTCATGTTAAATACGGCACGCTGCTTATCGGGGAGTTTTAACAGTGCTTTCTGAAGCTTCAGTTGGATTTCATCTCCGCTAATTTGCGATGAAGTATCCAGTTTAGCTGAGAGCTCGCCTTCAACATCCCCAATGGGAAGAAAGAACCTTCTTTTTTTCTTTTCCAGAAAGGTCAGGCATTCGTTTGTAGCGATCCGGTAAATCCAGGTGAAGAGTTGTGAATCCTCACGAAAGGTATCGATGTAGCGATGAATTTTAATGAAGACTTCCTGTGTTAAATCATCGGCATCGTCATGGTCGATCACCATTTTACGCACGTGCCAATACACGCGCTGCTGATAGCCACGCACGAGCATATTAAAGCCGTAGTTCCGCGTTTCCGGATTTCGGATTTTTGCTAAGAGCTCTTTATCTTCCAATCGGGCCGGGTTGAAAATCTGAATTTAGACAAAAAAATTAGTTTGAAGTTTAAAGTCCAATGTTTAAAGTTTCAAGTTCCATGTTCGAGAGCTTCGAAATCAGTTTTAACTTTAAACTTCAAACTTTGAACTCGGCAAGTGTATCCACCAGCAATTCATACTGCTCTTTGGAATGAGCAGGGAAGTTTGCAAACCGAAGTTGATGAGTCTTGGATGAACCATATCCATCGCCCGGTTGCATACCTTTTTGAATAAGGTGTTTCGTGATCTTTTGGGTTTGATCTCCACACTCAGCAACAATGACAGTTTTTGATCTCCATGCTTCATCTTTTACAAATGGTTTCAGCAACGTATGAGTACTCAGAGCCTGGTATAAAATTGCTGATTTGTATTCTGTTTCTTTGCGGATCACTTGGATACCCCTGCGCAACATATCCTGAACTACTTTTGAGAGAAGGTAAATTCCCAGCACATTGGGAGTTTCAGGTGTTTGATTTTTTTGAGCGTGCGTGACCAAACTTGGGAGACTGTGATACGATCCAATTGAGATACCTTTTGAAAGAAGCGATTCAGACTTCGCCAGGCATCGGTCATTCACCATCCACACACCAAGTCCGGCAGGTAAGCCAAAACCTTTTTGCACAGAAAAGAAAGCAGTATCTATTTTTGAATAATCTAAATCGGGGTAGGGGAGTGAAGAGACTACGTCTACAGCAATAAGTGCGTTTGGATGTTTGCTTCTAAAATTGTTGACAAAGCTCATCGGCATAGACACACCCGTGCTGGTTTCATTTTGCGTAAGTGCAATAAGTTCTGTTGAGGGAACATTAATTTCCTGAAAACCTTCTCCTGATTTTACTTCGGTTTTAGAGGCGCGCTTGTTGAGTTGGACTGCTGTTTCATAGAACTTTTTTGAGAATGCTCCATTCACAAGGTGGTGTGAATTCTCTTCTACTAAATTCTGAATAATGCGTTCCCATATTTCAGTAGCAGAACCGGTAAATACAATGATAATTGGCAGGAATGTTCAGCAATACCCGCAATCCATCTGTTGCTTCCTTTGATATGCTTTCGAACGTTTTGCTTCGGTGTGATAAAGAAGTTATTCCATCACGGAATGCCTTGCGAACATGATCTTCTACCGTGAAATATAGTTGAGAGGGACCGGGAGCAAAATTTATTTTAGGAATCATTGATGCAAACATAATAAATCAATTTCAGCTTGAGTAAACTATTGCCGTTGACATACCCGTTGTTAATGGCATTCAGCATACCACAATAAATCTTTCTATATAGTTTGCACCTGCCTGCCGGTAGGCAGGCTTCGCTGCGCGCAAAAGATCATCAATTATTTGGAAACCTGCAGTCGCGCATGAGTAAAATCAAAAATGGCAGCAACGCAGGCGTTGCGGTCATTTCTGATTTATAGTAAACGGAAGGCCAAGAACGCTTGCGGTCTTGGCCTTCCGTTTAAATTAGCGCGGCTTAGGTTTTGAATTAAAAGATTTGCCCTTTACTACCGCGCAACTCGCACGCATTTCGCTGATTACTAAAAAATTACTGGTTTATCAATATACCGTCAATGATATGTTTTGCGTTCCTTTGTTTTAGAAATCCACTCGGATTTGGGACACGTTTGCTGAACCTAACAATAAAACAATACCGAGTGTAGCTTTCAACCAAAATCAGGCCTCATCACGCGTTTCGCGTGACCTCGCCCAAAAAGCAGGTTAACAGAAGAAGGTTGCGGTGGACAGCAGCTCAAAACTTGTCTACTAGGGGTTCAGAAACACCTCTCCAGGTTCGGTGGATTTTTTTTCTTGATTTATACGTATAACTTTTATAAGTTTGTCGTATAAATACTGGAGGTATGGATGCAAAAATCACATTAAGTTTCGATCAAGGTATTATTGCAAAGGCAAAGAAATTCGCTGATGCTCAAAATATAAGCCTTTCCAGGCTCACGGAAATGCTTTATAACAGGATCATTAGTGGCCATTACACTAATCTGGAAGAGTTACCGGTTTCAGATTGGATCAATGAATTAGCTGAAGGTAAGGCGATTTATAAATCAAAGCATACTCATCGTAAGTCGTTGAAGGCTGAGTACTTCAAATCCCGTAAATGAAAATTTTTCTGGACGCTAATATTTTAGTGTCGGTATTGAACAAAGAGTACCCTCTGTTTACCTATTCTTCGCGTATTCTCAGTTTAGCTAATCGTTCTGATTTTAAAGTATTTACTTCCCCTCTTTGCCTTGCTATTGCATTTTACTTTTCGGAGAAAAAGAGTGGGAAGAAAGAAGCTGGACTAAAAATTAATTTGTTAGGTTCTAAGATATTGATTGCAGATACAACTAAGGTAGTTGTAAGTCAAACTATCGAAAATGCCAGGATTAACGACTTTGAAGATGGCCTTGAATATTACTCGGCATTAGGGGAGAAGTGCAAGTGCATCATTACCGAAAATGTAAGTGATTTTTACTTTTCGGAGATTGAGGTGTTATCGGCCAGAGATTTTTTTGAGAAACACTTGTAAAGACTACTAATACAACATCCTAAACTTAATCGTGTGTTCAATCGCACGAAGTTTTGTAATCACATCCTTGTCGTACTCTTTGTTGATGTCTGTAATCACATAACCGATGCGTTCATTAGTTTTTAAGTATTGCCCAACGATGTTGATGCCGTGATCGGCCAGCACCTGGTTGATTCTCGCCAAAATGCCCGGCACGTTTTCGTGAATGTGAATAAGGCGATGTGCATTTTCCAGAGTAGGCAGAGTGAGATTTGGAAAATTTACACTGTTAGACGTGCTGCCCGTGTTGATATAATCCATAAACTTGCCCGGCACAAAATTCCCGATATTCTCCTGGGCTTCAGATGTGCTTCCACCGATGTGAGGGGTGAGTATAGTATTAGCCAAACCCCTTAGTGCAGAGGTAAACTTTTCCTGGTTACTAACCGGTTCATACGGAAACACATCAATTGCACAACCTGCTACTTTCCCGTTTTTAATATTTTCCTGTAATGCATTAATGTCCACTACATGACCACGGCTAAGGTTGATGAAAATAACACCCTGTTTCATCAAGTCAAATTCGCGATGACTAATCAAATTGGTATTGGAGTCACGACCATCTACATGAAGAGAAACTACGTCCGCTTTTTCAAGAAGTTCTTTCATTGACCGGCACTTAGTTGCATTGCCAAGCGCCAGCTTTTCTTCTGTATCATAATACAAAACTTTCATTCCCAAGGATTCGGCAATCACCGAAAGTTGAGAACCTATGTTTCCATAACCGACAAGCCCCAGCTTCTTACCACGCACTTCAAAACTACCAGTTGCAGATTTATCCCACTCACCCTTATGCATCTTTGCCGACTTATCAACAATGTTTCGCATGAGCATGATCATCTCTGCTACTGTAAGTTCAACAACAGAACGCGTGTTGCTAAAAGGGGCATTGAAAACCGCTACTCCATTTTTGGTAGCAGCTTTTAAATCAATTTGATTGGTACCAATGCAGAATGCACCAATGGTCATTAACCGGTTGGCATGTTCTAGAACCTTAGCTGTTACTTGGGTTTTTGATCGGATACCAAGCACATTGACGTTCTTGATTTTTTTGCATAGTTCATCTTCCGTAAGCGCAGCAGAATAGGTCTCCACATTAAAGCCTTCAGCTTTCATGATCTCCAGCGAAACAGGGTGAATATTTTCCAGTAACAATACATTGATCCTATTTTTAGGATAGGAGATAACAGTATTGAGTTTGTTCAAGTATAAAAACTCGTCCAGGCTTGGCGTAATGTGATCCGCCTTATCAATAATATTTTCTCTGCCCACGTTTTCCGTAAACGCGTAAAATTTATTGGCTAGTCCGGAATGTTTGATTTCATAATCGGTGTACCCATCGCCAATCACATACACATCCCCCGGAAGGTTTAACCTTTTCAGTAGCTCTACTTTTCCATTATTCGCGGATAATGGATTTTCAATATCGAATCCAACAACATTCCCTTGATCGTCAAATTGAAAACGATTGGCAAAAATGTTCTCTGCCTTAATTCCAAAATCCGTTACGATAGGATCGATAAAAGCATGAAATCCGTTTGAGATGATATAAATGTTATCCGCGTAGGTTTGAAAAAATTCTTTGTTGCGTTTGAAGGATTCTGAAACCATCTCTTTTAACACTCCAACTAATTGTGTCAGATGTTTTTTATTTGGCGATAAGATGGCCACACGTTGTTCCAAAGATTCCCGAAAAGAAAGTGACCCATCCATTCCCCGGTTAGTTATCTCCCTGATCTTATTCTTCAGGTTTTCCTTATCCGGATGTGCTTCCAATGAAATATCAGCCAGCACATCAAAGGCCTCAACCTTGGTAAAGGTGCTATCGAAATCGATTACGAAGTACTTATTTAGTTTCATCCGGGTTCACAGAATCCCAAATGTAGAAAATAGTCCATAGTCCACGGCCGACAGACCACAGTAATTTTTCAACACAAAAAAACTGTGGACTGTTGTCTGTAGACTGTTGACTAACGAATGTTAACCTCAACAAAATTTTTGGAATACTCTTTAATCACCTCCTGACCTTTCGAAACTCATTCATGATCTCATGCTCAGTTCCTTTGGCTTTGGCTGGATCGGGGAAGTTATGGTGGAACATTTTGATTTTAGCAGGGAAATAGGGGCAGTTCTCTTTGGCATTGTA
>Ga0247727_10017990_pt1 | contig 11180 bp, 11 predicted proteins | sample WisWelCaveWW1625_FD_202498 | JGI IMG/M metagenome (GOLD analysis project Ga0247727, IMG submission 202498) | Biofilm microbial communities from Wishing Well Cave, Virginia, United States - WW16-25 | ecosystem: Environmental > Aquatic > Deep subsurface > Groundwater > Cave microbial mat | place...
AAATAGTAAGCTTTTTCTTTTAGTGTCTCTCTCTTTTTCATTGGTGAATCCCTCAACGATTCACCCCCGCAGCAGCTTTAACAGCTGCTCGGGTTTATTTTACTTTCTACTGAGCCATTAATTTCAAAACCCTTAAATACTTGTTTATTTAAGCTATTTTTATGAGATTTTCAGAATTCATGTTCCTCTTCGTAAAGTCCCTTAATCCGGGAGATTACAGGATGCTTGTGACGAGGAAGAAAAGGGACACAATAGGCTATTTTTTGGCATTACTTTTGTTTGCAGTAATAGTCAGCTTCTTTTTCAGCATACCTAAAATCATGCAGATGCCTGATAAAATCGATTCAATGGTTTCGAAATTCGACAGGTTCAATATAACAGGGATTGATGCCCAGACCAATGAAAAAATAATTATTGCAAAATCTCCGAAAATTGTTTTGGATCTTTCCGGAAACGAGACAAATGTCACAGATGAATATCTCCTCATAACAAAGTCTGATGTCTACACAAAAAAATTCAGGCCAAACCTGTTTGAGTGGAAGCTCTTTGAGACAGAAAACACTAAAATTACTGAATATGGAGATGTGACAGTTAGCTTTTCAAAAATAAAAGGCAGGACATACCTGCTTTTGTATTTATTATTGCTGCCGTCTATTTTGTTATTTACTTATGTTTTCAACTTTATCAAATATTCTCTAATAATAGGTGCATTCACATTTGCAGGCTTTGCAATTGCAAGGATAAAAGGGAAAAAAATAAAGATCACAGCAGCGTGGAGGGCAGCAGTATACTCGAGCACGCTCATGATAATGGTGGAAGCGACAGTATTCCAGCTTTTTAGCTACAATTTGCTGTTTGCACTGCTTTCAATAGCTATTTATTTTATTACTTTCCTTCTTTCGATGCTTGCATTAGTTGAAAAAGACCTGCAGATAAAATCGTCTGAATAAAAAATGAAAAAGACCAAAAATAATGCCAATAAAGATAAGGTAATTGAGACATTATATGAAGAATTAGAGAGGAAGGATAAGCTGATAGAGAAGTTAAGGGAAGAGAATAAGATAATACTTAAAACCGCGCTTAAGACTTCTGAAAGATTAAAGCAAATTGAAGAGAGCTTAAAAAATAAAAGATAAGGCTGCTTTTTAATATTTTATGAACGCCTCTTTTATTATGACAGGATGTTTTGGCCCAGAAACTAAATTACCATTTGAGTTGACAAGTTCTGAATCGAACAAGCCAAGATACATTTTTGAGGTGTCAAGCTTTTGCCTGGTAATAAATGAAAATTTCCTGCCATCATAACTTGCGCTGACTTTATATATGCCATTACGAGAGTTTATATCTTCAATTTTAAATCCATTAATAATGCAAGGCCCTTTTGCATCAACATTATAGCTAATATCATATAGTAATGGCGGAACTTCGCTTCCGATACTTCGGGGCAAAAGACTTGTTTCTAAATCTTCCAGATGACCTTTTGTGCCCCAATTCCAGACTTGTTCGCTGGCTTTTGCATCAGACCAAAATTCTCTATCTCTTAATGACCAACCGGCTTCCCCCTGCACAAGATAAAGTGAATTGCTAAAGCGATCAAAATTTTCATATTCATCTTTTCTGATTTTTGATTTATTAAATAAAGGATAAAAAAATTTAGCAATCGGTGTTAAACCTTGTTTTCTGTAGCTGTCGCCATCTTTTACGAGATGATATGCAAAAAAAAGTATTCCGACTGCGCCCAAAAGAGATTCTGGAAAACTGTCTAATCTAAATGGCGAACAGACATCATCTTGACACATTTTTGAATTTCCGTCTGCAAGCAAAAGCCAGGACCCTATCTCTCCGGCAACATAAACCCCTGTTTCAATAACATCTTTAACCATCTCCAGTGCAACTGCAGCAGTTGATTGTGCTCTTTGGGCAAGGGTTTGATCTACAAATAGATTATATAATGCTTCTTGATTTGATAATAATTTTTGATTCATTTTAATTGCCTCTTTTGTTACCACTTATCTGTGATAATCACAAAAGAGACAAACTTGGAATAATATATAATCTTTTTCCTTATAAATTATAATTTTACTTATAATTATAAGTTTTTTAGAAAAATATATAAATAATAACATCTATACGACATATATGAAGAGAAAAGTCATAAAAATTGCCGATACTACTTATGTTGTCTCTATACCTTTGAAGTGGGCAAGAAAACATAATATTCAGAAAGGAGATGAATTGGATTTAGAGGAAAAAGGATCTGAAATCATTTTAAGGCTAAATGAATCAGAGACAGTCCAAAAAAAAGTGCTATTTGATGCTGATAAATATATTCCTATTACAAGAAGGGTGTTTGATGCACTCTATAAAAAAGGGTATGATGAAGTAACAGTAAAGTTTAATTCTAAAGAAGTGCTTAAAGATATAGAAAATGCAATAAGCAATGAAGCCATGAACTTTGAGATTGTGAGGCAGGAAAAAAATACTTGTGTTGTCAGAAGCATAACTGAAGCATCGACCCAGGAGTTTGACTCTATTTTACGAAGAGTTTTTCTCCTGGTTAAGGTTATGGGAGAGGATTTATATACAGCTCTTAGAAATAAGGATTTTGAGACAGTTGAAAACATAAAATCTCTAGAAAAAACCAACAACAAGTTAACCCATTTTCTGAGGAGGTCGCTAAATAAGACCGGCTATAAAGAATATGAAAAAACTGCTTTAGTTTACACTATTGTAGAGCAGCTAGAAAAAGTCGCAGATGAGCTAAAATTTTTGTGTGATTTTCTGGCAGATGGCAGGAATAAAACACTGAGCCTGTCTGATGAAACCTTTTCACTCTTTGAAGATTTAAATAAAAGCCTGATTATTTTTTCAAATCTATTTTTTGATTTTAACGAGAGCAAAGTTGTAGAATTATATAAGCTGAAAGAAAGTATTGTCAAAAGGGGGCTTGAGTTATTCCACACAAAAAAATCAAAAGAAGTCGTTGTGATTCACTATCTTATAAACATTGAGAAGATGGTTTTTGATATTGTCGGGCCTATACTGGCTGCGACACTTTAGTAGGGCTATATGACTCCATTTTTGCGGCTAGATATGTTTCAAGTTCGCTTATATCGTACAATACAGTGTTTTGATTTTTATTCTTAAAAATACAAGCTGCATTATCCCTTAGTTGCTGCAAGCCTAATCTTGCCTTATTATAATGATGCAGTACAGCGATAGAGTTTTCTTCTTCAAATCCATGCTGCATCTCAAGTATATTCCTGTGGACACGGGCGAAATAAAAGTTTTGTATATATTCAGCTCTTCCTTCCAAAAACAAAGAAGAAGGCTTTCCTGTTGAGACATAATCTCCCAGAGAAGCATATGAATCTCTCAGAAGCTTTGCAACATCTTTAACATCTGTACCTCTTAAAAATTCTTGCTCTGCCAGTATCTGCAATTGATATAGGCTATAAGTCGCCTCAACAAATCGTATCAATTGATCTTCAGGCATGTCTATTCCACTATAGTCAAGCATGAGCGAGTCATCAATTTGGTATGGTTCAGGTCTTGGAACCATATCATAAGCAAAAGGCCCGCGCTCAGTAAGAATTATATTCCTTGGATTAGCATCGCCAATAAAAGTTTTTTCGCCTTGGATTGTCCCGATCCTATCAAGCTTTTGGCCTATTAACCTATCATATAATTCAATAAAATGCCTGTCATTGCCTAAGCCAAGAACACCGGCTGCTTTAAGTGCATAAAAACTATTGCTATACTCTTTTGCTAATCCTGGATTAACAGCGGATTTTGCTTTATCATAAAAAAAAGCAGTCAAATAATTCCTTTCATTCTCACTTAAAAAGTTAGAATAGGTGAGGAAATGATTCACTTTAACTTTTTGAATGGTTGAGAGCCACAGGTTATGCAAAAGACCTGGATTTGATTCCTGAATATAATTAACTAAAGGGGTTCCTTCTATTTGCTCCATTGAAAACCCCTGGCTAAAATCGCTTTTTTGCGCCTGCATATTCAATTTCATCTCCAATGTTGAAATATCTGAAATGCTTTTTCCATGCGCTATTATCCCTCCTAAAATCTCCCTGTGATAAATTAAATCAAGGATTTCAGAATCATACTCTGTAAATAATGAGAAAAGCCCTTCTACTTTCGGAACACGAATGCCAAAAATTGTAAGAGTGCTCAGTGTTTTATATTCAATTTCGTTAACTCTAGGAGAAGTGTGCTTTATATGGATGGGAAATTCTAAAGTATCTCCGGTTTGAATATCTACAGTTTTAACACTACTTAAAGAATGCGTTGCTCCAGACCTGCCGTTTTTTAGCGCATTAGCTACTGCCATAACCTCAATTAATAGACCAGAGTATTTAAATGTTTCTAAAAGTCCTTACTTAATAGTAGTAAAAAATGGAAAAGTATATAAAGCATAGTCACTTTATTGAGCTAAAATGGTAGCGAATGCTATAAAAACGCAAAATCTGGACTTTAGGTTAGCTATTGCTCCAACAGAATCTACTGATGCTCCAGATGCAGAATATTGGATAGGCCTTTTTTATAACCAGGCGCTAGAGAGACTACTCAAATTTTCAGACTTAAATATTGATTCAATGCAATCACTTCTAACTAATCCAGAATATGAGAGATTAAGGTCAAAAATCCATGCAGATATGGAGATTGTTGTTCCCAGACTGCTGGCAGCTTATCCTGAATCCATAAGTCAAGTTCGACTGACTTACTTTTCTGGCAATCCCAGAGAAATTCTGAGTGATCCTTCAAAGGAAGTATCAATTATCTCTCCGGAATTTTCAAGTGGCACTCTAGAACAGGATGTAATGAATAGAATAAGATATGATACAAAAATTTATCAGAATCAGCATAAAATCGTTATCAAAAGGGGTGCTAGCGGAAAATCACACAGGATTGAGAATGAAGCGAAAGTCTATCTTGATCATGAAAAAACTCTACCTGGCTTAGATGCTGCCAGAGTGCTCTTTAATCGTGGTGATATTATTGTTCTAACGCATTATTTAGGGTATCAGCTTCAGGACTTTGTGGATCATTTCAGAAACGATGACCTCTATGAGGAATATAGAGGTGGAGGAGAAAAAAATAGGGTTAATTATGTAATTAGGAATCATCAAAATAAGGATTCTCAATCACAAAAATTTATCAGAAATTCAGCGATAAACGGAGTCCTGCTAGCTCTAGGTAAAATAGAGGCTAACCCTGTAACAGGCTTGGTTCCGGAAACAGAGGATATGGTTAAAAATTTTGTTTCTGACATAGATACAGTTGCCAAATATTTTGGAATGAAATTGCCGTTTGACACTCATAAATTTGCAGAAGAATATTGCAGGATTTTTAAGATTGATTCATTTTCAACTGACATTGTTTCTAGGCAAATGACAATAGATGCAGAGGAGATATTTCAGAAACTCAAGCCTTATCAGGCTGAATTTTTTGCATATTTACCAGAGGATAATTATTTAGTGGAACTATTTAATGCCCAATATGGCCGCAAGTATCAAGAATTTAAAGGCATTGAATGCCTTGTAAATATAGCCCTTGAAAATAATAGGCCAGACCTGCTAAATCATATTAAATATGCTATTGCAACGAGCATCCATCCATACGATTATGATAAGTTCGGGATTTCATCAACTTTTGCGATTAATACAAGCAGAATTGTTTCTGACAGAGCGTTTAATTTAGTTGCAAACGGGCTTGCAAACCTTGAACGAATTTTTCATGCAAGCACCCTCTATAAGCAGTGGGCAATCAATGGAAATCCTAGCCAAGAGGAGATGATAATTAGCGCAGTTGATAAATACATCCAAACTGACAAACCAATTAAACATACAGGTATTAGGGCAAAAATCATTGAAGAATTCAATTTGCCAGAAATGGAAACCGGAAGAGCATATCAATCAATTATGCATTTATTGTATATGTCTGTGTTTGAAATGGCTGCAGCTATAAGAAGAGGCGCACCTCAACTTGAAAATTTAGCCGATACTCATGAATTTGACAATCCATATACTAACAAAATCCCATTATACCGCCTTGAGCAGCTAAGATCCTTTACTTTAATTGCGAATTCTGCATATCAATTTGCTCAAATTGTAGGAAATGATAATCTTCAGGAGTTAAATTTATTTGGTGATTTGCTCGGTGAGATGGCCGAACATTTGGGTTACAAGCTTAGCAGAGAGTCACAAGAATTTAGAAATGCAAACGTTAGGCATTGGGTGTATGGCAGCCTTCAGTCTCTATCATGCCTTGCCAGCAGCCAAGGAGGAACTTCAGAAGCATTTAAGGATCTCTGGTTTTATGTACATACATTGCATATGGCCAAAGAAAAAGATTCAGAGGTTGCGGAATTTGTCAGATTGGGAGAACTTCAATATGGATTTAGAAGAATAGAAGAATTATTTACTGATTATTTATCAAATCAGCCTCAAATTCCTTTTAGGCAATATCTCAAAGGAGCTATTATTCCTGTGATTCCTCGGGAGTATTCAAGCCTTAAGAGGTTTATGACCCTAACCGAAGACCAAATCATCAGGGAATATCTTGATCCCAAAATTCCCGTTGGAAAACGTGCAGGCCAGTATGATTACCATATATTACACCCAAACGAGAAACTTGCTCCGCAAATCAGAGCCGCATTTCAATCAGAGGGCTACACAATTCCTTAATGCCTGAAACTATTTGCGACAAATAAATAAAATAAGATTTTCTGCTGCCAGAATCTTTAATTTCTTTTTTGATTCTGCTAAGCAATTTATCAGAATCTATGAGCAGCTTTTCACATTCTTCATCTTTATAGTCATAATATTCTGTATACAATTTCCTCAGCAGGTTATTTACTTGCCCTAAAAAGTCGATTAGGTCATCAGTTTTTGATTTGCTTTCCAAAATACATTCTGCCAATTCTTTATAGTTATCGGCAATTCCTTCTATCCTCCTGATAAAATAATAATAGCTAAAATTACCCTCTTTTGAAAAATTTAATAGCCTTATAGAATAATTCATAAACTGATTTATTGTTTTTTCTCTTGTCCAATATACAGGTAATTCATCAAATTTTGAAGATTTCACAATATTCAATAAATCGTCTCCAAGTTCAAGGATTAACAACCATATCCTTCTTGTAATATTTCCAAGCTCCTCGTTTTTTTTCCCTGATAAGTCCTTAATAGTAATTGAGCCTTCTTTTTGGTTAATTACAGCAAGGCCTATTGTGTTTTCAGACATTTTGCGCATTAATTCAACCGCCATGTCTGGTTTGGAAAATTTTACCTCAAACTCATCATACCCCATCCTGTAGAGCGAACTGATATACCTTCCCGATATATTCGATAAGTTGCCAATATCTATTACTTTTTTCTTTGGTTCAACATTACTATGAACTGATAAGACAAGTCCGCCTTCAACTTCACTTAATTCGACCTCGTTACCTTTCTTTAGTTCATTTTTCTGCACATATTTGCTTGGCAGACTTACAACCAAAGAACCATTTCCTAATCCTATTAATTTTCTCTTCATAGAATAACTTAAATCAAGCTTATTTATATATTTTTCTTTTTTATATATAACTATATATTAATATATAAGATATATGGGAAAAGTATATATAACTCTGCCTCATTCTTAGATTTAAATTAATCATTACATTTAAGTGGTAACAAAATGTCAAACACACAATCAATACAACCTCCTTACACAAATTTACAATTATTCAACTGGGATACCCAGGCAGTCATGCCTCCAAAAGATTTAGAGAGAAGATCTGCAAGAGGCCTGATGACGGCTGTAGAAGTCGGGCAGTATATGACCCTGGATAATGAAGAAGGATTTGCTTCCAAGCTGGGTCTAATAAAAAATGAACAAGATTACACAACGAGGAAAATCAAGGTTGAACAAAAATACCAAAACGGTGAGCTTGATCTAAGGCTCATATTTTTGCTTGAGGGAGAAGCAGCATTTGACCACAAATTTAATTTTTTATGGGGGCAGCAGCTTGAAGATCTTTTGTCAGGGAGGAAAGATAGCCAAGAAGAGAGATTAGGAAATTCTTTAGTAAGGTTGCTAAACGAGAATATTTTTGTCAATCCTTCTGAAGTGGATATCATCGCAAAAAAGCTTGGCGATATATGTGATGCACAGGTTTTATCGCAAATAAAAGAATCAAAAGGTTACCTTGTAGGAAAAGAAATTCTTGATGATAAAATAAATTATATGATTTTGCCTAATCTTGCAAGCGGGGCTCTAGTCGCTGCACAAAAAAGAGATAAACTCCTTAATTGGTATGAGTCACTTAGAAAAGACACTGCAAGATTCCATGATCCAGGTTCAATAAGCTTCTATAAATTAGGGGAAGCTATGCAGGAAATAGCATTAGTTCTTGCAAGCATAAATGCTGTCAATACACAAATAGAATCAGGCAGGTTCTTACTCAATACTCCGGTTGTTGATGATTTTGCAAAGTCTCTATGCATTGAGCAGGGATTAGAATATCAGGGTTTAGAAGAAGCAAGAAAAGAAGTTTTCTTGTTATTTAGTGAGTTTTACACAATTGTTAATGGCCAGGAGATGAAAAATATCGAAAATGAGTCATTTTCGTATTTAAGCTTGTTTGGCATCAAGCATCTGGACTACATAACTTCAATATCAACAGAAACAGTTTATCCATCATTAAATGATTCCCACAGCGGAATAAAATTAGGCATTAGCACAGAAGCAACATACGGCAGACTAGAAGAAGTAGCTAAAGATTTCATGAAATATTTATCTGTCTATCCAGGTCTTCAATCTTCCTTAAGTACATCTTCAGATGATTCAGGTATTAATATACAATTTAGTGGCATTAACGAATTCAGAATCCAAACTCAAGGAAATGATATCCTATTATACAGGGTAGGGAATGATGAACAACTTTCTCCGTTTTTGATAAATAATGCAAAGATTCTTGACAAATACGCAAAAAAATTAGAATCATACAGGTGAAAAAGATGAAAAAAACAAAGACATTGGATTCAATTGTCCAAAGCGTTAAAGAAAATTACCTTACAAAAGCTATTCCTCTTTCAGTAGGACTTGGAATAGGCGCAGCATGGCTTTTAACAGGACATTATTATCATGAATTAACTGCAATTGCACCTGCAGCATTGACAGCAGCATCCACAACAATGGAGAATATTTCCCCTAATCCGCTTACACTTGAACAATTTCAGCAATGTGTTCCACTTGCATCAGAAATGGTGAGAAACTACGCAACGCATCTCTATAACTCTTATAAAATCCTGCTTCCAGTAACTACAGCCATTGCTGGCATGACAGGAGCAGCAGGAGCATATGTATGGCACAATTTTCAGGAAGTTAAATCAAAGGCAATTAATTATTATCATGAAACAATTGAGCCTTTTTTACAAAAATCTGCTGAGACTTACAGGCAAAACATAAAGGATATTAAAAAAGGAGTTTTATGGGGAGGGTTTATTGCTGGAGCATTTACTCTTATCGGCATGCATGATCAGGTTCTTCAGGCACTTGATTACATTAAAAACTATGATCAGGTGCAAAATGTTGGGCAGTATCTTAGCCGCATAGATAAATTTTCTTTGAATTGCATCGGCAATCTAATACTTGCAACTCCAGTAGAAAGATTCACAGAAGCTGTTATTGAGCATGTAAAAACATACTCTGCCACACTTGGCTGGAATTTTGCAGGTGGTGGTGTAGTTGGGGGATTAGTAGGAGCTTTATGGGGAGAATATAAAGATAAAATTGTACCTAGTGTAAGGGAAATTGGGAAACAACTAAGAGATGAGATCAGAGATGTAATAACTCATTATAAAAAATGAAAAGGTGAAAAAAGATGGATACAAAAAATATAACGTTTGAACCCCCTAGTCCTTTGGAAAGTATTGCAATGGGGTTTTATGAAACTTTCCACCCAAGTAGGATTAACAGATACATTCCTACAGATGGTTCTTTTAGGAATCAGGTAATTGTTTATGATGCTGATAGGAATTGTGATAGGCCTGATTATGGCTATATGACAAGATTCAATATAAAAATCGGAGGAGTAGCAACTGCTTTAGGATTAGTGGCAGCAGGAATCTATTATAACATCACCCATGATCCAGAAGCTCCTCAAAAAATAACTATGGCAATGAATTTAGCCATGTCAACCTTAGGTATAATTACATCAGCAGTCACTTATGTGGCAGCAGGAGTATATGCATTAAGAAATCCTGTAAATGGATTGAATATCTAGCTTTATTTAATTTTTTAAATTTAAAATAAAGGAATAAAAATTACTTCCCAAAATAAAAGAACTTCTCCACACTCACATCAGCAGGCGCGATATTATTCCTGTCAATCGGTTTAGAGCTATCTTTCTTTGCTGCTTCATTATTCAATGTCTGCTGTGGATCATTTGACCTTTGCCTGCTCATCCCTACTCTTGCATCATTCAATTGCTTTTCAAGCTCTTCTTGCTTCTGCTTCATGAGCTGCATGTCCTGCAGAAGATGCTGCATTCCTATTGTCAGTTTCCTCACATCTTTTCTCATTTCCTCAAACTCATTTGCGTTCTGCATATGCACCGCCTCCCTTGAATACTCATTCTCATGGCCGTATATCTTTTCAGCCTGGCCTATTGCATCGTCTTTCGAGATGACAATATTATGCTTTTTTAATTCCATAGCCATCTGATTTAATTGTTGTACCTTGTTTATATCCATATTTATCACCTTTCAAGTTTTTAATCTTTTTGAATTGTTCTTTTTATCTCATCTAGCACTTTGATATTTTCAAGAGCATGCTCATAATTCGGATTTATATCATAAACTATCTTAAAATATTTTAATGCCTCATTAAGTTCGTCGTAGCTTCTTGTATTTTTGTAATAATCCTGGGCAAGATTTATTGCCAGATCATAATTGTATTGAAGGCTGTCAGGATGTATTTGAACTAATTCCCTTAGATAAGGAATCGCCTTGCCGTATGAGCCGATTTTGTTATACAGAAGCGCAAGGTTATTCTTGCCTGTTTCATAACTGTTATCTGCAACAAGTGCTTTTTTGAAATAATCTTCAGCAAGCAAAGGGTTTTTGTCTTTATAATAGTAGCCTATGTTATTCAAAACGATCTTATTAGAGGGGTCAATC
>Ga0247727_10017991_pt1 | contig 11179 bp, 10 predicted proteins | sample WisWelCaveWW1625_FD_202498 | JGI IMG/M metagenome (GOLD analysis project Ga0247727, IMG submission 202498) | Biofilm microbial communities from Wishing Well Cave, Virginia, United States - WW16-25 | ecosystem: Environmental > Aquatic > Deep subsurface > Groundwater > Cave microbial mat | place...
GCGGCGACGTATGCCGAAGGCACCGTCCGCTACCCGGAAGCCGGCGGCTCGTCGAGCTTCGCCCGGCACGCTTTCAACGAGGTCGTCAGCTTCGGAGCCGCGTGGGCGCAGCTGCTCGTCTACGTCGTGACGGTGGCCGCCTCGGCGTTCTTCGTCCCGCACTACCTCTCGATCTTCTGGGAGCCGCTGAAGCAGAACCCCTGGGACATCGTCGGCGGGGCGGTCGTCATCGTCGTGCTCGTCGCGCTCAACATCGTCGGCGTGCAGGAGGCCGCGAAGCTCTCGGTGACGCTGGCTGTTCTCGACCTCGCCACGCAGGTGCTCCTCGTCATCGTCGGCTTCGCGCTCGTATTCAGCCCAGAGACGCTCGTCGAGAACGTCGACTGGGGCGACAGTCCGACCTGGACGAACCTCGCGATCTCGATTCCGGTCGCGATGCTCGCGTACACCGGCGTCGAGACGGTGTCGAACCTCGCGGAGGAAGCGCGTGACCCGGCGCGCACGGTCCCAGCTGCGTACAAGCTCGTCGCGCTGGCGGTGTTCGCGATCTACTTCACGCTGCCCCTCGTCGCCCTCTCGGCTCTGCCGGTCGAGGACGGGACGACGCTGCTCGCGCTCCCGCCGGGGGAGGGCGGCTACGCGAACGACCCAATCCTCGGCGTCGTCGAGAACCTCGGCCTCTCCGGTCTACTGCTCGATGGCGCGCAGATCTACGTCGGGATCCTCGCTGCGACGATCCTCTTCATCGCAACGAATGCGGGCGTCATCGGAGCGTCGCGGATCACGTACTCGATGGCGACCTACCGGCAGCTTCCCGAGCGCTTCCGGCGGCTGCACCCGCGCTTCAAGACGCCGACGCTCGCGCTCGTCGCCTTCGCAGGCATCGGACCGATCCTGGTCATCCTCCCGGGAGACGTCAACTTCGTGGGGACGCTCTACGCCTTCGGTGCCACGCTGTCGTTCACGATCGCGCACGTTTCGCTGGTCGCGCTGCGGGCGCGGAAGCCGGATCCCGACCCGCTGTTTCGTGCACGGCCGAACCTCCGGGTAGCGGGGGTCGACTGGCCGCTCTTCGCACTCTTCGGCGGGCTCGCCACTGGGGCCTCGTTTCTCGTCATCGTCTTCCAGAACGAGGCCACGCGCTGGGTTGGGTTCGGCTGGCTTGTTCTCGGATTCGCGATCTACGCCGTGTACCGGAGACTCCGAGTGAAGGCGGCGCTCGCGGCGACGGTCAAGGCGCCGCCCGCCGTCGGGCCCGCGCTGGCACTCGAGTACCGGCGGCTCCTCGTGCCCGTCATCTCCGGGCAGCCATCGGATGAAGCCATGGACGTCGCCTGCCGTCTGGCCGCCGAGCGCGGCTCGCGGATCGTGGCGCTGAACGTGATCGAGATCCCGCTCGACCGCCAGCTCGCCGAAGCTCTCCCGGAGCTCGAGCGGGCTGCGAACCGCGAGCTCGACGAGGCCGTCGCCATCGGCGACTCGTACGGGGTGAGAGTGCTCGGACGGCTCGAGCGAGCCCGCTCGGCGGGCGCCGCCATCGTCGCGGAGGCGGAAGCGCGCGACGCCGAGATCATCGTCCTCGGCTCTCCGCGGCGCACCCTGACCGCGACTCAGGCCGCGATCTTCGGGAGGACCGTGGACTACATCCTCAAGAACGCCCCGTGTCGGGTGCTCGTGACGGCGTCGGAGGCTGCGTGAGGGTCTACTCGTGGGCGGTCGTCGTCTTCGCGCTGGCATTCGTTGCGCTCGGGATCGGGCTCCTCGTCCGGACCGCGGCCGAAGGGGGCGGCGTCGTCGGGTTCCTGCTCGGCGGTCTGTTCGTCGCGCTAGGCGTGGCGCGGCTCACGCTCGAGAGAAAGCACCGTGGCCCGTAAGCTCCGCGGCTTCGAGCGCGTGCTCGATGCGCCGTCGCTCTTTGCCGTCGCGTACGGGGAGATCGCGTCCTCTCTCTATATCGCCCTCGGGATCGTCGCCGCCTCGGCCCTCGGCCTGACCCCGCTCGTGCTGCTCCTAACAGGGGCTCTGTTCTTTCTCGTGGCCCTCTCGTACGCGGAGGGGACGGCTGCGATCCCCGAGACCGGCGGTGCGGCGACGTTCGTCCGGCGCGCGTTCTCGGACCTCGCCGGGTTCATCACCGGCTGGGCGCTCTTCCTCGACTTCCTGATCGTCATCGCGCTCTCGGCGCTCTTCGTCCCCCACTACCTCGCCGAGGCGATCTCTGCGCCGTCCCTGCGCGGGGAGCCGTGGGACGCAGTGGTCGGCTGCGTCTTGATCGGGCTCGTCGCGGCCGTACGGCTCGTACGGCACACGAAGCTCCACATGGGCGCGCTCGCGGTCGCGCTGCTCGACCTCGTCGTCCAGGGCCTGCTCGTCTTGCTCGGGATCGCCTTCCTTGTCTCCCCGGACACGCTCGCCGAGGGGCTTGGCTTCGCGCGCGGGCAGGACTGGGGCGACCTCGCCTTCGCGCTCCCACTCGCGATGCTCGCCTACACCGGGCTCGAGACCGTTGCCAACCTCGCGGAGGAGACACGCGAGCCGGGGCGCACGCTGCCGCGCTCGCTCTTCGCCGGAATCGGGCTTGTCGTGGTGATGGCCGTGCTGATCGCCGGGATAGGGCTCTCGGCGTATCCGGCCGCAGGCGGCGAGACCGCGCTCGGGGAGCAGTGGCTCGAGGCGCCGCTCGTCGGCATCGCGGTCGCCTTCGATGGCTCACTGCCAGCCGTCCTCGTCGATCTCCTCCGCATCGCCATCGGCATCTCCGGTGCGCTGATCTTGCTCGCCGCGGCGACGACTTCGGTCTCGGGAATCACGCGCCTTACGTACTCCCTCGCGGAGCACGGCGCGCTTCCTCGCGAGTTCGCCCGCCTCGAGCGCCGCGCGCTCGTCTCCAGCGAGGCCATCGTCATCACTGCGGCGCTCGCAGTCGGTCTCATCGTGCTCACAGAGATCGTCGCGGACGGCGATCCCGCCTTCCTGGCCGCGATCTACTCGTTCGGCGTCCTCATCGCGTTCACCGCCGCGCAGCTTGCGGTGATCCGGCTGCGAATGCGGGAGCCCGGCCTCGCACGTCCGTTCCGCGTCCGTCCGAACATCTCGATTCGCGGAGGCGCGATCCCCGTCCCTGCGCTCATAGGCGCTCCGCTCACGCTCGTCGTCTGGGTGATCGCGCTCGTGACCCACCCCGGGGCACGCTACGCCGGCCCCGCGTGGCTCGCTGTCGGCCTCGTCATCTTCGCGGCCGTGCGCCGGTCACAGCGCCGAGGGCTTCTCGAGCACGTGGCGCCCGTGGAGGAGCTCCCTCCCGGTGCGGACTTCCGACGCATCCTCGTACCCATGAAGCTCGGCGACATCGGGGAGGAGATGGTCGCCACGGCCATCGCGCTCGCCAAGGAGCGCGGTGCGCAGGTCGAGGCGATCACGGTCGTCCGGGTGCCGCGGCGCTATGCGCTAGAGGGGGCGTTGCCACCGGACGTCTCGGCTCGAGTGGACGCCTCGCTCGAGGAGGCGCGGCTGCTCGGGGAAGACCACGGCGTGAAGGTGCGCACGGACGTCGTCCGAGCCCGGTCGATCGGACACGCGATCGTCGAGGAAGCGGCGTTGCGCGGTGCCGATCTCATCGTTCTCGGCTCCTCTCCGCGCTGGAGGCGGCAGTCGCGGTTCTTCTCGCCGACCGTCGACTTCGTCCTGCGCCGGGCGCCGTGCGAGGTGCTTGTCGTCACATTCCCCGAAGGAGTCTTCGAGGAATGAGGGCGAGCCATGCCTCGCCCCTACAATGCGCGCGGTGAAAGCCGTGGTGATCGGGTGTGGCCGGACCGGTGCGGCCGTCGCCAAGGGACTGGCAGCCGACGGCTGGGACGTCACGGCTCTCGACGAGAGCGAGGACGCGCTCGCACGTCTCGGGCCCAACTGGAGCGCCGGCTTCGTCGTGGGTCACGGAATGGACGTCACGGTTCTCGAGCGGGCAGGTATGGCGGACGCCGACGCGGCCGTCGTATCGACCGGCGGCGATAACACGAACGTCGTGATCGGACAGGTGCTCCAGAAGCGATACGAGATCGCCACGGTCGTCGTGCGCGTGCTCGATCCCGCCAGGGCGAAGTTCTACGCCGAGCGCGGCCTGAACACGATCTGTCCGACGCAGACGGCCATCTCCGCCCTGATCGAATCGGTTCGCGCAACGGCGCTCGAGCGGAGCGGGTCCTCCTGATGTACGTGATCGTCGCGGGGGGAGGCAAGGTGGGAGCGAACGTCACGCGCTCGCTGCTCGAGATGGGCCACGAGGTCACGCTGATCGAGCAGAGACCGGACCGTTTCGCCCGCCTCGAGGAGGAGTTCGGCCCTGTGGTCATACGTGGTGACGCGACCGAGATCAGCGTCCTCGAGCGCGCCGGAATTGCGCGTCCGCCCGACCTGGTCCTCGCGGCTACCGGCGACGACGAGGACAACCTCGTCATCTCGCAGATCGGCAAGGAGGGCTATGGGGTCGCCAAGGCGATCGCCCGCGTGAACAACCCGCGCAACCAACAGCATTTCGACCTGCTCGGCATAACGCAGACGGTGTGCGCGACGACGAGCATCCTCGGCCTCGTCGAGCACGAGATCCCCGAGCACGGCCTCGTGCGGTTGCTCGAGCTGCAGCGGGAGGGCCTCGAGATCGTCGAGGTGCAGATCGAGAGCAACTCGCCGGCTGTCGGCACCCGCGTAGCCGGGCTCTCGCTCCCCGCAGGCTCGCGCCTCATCTCCGTCTTTCGCCATGGCCGGACCGAGCTCGTCGAGCCGGCGACGGTGATGCGCCCGGGCGACCAGGTGCTTGCGGTCGTCTCGAACGACGCCGCATCGGATCTACGCAAGGCGCTGCTCGGCGCGAAGTAGGGGCGAGGCTTGCCTGGCCCGTCGGCTACAGCCTCCAGTAGTGGCGGGTCAACAGCACGACCACCGGGACGATCTCGAGGCGACCGGCCCACATGAGCCCGATCATCGTGATCTTCGAGACGTCCCCGAGCGGCGCGAACGATCCCATCGGCCCGGTGACCCCGAACCCGGGGCCGATGTTGCCGAGCGCCGTCGCCGAGGCTGCAAGGGAGTCGAGGGTCCCGAGCCCGGCGCTCGTGATCGCAGAATCGATAGCGATCGCCGAGGCTCCGACGGCCCAAATGCCGACGTACAGGAGGATGAACGCCGCAACTGCGCGCAGGGTACGTTCGTCGACCGGCGATCCGTTCAGGCGGATGGGCATGACGACCTCCGGGCTTACGGTCTGGTCGATCTCTCGCCGGAGCACCTTTCCGAGGAGGAGGTGTCGAACGACCTTGATCGACCCGCCGGTCGAGCCCGCCGAACCTCCGACGAACATGACCGCGAACAGCGAGAGGAGAAGGAGCGCCGGCCAGAGGGCGAAGTCGGCGCTAGCGTATCCGGTCGTGGTCATGATCGAGACCGTCTGGAAAAAGCCCGCGCGGACGGCCTCTTCGCCCTCGGCGATCCCGTACCCCCAGATCATCGCCGTGAGCGCGGCGGAGGCGATGAGCGCGATCGCGAGGTAGAGCCGGAACTCTTCGTCGCGAAGGAAAACGCGCGGACGCCGCCGCACGAAGCCCCGGTACATGAGGGCGAAGTTCGCTCCGGCTAGGAGCATGAAGACGACCATGATCCACTGGGCCGCCGCAGAGAAGACCTCGATCGAACGAGCCTGAGTCGAGAACCCCCCGGTCGGCATCGTCGTAAACGCATGCGCGAGCGCCTGGTAGGGCGTCATCTTCTCGTCCACCCCGAGCCAGCCGAGCGAGGCGAGCAGGAGCGCCTCCAGCGCGGTGAGGCCCACGTAGAGGACCCAAAGCGCGCGCGCGGTGCTCCTTATCCGCTCCGAGAGCTGAGCGATCTCGGGCCCGGGGAGCTCCGACTCCATGAGCTGCCGGCCACCGACGCGCAGGCGCGGCAGGACCGCGATCGCAAGCACGATGATCCCCATCCCTCCGAGCCACTGCGTGAACTGACGCCACATCCCGAGGGAGCGGTTGATGTCGTCGAAGTCGGTGACGACGCTGGCGCCCGTCGTCGTAAAGCCCGACATCGCCTCGAAGTAGGCGTCCACCGGGTGGCCGAGCTGGTCTCCTCCGGCGAAGAGGTACGGGAGCGATGCGAAGCCGGCCGCGAGCAGCCACGTCGCGGAGACGACCAGGAAGCCCTCGCGCACGCCCACGCGCACGGCCGCACCGGCCGTCAGGCGTTCGAGGAGAAACCCGAGCCCGCTCGTGATCGCTCCAGCCGCGAGGAACGGCCAAATCGGCTCGCTGTACCAAAGTGCGACAACGACAGGAAAGAGCGCCGCGAGGCCGAGATACTTGCCGAGTGTCCCGACGAGGTTGACCGCTGCCGCGACGTCGACCGCGACTCGGCGGCGAGGACCGATCCCCGCGACGGGTTGGCTCAACTCAGAGCTTCCTTCGGCATGATCACCCGTCGGGAGGCGGATGGCGGACGTCGCGAGGCCAGGACGCAGGGAGCGCTCGTATCGACGTAGATACGGGCGCGACTGAGGACGAAGCCTTGCGACGTCCGGCGCCGCCTGTCGACATGGTTGCTCATTCCGAAGGGAGCTCCTAGAGCGCCTCGACGACCCAGGGCACGTTGGCCGCCTCGGTGAAGACGATCACGCGGTCACCAACCTCGAGCATGTCGTCCCCGTGCGGGAAGATCGCCGCTCCATTGCGGACGATCGCGCCGATCAGTGCGCCGTGGACGGGCATGTCGCGGAACTTCGACCCGATGTAGCGACTCGACTCTCGCGTCGTGACGTCCAGCACCTCGTATCTGTTGCCTTCGAGCATCGCGACCTGCTGCGTCCGCGGGTCGTGCGCGAAGCGGACGATCTCTTCGGCGGTGACGCCGCGCGGATTGACCGAGACGTCGATCCCCGCATGCTCGAACGCGGCGACCGACACCGCTTCGTGCGCGATCGCGATCGTGTACGGGATCCCATGCACCTGGGCGAGCGACGCCGCGTACTGGTTCTTCGCGTCGTCTCTCATCGCGAAGATCCCCGCCTGCGACTGACCGATCCGCTCGCGCTCGAGGAAGTCCGGGTCGAACCCCGTAGCGTTGTACACCCGAGCTTTCGGGAAGCTCTCCGCAGCGCGTCGTGCTTGCTCTCTCGAAGCCTCCACCATCCGAACTTCGATCCCTTGGTCGATGAGCACCCGAGCGATCGCGGAGCCGACCCGACCCGCGCCGAAGATCACGACGTTACGAACCGTGCCCCCTTCCGGCCATAGGAGCGAGCTCCATGCCTTTGCCGCCTCTGGCGAGCCGATGACGACGATTCGGTCGCCGATCCGAATCGCGTCGCCGCCGCCGGGGAGGATCGTCTCCTTGCTGCGGATGATGGCGGCGACCTTCGAGTCGACTGGGATCTTCGCGTCGCGCAGGGCGACGCCGATCACGTCGGGGGAGGCGCCCTCGTGGGCGTCGAACTCGCCGACCTGCACCTGACCCTCGGCGAAGACGTCCGTCTGGCGCGCGGCGGGGACGCCGATGATGCGGCTGATGGTGTGCGCCGTCTCGAGCTCGGAGGAGACGACGAAATCGACATCGAGCTGACCGCCGCGCCAGAGCTCGACGTACTCGATGTTCGAGGTGCGGATGACCGTCGTCGCTCCCGGCGCCTCCCGCCGCGCGAACATGCCGGCCACGAGGTTCACCTCGTCGCGAGATGTGCAGGCGATCACGAGATCCGCGTTCCCGACCCCCGCCCGTGCGAGGTCCTTACGGCTGGTGCCGTTACCCTCGAAGGTGACGATGTCGAACCGTGCGCTGATCGCCTGCAGTCGCGACGGCTCGGTGTCCAGCACGGTCAGCTCGTGGTCCTCGTGGAGGGCTTCGACGATGGTCGAGCCGACCTGGCCCGCGCCGATGAGGAAGACCCGCACGACCGCGTAGCGTACTCCGGTCAACGCGGAATGAAAGACGTCGGCTACCGTGGCCGCGTGCGAGCCGTGCCCGCCGTCGCCGTGGTCGCCCTCGGCGTGCTGGTCGCGACCGTCGCCGGCTCGGCGTCCGCTGCGGAGAGCGCGTTTCGCCGCACTGTCTTCGCCCGAGGCTTCGACTCCCCCGTCCAAATCGTCTCGACGAAGAGCGAGCCGCGTCGCCTCTACGTGGTCGAACAGCGCGGGACGATCCGCGTCATCGCCAAGGGCAAGGTGCAGAGCGGTTTCTTCCTCGACGTCCGTGGCCGCGTTACGAGCGGCGGTGAGCAAGGGCTCCTCGGGCTCGCCTTCGACCCGAAGTACGCGACGAATCGGTTCGTCTACGTCAACTACACCGACACCGCGGGAGACACTCGAGTCGTCCGCTACCGGACGCGCGGCAGCCGCGTGCTCCCGCAATCGGCTCGCCTCCTGCTCAGCGTCGACCAGCCGTATGCGAATCACAACGGCGGGAACCTCGTGTTCGGGCCCGACGGATTTCTCTACGTCGGTCTCGGCGACGGCGGCTCGGGAGGCGATCCCAAGGAGAGGGCGCAGAACATGCGCTCGCTGCTCGGAAAGATGCTCCGGCTCGACGTGCGGAGACCCGGATCGGCGCCGGAGATCGTCGCGCTCGGCCTCCGGAACCCCTGGCGCTACTCGTTCGATCGTGCGACCGGTGACCTCTACATCGGCGATGTCGGCCAGGGAGAGATCGAAGAGGTCGACTTCACGCCTCGCCAGAGCTCCGGTCTGGAGAACTACGGCTGGGATCTCTACGAGGGCTCGAGCCGGTTCGAGGACAACGAGGCCGGCCCGGGCCAGCTCGTCTTCCCGGTCTTCGAGTACTCGCACGACGAGGGGTGCTCCGTCACGGGGGGATTCGTCTATCGCGGCTCGGCGCGGCTGTCAGCGCGCGGCCGCTACCTCTTCGGTGACTACTGCAGTGGGATCATCTGGAGCTTCCGCGTCTCCGGGGGAGCGGCGCAGGACGTCCGGAAGGAGCCGTTTCGGATCGAGGGGTTGACGTCGTTCGGTGAGGACGCCACTGGGGAGATCTTCGCGGCATCCCAGAACGGGACGATCTACCGCCTGTCGTAGGGGCCGGGCCTGCCCTCGTGTCACTTTGCGCAAGGCCAGAATCCGCTAGCGCGGATTCCGGCCGCGCGTAGATCCCTGAAGGCAGCCGCTTCGCGGCCGCGGCGCTCCTCTTTCACATCGGGCCTTACCCGGCCCGGCGGCGAACGCGCGGCGGCGACTGTCCGAGGGCGGCGTACGCAAGCGCGTTCAGCGCTTCTCGGAGCTCGCGCAGCTCGCGTGCGACGAGGGCGAACCCGTCCTGTCGCTCCGCCGTCCGGTTCAGGCGCTCGAGTTCTTCGGCGATTCGGTCGAGGCGCGTGAGGAGCGCGTCGAGCTGGCGATCCGCGACCTCCTTCGGCTCCATCTGCGCGATTCTACGCGGCGAGCTCTTCGAGCTCGGCGCGGGAGCGGACCACCACAGCGTGCCCTCCGAGTCTTGCAAGGAGCCGCTCGAGCGCGCCCGTGCCGGTCTCGAGCGCGGTAACGCGTCGCACGGCCCCCAGGTGCGCGAGTGCGACCCGCGCGAGCGGCTCGGGGGCGTCCGTGAACACTCCGATCTCGCGTCCTGCGGCGGCGAGCGCGCGTAACGAAGCGCTGACCGCCGCGTCGCGGCGGAGGTAGACGGGCACGCGGTCTTCGCTGAAGCGCTCGAGCAGGATGCGCCAATTTCCGGCACCGCGGCTGTCGAGCTCCGCGGCGGCCTCCCCGCGGTCGATCGGCAGCGCGCGGGTGTCGATCCCCAGGACGACCTCGGCGGATGCGAGCCAGTCGCTCCAGAGCGGCCGCGTGTCGCCGAGGGCGGCGTCGAGGTCGATCGCGACGGTGCGCCCCTTCACGCGAGGCTCCTCGGCCGGGTCTTCCGCCAGAGCACGACGCCGCACGCGACCCCGACGGCGTCGATCGCCACGTCTACGGGAGAGCCCATCCGGCCCGGGACGAGGGCCTGGTGCACCTCGTCCGAGACGGCGTAGAGCGTCCCGAGCGCGAAAGCGAGCACCGGGCTGCGCATGGCCCGCACGAGCAGCGCTCCGAGCACCCCGAACTCCGCGGCGTGAGCGAGCTTGCGCAGGACGACATCCCAGCCGCCGAGCCCCGTCCCGAGATCCGGAATGGAGGAGAGCGCGAAGATCAGCGCCGCCCACGCCGCGACCGGGAGCCAGAGCCGCGCACCGGAGCTGAACACTGTCCGATGATAGGCTCGCCCCGAAACCAGGAGCGCGGTGAGGGAACCCGGTGCGATTCCGGGACGGTCCCGCCGCTGTAAGGGGAGACGCTCCCCCGCCACGAAGCCACTGGCGCCGAGCCGGGAAGGCGGCGAGGGAGGGAGCCCCGAGTCAGAAGACCTGTCGCGCTCCCATAACCGAACCCCTCGCGGAAGGGAGGATTCAGGTGCTTCGCTCTTCAGTTCTTCTCGCCGGAGCGGTGATGGCGGCGTCCGCAGTGTTCGTCGCGGGTGCGTCGGGCGGCAGCTCGTCTCCGGCCTCGTTCCCGGTGACGATCGTCGCGTCCAACGGCAAGATCACGGTCGCGAAGAAGCCGCGACGGATCGTTTCGCTCTCTCCGACCGCCACCGAGTCGCTCTTCGCCATCGGCGCGGGGGCACAGGTTGTCGCAGTCGACGACCAGTCCGACTACCCGAAGGGCGCGCCGAGAACGACACTCTCCGGATTCACTCCGAACGTGGAGGCGATCGCCCTCTACCGGCCCGACCTCGTCGTCATCGCATACGACCCGAAGGGTCTCTCGGAGGCGCTGGAGCGGCTCGAGATCACCGTCGTCCACCATGACGGCGCGGCGACGTTCAATGGCGCGTACCAGCAGATCCGGCAGCTCGGCCTCGTCACCGGGCACGAAGCCGAGTCGACGCGGCTGATCGGCCGCATGAAGTCGAAGATCGCCGGGATCGTCAAGACGGCGCGAAAGGCAGGGAGCGGTCTCTCCGTGTACCACGAGCTGACGCCGGATCTCTACTCGGCGACCTCGAAGACGTTCGTAGGGAAGGTCTACGCCGCTCTCGGGCTCCGCAACATCGCCGACGAGGCCGATGCGGTCGGGACGGGGTATCCGCAGCTCTCGGCCGAGTACGTCGTCTCGGCGAGCCCCGACGTGATCGTGCTGGCGGACACGGTGTGCTGCGG
>Ga0247727_10017992_pt1 | contig 11179 bp, 10 predicted proteins | sample WisWelCaveWW1625_FD_202498 | JGI IMG/M metagenome (GOLD analysis project Ga0247727, IMG submission 202498) | Biofilm microbial communities from Wishing Well Cave, Virginia, United States - WW16-25 | ecosystem: Environmental > Aquatic > Deep subsurface > Groundwater > Cave microbial mat | place...
AAAAATCTTTGATAAATCATCTCGCACGTCTGCAAGAACAAATTTTGCCCTTTTATTCACAAAATATTTGTTTCCGTATGATAAATTGTCTAGCACAGTTACATCATATCCTAGTCGAATAAGCCTATCGGATAAATGACTTCCAATAAACCCTGCTCCGCCAGTAACCAATACTCTTTCCATCCATTTCCAGGCAATTATCAATTTAAAAATATTTATATTAAGCAAAACTACTAGTCTGTCAACTTATCGTTTAACTCGCCGGCAAAATTCTCAAGCATCTTTTCTTTAACATGAGTTTTCCATCCAAAATGACCGAGCACAAATCCAAGTTTGACAAAGGCCGTCTCGCTTAACATATCTTCTAAAAATATAACTCCCGCATCAAGCAGCTCGCGTCCATTGCTGTAAACTAGTGGATCCAATCTGCCATAAACTGTTTGTGCTGCGGCACAAACCACAAATCCTGATTTGATATGCTTCTTTAGCTTTGGAATCCAATTATGCCCTGCTTCACTCACTGGCAAATGTCCAAGCCCAGCGGCCTCAACAACAATTCCCCTATATTTCAAAGCATAAAAATCTAAAATATCCGGATCCTGTCCAGGATAAAACTTCACAAGTGCAATTTTATCCATAAAACTCGTGTCCAGCTCAAATTTTCCTTTGTGTCTAGCATGATATTTAGAAATAAATTCAACTCTATCAGGCCAGACTTTAGCTATCGGCTTATCATTAACAACTTTAAATGCATCTCTTCTCGAACTATGCATCTTGCGCACTTTAGTTCCAGGCATTGCATAACAAAAATCATCATTTGTTGTTGCATGGCCAACAAGCATAACTCCAGCAGCATCTGAAATTGCCATTCTGGCAGCGCACTGCAAATTTAAATTCGCATCGCTGCTTGCCCTATCAATACTTCTTTGTGAATATGTCAATACAACTGGCTTTGACAAATTTCTCAAAAAGAAACTCAGCGCGGCAGCAGTATATCCTAAGAAATCAGTTCCATGCGTTACAACAACTCCCTCTATCTCAGAATCATCAAGCAATTTCTTTACAGCATGAGCAATTTTTATCCAGTGCTCAGAAGTCATGCTCTCACTTGCCACTTTGAAAGGAATTTCAACACTTTTTACATTTACAATATTAAATAATTCAGGATAATATTTAGCAAACTCTCCCAAATTAACAATGTGCTTAACGCCTCCAGTTGCAGGATCAAGCTTGCTTGCAATTGTGCCCCCCGTAATTACAAGCCCTATTTTTGGCAGTTCTTTATTTACAGGTAATTTCAATTCTTCTTTCTCTTCCTTAAATTTCTTAAGAACGCGAGAAGCAAGAATATTCTCCTTAGGGATTCCTATATTATATCCAGACTCCAATTTCAAAAGCACAATAGAACTATCAGAACTTTCTAAAACACGGCCCTCTAGTTCTTCTTTTGCCAATCTCAACTTTACATAATCCCCAGGACTAAAATTCAATGCAGCCATATTTAATTAAAAAGAAAGAGCTATAAAAAAGTTTGTAAAACTATGGGGTTGGTGGTGGTGCTGGAGCAGTTTGATTAGGGGGAGGAGAGCTATCTTGGGTTGGTGGTGGTGCTGGAGCAGTTTGATTAGGGGGAGGAACAGTATTATCAATAGTTGGTGGTGGGGAAGGTGAGAGTGGAGCAGTTTGATTAGTGATGGGTTGAGGAATAGACTCAGTTTGATTAGAACTAACATTGACAGCAATAGCAGCTTCTGGTTGTGCTTCTGGCTGCGAAATATTTGAAGGAGTTTCGTTTATCACTTCTTTTTTAGCCCCTTCATCTACACCCTTTTCTTTTTGCTTTTTAACACTAATAATTACAGAAACAAATAAAATAATAACCGATAAGACTATAATAATCAAAATAATTTTTTTCTTAAAATTAAAAGCGAGTGGTGCTCCCGGCTGCGAAATATTTGGAGGAGTTTCATTTGATTCCATTTTATTATAATTTCAAATATTAAAAATTAATTATTGGTTTAGCTGGATAACTATATGTAGAAGCATGTCCGACACCGAGTTGTCCATATCCATTATATCCCCAGCATCTTACAGATAAATCATTCAACACAGCACAAATATTATATGATGCACTCCACCCTCCAGCATAAATTGAAGTCGCATTTGTCAAACCAATTATTTGAGCTGGAACATTCAAATTGACATAATATTCTACTCCAGCTTTTTGAGTAGGTATCTGATGATATCCGTTATATCCCCAGCACCAGACTGTTCCGTCTGTTTTAACAGCGCATGTTGTCTCTCCAGTAGTGCCCCATCCAGCAATGACAAAATCTTTCACATTAGTCAAAACTCTTACTGGATTAGGTTTATCTGTAAAAGTACCGTCTCCAACAGCCCCTTGCCCATTATATCCCCAGCAAGCAAGAGATTGATCCTCTAGTAATGCGCAAACTGTGTCTCCACCACTAGTACTTCCAGGTGATCCAATAAATATCTTTGTAGCTTTAGGTAGACTTCCTCCTCCACTAGATCCAATATAGTTAACCTTTGTAGGCGAATTTCTTTGAGTTACATCTCCGACACCGAGTTGTCCATATCCATTATATCCCCAGCACCAGACGGTTCCATCTGTTTTAAGAGCACAATAAGGACTGACATAACTTCCGCTGGCTGTAGTAATCGCAGATACACTACTTAATCCACTAACCTGTGTAGGTGTAGTTCTTTGAGTTGTATCTCCGACACCGAGTTGTCCATATCCATTATATCCCCAGCACCAGACTGTTCCGTCTGTTTTAACAGCGCATGAAGATCCGTAAGAACCCGTTCCACCTACAATAACAGACTTGACATTATTAAGGGCAGTTATCTGAGTTGGAATATATCTAATAGTTACATCTCCGACACCGAGTTGTCCATATCCATTATATCCCCAGCACCAGACTGTTCCGTCTGTTTTAACAGCGCATGAGTGATCATAATATGCCGCCACTGTTATTGAAATATCAACAACACCACTATCTATCACAGTTGTAGGATAATAAATACTAGAATACCCATTATATCCGCCGTAATTATTAGTTCCAACTCCAACTTGTCCAACGGGATTATAACCCCAGCACTTTGCAGAACCATCCTGCATTACGGCGCAATGGTTATAAGACCCCATAGTAGTAAGAGATTTAACACCTGAAATTGGAAGAAGTTGAAACAAATCAGCACTAGTGCCGCCAGGCCCTATTCCCAATTGACCGCCGGTTTGATATCCTGCACAAGCAACCTTTCCATCAACAAAAAGAAGACAGATAGAATAAATTCCGAAACTAACTTGTTTTATGAAAACATTACCGCTTATATTTCCAATATTATAAACGTTAGTGCTTCCAGCGCCACCGCCTCCACCGATATAATTATTAGTTATTGCATTCTGTAAGCTAGTGACAGAACCATTTGACAGAGTTATAGCCAGTTCCCCAGCACTATGTCCAAAAACACTTGGAGTGTTTGTTCCATAAGCATAAACTCCAAACACTGCAGCTAAAATAATTACCGATGATAAAATAGCAAAGAAATATTTCTTTTCAATATTAAGTTCTACTTTCATATTATTATCGGGTTCTAAAGACATTGGTCTTTAGTTGTAGCCTCAATTTTCATAGATTATTATAGAAAAGAAGATATATAAATATTATTAATATGATTTCAGCACATGCAAAGATTTACCAATCGAGCATTAGGGAAATCAGTATGATTTCCCTACGTAAGCAAAATACTCTGCTTTTGAGCCGCAAAATATACATTTGCTTTTTGCTAATTCTTTTGGCTGCTTGTCTGGAATATTAAGCACTTTTGCTCCCAACATCTCAATTTTTATTGAATCCTCGCATTCTCTTTTTTTACAAAGTGGAGAAAAAGCAATTTTTTTGCCGCTTATTGCTTTTTTAGCTTCATCAAGGCTTTTAATCTGAATTATATTATCTTTCAACAGCTTTTCCGCTTTCTTAAATAAATTACTTTGTATGTCCTCAAGAATTGTTGGAATCTTCTTTTCAAGTTCATTTATTTTAACAACTTCTTTTTTTCCATTGTCTCTTCTTACAATTACTGCCTGCTTCTTATCGAGATCTTTAGGTCCAATTTCAATTCGCAAAGGAATTCCCTTTAATTCCCATTCATTGAATTTGAATCCTGGATTGTATTCTTCTCTATCATCCAGAATTGAACTAAACTTACTAAGAGATTTTTCAATCGTTCGCGCTTCTTTAAGAACCCTGTCTTTGCTATCCTCAAATAAAATTGGCACAATAACTATTTGATTTGCTGCAATTTTTGGAGGCAGTATCAATCCTTTATCATCAGAGTGAATCGCAAACATTACCCCAAGCATTCTTGTTGAAATAGCAAATGTATTTTGATAGGCATACTGTTCTTTTCCCTTTTTATCCAAGAACTTTATATCATAGGCTTTTGCAAATTTCTGTCCATCGTGATGAAAATCTGGCCCTTGGATAGCTTTTCCATTAGGCATAAAAAATTCCATTGAAATTGTGTATTCGGCCCCAGCAAACTTTTCTTTTTCGGACTTACGGCCAATAAGTGAAGGCAAAGCAAGATAATTTTCACAGATATCTTTGTAAATTCCAATTATCTCTTCCTTTTCTTTTTCAGCTTCCTCTTTTGTTGCATAAACGGTATGCCCCTCATTCCATAAAAACTCCCGAGTTCTTAAAAATGGAACAGGATGTTTGAACTCCCACCTCACAACATTATTCCATTGATTTAACTTCAGAGGCAGATCTCTCCAGCTTCTTATCCACTTTGAATATGATTCGTACATTATAGTCTCGCTTGTTGGACGAATGGCAAGCCGCTCGCTTAATTTTGTATTTCCCGCTTCTGTAACCCATGCAACTTCAGGGGAAAAACCTTGAATATGTTCTTTTTCTTTATTCAAAGTTTTTTCAGGTATAAAAATAGGAAAATAACAATTCTTGATTCCTAATTTCTTAAATCCCTTATCACAATCTTCCTTTATTTTTTCCCAAATAGCATAAGCTGTCGGCTTAAAAACAATACATCCTGAAACATTAGTATAGTCAGCCAAATCTGCTTTCAGCATTATCTGGGTAAACCAATCAGAAAATTCGTCTTTCTCGGCAACAATGCCTTTTTCACTCTTTGTCTCTTTATTTCCTTTGCTCTTTTTATTCATAGTATTATAGTTTCTTTGAACTCCTAGAAACTTTCTTTTCTAAAGAAAGTTTGTAGCTTTATTAAATCTTATGAATCACTCTTCTTTAACTACCTCAAACCATCTCATGTATTTTTTATAGGCCGGGGCTACATAAGTAAATACTCTTTTATCCTTTAAAAATTTCTTGGTATCCCAATGCCAAAAAAGAAATCCAGAACGAATTGGACCCTCACAAATATAATAGTGTCTAAAATTTCCAAGTTGATCTTCTAATAAATTCCTCGCTATAGGATCTGTATAAAAGCAGAAATTAACTCCCCCAATCCTCGGTTCTTTCCTCTCTTCAAGAACATGCCTTTGCTTAGTCCAATTACCCCAGCTTTGCGGACAAAACTTTATTTCATATGGGCAACCCATTATTTTAAACAAACCTTGTTGTGTTTCCGGGTTTACAATAATCGCGCTTTTCTCAGATGTATTCTCCCCGCAAATAATTCCTTGAGGAATTTGTCTTCTATTGAAAATATCTGCCATAAAAAATCCCATGAAAGTCCCATTCTTAAGCGTTGCGTTTTTACAAAAAACAAGATTAATAGAAATGGACCCACGAGGAATCGAACCTCGGTTAGTCGGTTCCTTCGAGATTCATCTCGAATCTAGCTTCTCCGAAGCCGACTGTTCTATCCACTAAACTATGGGTCCTTTCAAGTAATAACTAATAATACTAATAAAGCTACCTATAAATTAGCTTAAAAAGTTAAGGGAAAACGTTAATAAGTTACATATTGTAATCTAATAAATAAAAAAGAGAAAAACAAGATGACAAAAACATTTGGTGCAGTTTCGACATTAATTGGAACAATTATTGGAGCAGGCTTCCTTGGAATCCCATATGTTGTAATGAAATCTGGCTTCACAATTGGAATAATTCATTTACTATTTATTGCCATAGCTGTTGCAATCACTACATTATATCTAGGAGAGATAGCTCTAAGAACAAAGTCAAAGCATCAATTAACTGGCTATGCAGAAAAATACCTTGGAAAAAAAGGAAAAGTCTGGATGCTTATAGCAGTAGGAATTGGACTATACTCTGCCCTTTTAGCTTATTTAATTGGTGAGGGCAATTCTTTAAGCTACCTTTTTTTCAACAGCACAGATTATTCCTTACAATTTGGAATCGCTTTCTGGCTAGTTCTGTCAGCAATAACTTACTTTGGAATTAGGGCTTTAGAAAAAGGCGAGTCTCTCGGCATTATAATAATCTTTATCCTAGTTACATCAATCTCAATAATATCGTTTAACAAAATAGATCTAAATAACTTAAATTACATTAATCCAGAAAACTTTTTTGTTCCATTTGGTGTTATTCTCTTTGCATTTCTTGGCTTCTCTGTAATTCCAGAAGTTGAGATTATACTTGGAAAAGATAAAAAGTTAATGAAAAAATCAATCTTTATAGCATATATTATCGCATTGATCGTATATATTATATTTACAATAATTGTATTAGGCTCGCAAGGCCAAAGTACTCCGCAAATTGCAACCTTAAATCTTGGAATTCCCTTTATTCTTCTCGGAATGCTCACTATGTTTACTGCATATTTAGCTCTCTCTACAGCCCTTATTGACACATTCAAATTTGATCTTAAGAAATCAAATAAAAAGGCATGGTTATATACTATCTTTCTACCAATAATTTTATTTATTATTCTCAATCTGTCTAATAAAGCAGAATTTACAAAAGTCATAGGCATCGGAGGAGCAATTTCCGGAACAATAACTGCAATTTTAATTTTGTTAATGGCAAAACAAGCAAAGCTTAAAGGAGACAGAAAGCCAGAATATGAAATACCTTACTCAAAAATCGCAGTAGCGCTTATAATTCTAATATTTGTAATAGGAACAATTTTTGAAATAACTAATGCGCTCAAATAAAAGATTTATTTCTTAAGTAAATTTTGCATAATGCCCATAGAAATTTTAAAATCTGCTCTCTTTTTCGTTTCTTTCATTATCTCTCCCATTAAGAAATTGAAAGCGCTCTTTTCTCCAGCCCTATAATCTGAAACTGCTTTCTTATTTTTTGCAATTACATTTTTTATTATTTTTTCAAGTTCTTTCTTATCTGTAATTCTTTCCTCTACTTTATCAGGCATAAAACTCATTGGATAAAACTTATTCAGTATTTGCTTGCCCTGTAATTCTGTAATCTTTCCTTCCTTAACAAGCTTAAGCAAAGCAATAAAATGCTCAACATTCATATCAAATTTATCCAAACTTGTTTTATTATAATTCAAAACTCTCAATAATTCAATAGTCACCCAAGGCAAAGCAAACCCTGCGTTCACTTTCTCAGCAACTTTTTCAAAAAATTCAGCAATATCAATGTTTTTAGTCAAAATTTCTGCGTTCTTATTATCAATTTTATATTGTTTAATCATTTTAATCAATTTCTTTTCCGGAGACTCTGGAATTTTCTCTGAAATTCCAGAAATAAAGTTTTTATCTAGAACAAGGTTCTGTAAATCGGGATCAGAAATAAATCTATAATCTGCTGCCCCTTCTTTTTCTCTCATTTTTATCGTTTTTCCCTTAGCTTCATCGTATCTTCTTGTCTCTTTTGCCCTAACTTCCTCATAAGTCTGTCTTTCAAGTTCAAAATCAATTGCCTTTCCAATATTTTCAAGAGAATTAATATTCTTTATCTCAACTCTTTCAGTCTTACTGGGAATATTAACATTAACATCTACTTTTATTCCGGCATTGGAATCAATAGCTTTCAAGTAATCTAAATTATGCAATAATTTCTTCAGCCAATCAACAACTTCCTCAGAGGTTGAAAAATCTGGAGCTGTGATTATTTCAACAAGAGGCAATCCAGAACGATTATAATCAACACATCCTGTGCTTGGATCCCAGGCAGCAGGATCCTCTTCAAGATGCATGCTCGAAACATTTATTCCTAAAAATTTGCCTTTGACTCCCACTGGAATTGCATAGCTTCCAGATAAAGTATTTTGAAATCCTTTTGGCAAGTCTGGCCAATCATAATGTTTTCTCTGCCAAATTAATCTTTCATTAATCTCGCAGCCCAACATCAAACCAATCTCAACCGCTTTTTCAACAGCTACCTTGTTCGGCAGCATTGGCTTTGCTCCGGGCTGCCCCGTGCATATCGGGCAAATATACGTATTCGGCTTCAGCCCCTTTTCGCGATGCGCCCCGCAATCGCAAAATAGTTTCTCCTTTGTTTTAATATAACAATGAATCTCTAAGCCAATCAATCCTTCAAGCTTCTCTTTTTTAATCTCCTGAACTGCAACGCCTTTTTTCATATAAAACTAAAATTAAAGAGCTATAAAAAAGTTTGTAAAATTTATTTAGGTAGTAACATTTACAGTATCAATACAATTAGCTGCTCCATAAGCAGGATTTTCTGTAATAGTTGCACAATTTGCTCCGGAAATTAATCTGCAACATCTAGGCGCATATCCTGGATTTCCTAGACAAGTAGTAGGATAATTGGAATTTGTACAAACACCATATATTGTAATTCCGCCTCCGCCACTTCCTCCGCCGAATGTTCCAGTCAATCCAGTCACACCAGCCGGACAGCTTTCATATAGTACATCGACATCATAATTACTAAACTTATTTTTCGAATTATAATAAATTGGATATCCTGAAGATTGGTCTGTAAAGAGAGCAGATCCCGAAATCCTAGTCATGACCCAAGTATATTTTTCATTGGGTAAATAACCCAGTTTCAAAACTGCCATATATGCGCACTGAACATTAAATTTAGAAATTGTATCTGCAAGATCTACGCTTCTCCATGCAGATCCGCCTCCACCGATATAATTATTAGTTATTGCATTCTGTAAGTTAGTAACAGAACCATTTGACAGAGTTATAGCCAATTCTCCAGCACTATGTCCAAAAACACTTGGAGTGTTTGTTCCATAAGCATAAACTCCAAACACTGCAGCTAAAATAACAACTGCAGACAATATAGCAAGAAAATATTTCTTTTCTAAATTGACCTCAATTTTCATAATACAACGAGAAAAACTAATTATTTAAATCCTGCTTTATACCTTTTTATATCTGAAACAATCTGTTGTATGATCATTAGTCATTCCAACTGCCTGCATAAAAGCATAGCAAATTGTTGATCCGACAAATTTGAAGCCCATTTTTAGCAAATCCTTGCTCATTGCTTCAGATTCCATTGTTTTTGCAGGTATTTCTGAAAGAGACTTAAATTTATTTCTAATCGGCCCATTTCCAACAAATTGCCAGATATATTTGTCAAACGACCCAAATTCTTTTTTTACCTCTAAAAATCTTTTTGCATTATTTATTGTAGCTTCAATTTTCAAACGATTTCTAATTATTCCAGCATCTCCAAGTAGACGCTTAATATCATTTTTTCCGTAAAGAGCAATTTTTACAGGATCAAAATTATTAAAAGCCCTTCGATAATTCTCCCTTTTATTCAAAACAGTCTGCCAAGTAAGTCCTGCCTGCGCTCCCTCTAATATAAGAAATTCAAATAATTTTTTGTCGTCATGAACTGCCACGCCCCATTCTTTATCGTGATATTCTACCATTAGTCTATTGTCGCCAGGCCAAGAACAGCGCTTTTCATTTTTCATATAATTAATATTTATTAAAGAGCTATAAAAAAGTTGCTAAATCTTATTTGGCAAAACTTTCCGCCACAAGAAGCGGAAACAGAATTGTTGCATCTCCAAAAACCTTAACACTATCGGATCCTGGCAGAATCTTTCCCCAAGAAACAGCCTCATCAGGCAAAGCTCCGGCATCGCTGCCGTCAAATTCCTGCGAAGTATTAATATAAACGCTGTAGTCAGCTCCATTTCTCAGCATATTAGCATTTAGAATTGCATGTTTCACAACTCCAGATCCTAATATAACAAGTCCTGATTTTTTCAAGCCGATAGTTGTATCATTTAATTTCTTTACATCTTCTGCAATATCAACAATAAAATCAGGCCTCTTGAATTTGAAAAAGTAAATATTATCTCCAAGTGCTCCGTCAGTCAATGCTGGGCAATAAATCATAATTTTATTTTTCCAAGCCCAATAGCAAATACTTCTCGGGTCATTTATCTTCTCTCCCAATTTCCATATTAAATCGCTAGCGCAAATTGCTTTTCCCGTTTTCTTCTGTTCCAAATAGAGTTCCTCCAATATCGGCTGCACAAATTCCTCAAATTTTACATATCTAGAGTTTGGAACAAAAATATTTCCAATTCTGTTTATTCCCTTTTTGCGCAAATCTGCTCCAGATGCCCTAAAGTCTCCTAGAATAAAATCTCCAAGACATTTTATTATATCTTCTTCTATTCCGCCCGCAGTTGTAACAACTACATTTATTTTTTTATGCTCAACTAAATATCTAAATATATCGCGCAAACCAGAACTAACCATATTTGATGTATATCCCAAAAAAACAAACGCTTTTTCTTTTAGCATTTTGTTTGTAATTTCAATTGCTCTCGCTAGTTGAGCAGCTTGAAATCCAGTACTCGAAAAAGATTTAACAAGTTCGTTGTAGTTTACACCTTTATTAAAATCATATCCCCTAATTGCAGTCCCTGCTATCTCCTGACTTTTTCTAAGTAAGTTCTTGCGCGCTATTTGTTCATTTTTATTGTTTTTTGTCATTTTATTATATGTTAATTTAGTTGATTTATTGATAGAAAATTAAAACTATATTAGTTATAGGAATCCTAGAACCAAGGTTCTAGAATCTTGCAAAACTGGTATTGCCAGCGTCTTGTTAATATCAAATTGCATATTAAAATTAATTAAAATTGCTTTTTAAGTCTTTTTATCTTGAAAGCCTAGTAGAAAGTAAACCTCTATAATGCAGAAGGTTTACCAGCTTCTCTGCGTTATAAGCTAAAAATCTGAATAGCAACTCATTCTTTTGTGCGTTGAATCTTCTAG
>Ga0247727_10017993_pt1 | contig 11178 bp, 7 predicted proteins | sample WisWelCaveWW1625_FD_202498 | JGI IMG/M metagenome (GOLD analysis project Ga0247727, IMG submission 202498) | Biofilm microbial communities from Wishing Well Cave, Virginia, United States - WW16-25 | ecosystem: Environmental > Aquatic > Deep subsurface > Groundwater > Cave microbial mat | place...
GAGCGCCGCAAAAACCTGGCGCAGAAAACTATACATGCGGTCTGATCATCCTCAACTGAAAATTTATGAAAAATCCGAATGAGCCTTCCCAACTCAGCGCTTCTTCATGTTGAAAAAATACCGTCATTCAAGCAAAATTACAGAAGCGCCATGCCAGGACGTCCGATTTATTCCTGGATGCTAAAAGCATGCTCGACAATATCACAAATGGCATGGGCTACGGTGAGGTGAACTTCTTGAATGTGAGGCGTGCTTGGTGACGGAGCATGAAAGCAAAAGTCAACGCAATTTTTCAATTCTCCGCCGCTCTCTCCGGTCAAACCGATGGTGATCATTTCTATTTGTTTGGCGGCGCGAATCGCTTTGATGACGTTGGGAGAGTTGCCGCTGGTGCTGATGCCGATGGCGACATCACCGGGCTCGCCGAGCGCTTCAATTTGTCGCGAGAACACGTTGTCAAAACTATAGTCGTTGCCGATGGCCGTGAGAATCGACGAGTCGGTTGTCAAAGCGATTGCCGGCAAGGCTTTTCGTTCGCGGCGAAAGCGGCTCACCAGCTCGGCCGCTATATGCTGCGAATCCGCCGCGCTGCCGCCGTTGCCAAACAAAAGAATTTTGTTTCCCATCTTCAACGCTTTGATCAGCACCTCGGCGAGGCTTTCCAAAATCGGTATGCTTTTCTCGATGACGCGGCGTTTGGCTTCGATGCTCTCTTCGAGCGCCAGAACGAGCTGTAAGGCAATATTGTTGTTGGTATTCATTATTTCATCTCCTCTCAATTAATCCGCAGGCGCTGGTTCGGCATGCGATTCATTCTATGCATGCTGTTGAGCACCGGCTCTTCGACCACGCGCGCCTCTCTGGCAATTCGGAGGTTTCGGAATTGAAAGAGCAAAAATAAAAAAAATGCGATCGCTAAAACCAACTCCATCACTTCCGAATATTCGGTAATCGCGAAATACAGCGACTTCGGCGGTTTCCACAGATTGGCTTGCAGCCTCCACACCAACGTCGTGAAAAAATAAGGCAGGAGCGTATAATGCGGCACCAGCAACGAGGCGGCGTCGAGAGGACGGGCGCGCATTTGGGCCCGCAAAAAAATCAGGGGAAGAATGGTTCCATAAGTTCCCATCAATACGTGCAGCCATTTGATTTTGTCGCCGATACCTTCGATGTTGTGAATGTTGGTCTCTTCCTGCTTGTTGATGGCCCTCATGGATTCGGAAGTTTCCCAGCCGAAGATTCGCTGTCCCCAGCTCACTTCTTCACCGATGATAAAAATCATGCCGAAGTTCAAAAACAGATACAGCAGCGAGAAAATTTTTGCGCCGGTTTTCCAGAGACGAACCATGACGATGAAACCCAACGTCAGCGCGAGTCCCCAAAATAGAACTTGCAGATTTTCGGAGGCGCCGTCTTCGCCGGTAAACCATTTGTAGGCTTCCTTACCCATCAAGGCGGTGGCCGCGCCGAACAGCATCACAATGGCGGGAATGATGAAACTAATAAAGGCTGTCGGGCGCTGTGAGAGTTTCCAGGCGGCCGCGCCTTGCGCGAAAAGATTTTTTAACGGTTCGTCTGAAGTTTTAGAGCCGGCCGCCTGCCTCGGAATGGCCGTCGAAATGGATGCCTGCTTCATAACCCTGACCCTCGATTAAATAAATTTCGTATTGTGCACAACGCGGAGTGCCACAACTAAACTCAACCACAAAGGCACAAAGACACGAAGTTAATAATTTTCTTTCTTGGTGTCTTTGTGTCTTGGTGGTGAAAAAATTCTATTTTTCTTTCCGTAGAATTGCATGATGCGTTCGGTGACATGGGCAAAAACCGTTTCCAACGGCTGGGTGGCGTCGATTTGAAAAAAGTTCGGCGTTTTTCTGCCTTGCGAGATGAAGGCGCGGCGGCGTGAGTCGAGCCATTCTAATGTAAATTCACCTTTGCGGGCGAACAGCACTTCCGCCGGCGCATCGAGATAAATCACCATATCAGGCGCCGGATAAACTTTGGCCAAAAACCAGCGATGCAGCCAATCAGTGAATCGCCGCCTGTCGTTGGGCATTGAGACTTTGTCCAGCTCGAAGTCGAATTTATAGTGCCGATCATAAATGATGACGTGGCCTTGGCGGCGATAATTCCATGAAAGAAACTGGCGATACCATTCTTCCGCAAGACGATTGGCGAGCCGCAGCAAAGAGCGCACGCCCGATTTTTTATGCCTGCCATTGCGGCGATTTGGCGGAATATTTTTCGACAGCGTCATGCTTTTCTTTTTTCGGCGCAGCCGTTTAAAATATTCCATCACGCGTGTCGTTGGCAAAGCGATGTTGCTCGAATCGACGCTGACGCCCATGTAAAGGTATTTGACCGGCACCGGAAAAGATTTTTCGATCATGCGAGCAATGGTGGTTTTGCCAGCGCCATCCGGGCCGATCAATGCTACGGAAATCATAGGTGGTCTCTACTCTTATTTTTTTCTCATACTCTTACTCCTACTCCTACTCGTACTCTTACTCCTACTCGCTTTCTAAAACCAAACTTTAAAAACGAGTATGAGTACGAGAAAGAGTAGGAGTACGAGTTAATGAACCCGTCCATTTCGCGCCGCCGCAAAACACATTTCCTCCAATTTCGCGGCGCTGCGCGACCAGACGAAATGATTTTCAACAAAGCGCCGGCCTTCGGCTGCAAGTCGGGTGCGCTCTTCATTTTGCTCAAGCAGCGCAATGACACGTTTGGCAAATTGTTCTTCGCCGTCGGCGACAATGACGGGCGGCTCACCGGCGCCGTCAACACGCAAGCCAGCGGCGGCCAGCGAAGTGGTGACGACCGGCACTTCCATCGCCATCGCTTCGAGCACTTTGTTTTGAATGCCGGAACCGTAGCGCAGCGGCGCGACAAAAACGCTGGCGCGCTCGAGATAGGTTCGCACGTCATCAACGAAGCCGGTGACGGTGACATCGGGATTCGTCTTTGCTCTTTCTTGCAAAGCAGGCGTGGGATCGCGGCCGATGATGAGTGTCTCCAAATTTGGAATCGAACTTCGGATGAACGGCAGAATTTTATCGATGAGATAAATCGCGGCATCTTCGTTCGGCGCGTAATTCATCACGCCGGTGAACGCCAAACAATTCGGCTGAAAGTTACGGGTGCGGCGTTTCCAGAATTGATGATCAACACCGATAGGAACGACTTTGCCGCGATTCGATTCGCCAAGCACGGCTTCGCGATCGCGCCATGAGACAAAGGCGAGATGCGGGGTTTTGGCAATCATCTTCTGCTCGATTTGCTTGAATTGCCGATAACGCAGCGAAAAGAACAGACGTTTGGCCGCGCTGACATGGGACATTTTCGTCATGTAGCGCATCGAGGTGGCATCGCATAAATCCACCACGAGCGGCCGGTCGTTCCAATCTTCGATGACGGAAAAAATGCTTTTGCCGTGAAAGAGCACGACGTCGAAAAATTCTTTTTGGGCCAGTTCGATAAAGGCCTTTTTCATTTGATGGACGCCTTCGCGCTGATGCAAGAGACGTTTGAGCGGTTTGCCGATAATCGGCAAACGGCCAAAAACCGCGGCCGCCTGCGAGTTCGAAGCGCCGTTCGAGCTAAAAATTTCGATGCGTTCGGTATACTTCTGCATTTCGCGCAGCGGGGCTGCGGCCACTTCGCAGTTGGTCAGCGCCATCAGCGTTATTTTATGGCGCGGCGACAGCTCTTTGATAAAATGATAACACCGCGTCGGCCCTCGCATCGCCGGATGTTGAAACGAGGGCGTGATATAGAGAATTCGCATAGCAGATTTAAATTGAAGCAAAGCCGGCCACTTGCATTTTTCCCTGACTCATGAGGTGTTGCTAAAACTACATGCTCGCGACCAATCCATGGCAGGAGATTAGATGAGTTGCAATTTACAAAGTTATGCGTACCTGCAATGAGGAGTTGTTGCAGAAAAATGTTACATTGGCACCCCATTGTTAAAGCGCTTAAACAAAAATAGACGGCCGCAGCCGTCTATAAGGGGTATTTCGAGGAGGATGCAATAAAAAAATCAGGCCCGTGCATTCAAAATCCATGTTCTTTGCAGAATTTCAATCCCCAGAGTTTGGCAAAGAATCCCAATTTCTTGCCGCATTCGAGACAACGCCCCATCTTTTCCATTTTCTCGGCCTGGCGTTGTTGTTTTTGCAGCAGGCGCTCCAACTCATGTTCGTAAGGATTGGCATCCATGGACTCGCCGGCCTTGCTCTGTCTTTCTTTGACGAAAGGTTTCGTCGTTGGTTGATATTGCGCTTCACTGCGGCGCGAGGCCGGTGGCGGCGCGGATTCGGCTCTCCGATTGAAAGTTTCTTCTTTATTTGGAAAATTCTTTTCCGCCGGGCGCGTGCCGGGCGGCGCGGTTTTGACAAATGGCTGCGGCTCGGATTTCGGCTCCGGGCTGCGCGGCCTGGCATAATTCGGAGTGGAAGAAACTCCATGACCCGGCATGCCGCGTGATGGGTTTGAAGGAGCGCCCGCCGGCGCCGAATGAACAAACTTTGCACTCACCGGCCTGGCCGGCGCCGCAGCTGCCTTCGCAGAAGTCTGGCGTTTGTTGCGCGCTTCAAACGCGGCGCGAGTAATGACCATCCGCCCCCAAAATTTCAAGCTGCCGGTTTCATCGCCGGTCACCAACGTGGCGCCGTCCTGGCTAAATTCGGCGCACGTCAGATTGCCGGCAATGACGTGCATCAACTTGCCGTCATACGTATTCCATAACTTCACGCTGCGATCCTGATAATCGCTCGCCGCGAGCACCAGGCCGTCGGGGCTGAAACGAACGGAAGTAATGCCCGGCGAAAAGGGCTTGAGATTGTACAACAGCCTGGCATTCTTGACGTCCCAGAGCTGAATGGCTTTGCCATAATGAACCGTCGCTAAAATTTTCGAATCCGGACTCAGCGCCATCCAGCTCACGGTGCTGGAACGCTCGGTCAACGTATAAAGCAATTTCCCGTCGCTCACGTTGTAGAATCGCACACTGCCGTCGCTGGCGCCGCAAATCAACGTAGCGTCGTTGGAATGAAACGCCAGACAGTTGTTTAATCCGGAACAGCCGAAAAAAGTTTGCAGCGGCTTGCCGGTATTGACGTCCCACAACATCGCGGTGTTATCGGGACTGCCGGTCGCCAGTAATTTGCCGTTGCTGCTGAAAACCACCGTATCCACGCTGCTCTTATGTCCGGTAAAATTGTAAACCAACGTTCCATCCACCACGTCCCACAAAGTGGCCTGGCGATCATATCCACCGACCGCGAGCCTGGCGTCATCCGGACTAAAAGCGATACAGTGCACCGGAGTCGTCGCGGCGATCAGATCGCACATCAGCACGCCGGCAGCCGCGTGCCAGAGCTTGACGTTGCCTTTACGATCGGCGCTCGCCAATATGCGGCTGTTATGGCTGAAGGCGAGATGCGTAATCGCGTCGTCGTGGCCGCGCAGCGTGAACATGAGCTGGTTGTCCGGCAAACGCCAGAGATGAATCGTGCCGTCGCTGCCGCCGCTCGCCAACATGATTTGATCGGCGCTAAAGGCGAGACTGTTGACACGGTTCGTATGCGCCGCAATCGAATGATGCACCGATTTGTGAATGAGCAGCGACTTGAACATCTGCTCGGCTTTGTGCATATACGCCAGCGCGTCACGATTGTCAAAATACGTATTCCGATCCAAACAATGTTTCGCTTCGTCCAGCAGCCGGCGAATCTCACCCTCGGCGTTTTGCGCTTCGAGCGATTGATAAACCCAGTCGGTCAAGAGCACTTCACACTGCTCGAGCTTCTGGCGCACTTCGCCGGCGCTTTTGTTGCGGAGACCGTGAAACAACTGATTGACGTCGCTGAGCACGAAACGAAAATCGATGTCCGAATCGGCTTTGAGGCAATAGGCTTCATCCAGCTCGATGGCGCGCTGCAGGCTTTCCGCCGCGGTTTTCCCGTCGCCGAGCAGCGCCGCAAATTTGGCCTGATGATAAAAACTCTCGGACAGTTGCGGATAAGTTTGCGTCGCCTGCTTCGCCAGATCGAAAGAATTTTGCAACAGCGCCTGCGCCTCGGCAGTATTGCCTTCAACCACTTTGTCATTGGCCTGCGCATAACTCGCGATCGACGCATGCAAAAAAGCTTCGCCGGCATAACGCGTCGCTTCCGGCAGCAATTTCGCTTCGGCTTTGGCAAAACGGGCCGCCAGCCGCAAATGCTCTTCCGCTTTTTTAAGATCGACCACATTGCATTCTTCATTGACGCCGTACAAATATATTTTGCCAATCAAAAGCTGCGTCATGAAATTGGCGTCGTCTTTTTTCGCCGACTCTTGAAAAGCCTGCAGCGCTTTATCGAGCAAACCTTTGGACAGGCGGTCGCAGCCGATGCGATAAAATTCGCGCGCCTGCGTCGTGACGGGATTTTCCAGGGTGGCGTGAACGGCGTCCATCTGCTGGAGCAAGTGCAGCATGTGCTGATTCTGCACTTGAAACTGCTCGACCAGCAAAGCCACGCCGTAATCAAAACTCGCGCGCAGCGCATCGATGGAGCCGCCGGCGCCGTTGATCACATCTTCGAGCCGGCCGAAGCCGCTTTCCAACGTGACGTTGATCGAGTCAAAACCGTCGGCAAATTTCCTGGTCAAAGCTTCACGGCTGGCGACGATCTCCTGAGTTTGCTCGGAAATCACCACGCGCTCTTTGTTGCTGCCGCGGCGAATTTCTCCTTTCAGTCCCTTGAAAAAGGACGATTCTTTGAGATACTTATCCCAACTCTGTCGCGTACCGATGTAAAAATGCACCATAGTTTTAATCCTCCATACGTGGAGCCTTGCAATTGATCACGCCAATGTTATTCGTCGATCCTTGAGCCTTTATTTGTTTTCCTGATCCCGCCACGGATAAAAAAGTGGCCGGAGCCCTCGGGAAAAAGGCCCCGGCCTGGCTGTGTGGGGGGAGGAGCGGTTTTCAATTCCTTAATTGCCAATTGCAAATTTTCAATTTAAAATTTACAATTGGCAATTTTCAATAAGATTGCTTGCGCAATAAATACTCTTCATGCTCATAATACTTCTTCGGGCTGTCTGCATCACGGCTTCGTCTGCGTCACGCGGCTCGAGCCTTTTGGGGTGCTGCGTTTCGAGCTGCTATCATAATCGTTCGGCTGCTGGAGTTTTTTAAACTCCTGGCGTTTCTGGTCGAGATAGCGATTCATTTCAATGGGCGGCGCGTTGCGGCGCGCCAGCAGCGTCGGAACGATCTTGGCTTCCATCAGAATCACCAGCTCTTTTTTGCGATAGGCTTTGGAATGATAGCTGAAAAAGTATTTCAGCAGCGGCAGGTCTTTTAAAATCGGCACGCCGCGGCGCAGATTCTGCGTTTCCTGGCTGATCAAGCCGGCCAAAACCGTTTCTTCGCCGTTGAGCAAAAGCACCCGCGTCGAGCCTTCGGTAATACTTTTGGTCGGGCCAAACGCGTCCTGCTGCACATCGCTGCGCTCGGCGAGAATTTCGAGATAAATAAACGTCGAATCGCTGCGCCCGTAAATTTTTGGCGAGACCGTCAAAATGACGCCGGCTTCATATTCGGTGTAGCGCGAGTTGCCGGCAAAATCCTGCAAGATCAGGTAGAAATTTTTCCCGACTTTGATTTTGCCTTTTTGCCCGTCCATCACGCGGATTTGCGGACGCGCCAAAATCTCGCCTTTGTTTTTGCTCTCGAACAAGCGCAGCAGCGCCGAAACACTAATGGTCGTATTTTTTATACTGCCGTTAGCTAAAATGCGCAGATATTCTTTGCCGACATTGGAAGCGCCAAACGCCTGCGCGCGCACCGTGCCATTTTTAAACGTCGTCCAGTCGATGCCCATTTCATGCAAGGTTTCATAATCCGCCTGAAAAAAGACGGCATTAATCTCGATCTCGCGCGTCCCAATCGTAATGGTGTTCGGATCGACGGCCGGTTTCGCATCGAGCATATCCTGCACTTCGTAATAGCGGTCGTGCGCGATATATTTCAGCAAATTGGCGCGCAAAATATATTCGAGCGCCCGCTTCCATTGCATGTTTTCAACCGACACCCCGATCGGCTTCGTGCGCACTTTGGAATCGATCAGCAGGCGATTTTCATGCTTCTGGCTGAATCCGTTTAAAATATCCATGGCCGTGTTGAATGGAACGTTGGGGTTCAGCGAGACGACCTCATCCGGTCGATACGGCTGCGGCGGAAACTGTTGCTGTGTTTGTGATTGCGCTATCCCTAGGCCAAAAAAAATCAAAATCAACGCCGAGATAATTTTTTTCATATAACAGTGGTTAAAAATATTCAAATTCAATTCCGACTGAAAATCAGGTGTAGCCTTTCTCAATTATATTCGATATTGAGCTGCACCAATCGGCTGCCGCCGTTTTCATTTTCAATCATAAATTCCACTTGATTGCGTTGCGGATCGAGGCGCGTCAAGCGCCCGCCGTTGCGGACGGGATCGCCGACTTTGAGCGACGCCACTTTGCCGTCTTTGGCGCGCAAATACGCCTTGTCGTTGGTAATGGCCAACAACGCCGCGCCTTCCACATCAAACAAGCCGGGAGGTTCTTTCGGCTTGGGCGGCGGTTTGAATTCTGCCACCACCACTTTTGGCTTTGGCAGCTCCGGCATCAAGCTCGCAAAAGCATCGCGGCCAAATTCCATTTCCCAATTAAAGGGCAGAGACGCCACCGTCATCTCGCTGCCGACTTCCCATTCCTTGTTCATCGAATAACCTTCGAACATGATGATAAAGTTCACGAGCTTCGGATCGTTCTCGCTGCGTTTCAACGTCACGTTTTTGATGCGATAGAGCAGGGGGTTGCGCGTCATATGCCAAACCAGCGCGCAGAAATTGCGATAATCGCCCTCGCCGTTCAGCGTATAAGAAAACCCGGTGTATTCGTTATTCGTTTTTTTATCGTTGAGATAAAAATCAAAATCCAGCGCCAAATCGTGCGTGCGAATCAGCCAATTGATATAAGACAGCGAAAACGCCGGCTCTTCGGTGTTGAGAATTTTTTTGGCCGAATTTTCCCACCGTTTTTGCAACGAATCGCGCTCCGTGGTGACGATGGCGAGCGTTTGCGCCACTTCGAGTGAGCCGCGCAATCTAGTGTTCAGCTCATTGTTTTTGTCCGAGACGCGCTTGAGCTCTCGCGCCTCGCTGCGATACCAAAAAAATCCAATACCGGACAACAGCAACAACACGGCGAGTATCGTTAGGCTATTACGTTTGGCGTACATTGTTTTATGTCCGAAGTCCGAAGTCCAATGTCCGAAGTCCAGTGACCAATGTCCAATGACGATTTATTCAATGACCACTAATGACGGTATTCAGTGACGATTTACTTCAATCCCACGACGCGATAATCTTTCATGAGTATTCCCGCCATTTGCGCGGCTTTTTGTTCGGCGGCCGGCCTAGAGGGAAATGCGCCGATGAGCACGCGATATTTTTGCGAGTTAGTGCGCTCATCCTTATAAAGCTCGACCGCGGCGTCATATCCCTGCTTGCGATAAGCCGAGGCAAATTGCTCGGCGAGATCTTTGGTATAACTCGTCGCCGCTTCGATGGTGTAACCGCGATAAATTTCCGGCAGCGCGCTTGCCGGCTTCGAATTAGCCGCCGCGGAAACTGTCGAGCTGGAAGTTTTCGGCGGCATTTGCACGGGCGCTGCTTCAGCGACTTGATTGGATTTTTGAATATCCGCGCCGGTGGTTATGCCGTTGCTTGATTTCTGCGCCGGGGACGGCACATTGTTATTGCGCGTATTGTTTGCAATGCTCGAACTTTTTTCCTCGCTTTGCCGAGCGCGCGCGACGTTATCATCCGGCTTCTCGGATGGAATCTTATTGTTGTTTATCGTGCTGGCATCGCTCGAACTTTTTTCCTCATTTTGCCGAACGCGGGCGACATTATCCGTCCGTTTTTCCAATACGATCTTATCATTGCTTTGCGGGCTGCGAGTGTTATTATCCGCAAGCTTTGCGGCCGTTTTTATTTCCACTTTCGATGGCGCGGTTAAATCTGCTTTTCGTGTCGCTGGCGAAATCGCCTTCGCTGCCGTTGCGCTTTTGTCGAGTCCATTCAAGTTGGCCGCTGGTGATGCTGCCGAAGCTTGTCGAGTGGCGGGCAGCGAAGAAGTGGTTCCGTTCGCAACCGTTGCGTTTTTCTTGCTCGCCTCTGCAGCAGCAACCTGGTTCGAGCGCAAATTCTCCGGTTTAGTTAGAGCGGGCGACGCCACCTTATTAGAGGCCGTAAACGCCGGCGCCGGACGCGCGCCTTCTTTGCCGAGAACCAATTTGCCGTTGCCGGCATTGCGCGCCGCATCGATCGTGCTGAACCCTTGCGTCGAAGTCTTCATGGAGTCCGGCACGTTGTAGCGTTCCAGGCTGTAACTAAATACTTTTTGTTTCTCCGATTCGACGCGCGTCATTTGGCGGAGACTCGCATTCCCTAATTTTTCTGCCAAAAGTGGAATGGCGTCCCGGCTCATCGAGCTTCCCTGCACCGTAAAGCCGTCGCTATGCGTCACAATCTCGTCCACCCAAATATTGCCAACGCGGCCCAAACCGGCGTTCAACTTTTGCAAAAAGACCAGAAATTCATTATGTCCCCGGCCCAGGCTGTCGGCCAGGCCCATGCTTTTTTTCAAGCGCACGCATTGATTATCGAGCACGTACACACGATCGACGGTTTCCTGATTGTTCGCAATTTGCATCTCCAACTGCGCGTTTTTTTGCCGCATGTCGCGAATGCTGCCGGTCAAATTCAAAATCTGCCAGGTGAGGAAGAACGTCACAAAGCCGGTGAGCGCCAGCAAAATATAGCCGTGATAATTCAGCTTCAGCACCTGTTGTTGATCCAGCCAATCCTGCGGCAGCAGGTTAGTCGGGATGAAAAACGGGCTTTTCGGCTCGAGCGTTTTCCACGCCAGCGCGATGGGCACGGCAAATTCCGAGAAGAGTCCGGCCTGCGCTCCGGTGGCCGGCGAATTGGCGGCCAAACTCGAGGAGAGATATTGCACCTGCGCCGTTTCAAAATGCGCCGCGAAAAATTCTGCCGCGTTGATGCGGCTGCATTTGCCGGCGAGCAATATCGAGTCGATCTCCGAAATTTCCGCTTCATC
>Ga0247727_10017994_pt1 | contig 11178 bp, 13 predicted proteins | sample WisWelCaveWW1625_FD_202498 | JGI IMG/M metagenome (GOLD analysis project Ga0247727, IMG submission 202498) | Biofilm microbial communities from Wishing Well Cave, Virginia, United States - WW16-25 | ecosystem: Environmental > Aquatic > Deep subsurface > Groundwater > Cave microbial mat | place...
TTGCTGATCTTCTTATGTGCCGTGGGTTTTCGATTCTTATGTTGCCGCATGCCCCCAGTCTGCCACAGCTAAGGCCGGCTTGAAAGGGTTCATGCAACAACGCCTGAGAAAACCGAAGTGACAATGTCTAAAACGCTCAGACGCTCGTGGGGATTGGTGATGGTGCTATCGTTCGGGTTGCTGGTGCTTCACCCGGCCACGCTCAGGCCGATCTTTGCGGGCGGCTCGCAAAGTTGCCCGGGGAGCGCGCCATGGGTGTACACCCATGACTTCGAGGGCGTAGTCGGGGCGGAGTGGTCGAGCGCGGCCACCGATGTGACGCCCAGCGGCCGCCGCTTCCTGGGTCAGTTCGGGAATGAGGCCGTAACGCTGTCGCTCAATTGCCTACCCAGCCACACCCAGATTACAGTTGTGCTTTACCTTTATATCATCCGCTCGTGGGATGGCAACCAGGCTACTCACCCTATCGTAGGCGGGGCGATCGGCCCTGATGTCTGGAAAGCGGAAGTGACGGGCGGCCCGACGCTCCAAACCACTTTCACCAATTGGGATGATTTCAGGCAAGCCTACCCCGGCGCTTACCCGGGTGGGGATAACATGTTTCACGCCGGGGCAGTGGAGTCCAACACGCTGGGATACAGCTATGCGGCGGACTCCACCCATCTGCCAATGGATACCGTCTACCGCATGCAGTGGACAATTCCGCACGCCAGCGATACGTTGACCCTGACATTCTCAGCACAAGGGCTACAGTCGCTGACCGACGAAAGCTGGGGGATCGATAACGTCGTGATCCAGGCCCAACCGCCCTTCTTGCTGTACCTGCCGATGATCAGAAACGTATCGCTCAGCATGCCCACCGTGACTGAGACGCCGACTTCAACGGCAACCTCGACCCGCACCCTGACGCCGCCCGCAACAGCGACGGCGACAGTGGTTCCTTCATCCACCCCCACCGCCTCTAACACTGCGAGTGCTACTGCAACTGCAACGCGCACATCAACGGCGTTAGCGCCAACCGCGACGCCTACCCCAACGCTCACCAGCACGGGAACTCGCACGCCAACAGAGACTCATACCGCAACGCCGACTCAGACGCGCACTGGCACACCCACCCTGACGCGCACATCGACATCTACGCTGATGCCCACGCCAACGTGTCCTTATCCAGAGGGCGATCCCCGACAACCAGGATGCTTAGGCACTGTAAGTCCCACGCCTACTGATACACCAACTGGGACGCCGTCTCCGACGCGCACGACTACACCTACACCAACGTGCCCTTATCCACCTAGCGACCCCAGAATGGTAGATTGCTGATTAAGGGGTAGCGCCCGGCCAGCTTTGATTGAAGATGAGCATGAATCTAAAACCTCGTCACCAACTTTTACTCGCCACCAATAACCGCGGCAAACTCCGCGAGTTCCTGCCCATCCTGGGCGACTTGCCCCTTCAGCTTGTGATCCCGGCGAATATTGGGTTGACGCTGGAGGTAGCGGAGACCGGCTCCACCTACGCCGAGAACGCGCAGCTGAAAGCCGAGGCCTTTGCGCAAACCTCGGGTCTGCTCACGCTGGCGGATGACTCCGGCCTGGAAGTGGCTGCGCTGGACGGCGAGCCGGGCGTGTATTCGGCGCGCTACGCCGGCCCTGGCGCCAGCGACGCCGACCGCCGCGCCAGGCTGATCGACGCTCTGCGCGGCGTGCCCGCCCCACGCTCGGCGCGCTTCCGGTGTGTGATCGCGATTGCCCAGCCGGGTGAGGCAACGAGCTTGTTGTTTGAAGGAACGTGCGAGGGGGAGATTATTTTTGAGGAGCGCGGCTCAAACGGCTTCGGCTATGACCCGCTCTTCTTCCTGCCGGAGCACAACGGCACCATGGCCGAACTGCCCTCTGAAGTGAAGAACCAGATCAGCCACCGCGCGCGGGCGGCGCAGGCGGCAAGGCCGTTTCTTGAGGCAGTCATCAAGGATCAGTAATCGGTCATGCGAATTTACTTCGCCAGCGCCTTGTCGTGCAATGACTCCAAATACCGCTCCACCGCAATCGCCGCCTGGCATCCCTGCCCGGCGGAGGAAATCGCCTGCTTGTAGATCGGGTCCATGATCTCGCCCGCCGCGAACACGCCGGGCACGGACGTTTGCATCATCTTGTCCACGATCAGGAAGCCCTGCTCATCCATTGCCAACTGACCTTTGAACAATTGGCTGTTGGGAAAGTGGCCGATGAAGACGAATACGCCGTCCGTTTCCCACATCTCGGCATTGCCGGTGGTGACACCGCGGGCCGTCACCTTCTGCACCTTGCCGTTGCCCTCGATGGTGTCCAGCGCCGTGTTATACACAAACTGAATCTTGTCGTTAGCGAAGGCGCGCGCCTTGAGCGTCTCACCGGCGCGCAGGTGGTCGCGGCGATGCACGATGCGCACGCGGTTGGCGTACTTGGTCAGGAACAGGCCCTCTTGCAAAGCGGAGTCGCCGCCGCCGATCACGAGCACGTCTTTGTTCTTGAAGAAGAAGCCGTCGCAGGTGGCGCAGTAGCTCACGCCCCTGCCGATAAACTCGTCCTCGCCAGGGATGCCAAGCCGCTTGGCCGACGCCCCTGTGGTGATGATGACGGTGTCCGCTTCGTACTCATTGCCGTAGGTCTTCAGCCGGAACGGAGCGCCGTTCGTGAAATCCACTTCGGTGACTTCGTCGTACTCGATCCGGGCGCCGAACTTCTCTGCTTGCGCCTTCATCTTATCGGTCAGGTCGGGGCCGAGGATATTATCGAAACCGGGGAAGTTTTCCACGTCGCTCGTGATCGCGATCTGCCCGCCGAGCTGGTTGCCCACGATGACGAGCGGGTTGAGATTAGAACGGGCGGCGTACAGTGCGGCGGTCAGCCCCGCCGGGCCGGAGCCGATGATGATCAATGTTTCCTTTGGCACAGGTCCTCCGTTGCAAAGTGCGTGTTCAGCGCAGTTCCTTTAGTTTGGCCCGCAGGTAGGGCGCCGAGCGGATGAGCCACCACAGCGGCGCGCGTGAAAGTAGACGACCGTCTTTGTCCATCGGCGGTTTGCGGCAGGGATTGTCCGGCTTGCCCGGATCACACTCAACCCGTTCCCGCTGACAGTGAGGGCATTCGCCTGGACTCGTCTCTGCTGAAAAGCAGTTTGGGCAAATGTAAAGTACGGTCGGCTCGATGGACATGGCCTACCTCCTTCAGACGCGCTTCACGATGCGAACATTCTAAACGTGAAAGATTAGAGGGGCAATAGCAGAAAATGCCGTTTGGTGCGTATTTCGGTTATCACAGTAAAATGCGAATTGATTTATATCCCGATAGAAGCTGGAGTGGGAACATGCCAAGCATGCATATTCAGAATCTTCCGATCCGAACTGAGTATTTCAATCCCCACGCCACTTTGCCCTAGAACCTATCTCTAAACCTATGACGACAGTGGCGTTTTGCCGCAAAAACCAGAGATTTTGCGCCTTGACCCGAGGTTTAGAGATAGGCTCCTATGGATTAAGGCTGGGCGAGGTTGAGGTGGTTCTCACAGAAACGCATCAGTTCATCTATAGCCTCAACGAGATTCTCAATCAGCAAATTGGTCAGCGGATGGAGGACATTCTCATGCCCGCAACGTTCAGCGGCATGTTGAGTGAGTTTATTGTGCGTCAGTTATCTCAGCACAGCACCACTCTGACACGCAATATGTATCACAATGGTCATCCTGGCCTTATACTGGTCAATGCCTACCCTGGCAATGCGGTTCAGTATGGGCATGAGGGCGTCGAGATCAAAACATCTCGTTATGCAAGCGGCTGGCAAGGGCATAATCCCGAAAACATTTGGTTGATGGTCTTTCGTTATCACAGCGACCCTTACAAACCCAAGAAAGACCCGCGTCCACTGGAAAGTCGGTCGCCGTTTCAAGTTGTTGAAGTATTGGCCGCGCAATTGGAAAAGAGTGATTGGAGCGCACAGGGGCGAGGCGCAGGTAGCCGTCGAACACCAACCGCCTCGATTATCGCTTCCGGGACAGCCAAACTACGCGCCAACTGGCTTTATCGGAATCCGAGCTTTGCGGCTTAGATGATTTCCGATTCTGACGATTCAAGCGTCAGAAAGTCAAACTGCCCTGCAAGCCTGGCAAGTTTGGGGACGGCTTGCAGAGCCAACTGGTAGTACTCTTGATCGGCTTCAATTCCAACGCTCTCGTACCCTAGCGCCTCAGCCGCCGCGAGAGTTGAGCCACTCCCGGCGAACGGGTCAATGATCCTGCCCTGACCAAGCGGCAAAGAGGCCCAAACCAGCTGACGCAGAAATTTTTGGGGCTTGAGGCTGGGGTGCGGCGCAACGAGCCGCTCTTCCAGCGGCGTTCGTCCGCTAGCAATGACGTCGGTGAAGGGTGTTTCCGGGTTGGGGCGGCGCAAACCGCCCGTTCCCCACTTCCGTAAGTTTTCTGCCAAGGTCCCTTCAAATGGTTTTCGGAATAACCCCCAGGGTTCAAACGCCGATCGCGGCATGGCGCTCACTTCCTGAAACTCATCCTCCGCCCCTTTAGAGCCTATCTCTAAACCTCGGGTCAAGGCGCAAAATCTCTGGTTTTTGCGGCAAAACGCCACTGTCGTCATAGGTTTAGAGATAGGTTCTTAGGGCGATCACCGGCTCGAAACGTTCGCACCAGCCGGATAATATCGCCTCGTTTCTCGAAACCGGCTTCGGAGAGGCTGGCGGACACCCAATGTGACAAAAGTGGATTGCTTGCCACAAAAACATGCGCGCCAGGCACGAGCGCCGGCCACAAGCGCTTGCCCCATTCCAAAAAGAAGGCCTCCAGCTTTCGTCGCCCTTCTTCGGTCAGCACAGTAAAGCGCGGTAAGGGTTGGCGATGGCTTCCGTCGAAGGAGGGCGGGATGCGCCATACACCCCCGCGTCCATTTCGGCGCTTGGTTAATTGATCAGGCTGGTATTCGATCAATCCATAGGGGGGATCGGTGACGCAAGCGTGAAAAGAGTCGGCTGGACACGATGGGAGCCACTCTAAACAGTTTGCGCGAATGAGTTCATACGCCATAGAAAACCGTCTCTCTGGAGAGCGACTGAATTATACGCCAATCACTCTTGGCGATCCTTCTTTGACTGAGAACGGGAGCTTGAGCGCGGCGGCCCGCTGGGCCGCTCCAATTCCTGCACACGCACTTCCAGGTCTTGCAGGAGCAGGAGGATTTGCCCCACCGCTTGCTCCGTCGTCAGCTTGCCCGTCTTCCAGGCCGAGATCACGCCGTCGAGTCCGTACGTTCCCATATCCGCCTCCGGTTACATGATTTGATGTATCGCTAATAAAATTTTTAGAGAGCGTCGCTCTCCAAGATCAGGATACATGATTTAGTGTATGCCGTCAAGAGCCAGTTTGCTCTTTGGCGCTGGCGGCGTTGTAGGGGAAGCTGGCTTTCTCCGCCACCAGCTTGAGCATCTTCACCGACGTGCCGCGCGGGTAGTGGTTGCCGCACTCCCACTCGCTCACCGTCTGCTGGAGCGTGCCCAACTCCTCCGCGAACTCGGTTTGCGTCAGGCCCATGTGTTCGCGCAGGGCTTTCACTTTCTCGGCGTCCCACTCGTAATTGAGCTTGCGCGGGCGTTTGGTCTTCGTTCGGGCTGGCATGATATTCTGACCGTGAATGGATTTGGGCTAATTGTAATCGCTCACATAACGCGCGCCAATCTGCCGAGGCAACTTAAGCACGCGCGCTGTGCTCGTCAAGGCGTCGCGGGCCGGTGCCGCGCGTACACGGTGAGCGCCAGTCCGGCGCCCACGATCAACCCGCTCAGCGCCCAGAGAGGCGTGCGCTCCAGCATATTCAGCACCAGTTCCGGCGAGTAGAGCGTGACGTTCAGCGATACTTTGATCGCCATGAGCATGGCGGTGACGAGCGGGGCTACGCAACCGGCCAACAGGCCGCTGGCCGCGATCAGGAGCATGACTTTGCGAAGCAGTAAGGATTGCCCGCCGAACCGGCGCAAGAGAAAGTGAGCCAGGAACAGCGCCGGGAGCAGTGCGCCGAGCGCCGTCGCGCCCCAGGCCGACTCGTCCGCCGCGCCGAGCCACACGAAGAACGCCAGCCCAATGACGTAGGTGAGCACGGTGAGCAAGCGGCTGTGCGCAGGGAGCGTCATCCTCAGCCTTCATTGAGCGGAATAAGCACGGTGATGCGCGTGCCTTTGCCCTCGGCGGAATCAATCTTCACTGCGCCGCTCAACATGTCGGCGCGCTCGCGCATGTTCACCATGCCCAGACTGCCGCGCCGGTCGTAGTTGGCGTCCACCGCGCCCACGTTGAAGCCCACGCCGTCATCTTGAATCTCCAGCGTCAGCATGTCGCGGCTGGTCCGCAGGCGCACCCAGATGTGCTCGGCCTGGGCGTGTTTGCGCGCGTTGTTGACGGCTTCTTCGGTGATGTAAAACAAAACGCCCTGCTGGTTCTTCTCGATGCGTTCTTCCACCACCGGGTCGGCTTCCACGATGACGTTCTGGCCGTGCGTGTCCGCCATCTTCTCCGCGAGTTGCTTGAGCGCGGGCACCAACCCCTGGCTCTCCAGCACGAGCGGGCGCAGGGTGAAGAGCATATGGCGGATTTCCTTGGTGGTCTTGCGCGCCAGGTCTTCCATCTTGAAGAGTTCTTCCCCGGCGGCCTTGGCGTCGCGCTCCATCAGGCGGCGGGCGAAGTTGGCGCGCATGGCCAGCGCGGCCACGGCCTGGGTCGGGCCGTCGTGCAGGTCGCGCGCCAGTTTCTTGTTGGCCTCCTCCTGCACTTCGACGAGGCGCTCCTTCTCCTCGCGCAAGTTCTGATACAGCTGCGCGTTTTGCAGGGCGACGATAGTCTGGTTCACCATCGCGTTGAAGAAGGCTTGTTGATCTTCCTCGAAGAAGTCGGCCTCGGGGTGGCCGTACAACACCACGCCGTACGTCTCAAAGCCCACGCGCAAAGGCAGAGCCATGAGCGATTTGCAGCCGCGGAAGCCGACGAAGAGTTGCAGTTCCGGGTCGCGATCCGGATCGATGATGACGGCCGGATCGCCGGTGCGGACGATCTGGGCCAGCACGCCTTCGCGCGCCGGGCAGGTCACACGCAGATCGACGGGGGGCAGGCGCCAGCCGGAGCCGACGCGCAGTTGATCCTCTTCAAACAGCAACACGATGGACACCATCTCCGAGGCGGTGATGGGCACGCCCTCCGCGCCGAACGCGCCGAAGTTGAGGGAGGCGTCCAGCACCTTCTTGTAATCGAGGGTGGCCGAGACCATGGAGGCCATGTCGTAGATAGCGCGGGCGTGTTGCCGCAGGCCGTCCGCCTGGCGCGTCCGATCGACATGCTCGCGGCGGACGATCTGCCGGATGAAGCGCCGCAGTTGTTCTCCGACGAAGGCCGCGCCGACGGTGCCTGGCGCCAGGGTCAGCGCCACGACCCCGATCACAGCCAGCTGGGCGGAGTCGCCGCCGCTCATCCCCCAGGCCACCACGGCCTGGCCGGCCAGGAACACCAGGATGACGATCAGCGCCACAAACCAGCGATGCCGCAGCGCCGCAGTGAGCGCGGGCAGAAGGCCGATCCAGATCAACGGGCCGGTACTGCCGCCGGAGGTGAAAAACAGGCCCAGCCCCAGCAACATGTCGATGGCGAGGACGGCGGTGGGCAGGGCCGGATTCCAGTAATCGAAGAACTCCAACAGGGTCAAGCCGATGTTGAACAGGATCATCCCCGCCAACAGGCCGGTGGTCCGCAGATCGCTGGCGAGGACGAGCTTATCGTTGAAGACGAGGAAGAGCGCGGCCGCGGCGATGATCAACCAGCGCAGGTTGAACACCAGCCAGTCAATCCGGCGCGTCGTCACATCGCGTTGCGCTACCATACGGGCCTAATCATACCGAGATTACGGCTGAAGGCAAAGCGGCCGTTGGAGGGCCTCAGGCCTTTCGCCTGGGGCGCGTTTATGGATGTCGCCCTGAGCACAGCGAAGGGCCTGTGCCTGATTGAGCCGGGATTCTTCGTTGCCCTCAGAATGATCCCGAACCCAAACGAAAAGCCGCCCGGCGGGGCCGAGGCGGCTCAGAGGTGTGGACGGTGGGACGCGGTGTCAGCCTTCGCCGTAAGCGGATCAGCGACGGGTCAGCGTCGGCGGCTGGGTTTGGCTTTGGCCGCGGCGCGCTTGCGGGCCGGGGCCGCTTCTACAGGACGCTTGAGAACCAGGCCCTCGCCGCCCGCCAGGCCGGTGTTCATGTCGTCGATCAACTCCCAGCCGTCGGCGCCCAGCAGGTTGAGCGCGGCCGGCAGGATGGGGAAATTGTGTGTGGCGTGCAGTTCGTCAAATTTGGCGTTGTACGCCTGCCACGCTTTCTCCGTCGTCTCCTCGGCCAGGTGCGGGCCGTTGGAATAGTCGAACGTCCGGTTGACGTGCCATTTGGTGTCAAGCCCGGCGCTCAGGCGGGTGAGGATGCAATACTCCCAACGAGTAGCCATGCGTCTTTCTCCTTGTGGGCAGAACGAAGGTTGGCTGAAGGATACTCGGCTTGGCGCGCGAAGTCAAAGGATTACTTCTTTGCCGTCACCACGAAGTCGTCGAAAAACACGTCCGCCGGGCCGCCTTCATCGAACGTGTTGGCGAACAGACCGACCTCGCCTTGATCGAACTCCGAGTCCAGCACGGACGCGATCGGCACCTCGTCCACGTACAACGTGAGGGTTTCATCCGCGCACTCCAGCGCCAGCCGGTACGAGGCTTGCTCTTTGGCGATCTGGTCGGACTCGATCCATTCATTGTTGGTGGCGTCGGTCAGCGCCACGCTCTCGCCGCTCTGTTTGCGGAAGATGCCGTAGTAGCCATCCGCGCCGGCCCCGGCGTAGTAGTAGTTGTCTTCATCCGTGTAATTGCAGATGATGCCGAAGCTCACGTCGGCGGCCCCGGTCTTGCTGGCGGTGACTTCGATCCGCACGTTGGAGAAGTCGCCGTTGGCGTTGCCCCAGCTTCGCCAGCCGCCCTGCTTCATGCGGATCACGAACTGATCGTTCTCGTAATCGACGGACGAGATTTCGTCGTCGCCCGTGCCCCAGCCGCTGTCGGGGTCAGAGAAATCGTCTGTGAACAGCACTTCGACTTCCGGCGTGGCGCTGGCCCGCGCGACCTCCGGGGTGGGCGTGCCATCCCCGCCCAACATGTTTCCTAGCGCGGCGAGGCCAAAACACGCGCCACAAATCAATAACAGCACCGCCGCACCGCCGCCGATGAACCACACCAGGCGGTTAGGCCCCTTGGTCGGGGCCGCCACAGGCGAAACGGATGAAGGAACGGACGGGATCGCTCCGGCTTGCGCTCTATAGGATGCGCCCGCGGCGGGCACCGGCGGGATCAGCGGCGGCGGTGTGATCGGCGTGGAGGGCGGCGGCGACTGGCCGAAGCTCGCGGGTTGCGGCGTGTGCGGCTCCGTGGGCATGGCGATATTGAGCGAGGTCATGGCCGCGGGCGGCAGATCACGGGTCGCTTCCCCGGCGGCGCGCGCCAAGGCCTTCGCAAAATCGCTGGAGGAGGGTTGACGGTCGTTCGGGTCTTTGGCCAGCGCCTTCAGCACCACGTCATCCACCGTGCCGGGCAGATCGAGGCGCAGTTCGCGCAAAGGCCGGGGCGCTTCGCTGACATGTTTGAAGATCACGCCCATCGGCGTGGTGGCGCGGAAGAGCTGACTGCCCGTGAGGCACTGATACGTGACCACGCCCAACGAGTACAGGTCGGAGCGGTGATCCATCACGTCGCCGCGCGCCTGCTCCGGGCTCATGTAATCCGGCGTGCCGATGATGCCGGTGCCGGTCAGGTTACTGCTGGAGTCCTTGGCCTTGGCGATGCCAAAGTCGGACAGGTACGGGTTATCGTGCTGATCAAACAGGATGTTGTTCGGCTTGACATCGCGGTGCAGGACGCCTGCCTGGTTGGCGAAATCGAGCGCCTGCGCGATGGGGAGGATGATGCGCACCGTCTCGGCGATGGAGAGCGGGCCGTTCTTCAGCCGGTCCGCCAGACTGCCGTTGCTCATGAGCGGCATGACGATGAACAGCGCGCCGTTCGCCTCGCCGAAGTCGTACAGCGGCAGGATGGCGGGATGGTTGAGCTTGGCGAGCGTGCGGGCCTCGTTGAAGAAGCGCGTGCTGAACTGCGGGTCAGTCAGTAGTTCGGTAGACAACACCTTCACCGCCACCGAGCGGTCAATAGCCGCCTGATAGCCGCGATAGACCGCCGCCATGCCGCCGCGCCCCAAGAGTTCCTGAAGGACGTACGAGCCGAATTGTTTGCCGATGAGTGGGTCAGCGCTCATGGATTTCACCGTGAAATTGATCTGGGATGGCGGCTATTCTAGCAGACATTCGACTTGGCGCTTGGCAGGCGGGGCGTTGTTTTTTCGTTGTACAATCACGAGGCCTCCAGGCGTTCGGCTGTGGGAATGCACGAAAGGAGCCAACGATACGCACGCTTGTCTCGAAACGCGGCCTGCTCGCGGCGCTGGTGCTCATCGCCAGTGTGCTGGTCGCCTATCCGTTACGGTCACGGCTACCACTAGCCGGCGAGCCCTCCACCCTGACAGACCTGCAAACGGTCGATCCGCTTCGGGAACAGTTCAATCGTGATCAGGGTTTCCCTCGCCTCGTGTTGCTGGTCTCCCCGACCTGAGGCGTCTGCCTGGAGGGCGCCCGGTGGGTGCAGGCAGACATTCTGGCGAAGTATCCGGGGGCTGAACTGCGCGTCTACGCGGTCTGGCTTCCCATGCTGGGGGGCGACTCCCGCTCGGCGTGGGATGAAGGCGTCATGCCGGATGAGCGCGTGTTGCACTTTTGGGACGGAGACCGAGCGGTGGGCCGCTGGTTTGCGGAGTACGAGGGGTATGGCGGAACGGTCTGGGACACGTATTATCTGTTTGGCCCCGAGGCCGCGTGGGGCGCCGCGCCGGAACTCTTGTTGAGCGTTGACGCCACGATCTATAGTATTGCTCTTTAAAAACTACGCCAAGCGCGAAGATTATGCGGCAACGGAAGCCATCGCGTTGGGGAACTCGGCTTGGCGATAATGCACCGCCGCAGTCAATAACTGCCGACCCTTCTCAGAGAGACGATACAGCCGACTCGGCTTGACCTTGGTAATCAGGC
>Ga0247727_10017995_pt1 | contig 11176 bp, 6 predicted proteins | sample WisWelCaveWW1625_FD_202498 | JGI IMG/M metagenome (GOLD analysis project Ga0247727, IMG submission 202498) | Biofilm microbial communities from Wishing Well Cave, Virginia, United States - WW16-25 | ecosystem: Environmental > Aquatic > Deep subsurface > Groundwater > Cave microbial mat | place...
TTGAACATTTCCTCATTCGAGGGAAATTTCTGTTTGGCGGGATACATGCCCTCGCCGTCGGTTTCGTAATCCCACATTTGATAGCCGAAAAACGTGTTCATAAACGCATTGGGCTGGTGCATGTGGCAAACCATGCACTGGCTCGAGGGAATCGATTTCGTGAACACGTGCTTCAACGGATGCCCGGATTCCTTTTTCGAGATGGTAGTGTCCGCAGTTTGGCTGAAGCCGCGATTGCCGAATTTGGCATACGGTCCGGAATGCACGATCGAGCGGTCATTCGCATACACGGCATGGCACGCGGTGCAGCCGCTCGAGCGATAGTCGCCGGGATGATCGTTCGTGCCCATGAACGAAAGGTGCGGATCGTTCAATCGCGTCTTTTGCAAATTCAGCACCGGCGAGCTGATATAAGTCTGCGTGCCTTTGCCGCGGTCGCTGAGCTTGTTGTCCGGTTTGCCCGGCTCGTTAAACGGATTCGGAATACCGATCTCCGAGGGGTTGCCGCGAAAATCCTTGCCGCCGCGCTCGAAGCTGCGATAATAGTCGCCGGGCTGCGTGATTTCCCAGCGCGGCAGCGGCAACAAAGTTTTCAGGATGCCCTTCAACCTCATCTCTTCGAGGCTGGGCTCGGGCACGGTGAAAACCTGTTGCGGAAAACCGTCGCGGCTGTAGCTCTCGCCCAAAATATAATTTTTGTTGGAAAGGATGCCGTTGTTATAAGCCGCGCCGCCCCACAGCAACGGCGTGGTCGTCATCATGCTCTTTTTAACCTCCAGAACTTGCTTGGCATGGCATAGCGTTTGGCCGCAGGTTTCATTGGCCACGCGCAAATCGCCCGGATTGACGAACTTGATGAATTCCGGACTTTCCTTAGTTAAGAGCGTATAGGAATTGACCGGATTCCCCGACGTTTTCCACTCCCCGCCGTTGCGAGGTTTCACGTGGCCGTCTTTAACCGTCGTCGCCTCGGCGTTGCCGCCATGGCAATCCGTGCAGCCCAGCGTGATCGCGGTGTTCTGGTGCATGTTGCGGTTTTCTATTTTGCCGTGGCAAATGACGCAACCCTTGCTCTTGCGCTCGACCTCGGCTCGCGATTGCCGGCCCCGTTGCGATTCTTGCGCTGGCGCGAGCACCGAGTTAAAGTGGATGAAACCGCCCACGAGAAGGGCGATAACCAGCCACAGATTTTGGGACCGAACGTTGGAAGATTTTCGCATCGTTATAGCTCCCGGTTTAGATTGAAACACATATCACGCCTACGGCGTTTTGATGGTTTGATTGGTGCTGTGCTATAAACATTGCACGCCTACGGCGTTTGAAAGGCGCTTCACGAAAACCACGTAGTGGTGAAATGTTTATAGAAACGCCATCATAAAACGAATGTCAACCCCATCGGGGTGGCATGTTAATTCTCAAAAGGAATTCGTCATTTTAAATATCGGCTTTCTGAATTCTTTCCATCGCGTCCTGTGCTGCTTTTCGGATATCCTCATCGGAATCTTTTTGAGCAAGTTCAGTTAGTGGCACTATGGCTCTTGTATCTCCGATATTTCCTAAAGTCTCTGCGGCGCTCTTTCGAACTGCTGCATATTCATCTTTTAGTGCGGCAATAAGTGGTTGAACTGCAGTAAGATCGCGTAATTCTCCGAGCTTTAAAGCGACTCGTGTTCTAATATTTTCTTCCGCTTTCTTGGCTATAGAAAGCTGTTCGTCTAATCTATCTCTTTCTTTAAATATTTTTACCACCTCAGGAGGTGGAGCATCGACAAATATACCTATTCCCATGGCTGCTATTAGTGGATAGGCTTCCGTAAACCGGTCGACGGCAGCCTTACATTTAGCAACATCAGGCGACCTGTAACTCAGGTCCGGAATTAAACTTTCAGTGGTTTCTCCGTGGGGATTCTGAGAGCCGAACAATTTGCGTAAGAAGCTCATTTTCATTTCTCCTTTCGTGGCTAGAGTTATTTTAACATCTGCCGGCACAGCGCAATCCCTTGTCCTGCTTGCGGAAGTCCTAAGCGTTGGGCTTCCTCAAAATATGGCAGCGCCTCACGATAGCTTTGAAAAATATCAACTAATAAGGAACCTTTGTTAAACCATGCTTCTGCATAGTGCAAGTTCAACTTGATTGGGCGATCAAAGCAGTCCAAGGCTTCCTGATACCGCTGCAACTCCCTCAAGGCTATACCCTTGTTAACCCATACCCGATCTAAACGTGGATTGAGCTCAAGCGCATGATCAAAACAGGTGATGGCCGCTTCATATTGTTCCAATCTCGTCAATGCTGTTCCCTTGTTGTACCACGCCATTTCAAAGCGCGGGTTAATTTCAAGAGCACGATCATAAGAGGCAATGGCCTCATCGTGCCGGCCCAATACCCGCAACACCGCTCCTTTATTAGACCACGCATCTGCGCTTCGTGGGTTAAGTTCTAAGGCGCGGTTATGACAGGCAATTGCTTCCTCCAACCGCTTCAAAACCCTCAATGCTCCCCCCTTACTGGTCCAAGCCTCCGCGTTGCGAGGGTCGAGTTCCAAAGCACGATCATAATAAGTAAGGGCCTCCTCACGACGTCCCAACTCTACTAGCATTGATCCCATGTTTATCAAAGATTTTATATCGTGCGGGCTGAGTTCTAAGGCGCGGTTAAGGCAGTAAAGCGCTTCCGTAGGTTTCTCCATGGCTCGCAACGCTAGCCCCTTATTAGTCCATCCACCTGCGCTTTGGGGATTAATCTCTAGAGTTCGGTTACAGCAGTCAGTTGCCTCCGCATATCTTTGTAAATCATATAATGCTACACCTTTGTTGTTCCATGCATTCTCGTAGCTCGGATAAAGGGCGAGGGCATGATCAAAACAGACGATGGCCTCTTCAGATCGTCCCAGGTTGTTCAGGCTCACCCCCTTGTCATTGCATTGCACGGAATTGAGTTCGGCCCCTGTCGCTGGTTGCGGCACGGATTTGCCCGTTAGCCCTTCGTACATTTCTACTAACGGCTCCCGCACCATACCAAAATCCGTAAAACGACGAGCAGGGCTTTTGTCGAGGCAGGTATGGATGAAGGACTCAAGATTGGGAATCGGAGATTTGAGTTTGGGCGGCGGTTGAGTTTTGTGCAGGCGCGCGAAGTCTTCCCACGTCCGCCCAACGAACGGCAACCGCCCCGTAATCATCTGGAACAACATCACGCCAAAGGAATAGACATCTGCTCTCACATCCACATGCTTGGCATCATCGAACTGCTCGGGGGCCATGTGAGTACGAGTGCCAGCCCCCATTCCGGTATGGGAGAGACTAATACTCAAACTTTGTTCTTTGAGCGACGTCGCTTGCCCCAAGTGATCTGCGTGCCGTTTCCCAATGAGTCCGCCCAACCATTTACCATGCTTCTTCTTTTTATCACCTGTCCTTTCACTTCTGCCTTCTGCTATGTTACTGTCATCAAAAACTTTCGCCAGTCCAAAGTCAGTTACCTTCAACGTATTATCTTGTGTAATAAGGCAATTCTGCGGCTTGATGTCACGATGGACCTTGATCCCTTTAGAGAATGCATGGCTCATACCATCACAGAACTGGATGGCGAAGCGCAGCACTTGCGGCAAGTCTTGGGTCAAGCGAGGTGTATTTATCCACCTGCTCAAATCGCCGCCGCTCACGTATTCCAAAAACACAAGCGGCTTACCTTGGACTTTCTCTACGAAACGGGCCTGCACGACATCCTGGTGAATGTCCAGTTTTACCCACGCTAGGGCTTCTTGTGTGAAGCGAGCCCGGGCTATATCGTCGCCAATGAACTGATCCTGAAAAGTTTTGGCAGCAAAAGGTTCGCGAGTTTCGTGATCATATACGATGTAGACGATGCCCATACCGCCGCCAAGAATATTGTAGATTTCCCAGCGGTTCTGAATTTTGTCGCCGATTTTCCAGTTTGTGGGCAATTCATGGGCTATCGCTTTCGGTGTATTTGCTCGTTCTAATGTAACTGTCGATGCTGCAGAATTCATTGTAGTAGTTGGGCCTGCCATCAGATGTTTCACTCGGTATTTTTCCCAAGCCTCCTTTACCCAACTCGTTTGACAGCCGACGAGTTCGCCTGTGGTACTGATGTGGGCTGCGAGGACGAGTGGTTCATTACTAACGAGAACATCTTCGATAAACCGATATTTCAATGGAAGCAGTCCCTTCGCGTTTGACCAGCTCAGAGCATTTTTCACGACGGCGATTTTTGAAGCATCGGTTGATTCAACAGCGATGCAATAGTGGTTCGCTCGCCCTATGAGTGTCGCATTTGTATCACCATCACGAAGCGAGCATCCTGCAAGTTGACGTATGTCGACGACTTCGAAAAAAATTTTATATGCGGCGTATCCATATAGACCGCTTTCAAGTTCCTCAATATCGAAAAGAATTCCAATCTTCAACATGGTTGCCTCCTCGGGTTTTGATTCAATATTTGGATCTACCCGAGTCGTTTTCTTTTAGATTCCCATTTCGCGACGCTCATTTGGCGTTAGCAAATCTTCTGCGATCACGGCTATTGCACGCACGACTTTAGGATTGGGAACTAACGTCAAATGTACACCAGCTTGCTTGCCATCAGTGCAATAGATCCAATGTGCTACGTGCCGTCCGCTGGGTTGGGCATAAGCGGGATTGGTTAATTCTCCCAATAGCGCAGGATAGCCTCTTTCTAGATGTGTACGGACCTCGGTCGCTGCCAACCACGGGCATATTGTTACAGCAATATACCAATCACTAAAGAGTTTTGTGGCATGTGAAAATCCGTTCTTTGATAGAGAGTCAGATATACTCTGTCGGATTGATTCTACAGCAAATGACCACCGGTCACCTTCTAAAAGTTGGTTGCTTAAGTGTCGCAACTCTTTAGCGCCGGGGCGCCCTTGGTATGCATCCAGTCGCTTTAAGTGCGTGCGTAACATTGTCTCGATGCCTGCCGCCGTTGTGACATTCAGCGTGTCTTGATCGCTTTCCTTGCCATGCTTCCCGAATAAATTGCCTAACCATGACATGCAATTTTCCTCCTTCTTTTCATCTATTATATCTTTCAACTATTATATATTTCAACTCAGCCGTACCAGCCAGGCAAAAAAAACTTTTTGCATAATTCCTTACAATATGTTATTTTCAAATTGTAAGGTGCCCCGGACTGTACGGGGTTTCATAGTATGGCTGAGATGCCATACGCCTATCGGAACTATCCGCAATTTCTTTTGGGCTCACAGCAATGTGAGCCCTTTTTGTTTTAAAACAATAGCATGATTCCAACACTTTTCCAAAAAACCAGACCCAAATTATGCGACAGCCAGCCAATTGCCATCGACTGGCTGACTTTTATCAATACGTCAGCACCAGCGCCGCGAACGTTGAGAACAATTGTTGGCGCGACTCGAAAATATCCTCGAATCCATTCAACGGCGTAAAGGCGGTGACCGACACGGTGAACATGGCGTTGTTATTCAAGAACGGGCGATAAATCAAACCGAAGCCGTAGTCGAGGCCGATCTGCTTGCGAATCGCCGGCTGGTTCAGGAACGGCGACAGCGAGGCGGTGTTGACAAAACGCAGATAATTGAAATTGAACACCGATTTCAGCTTGGGCGTCAGCTCTGCGTCGAGCGCCGCATTCAAAATCAGGATGCCGGGATTCACGAAGTTGGGCTGGCCTTCGGTTTTGCTGCTGCGCAAATCCGGCACCAGGCTGAGGCGATTCACCAGATTCACGCCCTGCAATTTGATGCCCTGCACGTTCCAAAAACTGAACGGCCCGCCAACGAAATTGGGATCATCCAAAATCGTGTCGAAGCCCTTGCCGGTGTCGTCGGTCGGATCGGAATCGCCGGAAGAGTAAAACGCCGAGAGGCGATAGCGCCGCCAATCGCGATCGAGCGACAGCTCCAGCGCCGCCATTTGCGCATTGATCTTTTGCAAGCGCCGTCCCGCCAGCGAGTTGAAATCGTCGTGGCCGAAAACCTGATAAAGCGCGTGATTGATATTGAGCGTGCCGAAATGTCCGTCGCCGGTCCAGCCGAGATAATACGCTTTGATCTCGTGCGGCCGGGTGTTGCCGAGGATCGCCGGCCGCACCGGAAAACCGTTCTCGTCAAAATGTGTGCTCGGCTCATCCCGCAAATAATGAAAGCTCAACTGGCCGGTGTAGCCGAGCGTGAACAGATCCTGCTTATATAAATTGAAAATGCCGACCTGCTGCTCGCGCTTGTCATATTTGAAGGGGCCGAACTTTTCCTTGCCGCGATCTTTATAGCGCACCACGGAAAAGATGTTCAGCTCGCTGTTGGTGTCCTTTTCCAGCATGTCGAAAAAGGCCAGATTATACTGCCAGCGATTGGAATTGAAACTGCCGAAGAGCCGGCCGCCGAGATTGAAATCGTTAAAAATAAACCCGCGAAAATCGCTGTTGAACTTTTGAATGCCGGCTTTGAGCGAGACGAAATCGAAGCGGTCGCTGACGTTGAAGAGATGCTTCTCCACCGACAGCTCTTGAAAGGAGAGATGATTGTCCCCGCGGTTGGTGCCTTTAAACGGGTTGATGTTGACGGCGTTGTTCTCGCGCAGATCGACGAAGTTGTAATTGAACACCGTCGTCACTTTAAATTCCCAATCGCGCGGCCGGAACGCCACGTCGCCGTGATAAAACTCCAACGTCAGCTTGCCGGTTTCCAATACATTCAGGCGCTCGCCCTGCTGGAAGACGTCGAGACTGTTGAACTCGTCCGAGCTCACGCCGCTGGGCGTCGGCAGCCGTGAGCCTTCGACGACATTAGCGGCGGTGGCAGTGAGCACGAGAAAAGTGTTTTGGCCGATGATCGGATAATCACCTTTGAGCTTGTTCTGGTTGTACGGATCGATCGGCCGGCCTTTCACATTCAGCTCGTAGTCCGGCGGCTGGATCTTTTTCCAACGGTCTTTGATGATGAGAAAATCTTTTTGCGCCTGGGTCGTGTCCGGCTTGGCCTCGTCCTTTTTCTCCTGGCTTAAAAGCCGAATCGGCACCGCGAATAATACGGCAACGATCACGCACAACCGCAAGTTCGATAGCAACCACGTTCTGTTTCGCATAGGAAGGTTTCTCCCTCGATTTTGCAATGTAAAGTAGCGCAACATTTATGTTGCGAGCAATGTTTTTCTCAACATAAATGTTGAGCCACATTTTATCTCAGCTCCGGCTGGCGCGGAAATTTGACGTACGGCAAGCGCACGCCGCGAAACTTGAATTGATCGCAGCGAATTTCCGGCGGCGGCTCGAAGCCGAGCGAGCCGGCAAATGTGACGAGGTCGTCTTGATCGACGCCGTCACCGCTGACGCCAATGCCGCCGGCGAGCTGGCCGTTTTTATACAACGGCACGCCGCCGGGAAAGATGGTGATCCCGTTGCCGTAAGGATTGCGGCCGACATTGCCCAGATCGCGTTGAAAGAGGAATTCTTCGCCATTGCCCGACGGCATCTTGAAGAAGGGGCCGGGACCAAGCGGCTGATCGAACGACTGTTCCTCGCGGCTGATGCCGGGAGGATAAAAATCCTGCGCGAGAAAACCGACGGCGCGCGCGGAGATGGCAAAACCCTGCGCGCGTGGGATGCCAAGCGTATCGCGAACCGTCCGGCCCAAGGGATGGCTCGGATCACTGAACGCCAACGCGGTGCGGGCTTTTTGCGCGGAGACGTCAAAACTGAACAAGGTGGCGTCCGGTGTCCGCCCGATGCCGAGCACGGCGCCATTCACATCCACCACGGAAATGAAAGCTTGCATGGGAACGCCGGGAGGCCGGCGAATGGCCGCGCGGGTTTTTGCCGATTGCGTCGCCCCCTGCGTGATGATTTTGCGAACGTCATCGCTCGTCAACACCGTGCCGGGGCGTATCGTAAAATTGAAATTGGGGAGGCCAAGATTGACTTCCCGAAACAGCTCGTTCGCCGCGGTTTGCGGAAATTTGGCGGCCAGTGTGGCCCGAATCGGGAATTGGGAGTCAACTGTGCCGCGAGTGGCCAGCGCAGAAAAATTGAGCGTGAAATTGGCGGGCGGCGGATCCGCGTTGGAAAAAAGAAAACGGATGCCGTCGATCAAAATGCCGTCGCCGCGCAAATTCGCCGGCGTTTCGTAGCCGCCCAATACGCCGCCGAGCGCGATGATTTCATCCTTAATCTCAATGTCGCCGCTGCAGCAGCACAGAATGTTATCCAAATCCGATTGCTGGGGAAGGACAGTGCTCACGCCATAACCACCCGCGAGGAGGCCGTTCTTAAAAATCGGCACCCCGCCGGGAACGCCCGTGAGTCCCTGTTGGCCTAAAGGCGGCCGGCCGGCCGGGTTATCGCCATTCGGTTGAATATCCCCGCCGCCGATGCTGGAACGCGGCACACCAAAGAGAGGACCGGCCGCCGTGTTGTCGATGGCCGGCGGGAAATGATTGCGGGTGATATAGCAGGCCGTCAACGTGGAAAAACCGTGCTGGTTGCTGCTGAGATACGCCGCGCTTCTGGCCTTGGCAATCGCGCCGACGATGGGATTGGTGACCGTGATATCCGGGCTGGGAGTTCCGGTCATGTTAAAAACGCCGAGCACGTTGCCCTCGCGATCAAGCACGGCGATACTGGCTTTAACATTGAGGCGCTCGGCTTGCTCGACGCCGTGTGCGAGGAGAGTTTGAACGTCCTGCACCTCCAGGGTCGCAAGGCTCGTCGGCGTCGCTATCGTCGGCGCTTTGGCGGAATCACAGCCGAAGTTAAACGCCGCCAGGAACAACAGCGCCGCCACGACGATCAGGCGATAATCCAGGAAAAATCGGCCGCGCTGCCGGCGGCGAACCCAGGCACTTTGGCTTCCCGGCAAATTGGAGATCATAGCTTCTCCTCCATGTTTTGGGTGAAATGAGACTGCATGATAGGGATAGTTTTTTTCCTAATTAAAAATTCACCGTCATGCCGAACGTCGGCGCCACCGTCGCGCGCAAACCGCCATCGTTCAACGCCACCAGCACATTACCCAGAATCAGAAAATTTTCAGACGGCGCGGCGCGAAAGCCAAAGGCGGCGCTCAACGTGTTGTCGTTGTCCCGCCTGGCAACGTTGGTCAGGTCAATGTGCCGTTCATGACTCGCGCCGGTGAGTTTGTTTTGCTCGAAGATCGGCTCGAAATCTTTGTCGAAAAATCGATAGACTTCGTCTTTATTCAAATCAAACTCGCCGAGGAACTCGACGGCGAAATTTATGCCGGGCACGAGCTTTTGCGCAAAGCCGAGCGCCACTTCCAGTTGATCGCTATCCAGCCCGGCGCCCCGGCGCTCGTATCCGAGATTCAGATGCGGCGAAAAGCTCTGGATTTTCTTCGAAGCAATCCAGCTCAGTCTGGTGTTGGTTTCCCCGGTTCCAAAAAAATTTTTTTCATCGCCGGTCGGCAACCGGACATCGAGCAGCGCCGCCATATCCACTCCGGCGCCCTGGAGAAAACTGTATTTCAACCGCAGGCCAATATCGCCCAAACCCGAAGCGCTCTCATGAGCCGCAAATTCCTTGTTCAGGTCGGGATTCGTCCTGCTGTCATTGTAACGATGATTGGCTTCCCCGAGATTGGCAAAGGTGAAGCTATTCACCACGGCGAGGGCGTCGACGTTTAAGCTCAGATTGATCAGAGGAATCGCCACCCCCAGATCCAGATTTTTGGTTATTCCATACGTGCCAAAGGCGGCAAAAATATTGGCGTTGACGTCGAGGTCCAGAAACAAGTCGAGAACATCACTTTCGTTTTCACTATCCCCCAGCCCCGGCAGGAGAACATCCTCATGCACAAACGTAAAGCGCAGATCGCGAGTGTTCAATCCTCGGAGCCTCGACATATTCAGCCAGGTGTAATTCAAGCCGAGATTGAATTTGCCCTTTCCCAGGGTCTGGGCGGTTTCTCCCAAAATTGGCCCCCCGCTTTCAGAAACGTCCAAAACTTTTCCGGCCGCGAAATCAAACGTCAGGCCGGTGGAGGTCGCCGGCAGTGGAAAAGAGGAAACATTTCTCGCAATCAAACTGTTCAACGCCGGCGTCAGATTCTTGCTGGCGGCATCGGCGGCATTTTTGAAATGGTTCTGATGCACAAGCGTCCCGGTCGCCTGAAAATCGGTGAACAACGCCCGGGTAAAAATGTCATCAAAAACCTTATTGAGCTGGGCTTGCGCCGGATAAGCCAAAAGCAGCGCGCCAGCCAAAACGCTGTGGATGAATTTCTTTTGCATAAGTTATCCCTGCCTTGCAAAATAAATAAAATAGTTACAAAAAGTTTAGCATTGCCTCGCTGCAGCGGGGCACTCCGTGTTCACTTGCCTAAAGTCATTCCTTTTTCCGCCGCCAATCCTGCGCAATCGTCCAGCGGCCGTTCTCCTGTTCCAGAACCCAGCTTGACGGCCCGACGGTTTGATTTTCCTGGAGGCCGCGGGAGACATTATAAAAACTCAAATCGAACCCGACCTCAACGGTGGCCGTATTGTCGGGCAGCACGATATTTTTGATCGCCAGACTGGCTTTGACATTTTTGGTGTTCTCAAAAAACGCCGACCAGAATTTCTCGTCCTCCCGGCTAAAATTTTTGAACAACGCTTTGAAGCCGACATAATTTCTTTGTTCCAGCATCTGGCCATAACGCAGAATGACCCGGCGCACCGCCTGCTCGGCGGCGGCAAGGCGCTCGCGCTCGCGCGCCGCTTTGTTGCCGGCCTCGCGCGTCATGGCGGCAAACAGGGATTCCGCGGCTTTGTATTTCTCCGCCGCGCCGGCGAAATCGCTGCCGTTATAAGCCGTCTCCGCTTCCAGGCGGAATTTTTCGGCTTCACTATATTGCGCTTCGTTGTAGCTGCCGGGACCGATCTGATTGCGCGCTTCCGCCATTGCCGATTTCGCCGCCTCAGCCTGGCTGCGCAGCATGTTCGCGCTCTTCGACATTTCCCTCTCGGCCTCGAGATAAAGCGTATTGGCCTCGCGGAACGAATTGCGCGCGGCTTCATAATCCGCCGCCTGGAATTGGCCATTGCCCTGTCTGGCGGCCTCTTCAGCTTTCACATATTGCGAAACACGCTTGCGCTCTTCTTCAGCTCCCGGCAACAGGCTTTTGGTCCGCTCCATACTGGATTTTGCGTTTTCGGCCACGACTCT
>Ga0247727_10017996_pt1 | contig 11176 bp, 5 predicted proteins | sample WisWelCaveWW1625_FD_202498 | JGI IMG/M metagenome (GOLD analysis project Ga0247727, IMG submission 202498) | Biofilm microbial communities from Wishing Well Cave, Virginia, United States - WW16-25 | ecosystem: Environmental > Aquatic > Deep subsurface > Groundwater > Cave microbial mat | place...
GAATTTGATACAACTCCTCCTGCCGCGCCAGCCGTTCCTCCTTGTCAAGGATATATTCGGTGTAGTTGCCGATGAACGTCGTGATTTTGCCGTCTTCGATCTCGGCAATGTGACTCGCCACCGCATCGAGAATGTACCGGTCGTGTGAAATGATGACCACCGCGCCGGGATAGTCGTTGATCAGGTTTTCAAGATATGCCTTGCCTGGTATATCCAGATGATTATCCGGCTCGTCCAGCAACAGCACGGACGGACGCGCCAGCACCAGCCGCGCCAGCCCGATCAATTTCTTCTGCCCGCCGCTCAGCGCCCGGATGAGCTTCTCGAAATCGGAGTCGGGCAGACCCAGCCCGCGCAACATCTCACGCACGCGAAATTCGTAGTTCAGCCCGCCCAGCGATTCGAACTCTTCCAACAGTTTGTGTTGAGAATCCAATGTCCGTTCGAGCAATTTCGGGTTGTTGTACACTTCGGGTTCGCCCAATTGGGATTCCGCGCGGCGCAATTCGTTTTCGATCTCTGCCACGCGCGGATTGCCCTCGAGCGCGAGCAAGATGGCGGTTCGATCTGGGTCAAATTCGGGATGTTGAGGCAGGTAGCCAACGGTCACACCTTTGGCGCGGATGACCGTCCCCCCTTTTTCGGGCGCGTGTTCGCCGATGATCAACTTGAACAGCGACGACTTCCCCGCGCCGTTCGGTCCGATCAGCCCGATCTTCTGGTCGTGCTGGATTTCCCAATTCAGGTTGCGGAAGATGGCGTGCGAGCCGAGAATGAGCGTGGAATTTGAAACGGTGATCGAGATCATGTGCTGCTCCAATAATATTCTATTCCGGTGGTCGAGTAGTTCCGAGTGATAGCGAGGGACGTATCGAGACCACCTGTGGTGCCAAAGGTGTTTCTGTTAACGGGTGGTCTCGATACGTCCCGCGAAGACCATGCGGGACTACTCGACCACCGAGGTTTGCCTTAAACAAAAACGCCGCGGCGCCTTAGCGCCACGGCGAGAGTAACGACAGGAACTCGTTCAGGCAACAGGCGCGATTCCAGTAGGTGGAACGGGATTGAAACCGCTGACGTTAATGTACAGAATGAATTTTCCGCAACGTTCGTATCGCATCGTGTTTGGATTATAGCATACGTTTTGCCGTATAATTTCAACATCACAAAAGGTAACCATGCCTGAAATCGAAAAAACCCTCCGCGTCTTCATCAGCCATTGCTCCAAAGACCAGTCAATCGCGCGCGATCTGTATTTTCAATTGAACGCCGAAGGCTGGATGGATGTCTGGTTTATCGAATCAAACCTCAAGCCCAGCCAGAATTGGGATCTGGAGATCCGCTCGGCTATCGAGAACACTGACGTTGTGATCGTCCTGCTCACCAAAAACTCAACCCAAAAGGAATCGTATATTTATCCCGACTCAGGATTCGTGTTGGATATTCTTCAATCCGAACAGAAGAAGGAAATTCTTGTTATTCCCCTGCGCTTTGATACTTCGGATGTTCCGGCAAACCTAGGAGCATTGGAAGCGATAATTTACTTCCCGAAAAGTCAGAGAAGACAGATTTATCCCACATTATTGGAACGATTGAAATTGTACGCGAAACAAAAAGGCTTCTCGTTGGACAGGCGGACGCTTGATCTTGAGCCGGAACAAGGGCTTCAATGGTCACCAACGATATGGAAGGAGCAAGGTGGCTTGTTCGGCGAAGATGTAATTGACGATGAAGTCCTTGAACAAAAACCGATTCGCCCACATTCAAAACTGAAAATGAGAATTTTCAGCAGACTCAATAACATGCTTTATTTTACACTGACAATTGGAGTGTTGCTGGTCTTGTTGGTTATAGGCTTGGTGGTTAATTTCGTAAACACAGGCGAGACCTTGAATACAGTTGCCGAACCAATCATTTCAAAGATACTATTGGTAATTCCCTTGCCAACGCCGACGCTTGGAGTCGGCAGTGCACGTGTTTCGCCAGTAGACGGGATGAGGATGGTGTACGTCCCTGCCGGGGAATTTATTATGGGGAGCGATGAAGGTGCAGACGATGAAAAACCTGCCCGATCGGTGAGCCTCGATGCATATTGGATCGATCAATTTGAAGTGACGAACGGGATGTACAAGATGTGTGTTGATGCTGGAGTGTGTCGTCCTCCCAACTATCGCGAGGCAAACGAATGGTTTCGCCTTGAAATTATCCCCTTCGTGGGGCCGATTGCAAGATTTTATGACGATCCGCAATATGAAAATTATCCGATTTCACGCATCACATGGGATGATGCCAATAGTTATTGTACTTGGGTTGGGCGTAGATTGCCGACGGAGGCTGAATGGGAAAAAGCGGCTCGTGGAACGGATGGACGTACTTACCCTTGGGGCGAAAATGCAAGTTGCACTTATGCGAATGTATACGCGTTTCCAGCCGATGAAGCCTGTGCGTATGCTCCCACCCGAATTGGCAGTTATGAAAACGGTATCAGTCCTTTTGGTGTATACGATATGGCTGGAAATGTTTTCGAATTTGTATCAGATATCTATGAATTAAAATTTGAACCCGCGTATAACACCCCCCTGGATTTTAGCTTCAATTTTCGATTGCGAAAAGGCGGTTCGTGGATTACCTCAGGGCAGGTTGCACGATCGGCAAATCGCGAAATTGAGAATCCCCTGGTCTACAATTTTGATCCGAATAGCTTTGATTATTTTGATCCGGACGGAGAGAATGGTTTCCGTTGTGCTGTATCCAGCGACGCGCCTACTCCTCAAACAGTTCATAAGCCTGCGCCTACACGTGAGATTATTGCACAGGTATCAGCTATTGATGAAATGCCGATGATCTACGTTCCTGCCGGAGAGTTTATTATGGGGAGCGATTACTTTGAAGAAGACGAGAAGCCAGCGCATAACGTGTATCTTGATGCTTTCTGGATTGATCAATATGAGGTAACGAATGGAATGTATGCGAAATGTTTTGAGGCAAAACGATGTGGTGTGCCACTCCGCTATTATTCTCCGGTACCGATTTTTAATTCAAATCAACAGATAGTGGGTTATCAGTATAATAATGACTCAAAATTTTTCGAGCAACTGGCAAATGATCCAGATCTCTATAATCAGCCGGTGACCGATATTTTCTGGGAAAACGCACATGCATATTGTCACTGGGCGGGTCGCCGCTTGCCGACTGAAGCGGAATGGGAAAAAGCCGCTCGAGGCGTGGATGGACGGACTTACCCCTGGGGCGAACACGTCGATTGCACAAAGGCGAATTTCTATTCCTGCGAGGGTAGCCTTTCTCGTGTGGGTAGCTATGAAACAGGTCAAAGCCCTTATGGAGCGTACGATATGGCTGGCAATGCGATGGAATGGGTGGCAGATTGGTATGACAATACTTATTATCAATTGTCACCTTATCAAAATCCGTTAGGACCAGAATCCGGCTTACATCGCGTTTTTCGAGGCGGTTCTTGGGGGAATGATCACATTGCAGGTCGTTCTACGAATCGACCCGGATATATGGCAAATATACCCAATGATTTCATCGGCTTCCGTTGCGCTACTTCCGGTGAGGCGCAGGCGCCTCAATCTTCCAATACGCCTGTACCCACACGCGAGATCGTTTCACAAGTTTTACCTGTTGACAGGACGAATATGGTATTCGTCCCTGCCGGTGAGTTTGTCATGGGCGGGGACGCGTACTTTGAAGAACAGCCCATCCATCAAGTGATTTTGGATGCTTTTTGGATTGACAAAACTGAGGTCACGAACGCGATGTTCGCAGAGTTCCTGAACCAGTGGGGAATTCGTGAGGAAGGCGGCGAAGCCTGGCTGGATACCACGGATGAGGACGTTCGGATTCACCTTACCGACGGAATTTGGCGTTCGGAGCAAGCGTATGAAAACCATCCAGTGGTCGAGGTGACGTGGTTTGGCGCGAATGCATATTGTGCCTGGGCGGGTCGGCGCCTTCCGACTGAGGCGGAATGGGAGAAATCGGCGCGGGGAATACATGGCAATATTTTTCCCTGGGGAAATAAGAATCCAACCCCTGATCTGTTAAATTTCAATAATAATTTTGGCGACACAACAAAGGTAGGTAGTTACCCGCAAGGCGCAAGTCCGTATGGCGCGTTGGATATGGCGGGCAACGTTTGGGAGTGGGTGGCTGATCGGCATTCCCGCACCTATTATTCAAATTCCCCCTTGGAAAATCCACCAGGACCGGAGGCAGGTTTCTTTCGCGTATTGCGCGGAGGAGGGTGGAACTATCGCGATACCTATGTCCGTTCTATACATCGGAACCGAGGAGCTCCCACGATCAGCCATGACTTTGTGGGATTCCGCTGCGCGAGCCCGGAATAATTTTCTCGTATAATTTTGACCATCTTATCCCAAACGCCATGCCCAAATCCGACAGACCTCTTCGTGTTTTTATCAGCCATTCCTCCAAAGACCAGTCAATCGCACGCGCTCTACATTTTCAATTGAATGCGGCAGGCTGGATGGAACTCTGGTTTATTGAATCAAGCCTCAAGCCCAGCCAGAATTGGGATGCAGAGATCCGCACGGCAACGGAATCGGCAGATGTAGTGATTGCGCTGATTTCAAAAAACTCTTTCAAACGGGAGGCGTATCTTTACCCCGCCCCGAATTTTGTATGTGACATTCTGCAATCCAAACCGAGGAAGAATGTCTTGGTCATACCCCTTCGGTTGGATGCTGTAAATCTTCCTGCCAATGTGGCGGAACGAGAAGCATTTGATTATTTCCCAAAGACTCGGCGGAAGTTAATTGACTCGCAATTGATTCAAAGGCTGAAAATTTATGCAGATCAAAATGGCTTTTCAATGGAAAGGCAGGTGCATATTCTTGAACCAGAGCAAAGACTCGTCTGGTCTCCCACACGGTGGAGGGAGCAGGATGAGGTATTTGATGAGGAAACCACTGAAGAAGAGCCTCGCAAGATAAAACCGACTCGTTGGTCCTCCGCAACAAGGAAACGAATATCCAGCGGGCTAAACCGCTTGTTGTATGTTTCTCTGACAATTCTCATTTTGCTTGTGTTTCTGGCTATGGCTTTGGCTGTGAACTTTATCAATACAGGCGAAACGGTCAATGACCTTGCCGCGCCTGTTATTTCGAGAGTTCTGACTCTTGCCCCATTGCCGACTCCCACGCTTGGAGTGGATAGTACGCGAGTCTCGTCTGTTGACGGAATGCGGATGGTGTACATCCCTGCCGGTGAGTTTATTATGGGAAGCGATGATGGTCCAGAAGATGAAAGACCTGCCCGATCAGTGTATCTTGATTCTTATTGGACCGATCAATTTGAAGTAACAAATGGGATGTATAAGGTGTGTGTTGATAATGGGAAATGCAATCCTCCTGACTATCGGAGCGCAAATGAATGGTTTCACCTTGAATTAATCCCTTTTCTGGAGCCAGTAATAAGGTTTTACGATGAACCCAAGTTTGAAAGCTATCCGATTTCACGTATAACATGGGATGATGCCAATAATTATTGTACTTGGGTTGGGCGCAGATTGCCGACGGAAGCCGAATGGGAAAAAGCGGCGCGTGGAACAGACGGACGTACCTACCCCTGGGGTGAAGATGTAGATTGCACGCATGCGAATGTATACGCGTTCCCAGCCGATGATGCCTGTGCTTATGCCCCTGCTCGTGTAGGTAGCTACGAAAATGGCGTGAGTCCGTTCGGCGTATATGATATGGCTGGGAACGTTTTTGAATTTGTGTCGGACGACTATGAATATTTTTTTAAATCCGAGGATAATGTCCCATTAGGTTTTAGTATCATTTTACGATTGCGAAAAGGCGGTTCGTGGATTACTTCAGGGCAGGTTGCCCGGTCGGCAAATCGTGAACTTTGGAATCCTGCGTTCGAAAATATTGATCCGAATAGCCTTGAATTTTTTGATCCGGAAGGAGAGAATGGTTTCCGTTGTGCTGTATCCGGCGACGCGCCTACTCCTCAAACAGTTCATAAGCCTGCGCCTACACGAGAGATTATTGCACAGGTATCACCTATTGATGAAATGCCGATGATCTACGTTTCTGCCGGAGAGTTTATTATGGGGAGTTATTACTCTGAAGAAGATGAGCAGCCTGCTCACAGGGTGTACCTTGATGCGTTTTGGATTGATCAATATGAAGTAACAAACCAACAGTATGCAATGTGTGTGAATGATAATAAATGCAGCATGCCATTTTGGAATGTGAGAGGAGGTCATTTATTTGATGAGGAATACACAAATCATCCGGTTATCTTAGTGTCAAAGTCAAACGCCTATTCTTATTGTTTATGGGCTGGTCGTAGGTTGCCCACTGAGGCAGAGTGGGAGAAAGCTGCGCGCGGAGAAATTGGACATACTTACCCATGGGGAGAGAAAAATCCCTTTGATCAGCTATTAAACTTCAATCGTTTTATTGGAGATACAACCCCTGTTGGGAGTTACGAAGATGGGATAAGCCCTTATGGCGCTTATGATATGGCGGGAAATGTATATGAATGGGTAAGTGATAGGTATGATGAAGCGTACTACAAAAACTCTCCGTATAAAAACCCTTCAGGACCAGATTCAGGTAACTTAGATGTACTTAGAGGTGGTTCTTGGGGAAATGATGGAGGTGCGGTTCGGTCTAGCAATCGCTATGCTCCCCTCGCTATGCAAAATCTTCCACTCTTTATCGGCTTTCGCTGCGCTCTTTCTGAATAGCTCAAGTAACTTTCAGAAATTATTTGGCGTATAATTCGCCTATGATGGGAGCCATTCATGGCACGGATTGAAAAGACGGTCTTCATCAGTTACCGCCGCAAGGACATATCCTGGGCGCTGGCGGTCTATCAATATTTGACGAGCCAGAAATATGACGTGTTCTTCGATTTCTCCAGCCTTTCCAGCGGGGACTTCGAGGAGATCATCGTCAGTAACATACGAGCGCGCGCCCATTTCGTTTTGATTTTGACTCCCACCGCGTTGGATCGCACGGATGAACCGGGGGATTGGTTGAAGCGCGAAATCGAAGTTGCAATAGACGAAAGACGCAACATCATCCCGCTGTTCCTCGATGGGTTTATTTTCGGTTTACCATCCGTCGCCGAAAAACTAACCGGAAAACTTTCGGCTATAAAACGCTACAACGGCTTGGAAATCCCTGCCGGGTATTTTATGGAAGCCATGGAGAGACTGCGCGGCAGGTATTTGAACGTCCCGTTGAATGCAGTCATCCACCCGGTCTCCACTGAAGTGCGCAAGGTGGTCAAGGAGGAACAAGTCGCCGCGGATAAAGCGCTCATGCAAAAACAGGATGACATTCAAGAACTTGTCAAGCCAGCAGAAGAAATAGCGCGTGGCGAAACCGAGGAACGCGCCCGTTTGGCAAAAGAAAAAGAAGTCATGGACAGGAAGGCGGCTGGGGAACGTTCTCGCAAAGAAATCGAGGAAAGAGCCAGGAAAGAAAGAGAAGAACGTGAAAGAAAATTAGCGGAGGAGCGCGCCAGCAAAATTGCCGAAGAAAAAACCAGGAACGATAAAGAATCAAGTGAACGAAAAGCAATTGATGCGCAGAAAAAACCGCGAGTGGAAAATATTGTTGACCAACCTGTGGACATTAAAGTGTCATCTTCTGTTCCAGCGGTTAAATTTTTTCAACATGTAAATAGACCCAATCTCATCCGCTTTACTATCGGGGCGATAGTCCTCTTCGCGATCGTCCTCTCGATCTTGGTGTGGGGAATGTCTAAAATCACCCCCTATATCAATCCGTGGATCGAATTGATTCAAAATCTCATTTCAATTGCCAACGCACCATCAGGACCTTTTAGCGGTGACCTCACAGCCACAGCTGCACAGCAACCTCTCATTACTACGCCAACTAATATTGTACCGACTAGTACCTCTACTCCTAATCCAGTTATTGGCAGTACCCGGATTTCATCTATTGATGGTATGGTTATAGTTTACGTCCCTGCCGGGGAATTTACAATGGGGAGTGAAGATGGCGGAGACGATGAAAAGCCTGTTCACACGGTTTCTCTGGACGCCTATTGGATTGACCAGACCGAAGTGACGAATGCCATGTATGCAGTGTGTGTTCAAGATGGCGGCTGTAACGAACCATCAGATACAACCTATTTCTCTGATTCAAATTACGCAAGTCATCCCGTTGTATATGTTTCTTGGAATGACGCGAACAACTATTGCTCATGGGCAGGTCGTGAACTGCCAAGCGAAGCCCAATGGGAAAAAGCCGCAAGCTGGAATGATTTGACAAAGGAAAAATATGTCTATCCCTGGGGCAATGATTTCAGTTGCACAAAGGGTAATTTTGACGATGAAACCCAGTTAGATAGCTATGTCGTACCTGGCGGCGAGAATTGCGATGGTTTCCCTCGAACCTCTCCGGTGGGTAGTTTCACTGCCGGTTCAAGCCCTTATGACGCATTGGATATGGCAGGCAATGTTTGGGAATGGGTGAACGATTGGTATCAGGGTAATTACTATGCCACGCTTGGCGATAGCGCCTCCAATCCGCAAGGTCCTTCAACTGGTGATTATCGACTGCTGCGGGGCGGCGCGTGGCTCAGCGACGATAACTACGTCCGTTCTGCCTACCGCGGCAGGAGCGACCCAACGAATGCCAGCGGCACCATCGGTTTTCGTTGCTCCCGCTCACCATAGTTCTGAAATTCTGGGTTCTGGAATGCTGAAAAACTGAAGCAGTTTGTTTCTTTTCTCCACCCGCCGTAGGCGGGCGCGATTTTTTTTTTGCAATATGGGAAAACGTTATTTCTGGCTATATGACAATGTTTGCCATCCGCTGAATCTTTGGGCGGCATATAAAAATGCGGCGCGGGGTAAGCGGCAATGATGACCTTCGTTCCGATGATCGCCACGGGAACGGTCCGACGAATGCGAATTCCCACACCGGCTTCCGTTGCGCCCTCTCTGAATAACCCTACCCAAAACAAACAGTCTCTGATAAGATACCGTCCGCAAGCCGACACTTCGACTACGCTCAGTGCAAGCCTTCGACACATCTGGTGCAAGCCCTCGGTCATCCCTGGCTGGGGCTTTTTTATCGTCTGTTACCAATGTAGTCTCGATATACCCCGCGAAGCCTGTCCTGAGCTTGTCGAAGGAAGCATTCGGGGCTACTCGACCACCATCATTACCAATCTCTAATCTCCAGTCTCTAATTCTCAAATTCTCTTCATCAACCACCACTCGAAAGCAGACCCCTCAATGATTACCGAACGAACCGACCTCCGAAACATCGCCATCATCGCCCACGTAGACCACGGCAAGACCACGCTCGTGGACGGCCTCTTGCGCCAATCCCATACCTTCCGCGAGAACCAGCAGGTTGCCGAGCGCGTGATGGATTCCAACGACCTCGAACGCGAGCGCGGCATTACCATCCTTGCCAAGAACACCGCCATCACGCTCAACGATCCGCAAACTGGCAACCCGATCAAGATCAACATCGTGGATACGCCCGGGCACGCAGATTTCGGCGGCGAGGTCGAACGCGTGATGAACATGGTGGATGGCGTCCTGCTCCTCGTGGATGCGGCGGAAGGTCCCATGCCGCAGACGCGCTTTGTGTTAAAAAAGGCTCTTCAAATGGGACACAAGGCGGTCGTCGTCATCAACAAAATTGATCGCAAAGACGCCGAACCCGAACGTGTTCTCAACGAGACGTTCGACCTGTTCATCGAACTCGGCGCCACAGACGAGCAGGCGGATTTTCCCGTCGTCTACGCCATCGGGATTGACCAGCGCGCCGGACTCACACCTGAGCTGGGTCCCGATCTTCAACCTTTGTTCGACGTGATCCTGAATCACATCCCCGCACCCAAAGTGGACGCGGACGCGCCCCTGCAACTGCTCGTCACCACCCTCGGCTACGACGATTACCGCGGCGTCACTGCGGTCGGGCGAATCTTTTCAGGCAGAATCAAAGCCGGTCAAAAACTCGCTCGGCTCACGGTGGATGGGCGCAACCTCCCCGAATCTGCAAAATATTTGTATTCCTTTCAGGGCTTGAACAAAATCGAAATCGAAACCGCCAGCGCGGGCGATATTGTCTCGCTCGCAGGCTTGGAAGAAATTGCCATCGGTGAAACGCTTGCCGACCCGGTGAACCCCGTCCCGTTGCCGACCATCAAAGTGGAGGAGCCGACCGTCCGCATGACGTTTGGCGTGAATACCTCTCCGTTCACCGGCACGGAAGGCAAGTGGAGCACCTCGCGCAATCTGCGCGAGCGGCTGTACGAAGAACTTCGCACCAATGTCTCCCTGCGCGTCGAGGAAACAGACTCGGCTGAAAACTTTTTGGTCTCCGGTCGCGGCGAGTTGCATCTCGGCATCCTGATCGAGACGATGCGGCGCGAGGGTTACGAGTTCCAGGTCTCTCGCCCGGAGGTCATCTTCCACAAGGCGGACGATGGCGCGTTGCTCGAACCGTTCGAGGAAGTGCATATCGAAACCAGCAACGAAACGGTCGGCGCGGTGGTGGAAATGCTCGGGTCGAGACGCGGCAGGATGATGGAGATGCAGGACGCAGGTCAGGGCATGACGCGCATGGTCTACGTCGCCCCCACGCGCGGCTTGCTCGGCTTCCGTTATCAGTTCCTCACCTCCACGCGCGGCGCGGGAGTCATGCACAGCATTTTCCACGGCTACGATGAAATGGCGGGCGCGATGAACACGCGCACGACCGGCTCGCTTGTGGTGTGGGAGGCGGGCGAGTCCACCGCGTATGCCTTGAAGAATGCCGAGGAACGCGGCACGTTGTTTATCGGTCCCGGCGTCTCGGTGTATGAAGGCATGGTGATCGGCGAAAACACGCGCGGGCAGGATATGCCCATCAACGTCTGCAAAAAGAAACACCTGACGAATATCCGTTCAGCCGGTGGGGATATGGAAATCCGCCTCACGCCGCCCCGACGCATGTCTCTGGACGAAGCGGTTGAATATTTATCTGACGACGAACTGCTCGAAGTCACGCCCGAGTCGTATCGCATCCGCAAACGGATTTTGAAAACCGATGACCGCGGCAAACAGGTGAAAAAGATGAAGGAACAATTGGGGGAGGCGTAACCGTGGAGCGGGATTTTATCCCGCTCTACTCAACACGTAATC
>Ga0247727_10017997_pt1 | contig 11175 bp, 13 predicted proteins | sample WisWelCaveWW1625_FD_202498 | JGI IMG/M metagenome (GOLD analysis project Ga0247727, IMG submission 202498) | Biofilm microbial communities from Wishing Well Cave, Virginia, United States - WW16-25 | ecosystem: Environmental > Aquatic > Deep subsurface > Groundwater > Cave microbial mat | place...
CGAAGTTTTCTGTGCGACGCTCTCGGCGTGCGAGTTGGCCGGTGATCTCGTTCGCACCGATCAGTGGTGTCAAGCCGCCACTGAATACGCTCACCGCTACCATTGCCCCTTTCTGTCCGCCTACTGCCGCACCACTTACGGCGGATTGCTCGCCGCCACGGGCCGTTGGCGCGACGCCGAAATAGAACTCACGCAAGCCATTCGCGCTTTTGACTCCGGCCATCAGGCCTTGCGCGTTCACGCGGTGTTGAAACTCGCCGACTTGCGCGTGAGTCAGGGACGACTCGAAGAGGCGGAAGTGTTATTGGCCGGTTACGAAGATCATGGCGGCGCCACCGTGCCGCTCGCCCGTCTTCACCTCGCGCGTGGTGAACCAGGACAAGCCCGCGCTGTTTTAGATCAAGCTCTTCAACCTATATCCTCGCCAACACTCCATCGCGTGCCCCTGCTTCGTTTGCTGGTGGATGTTTTGCTGGCGCTGGACGATCAGGATGGCGTGCGCCGCGTGACCGGTGAGCTAACCACTCTCGCCAAACAGGCAGGCAGTGATCTGTTATTGGCCCAAGCTGAATTTGCATTGGGGCAGGTGAAACGATTCGCCGGGGATGCCGCCAGCGCCGCCCAATGCTTCCGTACCGCCCTGGGCCATTTGCAGGCTTACGAGCAGTCGTTGCTGGCAGGCCGCGCCAAGTTAGAGTTAGCCCGAACGATCAAAGACAGTGACGAGCCTGGCGCGGTGACGTGGGCGCGCGCGGCGCTGGCCTGCTTTGAGCGCCTCGGTGCGGCGCACGATGCGGACGAGGCCGCCCAAGTTCTACGAGAGTTGGGCCTGGCCGGCCGAGTCGGAATACGCCAATCGGAGGCGCTCACTCAACGCGAGGCGGAAGTGCTAAAACTCCTCGCTCACGGCCTCACCAACAAAGAAATCGCCGAACGGCTTGTGATCAGCGCCAAGACCGTGGAGCATCACGTCGGCCAAATTTTGAGCAAATTGGGGCTGCGGAGCCGGGCCGAGGCGGCGGCCTACACGGTTAGCCGGTCGGGCCAAGATAGGGGGAGCGAATAGGGGACAGCCCCGATGCCCTCATCTCTCGATTGCCTTATCATCTATTATTGCAATCAACATCCTCAAGGAGATTGCAATGGACAACAACCACAACCCCAAACCCATCATCCTGCCCACGCAGCAGGGCCGCGCGCTCTGGCACCTGAATGCCCTGCTCAACTTCAAGGCGCTGGGCGCAGAGACCGGCGGCCAATACTGGGCGCTGGAAGGCCTGGCCGACAAGCACATGGCCGTGCCTTTACACGCGCATAGCCATGAAGATGAAATCTGGTATGTGCTTGAAGGGGAGATAGCCTTCACTGCCGGTGGCGGGACCCAAGTCGGCGGCCCCGGCACATTCGTCTACATCCCGCGCGGCGTTCCTCACACATTCCAGATCAAATCGGAGACAGCACGGTGGTTCGGCATTGGCCTGTCCGGTAATCTCGATCAATGGTTCTTCGAGACGGGCGAACCGGCGAAGGCTCTCACCCTGCCCCCGCCCCCGCCCGGTCCGCCGAGCGAGGCCGCCATTAACGCCATCGTCGCCAGCCTCAAAGCCTATGGCACCGACACGTTGGGGCCGCCGCCAGGCATCGCATAGACAAAGCCGCCCGACGAAGCGCATCTCCGTCGGGCTGTTATTTTGTATTCGGTTGTCAGCGCCGGTTGCGAGACAATGAACTCGGCGGCCAGGCGCGTCTTGCCAATCCCCGGTTCACCCTCGATTAAGATGAACTTGCCCGATGCGGCGAATGACTGAGCGTTTGCAATTCGGCGGCCCGTTCAGTGAATGGCAACAACGGTGTCGCCGCCGCTTTTGGCGAAGCTGTGATCTGAATGGGGGCTGACGGGCGAGCGGGGAGAGCGAGTGTGTCCGTGATGACGGCGTCGTACAGCGCGCGCGTTTCGGGCGAGGGCGGTACGCCCAACTCCTCGTCCAGCAGTTTGCGAAGCGACTCGTAACGGCGGATGGCCGCCGGGCGGTCGCCGCTGAAGTAGTGCAGTCGCAGGGCGAGGCGTTGTAATTCTTCTTGCAACGGATCAAACGCCAACGCGCGCGACACCGCCTCGAGAGCAACGGAGTAGTTGCGAGCCGACTCGTGGCGTTGAGCCAGAGTCGTCAGCCCACGAATGTAGAGGGAGCGAAAGCGTTCGCGCTCGGCCATAACCCAATCGTCAAACTCCGGCGGCTCGGCCAGCGTGAAGCCGCTCAAAAAGTCGCCGCGATACAATTCCAGCGTCGCCGTCAGCGATGAGGGGTCAGAAGAAGCCAGCCCCGCTTCAAACTTTCGGACATCGCTCTCAGCGTTTAGTCCGAGTAATTCGCCGTCGGTCACAAAGGCCTCGCCGAGTTGCTTTCGCAAGTCGTAGACCATCGTCCGCAACGTGCGTTGGGCGGCGGAGCGTTCGGTGTCGGGCCATAGGAAGGTCAACAGGTGAGCGCGGGTGAGCGGCTCGCGGTGCGCGGCGAGATAGAAGAGGAGCGCGCGGTTCTTGCGGCGCAACGAGTCAAGCGGTTGGCCGTCGAGCAGAATCTGGGGCGAGCCAAGAAGTGAGAGGGATAACATCACTCGACGATTATTCTACTCTCACAACAAATTTTGTTCCATCGCAAACAACGTCGCCCCGGCCCGTGTAGTTATGCCGACCTTGGCATAAATGTGTTGGATATGATTGTCCACCGTTTTGGGGCGACGCTAAGTTGGCCGGCAATTCCTTTAATGGAAAGACTCCGCGTCACGAGCCGCAGAACTTCTACTTCGCGTTCACTCAGCCCGCCGACCAATTCTTTGCGCTTCGATCCCACGCGCTGGCCCGCCGCGATCAGCACGCCGTTCACCGCATCGGCATCGAGTCGCCCATGTGCCAATATAGCTCCCACGCTGGAGGCTCATCACGTCAGCGGCGGGCCTATTCACTTCACTCCCCACATCAAGACCTCACTCTGCGCTGAGGCCAAAGCCCGTCCGTCGCGCGAGAAGGCTACCCGCAACACATCGCTGGTGTGGCCGCTCAAAGCAATGAGTTCCGCTCCACTCGTCACCTCCCACACCCGCACGGTGCGATCCGCCGAGCCGGAGGCCAGCAGGCGGCCATCCGGCGAAAAGCTCAACGCCCACACGCCGCCGGTGTGCCCGGCGAGCATTCGGGTTTCCGTCCAGTTCATCGTCTCCCACAATGTCACGCTGCCGTCATTCGAGCCGATTGCCAGAAGGCCGCCGTCCGGCGAAAAGGAAAGTCTTCGCCCCGCGCGCCCGATATTCAGCGCCTGTATCTCCATCCAACTCGTCGTGTTCCAGGCCGTCAATGCACCATCGTCGCCAAGAACCGCCAGCACATTGCTATCCGGCGAGAAAGCGAAAGCCGGTTCGCTCTGGCCGGGCACGGTGAAGCGATGTTCGTTCCCGCCCGCCACGTCTGACACAATCACACTATGATCAAAGGAAGCCGAAGCCAGCCAGCGGCCATCAGGCGAGAAGGCAACGGCACTCACCCAATTTGAGTGTCGCGCCAACACGCCGAGTTTTTCACCGCCGATCTCCCACAATTGCACCGCCCCCGTCGCGTTACCCACGGCCAATGTCCGGCCATCAGGCGCGAGTGCCAGCGACGACAACTCTGCGCCGTCGTTGGGGATGGAGCGGATCGGGTTGAGGCTGAAGGCATCATGCACAGCGATTTCGCTCCCGGACGTCGTCAACAGTAATTCGCCGTCCGGTGACCACGCGACGCCGTTTCGCCCCCCTCTTAATTGGGATACCAGCCCGAGGCGGGCGGCGTTCCCCGGCTCGATGACGGCCATCTCGGACAGGCGGAAAGGCGCAAGCGGGGGAGTGGCAGTTGGGACGAGGGTGGGCGGCGCGGCGGTCGGCGTGGCGACCGCCGCAAACTCCCTCAGCGTGCGGAGCGGAGGACCGAGCCAGAAAAAAGTATGAGCGATGATGAAGCCGATGGCTGCCGTTGTGATCGCGGGCGAGACTCGGATGAGGGTACCCGACTCAACCGGCGGCGCAAGCCGCCTGGCGATCAGCCCGGCCAGCCCGCCAACGAGGGCCGCGACGATTAGCAATGAAAGCCTTGGAAGCCCGGCAAAGCCGAACGGCGTGAGGGAGTCTCCCACGCTTACCACCGGCCCGACGATTAGCCCTACCCCCGCCCCCAGCGCCATTTGCGACCATCGCTGATTCGGTGCTCCAGGCAACGCGATCAGCGCACCGGCCAGCGCACCAGCCGGTGGTGCTATGACTATCCCGGCCAGTCCGACGACGATGCCGAGGAGCATCACACCGAGGCCGGGCGGGTAGGAGTCAATGGCCAAGGGATCGGGCGGCGGCGCGAACAGAGGGGCCAGCAACGAGCCGGGCAGGGTCAACGCAACCACAGTCAGGAGTGTGATGATGGGAGTCAGCAGAGCCGTGAGGACGGCGGCGCGCAGGACGTGGCGCAAGTCTGCCTCGCTCAAGGATTGCACGACGCGTGAGATGACGCCCGCCGACACACCGATGATCGCGCCCGACACAACGGCGGCCAGCGAGGTCACTTGAGCATCGGGACTGAGGCCAAAGGGAATCCAACCGGCGAACAAGGTTGCCAACAGGGCCAGCCCTGCACCCAGCCCGGCTTGCGCCAACGGGTTGCGCCAGCGAACGGCCAGCCACGCCATCACCGCGCCGACGACGGCCCCGGTCAGCGGTGCGGCAGTGAGCGGCAGCACCAGGCCGGGCGCGCTGGAGAAACTCAGCCAGACCTCCAAGCCAAACGTGGCGATGACCGCGCCGGCGGTCGCGCCGAAACTACCGAGCATGAGAATGCGTTTCAAAGTGTGAAGTTCATTCGAGAGGGCGAGGGCGGCGCGATCTGGATTCAAAACATCGAGTCGATCACATCGCGCTCGCGCAACATGCGCCGCCGCCAGTTGTTGATGAGCGGCACGACAAAGGGCAGGACACGCAAGCTGTAATACGGGGGCAGGATCGGCAGGCCGAGCAGATCGCCAAAACTGATCAGCACGAAGAGGTGCTCCAGCGTCCCGCGCTGGCGGGCCAGGGCCCGCACTTGATCGTGAAGCGCCATGCCGTAGAGGATTTCGGCGAGGGTGCGATGGAGGCGGCGAAGGACAGGGAGCATGTGCTGATCATCAAACGACGGCGACAAAGTCCGTCGCTTGACGTTTCACGCGAAGAGGGCTTCCCCCATCCTCGCCATGGAAGAGACTCCACGCACCTCGGTTTCGTAAAGCGGCACCGCCGCCCGCACCATGCCGTCGAACTTTTGCCAGATGTCGTCCATATAGCGATCCTGCATCGCCACCCGGTTGCGGACGAACTCCGGCGAGTCTGCTTTAACTTGCGATTTGTCAATCAGCATGTTGACGACCACGCCGCCGACCGGGATGCCGAATTCGTGGAACCAGCCGATGAAGCGGGTGATGACGGCGATGGGCAGGGCCTCGGGCAGGGTGACGAAGAAAAAGGCGGTCTGCCCCGGATCGGTGAGGCGCACGCGGGCTTGCTCCATCCGATCTCGGAACGAGACCAGATAATCCATCAACGGATCGGCTTCCTTCTTTTTGGTGAAGGAGAGCAGTTCGCGCAGACTGCGGGCCTCCTCCCGGCTCTTGAGCATTTTGTTGACCCACAGTGAATAAACTTTGGACATGCCCAGCAGGCGGCGGGCGTTGGCCGTCGGCGCGGTGTCAAAGACGTAAGAGTCGTATTCGCCTTTGAGCATCAACTGCACCATGTTCTCGAACATGGCCGACTCCTCAAAGGCCGGGTTCATGGTGGCCGACTCCACGAAGTCGTCGGCTTTGGTGGAGATGTCGGCGAACTTGAGGAACCATTGAATCTTTTCGCGGATTTCGACTTTACTGCGTTCGATGGTGTCTTTGGTGTCAATCTCGTAAGCCCATAAGTTCGACACGCCGTTGACCGCGGTGTGCTTGCCGAACACATCCTGACTCAAGAGGCCGGAGAGGCTATGAACAGGATTGGTGGAGGCCAACAGCGTGCGCTTGCCTTGCGAGGCCAACCATTGCCCCGTCACTCCGGCGGAAACTGTTTTCCCCACCCCGCCTTTGCCGCCGAAGAAGAGGTATTTGAGATCCGGATGTGACCTGAGGTAATCGCGCATCGAGGTTTCTATTTGCCCCATTATCTCTCCTTTCACGACATATCAGTCAGCATCGGGCGCGTGGGCGTAGTCTCTGGACTTACATTGCAGGTTTCGCTTGTCCAGCCATCTCGCCCTTGCCCGACCAGAGCGCCCAGCCCATCCAGGCGAGCCCTAAACTGATGGCTAACACTCCCACCACCCCGATGATCGCCATGATACCGGATTCACCGCCCACCAAGCCGAGAACTGCCCCAACACTCAATAACAAGCCTGCCCAGCGGGGAAACACACGCGTCCGAAACGTCGCAATGCCAAATGCGATCAGGCCCAAGACAAAACCAATCGGGCCGATCAAGCCCAGAGGGGTTGCGTTGAAAAATTGGACCACTTTTCGGTCGGGGTCTACCTCGGCCACACGGGCCAGCACCGCGAACTGAAAAATGGGAATCAGCGTCGCGCCCAAGATGATGAGGATGAAGCCCACGAGGCCCAGAACGCCGCTCCGTTCAGCCTGGGCCGCATACAGGGCCATCGTCGCGAAGACCAAGACCACAAAGCCCGCGATCGAGAACCATTGTCCGACGACGGTGCGCCCATTGAGGCTGGCCAGCCCGCCGACGACCAGGAGTACCGCGGCCGCAATCGTGATTAGACCGCCCCAGCGGATGAGAGTTTGAGTTTTCATTTGGAATTCCCTCCTTATGCAGAAAGCCGATTATCCAGCCGATGGCTTGATGAACCGGAAATAGCCATAAGCCGCCGTGAACAACCCATAGAGGGCGACGGTGGACCAGCCGAGCGCATTCGCCACGCCAGACAGTTGACCGATGAGCGACACGACAAAGCCCACGGCGAAACCGCCAAACAGGGCTGTCACTATCGTCCGCCGCACTTCGTCATCAACGAGGTTCCTGGCGAGCCAGGTCAGCAAGCCATAACCGATCAGCGACGCTCCGAATAATCGCGCCACCAGTATTCCAGCCGCATCCATTGTCATCCCGTACAATGACAACAACTGCGCCGGCGCCAATATTAAGCTAAGGCCGAAGAGAAATGCGACAACGGCATTGGCAACCATTACTGTGCTGAGTTTCATGGAACGCCTCCTTTGGGCAGATTATCAGCAGTTCACGAAAGCATCCTGAGCGGAGGGCCGCGCTTCTTCGACTTCGCCATCGCTCCGCTCAGAATGCGCGGCCGGTAGTCGAAGAGCCTGCCCTGAGCTTGCCGAAGGGATGCGGTCTCGTGATGTACTGATTATCTATGATGCCGATGGGGGCGCGCCGCACATAACACCCCTCACGCTCCATACATGATCCCGGCCAGCTTCTCGATCATCGCCAGTCCGGTCACATCGCGCTCTAACTCCGGAACGTGGGCTTGCACCTGCGCGCCAAGTTCGTTCCTGATTTGGTCAAGATATTTGGCCTGCATCTCGATCCGATTGCGGAGGTAAGACGGGATGTCTTGCGACAGCAGTTCGCGCGGCACGACGCGGTTGACGACGTAACCGGCGAGGGGCACGTCGAAGGCGGCGAAGAGCTTGGCCGCCTTCTGGGTGTCGAGGAGGATCATCTCCTCCGGCACGACGACGAAGAAAAACGCCGTCTTGTCGCGGTCGGTAAGGATGCGGCTGGAGGCGTTAATGCGGGTCTTGATGTAAGTTAGCTCGTTGAGAATTTGATCTTCCTCGGTGTGTTTCTCCTGCTTGAGGCGCGACACCATCTCCTCGTACTCGCGCATCTCCTCGCGCAGTTTGGTGATGCGATTGATCCATTCGTCGTAGACCTTGGCCATGCTCAGATAATACAGCGCGTGGCCGAGCGGCACGAGATCGTAGATATAGTAGTCGTAATCGCCTTTCACCACAATATCCACGACGGCGTCAAAGATCGCGCTCTCCTCCATCGCCGGTTCGGCGCTGGCGGCCTGGATGTACTGTTCGATCTCGTCCGGCACTTTGTCGAAGCCGTACATGTCGAGAATCTTCTGGCGGATCTCGTTCTGATAGGCCTTGATGTGGGTATCGGCGTCAATCTCCTGCGCCCACAAATTATCCATGATCTTCACCGGCCCTTTGCCGAAAATGTCCTGTTGAAAAATATCGGACAGACTGGCCTGCGGGTCTACCGAGAAGACCAACACTTTTTTGCCCTGCGAGGCCAGCCAGAAGGCGGTAGCCGCCGAGAACGTCGTCTTGCCCAATCCGCCCTTGCCCCCGAACATCACATATCTACGGTCCGGGTTGCTGAGAAAGGTCTCTTTGAGTGACATGGAATCTGTCCGATTGCTGATTTTAGATTTCTGATTGCTGAGATCATGCCGAGACCGGCGAACGGTCCTGCATCAGGCGCGGGGCGAGCATCGCCAGAAACTTCGCAGGCGAGACTCGCCCACATAATAAAAAGTGGCTCTCATACAACCACAGAGCGCGGCATGCTCTACATGGTCGGTTTGGACTGCATGCCCATCGTCACTGGCTGTGCCAAAAGCACATATCCAAGCCAGAAAGCCCATACTACGTTGATCACCACTGCCAGCAGTCCAAAGATGGGTATGGCGAACGCGAGGAGGGCTGCTACCCCGGCCAACAGCAGGATGTAATTCAGCACTGTCGGTAACCCTTTCGTGCTGAGGCCAGCCCACCCCCACAGGAGAAGCGTCCAGCCCGTCGCAAAGATCCCTGAAGTTAACAGCCCTTGGGTCACCGCCTCCAATACTCGGAAGGCAGCGAGGTCGTTGGCAGCGACGATGGCTGGAAGGCCGCGGAATGGAATGATGCCAGCGGCAAGGAACAGGGCGCTCGCGACCGACGCGGCGATCACTGCAACGCGCATTCGGTTTGGCGCACCGGCTTGCAGACGCTCTCGGAGAGCCAGCGCGCCGAGGACGACGGTGACGCTAAACGACGCAACGACCAGGTTTTGGATGAGGAACGGAGTGGCCGATTGGGCTGCCACAGCCAGTATTTGATCCGGCGGCGTACCTGGCGTGACGCCCTGAGGACCCAATATGCCGAATGCGATCACCAATATCACGATGAACTGGACGCCTATGACGAGGCCGTTATAGCCGCCCACTTTTTGCATGGTGTTCATTTTTATCTCTTTGTACCAACTTAACGTGAATCGTTTGGAATCCAATACTGTCCATAAATAGTATTGCGGTTGGAGTACTCTCACTCAATACCCTAACTTTAGAACATCGCATCCGACACATCTTTCTCCCGCAGCATTCGCCGCTTCCACGTCGAAATCTGCGGCACCACGTAAGGCAGGAGGCGCAGGCTGTAATAGGGCGGCAGGATGGGCACGCCGAGCAGGTCGCCCATGGTGATCAGGATGAAGAGGTGTTCCATGCTGGCCCGGGTGCGGATGGCGTAGCGGCTCATGTCGTGCGTCGCCATGCCGTAAATGATCTCTTTCAGATTTTGGAAGAGGCTTTTCCTGGCTTGGGGTTCGTCAGTCATCGTGACCTCCGCTTTCATAATCCGTGCAAATGATAATCATGTTCGTCCGTAAACTCTTTCTCCCGCAGGACGCGCCGCTTCCAGGCGGCGATATGGGGAACGACAAAGGGCAGCAGGCGCAGGCTGTAATACGGCGGCAGGATCGGCACGCCGATCATGTCGCCGACAGTGGCCAGCATGAACAAGCTTTCCATGCTGGCTCGCATTTCCAGCGCGTGATGCGACAATTCGTAGCCGATCATGCCAAACAAAAACTCGCGCACCGCTGTGAGCCAGTTTCTTTTTGGAGACGGCGGTGTTGTAGATAAGGACATTGACGCTCCTCGCGGCTCTGACTTACAATCGTCGTGAACTCTAACTCCTCACTCTAACTCATGGAACCGACACAAGCAATCTTATTCGCCGCCGTCGCCGTCGTCATGGGCTGGTTTGCCCTCGGCGTGGTGTGGAACATCCGGCGGGGCAACGCGGTGCTTAAATGGATGCAGGACGGCCTGCCGCGCCTCGGCGAAAAAACGACTCTGCGCTGGATGGGGTCGTCGGCGGTGGAACTGGCCATCGCCAAAGCCAAACATCCCTTTCGCCGGGTTGAACTGATTTTGGTGCTCGAGCCGCGTGACGTGCCGTGGTTCTGGTTGATGGCCCGCGCCCGGGGTCGGCGCGATATGCTCATCGTGCGCGGCCAATTGACGGCGGCGCCTCAATTTGAATTTGACTTGCTGACTCCCGGCAGTTGGAGCGAACACGAGACGGCAGGCCGGGGTGAGGCCCGTCAATGGGAATCCGAATCATTGGCCGAAGCCCGTTTCCGCGCCCCCGCCGCTACCCGCCCCCTCTCCCGTCAGATCGCGCCCTCGGCCCTGGAGGCCGCCCGCACCCTCGACCCGATCGTGTGGCGACTCTCCTCCCGGCGCGAATTTCCGCAATTAGAACTGCACATTCCATTGCCTGATCCGCGCCGGGGTAATGCCGTAACGTTTTTCAACGCCCTGCGGTCACTGGCCGAGCAAGTGAGCCAACGGCGTTAGTCGCCGGTCGCCGCCGGAGCCGCCTTCGGCATCTCGCCCTTCGTGTAGCGTTGATACGCTTGCCAGCCGTCATAGCCGATCATCACCGCGGCCACGATCAACAACAGCGATACGGCGATCATCAACCAAGCGCCAATCTGCGGGATAGCGCCGACGGGCTTGGTGAGCACGGTCGCGTACAGGTTGTATCCCGTCACCGCCGTCGCCGCAATCGTCGTGACATACATGAACAGCATCGGGTACAGCGCATAAGCCGGATTCCGCTTCTCGCTCTTGAGCCAGACGGTGACCAGCAGGAGGCTGAGCGCCGCCATCAACTGGTTGGCCGCGCCGAACAGGAACCACAGATACACCCAGGTGCCGGTGAGCACCAGCAACAGTGTCAGCACCATCGAAACAACACTGGAGATGTGCATATTCTTCACTGCCGGCGCCATCTCGCCCACCCATTCCGTAAGCGTCACCCGCATCACGCGGAAGACCAACTGTACAACCGTGAGCACGATCACCACAAA
>Ga0247727_10017998_pt1 | contig 11174 bp, 7 predicted proteins | sample WisWelCaveWW1625_FD_202498 | JGI IMG/M metagenome (GOLD analysis project Ga0247727, IMG submission 202498) | Biofilm microbial communities from Wishing Well Cave, Virginia, United States - WW16-25 | ecosystem: Environmental > Aquatic > Deep subsurface > Groundwater > Cave microbial mat | place...
TGGAAACACATGTGTGTCTCGCCGACGGCCAGGCGGCGGTGATGGCAAAGAAAATGCACGCTGTATGCGGTCAGTGCGTTGACGGATGGAAAGGAACCGAGTCCTGAATGATGTTTGGCGGGCCTAACAGCCTCTGGCGTATCTCTGTCCGTTTTCCGCTCCTTGTCGCCATTGCCTTTCTCGCAACAGGTGTGAACGGACAGCAACAACCCCCGGCCCAGCCTCCCAAGCCCGCGCAGGCAAAGAAGCCGAGCCCCTTTGAATCGGTTCCGCAGACGCCCCAGGAAACCAAGCCAGAAGCACAGCCCAAGCCGGAACAGAAGGAAGCTCCGCCCGCTCAGGCGCCCAAGCCGGTCTTCGAGCCGCCGAAACCGCTGGCGGAAGCGCCGAAACCGGCCGAAGCTCCCAAGCCGGGGGAACCGGCGACGGCGCCGGCCGAGATCGAAGATGTCGTCGAGGCCATCGAATTTCGCGGGTCGCGCCGCGTTCCTCAGGACACCCTGCGGGCGCTGATCTTCACCAAGCGCGGCGACCCGCTCGACCAGGAGGCGCTCCACCGCGATTTCATGGCGTTGTGGAACACCGGGCGCTTCGACGATATCACGCTGGAAAGAGAACCGGGCCGGACCGGCTGGATCATCCGCTTCCGAGTGGTCGAGCGGCGCGTGGTTCGGTCGATCAAGTACGAGGGGCTCAAGTCGCTCACCATTTCCGAAGTGCTCGACCGGTTCAAGGAGCGCCGGGTCGGCCTGTCTGTCGAGAGCCAATACGATCCGAACAAGGTCCAGCGCGCCCTCATCGTGATCAAGGAATATCTGGCCGAGCGCGGCCGCCAGTTCGCCGCTATCGAGCCGGAGGTTCGCCAGATCCCTCCTTCGTCGCTCGAGGTCACCTTCAACGTGACGGAAGGGCCGAAAGTCAAGGTCGGCGACATCGAGATCGAGGGGAACACGGTGTACGGCGACCGCAAGGTAATCCGGGCGATGAAGAACCTGCGCCCGATCGGGGTTCCGCGCTCGATCCTGTTCGAGAACATTTTCGCCAAGAGCTACGACTCGAGCAAGCTCGAGGAGGACAAGGATCGCGTTCGCGTCTATTACCAGCAGCAGGGGTATTTCACCGCGCGGTCGGTCGACCACAAGGTCACCATGCGCGACATCGGCGGCGGAAAGTTTCGCGTGCCGCTGTTCTACACCAACAAGCCGGGCAAGCGCGCCGACGTCCAGGTCGCCGTCGAAGAGGGCCGGAGGTACCGGCTCAACAAGATCAATTTCGTCGGGGTGAAGCTGTTCCGCGAGCCGGAGGGTCTGATGCTGCCGGTGTTCCAGATGCAGCCGGGCGACATTTTCTCGACGCAAAAGCTCCAGAAGGGGCTCGAGCAGCTGCGCAAGCTGTACGGCCAGTTCGGCTACATCGACTTCGTGCCGGAGCCGTCCTTCGATCCCCACCCCAACAGCGACCAGATCGACATGACGCTGGCCGCCGACGAGGGCAAACAGTTCTTTATCCGGCGCATCGATTTCTCCGGCAACACGACGACTCGCGACAAAGTGATCCGCCGCGAGCTGCTCGTCGACGAAGGCCAGATCTTCAACACGCAGCATTGGGAGCTGAGCGTCCTGCGGCTGAACCAGCTCGGCTATTTCGAGGTGCTGAAGGAGAACGAGGCCGCCGAGATCAAACGCGACAACAAGACCAACACCGTCGACATCACGCTGAAGGTCAAAGAGCGCGGCAAGAACTCGGTGCAGTTGAACGGCGGCGTGAGCGGCATCGCCGGCAGCTTCATCGGCTTCGGCTATGCGACCAATAACTTCCTCGGCCTGGGCGAGACGCTCTCGATCGATGCGCAGCTCGGCGACCGCATCCGCAACGTCACCTTCGGCTTTACCGAGCCGTATTTCCTCGACCGGCCGATCTCGGTCGGCTTCACGGTCTACACGCAACGGTTCAATTTCGACCAGGGCCGCGAGGTTTCCCTGCTCACCGGCCGCAACCTGATTCCCTTTTTTGAAGCGCTCGGCCGGGACAACCTGCTGAACTACATTTCCAACGGTTACGGCTTCACCGCCTTCGCCACGACCGCGCTGAAGCGGTCGTTCGCCCGCGTCGGCATGACCTACAGTTACGGCCGGCAGAACATCAAGACGCTGTCGGAATCGTCCCGCACCTACTTCGAGTACATCAATTTCCAGGGCCTGAGCGGAGAAAACGCGCTCAGCGGCATCCGGACCAGCGCCATCACGCCGTCCTACACCTACAACTCGATCGACCACCCGATCACGCCCAGCCGCGGCCGCAGCCTCTATATCTCGACCCAATTGGCCGGCTTCGGCGGCAATGTGCGGATGATCGAGCCGACCATCGACGCCAAATGGTTCCGCGCCGGGTTCAAGAAAGGCCACGTGATCGGCATGCACGGGCTGGGACGCTTCGTCACCGGCTACGGCGGCCGCGTCTCGCCGCCCTTCAACCGGTTCTACATGGGCGGCGAGAACGATGTTCGCGGCTTCGAGATCTGGGGCATCAGCCCGATGGCGTTCGTGCCGAGCCAGACCACCGTCCCGCTGCTCAACGACGACCGGTCGGCGCGCATGCAGAAGATCATCGTCGACGGCCAGGAACAGTTCACCGCGGTCACCCAGCAGATTCCGATCTATCAGTTAATTTTCCCGGGCGGCGACACGCAGGTGGTCGGGAATTTCGAGTATCGAATCCCGATCGCCGGTCCGGTCACGCTGGCCGGTTTCTTCGATGTCGGCTTGAACAAGATCATCCGGCCCAGCCAGCTCGTGCTGACCCCCGGCCGGGTGGCCGAGTTGAACGGGCTGTTCCCCCAGGCGTCCTTTAACAATCGGGCGGTGATCGCCCCGGGCACGCAGAAGGTCCGAACGTCGACCGGCGTCGAGCTCCAGATCATGATGCCGGTGGTCAACGCCCCGTTCCGCCTTTATTGGGCCTACAATCCCACGATCTTCCAGAATTTCCTGATTCCGCCCGTGGTCGCCGACCGGTCGTATTTTCCGAACCAGGCCTCGTTCCTGAATTCGGTGGCGCTGTTCAGCCAGGCGACCCCGTTCTTCGAGCAGAGGAAGACGTTCCGGTTCACCATCAGCCGGACGTTTTGAGCGCGCCCCGCGGAGTCATCCGTACCCGAGCCGCAACCGGCAGGGAGCGGTTCTTCGCTATGATGCGGTTCTTCGCTATGATAGTGTCTTAGGAACGCCGACGGCGCGCCGTGTTCCACCCTCGGGCGGATCGGCGGCTCGTCCAATTAGGGAGTTGAGCGTGAAAAAAGCCAGTTTGTTGTTTGTCATTCTGGGGACGGTTTCGTCCCTCCGCGGTCAGGCACAGAACGCCGCTGCGCCCACCCGAGTCGGGATCATCCACATTCAGAACGCGATCATGGCCACCAGGGACGGCCAGAAAGCCGCCGGCGACCTGAATGCCAAGATCGAGCCGAAACGCAAGGAGCTCGAGTCCAGGCAGAACGCGATTGCCGCCCTCCAGCAGGAGCTCAACAAGGGAAGCAATACGATGGCCGAGGAGAAGCGCCTGCAAATGACGCGGGAAATCGACCAGAAGACCAAGTCGCTCACCCGCGCCTCCGAGGACGCCCAGGCCGAACTCGAGCAGGACCAGAACCGGATTCTCAACGAGCTGGGGCAGAGGGTGATGGTTGTCATCGAGAAATACGCGCGGGAAAACGGCTACAGCCTGATCCTGGACGTGAGTTCGCAGCAGACTCCTGTTCTGTACGCAGCCAACGGCACCGATCTCACCAAAGACATCGTCGAGCTGTATGACAAGAATGCCCCGCCGCCCGCGCCGGCCACCGCCAAGCCAGTCGTCCCCCTGCCGTCGGCCGCCAAGCCGCCGGCCCTGCCGCCGGCGACCAAGAAGCAGCCGGGCACGGTGAAATAGATCCGCCAGGCCGCTCGACGCCGGCCGGAGACCGGCACACGCCATGAATGACGGCACCCTTCAGGTAGTCCCCCTGGGGGGGCTGGGCGAGTTCGGCATGAACTGCCTGGCGCTCCGCTGCGGCGACGACATCATCGTCATCGACGCGGGGATGATGTTCCCCGACGACGAGCTGATGGGGGTCGACATCGTCATTCCCGACTTCACCTGGCTGGAGGAAAACTGCCAGCACGTCCGGGCGCTGCTGCTGACCCACGGCCATGAGGACCACATCGGCGCCGTCCCGTTTCTGCTCTCCCAGGTCAACATTCCCGTCTATGGCACCGCGTTCACCCTGGCGCTGGTCGAGCGCCGGCTCGAAGAGCACGAGATGCGCGGCGAAGTAACGCTGGTCCGGATCGATGCCGCCCAGCAGCTCGAGATCGGCCCGTTCCAGATCGATTTCATTCACGTAACCCACTCGATCGTGGACGCGGTCGCGATCGCCATCACCACGCCGCTCGGTGTCGTCGTTCACATGGGCGATTTCAAAGTCGATCCGACGCCCATCGACAACCGGATGTTCGACCTGCACGCGCTGGCCGAGTATGGCAAGCGCGGCGTCCTGTTGTTGCTCTCCGACTCGACCAACTCGGACCGGCCCGGCTACACCGAGAGCGAGCGGGCCGTGCGGCCGCGGCTGGAGGACATCTTCAGCCGGGCGCCGCGGCGGATTGTCCTGGCCTGCTTCAGCTCGTCGGTGCCGCGGTTGCAGCAGATCATCGATCTGGCGGGCGAGTTCCGGCGCCGCGTGGCTTTTATCGGCCGCAGCATGAACGACGTTTCCGAGATCGCTCACGAGCGCGGCCTGCTGGCGATCCCCGACAACATCCTGTTGCGGCCCCAGGACATCCAGCAGACGGCGCCCGGGAAGTTGGCCGTAGTCATCTCCGGCACGCAGGGCGAGCCGATGTCGGCGCTGGCCCGCGTGGCCGTCGACAACCACCGGCACCTGTCGATCGAGCCCCAGGACACCGTCGTACTGAGCTCCCGCATCATCCCCGGCAATGAGAAACGTATCTACCGCATGATCAACCATCTGGCCAAACGCGGCGCCGACGTCGTCTATGGCTCGATGAATCCCCCCGTCCATGTCTCCGGCCATGCCAGCGCCGAAGAGCTCATCCTGATCATCAACCTCCTCCGGCCACGCTACTTCATGCCCGTTCACGGCGAGTTCCGCCAACTGGCCCGTCATGCCTCGCTGGCCTCCCACCTGCACAAAACCGGACTCGAGAAGACGTTCGTCATGGAGACCGGCGAGACCCTCTTGATCGACCGTTTCGGCGCCCGCAGGGGCGATCCGGTGTCCGTCGGCCGCGTCTGCATCGATTCCGGCACCATCGACGAGGTCGTCGAGGACATGGTGATTCGCGACCGCCGCCACCTGTCCGAGGACGGCTTCGTGGTGCCGATCATCGCCATCAACAAACACACCGGCCGCAGCGAAGGGCTGCCCGAACTGGTCAGCCGCGGGTTCATTTCGGGCGAGGACGGCTCGGAGCTGTTGCAGCAGGCGCGGCTGGTGGTGAGCCGCACGATCGAGAGCTCCACCGCCGAGGAGCGCGGCGACTGGAGCGTCATGCAGGAAAAAGTCCGCGCCGACTTGAAGCGCTTCCTCAGTAAGCAGACCTCGCGGCGGCCGCTCATCATGCCGGTGATTCTCGAGGTCTGAGTAACGCCGGACCCTGCGTGACTGGCGTGACGGTTGTTGTCCCCATCGGCCCACTTCCCCTACGCTGTAAGAGAGGTGCAACCCGCCCCCGCCAGCACGAAAGGCCGCGCCCGGAGAGTGTGGAAGAACCTGCGGAAAGGCATGGATCTTGCCTGGGCGGCCTCGCCGCGATCGCTGCTCCATTTTTCGATGCTGGGCATGCTCAGCTCAGCGATGCCTCCCATCGCCGTTCTCCTGGGAGCGAGCCTGGTCAACCGCATCGCCGAAGCCCGTGTGCAGTCGCTTGTGTTCAAGGATTTCCTCCCCATCGTGATCGGCTTGTGGCTGGCTACCGCGGTGCAGCGCACCGTGGGCGCCTATATGGGCTACGGGAGGAACCTGTTTGTCCGTCGCGTGCAACTGGAAGCGGAACGGCGTTTGCTGGTCCAGGCATCGAAGGTCGACCTCGGCCACTTCGACAACTCCGACTGGCATGATCGGCTCGCGCGCGCCAGGCGGGACGTCTCGTGGCGACCGGGGGACCTCACCTGGTCGGTGCTGGGGCTGTCGGGCAACCTGGTGACCATCCTGCTCATGTCGTCGCTGCTGGCCAGCCTGCACTATGTGCTGGTCATTCTGGCGCTGGGGGCGGCCGTGCTTTCGCTCGCGCTGGAGCGGCGCGTGACCGCGCGGCTCTACGAGTTTTATTACAAAGAGACGCCGGAAGAGCGGGAGCGCGAGTATCTGGGCGACCTGCTGGTCCAGCCGCGCTCGACCAAGGAAATCAGGGCTTACGTGCTGGCCGATTACCTGCTCGGAAGGCATGGCAAGCTGACCGAGGATCTGTTCACGCAAAGACAGCGCATGTACCGGTCGGCCACGCGCATCTCGTTGCTGACCGGGCTGGTGACCGGGACGACTCTCGCGCTCGCCTACGTATTTGTCGCGGTTCGCGGGTTGGCAGGCACCATTGACCCGGGGGGCGTTGTGCTGGTGATCGGCGCCTTCACCGCGGTCGCCGGGACGCTGGGACAGATTTCGAGCACGTTTGTCGCTGTGGATCAGCACACCACGTTTCTCGACGATTACTTTTCGTTTTTGGCGATTGAACCGCTGGTGGTGGCGCCCGCCAATCCTCATCCACCGGCGAAATGGCGAGCAGACCTAGTCAAAGCCGGGATCGAGTTCGACCATGTCACGTTCTCCTATCCCGGCGGAGTGGAGCCGGCCCTGGCCGGGTTGAGCCTGCACGTACGCGGCGGCGAGCTGATCGCACTGGTCGGCGAGAACGGGGCCGGCAAGAGTACGCTCGTCAAGCTGCTCCTGCGCTTCTACGATGCCGAACAAGGATCGGTGCGCGTGGGGGGCGTCGATCTGAGGGAATTGGATCCCCAAGCGCTGCGCAGCCGGATCGGTGTGCTGTTTCAGGACTACGTGAGTTACGAGCTGTCCATTCGGGAGAACGTCGTAATGGGCCGGCCGGACGGCCATGTCGACGACCAGCGAGTGATGGAGGCCTTGCAGGACGCCCGCAGCGAGTGGCTGGTGAAGAAGATGCCGAACGGTCTCGACGCCAAGGTGGGGAGGCTGTTCGAAGGCGGGCACGACCTGTCCGGTGGCGAGTGGCAGCGGCTTGCGCTCGCCCGCATCATGTACCGCGACGCCGACATCTGGATTCTCGACGAGCCGACTTCGTCGCTCGACCCGGAGGCGGAGGCGGGGATCTTCTCCGAGCTGAAGGAGAATCTCCGGGGGCGCATCGGGATCGTGATCTCGCACCGGTTTTCGACCGTGCGCATCGCCGACCGGATCGCGGTGGTCGTCGGCGGGCGAGTCACGGAATTGGGCACGCACGAGGAATTGCTTCGCGCCGACGGCCGCTACGCGCACCTTTTCGAGTTACAGGCCGCCGGGTATCGCTGAAGGTTTCTTCGGCTTGCGAAATCGACCTCAGGGTCGGCGGTGTGTACCACTATGTTTGGCGCAAGGAGTCTACTGGCACGGAAATGGGAATGGGCGGCTGCCGGTCGTCGAAGGTAATGACAGAGGCAGGACAATACCGCTCCATACGCCGTTCTGTTTCATGCCAACGACCAATGCCTCCTCAGTTCCCGTACTCGCAGCCACGAGTTGGCCATCTTCGGACCAAACGGCGCTCTTGCCCGCGGATACCTCTCCCCCGGTGGCGCCACTGTAGTTTGCCATCAGGACGGCCATCCCGTACTCCCGTGCGTGGTTTCTCAGGAGCACCGCTTTCCTCGCGTAGCCGATCTGGTCGATCATCACACCGGCTGCATAAACATTTGCTCCCCGCGCCGCAGCGCTGGCGGCGTGTTGCGGGTGCGTCGCATCCGCGCAAATAGCCAAAGCAACGGTTGAATCCTCCACTCGCAGCGTGGGACCACCGGGCCCGGACGTGAAGACCGCTTCTTCGCTTTGATGGACGTGCTCCTTGGTGTACGTCAACACTGAGCCATCGGGGCGAATAGCGAGCGCCGCAATATGCAGCTCGTCATTGCCGTTCCGCAATGGTGCACCAACCACCACTGTCATATGAGCGTGTGTTGCCAGATGCCGCAAGGGGTCCAAGTCGGAACTATCCGGACGGACGGCATTCGAGCGTGCCATGGTTAGCTCATATCCAGTCAAGGACAACTCCGGAAAAACCAACAATTGAGCTCCGCGCTCTCTGGCGATAGTGCCAAATCGTAAATGGTGGGCGACATTCCGCGAAATGTCCCCACGGACCGACGTCGACTGTGCGGCCGCAATGATAAGGCTCATACTCCCCACTCGTCGTCGGTGATTGGTTGAGAATGCTTCTCTCTGACAAGAGTATCTCGCGTCGGGATACGTCGTCCACAGTCGGCGGTCTGGATCGGTGTGTTCTAATTGAGCTATTGAACCTACGGGTGGGAGAAGCCTCCCAGTCGCCGGCGGAAGCCGGCGCTGCAATTCCGGAGGTCTGAGTGACGCTGGACCCGGCCTGGGTCGAAGACGCCTCGGGATATCGCGGTCACGCCGACCGACTCTTTTGTCCCGCGTCCGAAGACGAAGTCGCTGAAATCCTCGCCGCGGCCGCCGGGGACGGCGTTTCGGTAACCATCGCCGGAGCCGGGACGGGCTTGAGTGGTGGGCGCGTGGCCGAGGGCGGATGGGTGGTTTCGCTCGAGAATTTCCGCCGCCTCGAGATCGGGCCGGGCATGGCTCGCGTCGGCGCGGGCGTGCTGTTGCGCGACCTGCACGCGGCCGCCGGGCGGACGGGCCAATTTTACGGACCGGATCCGACCGAAACGACGGCTTCGATCGGCGGCAACGTGGCCACCAACGCCAGCGGCTCGCGCAGCCTGCGCTACGGCGACACGCGCCGGAACGCGCTGGCGCTCCGCAGTGTGCTGATGGACGGCCGGCGGCTCGCGGTCGGCCGCGGCGACCGGCTCGACTTTCCGGTCCACCCGGTCCGGAAGCCCGGAACGACCAAGCATGCGGCCGGCTTTCTGCTCGAACCCGGGATGGACTGGATCGACCTGTTGGTGGGATCGGAAGGCACGCTCGGCGTGGTGACCGAGGTCGAGCTGAGGCTGCGGCCGCGGCCGGCGTCCGTGCTGGCGGGCGTGGTGTTTTTCGATACGGAAGTCGACGTTCTCGATGCCGTCGACGCCTGGCGCGGCCTCGACGGAATCCGGATGCTGGAGTACTTCGACGCCGGCTCGCTCGAACTGCTGCGCCGGCTTCACCCGGAGACGCCGCGGCGGGTGGCCGCGCTGCTGTTGGAACAGGAGTCGGACGACATCGAGGCCTGGCCGGCGCGCCTCGAGGAGTTTCACGCCGACCCCGGGGCCTCGTGGTTCGCTGTCTCCGAGGCCGACCGCGAGCGGTTCCGGCGATTCCGGCATGCTCTGCCCGAGGCCGTCAACGATACGGTGCGCCGCCACGGGTTCCTCAAGCTCGGCTCCGATTGCGCGGTGCCGCTCGAGCGCAACCGCGAGATGATGGCGTATTACCGGCGGCGAGTCGAGGAGAGGTTCCCCGGCCGGTCGGTGATCTTTGGCCACATCGGCGACGCCCACCTGCACGTGAACATTCTGCCGGCTTCGCGCGAGGAATTCGATCTCGGCCAGGAGTTGATGCTCGAATTCGCCCGTCACGCGGTGGTGCTGGGGGGCACCGTCAGCGCCGAACACGGGCTCGGAAAGCGCAAACGCCACTTGCTCGCGATCCAGTGCGCCCCCGAGGAGATCGAGGCGATGCGCGAGGTCAAGCGCCGGCTCGATCCGCGGTGGCTGCTCGGCCGGGGCAACCTGTTCCTGGAATAGACGCTTACACTGAGACTATGGGCCCCGTGCTCACCGTGGCCTTGCTGGCCTTCCAAGCCCAGATCGCGCCCGATCCTCGTCTCGAACAGGCTCTATCACGCCTGTCGGAAGAGGCGGAAGTCTTCCTGAGGGTTGCTCCCAAGGTGATCGGCGAAGAGACCCTCAAGCAGCGGGCGCGGCTGCCCCCGCCGCGGTTTCGGCCCCGCATCGGCAGGGCGGCGCTCGAGCCTCCGCCGGCGCGCTACCAGACGCGGGAGATCGTGACCGAGTACGGATTCTCATCATTTCAGGAAGCGCCGGAATCGCTGCACGAGTTCCGGCAAGTCGTTTCCGTCGACGGCCGGAAGGTGACCGCCCCGGAAAAGGCGCGCAAACGGCTCGTGATGGGAATGCGCTCGGCCGACGACAAGGTGAAGGAACGGCTGCTGCGCGATTTCGAGAAGGCCGGCTTGCACGGCGCGGCGGCGGATCTGGCGCCCATGCTGTTGGTGTTCACCCGCCGGCAACTCCCCAACTACTCGTTCACCGTGATGGGTGAGGACCGCATCGGCGCCGAGACCGCCCTGAAGATCGCTTATAAGCAAACCGGCGGCGACGCCGGCGTGACCGTATTCACCGATGGTGGGGCCGCCAAGTACCCGCTGGCGGGCGAGATCTGGGTGCGGCCATCCGATTCTCTGCCCCTGCGGCTCGTCCTGCGGATCCAGAGCACGGAAAAAGAGAAACCGGTCACCCGGGTGTCTTTCATCGACTACCAGCTCGGCGGCCACGGCGTCCTGCTGCCGGCCAGCGTCGAGTTCAAAGAGTATGTCCGCGGGGAGCTGACCGTCGAGAACAATTATCGATACGCCTCCTTCAAGATGTTCAAGGTGGAGGCCGAGATCAAGTTCGAGGTGGTCGACCCGCCCGCCGGCGGAGTCCGGCCGTGAGCCGGATCCTCTATCTGCACGGTTTCGCTTCCGGCCCGTCCTCGAAGAAGGGTCGCTATTTCCGCGAGCGTTTCGCCGGGGAAGGCGTGGATCTCGAGCTGCCCGACCTCGCCGAAGACGGATTCGAGCGGCTCTCGATCAGTGGCCAGCTCCGCGTGATTGAACGCGTCGCCCATGGAGATCCGGTGTCGCTCATCGGATCGAGCCTCGGGGCCTACCTGGCGGCGTTGTACGCCGCGCGTCATCGGGAGGTGGAACGGGTGGTTCTGATGGCGCCGGCTTTCGAGTTCGCCCGGCGCTGGCGTGAGCGAC
>Ga0247727_10017999_pt1 | contig 11174 bp, 10 predicted proteins | sample WisWelCaveWW1625_FD_202498 | JGI IMG/M metagenome (GOLD analysis project Ga0247727, IMG submission 202498) | Biofilm microbial communities from Wishing Well Cave, Virginia, United States - WW16-25 | ecosystem: Environmental > Aquatic > Deep subsurface > Groundwater > Cave microbial mat | place...
GCGCAGGTCGTGGCGCACCGCTCGTTCCGCTTCGGCGTGATCGAGGCGACACAGGACCCGGAGGTGTCGGTGGACGACCTCGCGGCGTCGGGCGAGAACGACGAGGCGCATCGCAGCGTGCTCACGGGCTGGAACCACCGCACGCCGTGGGGCGGGCAGCATCCGCGCCCCCCGCTCAAGATTCGCCTGCGCTGGCGAGTCGCGCGCTGGCTCGGCAGCTCGTTCGTCCCGTCCATCACCAAGCCGGTACGCGAAGGCGAAGTGCTGCGCGTCGGCGGCCGCGAGTGGGTGATCCGGCATACGCCCGGCCACACCGAGGACCACATCTGCCTGCACGACCCCGCCGACGGCCTGTTCCTGTCGGGCGACCACGTGCTGCCGTCGATCACGCCGCACATCTCGGGGCTCACGCTCTCGAAGGACCCGCTCGACACCTTCTTCGGCTCGCTCGATCAGGCCGCGGCGGTGCCCGACGTGAAGCTGGTGCTGCCCGCGCACGGGCACCCCTTCACGGATCTCGCCGCGCGCTGTGTGGCCATCAAGCAGCACCACTACGACCGCCTCGACACGGTGAAGCGCATCGGCCGAGAGCTCGGCCCCGCCACCGTACAGGCGTTCTCGCAGAAGCTCTTCAAGCCGCGCAGCTGGGGCGAGATGGCCGAGAGCGAGACCTACGCCCACCTCGAGCACCTGCGCATCGCGGGCGCGGCCGAGGTCCACCGCGACGCGGGAGGCTTCCTGCTGTATCAGACCGGCTGAGCCCTTGGACCCGGAGGCCCGCGTGAGCACGACGAAGAAGCCGTTCCGGGTGCTGCCGCAGGTCACGCCCGAGAACGAGCACTACTGGAAGGGCGGCGCGCGCGGCGAGCTGTGCTTCCTGCGCTGCGGCGAGTGCCGCACGTACGTGCACCCGCCCTCGCCCGTCTGCCCCGAGTGCCTCTCCAAGCAGCTCGCGCCCGTAGCGGTGTCGGGGCGCGCACGCCTGCTCACCTGGACGGTGAATCACCACCCCTGGATCCCGGGCTTCGAGCCGCCGTATCTGATCGCGATCGTCGAGATCGAGGAGCAGCGCGGGCTGCGCGTCACCACGAATCTCGTGAACTGCACGCCCGAGGAGCTGCGCATGGATCTGCCCGTTCGCGTGCTGTTCGAGGAGCGCGACGACGGGATCTTCCTCCCTCTCTTCGAACCGGCGCGGAGCTGACCCATGGAGATCCTCGAGCGCAAGGCCGCGATCACCGGCATCGGGCAGTCCGACGTGGGCCGGCGGCTCGGACGCGACCCGCTCGGCCTCACGCTCGACGCCTGCCTCGCCGCGATCGTGGACGCAGGCCTCTCGCGCGCCGACATCGACGGTGTCGCGACCTACCCCGGTCTGATGAACGCCGCTCCGGGCTTCAGCGGTGCTGGGGTGACGGACGTGCAGGAGGCGCTGCGCCTCGACCTCAACTGGTGGGCGGGCGGGCCCGAGACCTCGGGCCAGCTCGGCTCGGTGATCACCGCCTGCGCCGCGATCGCGGCCGGCTACGCGCGCCACGTGCTCTGCTTTCGCAGCGTCTTCGAGTCGAGCGCGCAGGGGAGCGGGCCGCGCCAGGGCATCGGCACCGGTGGCCGTGGCGGTCCGCCGCGCGCGAGTGGCATGCTGCAGTGGACCCTGCCCTACGGTGCCGCCTCTGCGGCCTGCTGGATCGCGATGTTCGCGCAGCGCCACTTCCTCGAGTTCGGCACCACGCGCGAGCAGATGGCGCAGATCGCGCTGAACGCGCGCAAGAACGCTGCGAAGAACCCGAAGGCGATCTACCGCGACCCGCTCACGCTCGACGACTACCTCGCGGCGCGCTGGATCAGCACGCCCTTCTGCCTGTACGACTGCGACGTGCCGGTGGACGGCGCCACGGCCTTCGTGCTCTCGCACGTCGACGCTGCGCGCGACCTCCGCAAGCGGCCGCTGCGCGTCGAGGCCGTGGGCGCCGCGCTGCACGGGCGGCCGTCCTGGGACCAGTTCGACGACCTCACCACGATGGCGCTGCGCGACGCCGCAAAAATGCTCTGGAATCGCACCGAGCTCACGCCGGCCGACGTGGACGTGGCCGAGTGCTACGACGGCTTCAGCTTCATCACGATGGCCTGGCTCGAAGCGCTCGGCTTCTGCGGCAAGGGCGAGAGCGGGCCCTTCATCGAGGGTGGCGCGCGCATCGCGCTCGACGGCGAGATCCCCCTCAACACGCACGGCGGTCAGCTCTCGGCTGGCCGGCTCCACGGCTACGGCTACCTGCACGAAGCGTGCGTACAGCTGTGGGGCGAAGGCGGCGCGCGACAGGTCGCGGGGGATCCCGAGGTAGCGGTCGCCGCCGCCGGCGGCGGGCCGCTCGGCGGTTGTCTGCTGATCACGAGGAACTGATGCAGCTCGCAGGCAGGAAGGCGCTGCTGGTCGGCGGCGCGTCGGGCATGGCGCGCGCTACCGCGGAGCTGTTGCTGCGCGAAGGCGCGCAGGTGGCGATCCTCGACCTGCCGACGTCGAAGGGAGAGGAAGCCGCGGCGGCGATCGGCGGCGGCACGCGCTTCTACCCCTGTGACGTCACCGATTTCACGGGCACCGAGGACGCGATCCAGCGTGCCTGCGACGCGCTCGGCGCGCTGCACTTCAGCGTGAACACCGCCGGCGGTGGGATCGCGAAGCGCACCCTCGGGAAGGAAGGCCCGCACCCGCTCGACGCCTTCCGCCGCGTGATCGACCTGAACCTGATCGCGAGCTTCAACGTCGCGCGGCTCTCCGCCGAGCGCATGAGCCGGAACGAGCCGGACCCGAACGGCGAGCGCGGCGTGATCCTGATGACGGCCTCGATCGCGGCCTTCGAGGGGCAGATCGGCCAGGTCGCCTACACCGCCGCCAAGGCCGGCATCGCGGGCATGACCTTCACCATGGCGCGCGACCTCGGGAGCCTCGGCATCCGCGTGATGACGATCGCGCCGAGCCTGTTCCACACCGGGCTCACGCGCGGCATCCCGCAGGCGATGGAGGACGCGCTCACGAAGGATGCCGCCTTCCCGAAGCGCATGGGCCGGCCCGAGGAGTACGCGCTGGCGGCGAAGGCGATCTTCGAGAACCCGATGCTGAACGGCTCTACGCTCCGCCTCGACGGCGGCCAGCGCTTCGCGCCGAAATGAGCGAGCCGCTCCCGAAGGGCATCGACGCGGGGCCGCTCAGCGACTGGCTGACCGCGCACGTGGCCGGCCTGCGTCCGCCCCTCTCGTTCGCGCTGATCGTTGGTGGACATTCGAACCTCAGCTACACCGTCACCGACACGGCCGGGCGCAAGCTCGTGCTGCGCCGCCCGCCGCTCGGCGCCGTGCTGGCGACGGCGCACGACATGGGTCGCGAGCACCGCATCATCTCAGCGCTCGCTGGCTCGGGCGTGCCCGTACCTCCGGCGCTCGGCCTGTGCAGTGATGTCGCAGTGAACGGCGCACCCTTCTACGTGATGGCCTTCGTCGAGGGCGTGGTGCTCGACCTCGGCAGCACCGTCGAGAAGCACATCCCCCGCCTCGAAGACCGGCGCGGCCTCGGCCGCCACGTGATCGAGGTGCTCGCGCGGCTCCACTCTCTCGACGTCGACGCGATTGGCCTCGGTGACCTCGGCCGGCGCGAAGGCTACGTGCCGCGCCAGCTGAAGCGCTGGCGCACGCAGTGGGAGGGGTCGAAGACGCGCGAGCTGCCGGCCATGGAGCAGGTGTACGAAGCGCTCTCGTCGGGCATCCCCGAGCAGCACGACTCGGGCGTCGTGCACGGCGACTACCGGCTGGGGAACATGCTGACCGGCACCGACGCACGCATCGCCGCCGTGCTCGACTGGGAGCTGTGCACACTCGGCGATCCACTCGCCGACCTCGGCTACCTGATGAACAACTGGGCCGAGCCCGGCGAGAGTGGCCCCGAGGCCCGCGGCGCCGCGCTCGCCCCCACCGTGGCGGGTGGTTTCCCGAGCCGGCGGGAAATGGTCGCCCACTACAGGGAGCTCACCGGCCGCGACGTCTCCCAGGTGGACTACTACCGCGCCTTTTCGTACTGGCGGCTCGCCGCGATCGTCGAGGGCGTGCTCGCGCGTTACTTGAAGGGTGTGATGGGAAAGGCGGGCGACACGAACGCCTTCCGCCTCCAGGTGGACACGCTCGCGGCGGCGGCGCTGGAGCGGGTACGGGCGCTCGGAGCCTAGGGACCCGCCGCCACCGCTGGCGCCTCCGGCAGCACGATCGGATCATCCCCGCGGCGGATCACGGCGTCGAGATACTCGAGGTCGAAGGCCTGCTCGGGGATGCGCAGGCCCACCGCGATCGACGCCCACTCGAGCGTCGAGCGCTCGCGCGTCACCGGGTTCAGCGCGTCCATGCGCGTCGGCACGGGGCGGCCGGCGATCGTCTCTATGCCCGCGAAGCGGATCTCCCAGATGCGCGCGCCCGTCCCGTCGTAGATGTGGGTACGCAGCGGGAGCCCGGTCGCGCGGTCGATCTGCGTCTCCACGCGTCCGTAGTGGTGGTACGCGCCGCTCGTGAGCTCGACGGCGCCGGCCGGATCGGCGAGCTCGCGCACGCTGCCCTGCTTGCGTTCGACGAGGCCGCTGAAGCCGAGATCCTCGAGGTGGAAGTGCGTGCCGTCGAAGTTCTCAGTGCCCTCCAGGCCAGACATTTTGACGAAGCGCTGCCAGCGGATGTCCCAGAGCCAGGAGACGAGCCTCCCGTCCGCGAACGAGTCGATGCGAAACACGACCGGCCGCGTCTGGCTCTCCGGATCCGCTTCCCGCACCTCGACCACGGTGCGCATGGTGGGGCCACGCGCGTCGCGGATCAGCTCGATCACGACGTCGCGCTCGCTCTTGGTGTAGTCCACGCTGTGCGCGCGAATGCGCGCCGCCAGCGTGTCGCCGAGCCGCAGCGCGGAGAGCATGCGCTCGATCCAGTCCGCGGCGGACGCAGGCGCGGGCGGCGCTGTGTCGGCGGCGACCGCCGAGAGCGGCACCGGTAGCGCGAGCACGGCCGCGAGGAGGAAGCCAGGGGAGCCAGGGGATCTGCGCATCGGGTTCTCCGCGTGCAACATGGCGAGGCGGCGCGGCGCGCGCCAGCGGCCTCGGATAGGCTGGCGCCACAGCGGAGGCGCCCATGACCACGATCTACCGCGAGGCGGACGGCCAGCTCGAGCGGCTGCGCGGACAGCGCATCGCCGTGGTCGGCTACGGCAATCAGGGGCGCTCGTGGGCCCTGAACCTGCGCGACTCCGGCGCCGATGTCACCGTGTGCGTGCGCGCGGATGCCACACGCGAGCAGGCGCGGAGCGACGGCTTCGCGCCCGCCGAGATCACGGCGGCGAACGCGGCAGACGTCGTGTGTGTGCTCGTGCCCGACGACGTGATCCCGTCCCTCGGGATCGCACCGCGCGCGAGCGCACTCACCGTGGTCGCGAGCGGCTACACGCTCGCCTTCGGACGCTTCGACCCGCCCGGCGACGTCGGCATGCTGGCGCCGCGCATGCTCGGCCCCGAGGTGCGGCGCTGCTTCGAGGAGGGCGTCGGCTTCATCAGCGCGGTGGGCGTGCATCGCGACCTATCGGGCGAGGCCCTGGCGCGCACGCTCGCCGTGGCGCGTGGCATCGGCGGCCTGCGCCAGGGCGCGATCCAGCTCACGCCCCACCAGGAGGCCGTGCTCGACCTCGCCGTCGAGCAGGTGCTCTCGCCCGCCCTCGCACACGTCAACCAGACCTTCGTCGCGACGATGCTCGCAGAAGGCATCCCGCTCGAGGCGGTGATGACCGAGCTGATGCTCTCGGGCGAGATCGAGCGCAGCTATCGGCTGCTGCGCGAGGTTGGCTTCGCCGGTCAGTTCGGCTTCCACTCCCCCACCAGCCAGTATGGCCAGCTCTCGCGTCGCGGCGTCTACGATCACCTCGACTTCGCGACGCCGATGCGCCGCATCAGCGAGGACATCGCCTCCGGCCGCTTCGCCGACGAGTGGGAGGCCGAGAGCCGCGCCGGCCATCCGCGTCTCGCGGAGCTGCGCGAGCGCTTCGTCGGCGCCGCCGTCCGTGACTTCGAAGCAGACTTGCGCCGCCGGCTCGGACCGGAGGCGCGAGAGACGTAGAACCAGACCACCGCGGCCGCCCACGCGCGGACGCTGCGTCATCAGGCGCTCGACCCGCTCGGGGCCGCCCAGGGCGCGGCCGAGCGCGCGGCGGCGCTCCAGCTCCTCGAAGATCGGCTTCCAGTCGCTCATACGGGCCGCGAGGTTACCATGCAGCGCGCATGAGGCTCCCGACCTCGACCGCTCTCGTCACGGCACTCGCAACGCTCGCACTCGCCTGCGGCGGCCCGCCCGCGGGCCGCGTCGTCTACCGCGGCGGCTCCGTCATCACCCTCGACGCCACGAACCGTGTAGTGGAAGCGCTGGGGGTGGAAGGTGATCGCATCGGCGCGGTGGGCAGCGAGGCGGAGGTGCGGGCCTGGGCCGGCGCCAACCCGCACGTCGTCGAGCTGTCGGGGCGTGCGCTGCTGCCCGGCTTCATCGATGCGCACGGCCATTACCCGGGCGCTGGGGTCTACGTCCACGCAGCCGATCTGAATGCACCGCCGATCGGCAGCGTGCGCAACCTCGACGATCTGATCGCCCGCCTCGAGGCGCAGGCGACTGCCCAGCCGGGAGACGACTGGGTGATCGGGATGAGCTACGACGACACGCTGCTCGCCGAGGCGCGCCACCCGACCCGCGAGGACCTCGACCGCGTCTCCCGCGAGCGGCCGGTGGGCGCGATGCACATCTCCGGCCACCTCGCCGCGGTGAACGGGCGCGGGCTCGAGCGCCTCGGCATCGGGCGCGAGACCCCCGACCCGCCCGGCGGACGCATTCGCCGCGACGGGCGCGGCGAGCCCAGCGGCGTGCTCGAAGAGACGGCCATGGAAACGGTGCTGGCGCAAGTCATGAAGCCTGGCTTGCGCGGCAGCCTCGCGATCGTCGAGGAGGCGAACCGCCGGTATCTCGGCGCCGGCGTCACCACGGCACAGGTGGGCCTTGCTTCCAAAGAGCTGCTGAGCCTGGTGTGGCTGTCGCGGCTCGGACTGATCCCGCTGCGGCTCGTGATCTGGCCCGGCGCCGAGCTGATGGACGCCGTGCTGTCCGGCAAGACGACGCTGCCCGACACCAACCCGCTCTGGGTACGCTTCGGCGCGGTGAAGCTGGTCGCCGACGGCTCGATCCAGGGCTACACCGGCTACCTGCGCGAGCCGTACTTCGTGCCGCCCGCTGCGGACCCGGCGGAGCGTGGCTACCCCCGCTACCCGAAGCAGGAGCTCGCCGAGCGCATCGCGACCTATCGCGCGGCGGGTCTGCAGGTCGCCGTCCACGGCAACGGGGATGCGGCAATCGACGACATCCTCGACAGCTTCGAGGCGGCGCAGCGCGGCGACCCGCAGCTGGATGCTCGCCCCGTCGTCGTTCACGCGCAGATGGCGCGCCCCAACCAGCTCGACCGCATGAAGCAGCTCCGCGCGATCCCGAGCTTCTTCGTGCTGCACACCTACTACTGGGGCGACCGCCACCGCGAGCATTTCCTCGGGCCGGAGCGCGCGGCCCGCATCAGCCCGACGCACACGGCGCAGCAGAAGGGCCTGCGCTTCACACTGCACTGCGATACGCCGGTCGTGCCGATGGAGCCGTTGCGGCTGGTCTGGGCCGCGGTGAACCGGCGCACCACGAGCGGGCAGGAGCTCGGCCCGGCGGAGCGCATCGACGTGGTCTCCGCGCTGCGCGCGGTCACGATCGACGCGGCCTTCCAGCACTTCGAAGAGGACCTGAAGGGTTCGCTCGAGCCCGGCAAGCTCGCGGACCTCGTGATCCTCGGCCGCTCGCCGCTCGCCGTCGGGCCCGAGGAGATCGCGGCGATTCCGGTGCTGGAGACGATCGTGGGCGGCGAGAGCGTCTACCGCGCGGAGTGACGGCGGTCAGCTCATGCCGCCGCGGGCGCCGCCGTTCACGGGGCTGAGCGGGCCGGTGACGTGCCAGCGATCAGTCCTCACGCCATACACGCGCGAAGTCACGCGCACCGTGGATGAATGCCAGGATCTGCACTGAATCGGGAAGCACGAGATAGATCAGCCGGTAGCGATGAACGAGAATCTCGCGAAGTGCCGGATCGTCGATCTCGGGCACGACTCGACCCCGCGAGGCGAGCGATTCGAGCGAACGCGCAGAGGTGAGTGCGTCGCCGCGAAAGCGAAGCGCCGCCCCGGCCGAGTCCTGGGCGATGTACTCGACGGCCTCGCCGAGTTCGCGCTGGGCCTCTCGGGTCCAGACTACCCGGCGCCGAGCCGCCATCGCCGCCGGAGATCGCGTTCGACCTCTTCGTGCGGGATGAGCTGTCCGGCTGTCGCTTCAGCGCGGCCCTGGGAGATTCTCTGGAGGACGTACAGGTGGTAGAGGACGTCGTCGAGCGTGCAGTCGTCGGGCAGCTTGTCCAGAAGCTCGCGGACTGCCTGCTTCGTCGCCATGCTCGCAGACGCTAACGGCTGATCGTGGAGGCGGCAAACGGCGAGCGCTCTCTGACGCAGCCGCGCGATCCCGAGCTTCTTCGTTCTGCACACCTACTACTGGGGCGGGCCTCGTCGCGGTGAGCCCGAGGCGCTTCGTCGCGACCAAGGTGCGCGACGGCAACGCGCGACCCGCACCGGACCTGGTGCAGCGCGTCTTCACGGCCGAGGGTCCGAACCGGCTCTGGGTCGCCGACATCACCTACGTCCCGACCTGGGCGGGGTTCCTGACCCTCGCCGTGGTGCTCGACGTCTTCAGCCGCAGGATCGTCGGCTGGGCGATGGCGACGCACCTGCGCACGGAGCTCGTGGTCGACGCGCTCGAGATGGCGATTGACGGGCTCGGCGTACCTCGCGCCTTCGACTCAAGCGAGCAGGCGGCGCAGGAAGGCCAGCCCATCCCGCGCCAGGGCATCCTGGGAGGGCGCGAGCGGGCGCCAGATCGCGGCCGCGGCAGCGATCGCCTGGCACTCGGGCGTGAACGACTCGATGACGCAGTCGCCGCTGTAGCCGATCGCGCCGAGGGCCCGCGCCAGACCGTCCCAGTCCACCTGCCCGCTGCCGGGCGTGCCGCGGTCGCTCTCGCTGGCATCGACGTAGACGAGCTCCGGGCCGAGCGTGTGCACGGCGACCGACACGTCCTTCTCTTCGATGTGCATGTGAAAGGTGTCGAGGTGCCCTTTCACGGCGGCGTGGCCGACGTCGCGCAGCAGGCGAGCCAGCTGCTCGGCCGTGTTCACCAGGTCGGTCTCGAAGCGATTGAGCGCCTCCACCGCCAGCACCACCCCGTGGTCAGCGGCCATGTCGCCGGCGCGCCGCAGGCCCAGCACCGCGCGCTCCCACTCGCGCTGGCGCTGCTCGGGCGGCAGGTGCCGGCGCTTGCCCACTGCGGAGTAGCAGGGGCCGACCAGGCGCCGGACCCCCCACAGCTCGCACAGCGCGAGGCAATCGGCGATGTAGCGCAGGCTCTCCTCACGGAAGCGCGGCTCGTCGTGCGTCAAGTCGCGCGTCGGCCCATAGGCACCCGTCACGTGCACGCGCAGCGCGCTGTCGCGAAGCGCGCGCAGCACCTCGGGCCCATCGATCGCGGCCGGTTCCTCGATGGGAATCGTGATGGCGTCGAAGCCGAAGGCCTCGGCCCGCTCGATCAACGGAATGGATGCCGCCGTGAACGGCGAGGTCCAGACCCAGGCGTTCACACCGATGCCGATCATCGCGTGGACGCTAGCAAGCAACGCCGCCTCGCGGCCGACGCTAACGCGGCCCGCCGAGCTAGCCCGGCTGGCAATCGATCAGCTCAGCCACCACCACGCCGGCGCCCGCTTCGCCGCCGTCCGTCTCGAGCTGGGGCGCGCCCGCGAGGACGCGCGCGATCTCGCATGCCACCCCCGTGGAGACGTCGCGGAAGCGGAGCACCACGCCTCGCGCCCCGTCATCACGAATCGCCACCGCATCCACCAGGATCGGCGCACCCGCGGTCGCCTCGTAGATCGCGATGCGCATCCGGTCGCCGAGCGTGATCTCCGGGTGCGGTTCGACGAGCATGCCGCCCGTGGAGAGGTCGACCCCGATCAGCGCGTAGCGCACCCGCTCGAGCGTGGCGTCGAGGGCGAGGACCTCGTGCCGGTGCGAGCGGCGACGCCCCTGGCGGCGTTCGCCTGCGTTCGCCATGGGGGCAGGCGCCGCCCCCGCGCCGGACGCCGGCGGTTGCGGACGCGCCCGGACCCCGCCGGCCGCGGACGTGAGCCGCCCGAGCGGCGTCGGGCCGAGCGTGTGCGCGTTGATCAATGCTTCGAGCCGCTCCCGGGTCGAGTCGGCCAACCGGTCGAAGCGCAGGGCCACCGCGACCGCAGCGACACCCGTGCGTCGCCGCTGCCGCTGGCTGCGCAGCACGCGTCCCGGCAACGCCAGCGGCCGGTTGCCGGTGACCTCGCTCGGCACGCGCACGCTGAGCGGATCGCCGGGTTCGACCCATTCGTGCGTCGACAGACGACAGCCGGTGCGGCACAGCTCCAGCAGCGTGCCGGACCTGCGGCGCAGTCCGACGCGAAACGCCACCTCGCATCCGAGCGACACGCGCACGGCATCGCGGCGCTCGCGGCCACGGAAGAGCGCGCGGCCGAGCAACAAGCCCAGGGCCTCCGGGTGAACCGGCCTTCGCACCACGTAGCGGAAGCCCTGTCGGCGCAGCATTCCGCACAGCGTCTGGGACACGCTGTCGACGACGGCGATCGTCACGATGCCCTCTGCATCCACGCTGGCACCGAGTGCGAGGCGCAGCGCGCTGCCACCGTTCGCAACGATCATGCGCGGCGGACGCTCCCAGCTCGGAAGACCGCTCGAGATCCCCCCGCGTTGGCTGAAGGTGTCTGCGCCCATCTCTTCGAGCAGGCGCTCGACGTCGGCGAGCTCACCGTCGTGGATCAAGAGGGCATCGGCACGCCACGAGGCCCGAGGAGCCCAGACCGCCTCGGGCGCCGTGGCTTCGGCCTCGGACTGGAGCGACTCCCACGCGTCCTCGGCCGCTGCGATGCGCTCGTCCGTCTTCTCGTCCCACGCCCCGCTGACCCCGATCGGCGGGGGCGTCAGCTGCGCGTCCAGCGTCAC
>Ga0247727_10018000_pt1 | contig 11174 bp, 6 predicted proteins | sample WisWelCaveWW1625_FD_202498 | JGI IMG/M metagenome (GOLD analysis project Ga0247727, IMG submission 202498) | Biofilm microbial communities from Wishing Well Cave, Virginia, United States - WW16-25 | ecosystem: Environmental > Aquatic > Deep subsurface > Groundwater > Cave microbial mat | place...
CAGACCGAGGGGGCTCCCCGCTGGCGAGCTACCCAGCGCTCGACGTACTGCCGCTTGTAGTGGGGTAGGGCTTCAGCCGAGTCGAGCATCGTCTTCCAGGTAGGCTCCAAGACCTCCTCGCGGATGATCCCTCTGGCCAAGGCATCGACCACGCTTGCTACATCCGTGGTCTTCGGGTTCTGGGTCCAGGGGAGATGGGTGAAGAGCGGGTTGTCCCCAATCATCATATCGGAGAGCTCTCGGGGGTAGGAGTTCACGATGTTCCCCGTCTTCCCCACGGTCTGGAACCGCTCCTTGCCCCAGAGGATCCGGCCGGCGAACTCGAGCGGGTTCTTGATCGAAGAGACCCCCTCTTCGCCGAAGAGCCCAAGCTGAAGGCCCTCGTCCTTCTTCGATTGGTGCCAGCGCTCGAGGAAGTCCATGAGGACGGTACGGGCCGCCCTAGCTGCTTCCTTCTCGAGGAGGGAGAGCGCCTCCCAGGAGGCTTGAAACTCTTTCGAGTCCGCCTGCGCCTGGAGGTGGCGGATGACCTTGGAGGAGGCGCTCTTGTATGCCTTGGGTCCAAGGCGAGAGAGGTTCCGGTCGAAGGCGTCAAGAGCCTTCTCGTAGTCCCAAGCCCGCATCCCTGCCTTGGTCCGCATGCGCCGTTGGCTCTCGTAGACCCCTCGAGCAAGGGGATCCCGGGGATCGTCGAGCACCCACTGGGGAGAGCCCACGTTCCTCCCCCACCACCAGAGATCCTGGGGCTCACGCTCCCCGGCCATCGCCTCCATCGTATGACGCGAAGGAGGAGGAGGGGGTGCCGCCCCACCGCCACGCCCCTCCCCACCCTTGGGCGGTCTGCCCCCTCCCAAGTCGTCCGAAGTGAAAACGGGTCCTCGAGGGAGGAAATCCTTCGCCGGCTCCTTCCAGCCCGGTCGGAGCGAGCGCTCGGTGAGGAGCTCTCCCTTCGCTTCCGGGGTGAGCGACTTGTCCTGATCCACGCCTAGAGCACGAGCGAACTCCCCCACCATGTCCTCATCACGGATCTCGGTCTGCTTCAACGCAGGAACCAGGCGCTCGACGGAGGTCGTGCCTTCGCCTGCCGGCGTGAGCGCGCCTTGAGTGAGCGCCTGGGTCATGCGCTGAGCCGAGTCCGGCCCCCGCATGACGACATCGGGGACACGCTCGGGAGGAATGTGCGGGCGATAGGTCTCGATCGAGGTCTGGTAGAAGAGAGGGCGGATGAAGACGGGGATGCCCTCGGCCTCGAAGCCCTGGATGAGCGCTTGGACCTGCTTCTCCTGGTCAGCCAAGCCGGCTATCCGACCAAAGCCCTCAGTCAGGGCTGTCGGATCGACCTCTACCCGAAGGACCTGATCGAGAGGAATCTTCCCCGTCGTGACCTCCTCTGCCTCGGAGTAGCCCGTAGCCTTGAGCCCAGCCGAGTCGAGCGGCCGGAGCTTAGCCCCACCGGCTTTCAGGTCCTCGGTGGCAAACACGAAGCGCACCGGCCCCAGGTCATCGACGAACTCAGGAGAGGCCCGCCCACGAGGGCTACGGGTCACATCGGTTCGCGTGAGGTAGAGCGCTCCAGGGGGCTGCGAGGTATAGCGCCTACCCGAAGCACCACGAAGCGCCTTCTCCGTCAGGATGCCTTGGGCTCCCTCAAGCCCCGTTTGGTGATAGCGAACGTCCTCCCCCACCCCTTGACGCATGAGCTTCTGACGGAGCAGCCGCTTCCTGGCTAAGGGGAGGAGCTTGTCCCTGATTGCTCCTTCCTTGTTCCACAGCTCTTGACCAGCAGCCGTGAGGCGATCGATCTCACCCTTGTCTTTCGCGGCCTTGATCTTGGCCATCAAGCCATCGATCTCGAGCGCAATATCCTTAAGTGGACGGATCTCCTCCTCAGTAAGCTGATCCAGGCTCTCTCGATTGAGTGGAAGCTCATGCTCAACAATACGCCGGCCTCGCTGGCGCTTCAGAATCTCCCCGTGTGAAGCAAAGGCTGGTTCAGGAGGAGCATCAGGCTTCTGATAAGCTCTACGAAGCAAGGCTTCCACATACTTCTTCTCGATACCAGGAACATCCTGAGCTAGCTCTGCTACCTCCTTGGCTGTGAGATCCGCATAGTTGAAGCGGAGCGCCTCCTCGGTCATCGGCCCCGCTGGATCCATCACTGCCGGTAGCTCGACCGTTCCCATCCCGGGAGGGGCAAGCTCGGGCATCGGCTCCTTGACGGCTGGGGTGTTCATCTTGTCCGCCCAGTCCTTCATGAGCTTCGTCTTCGAGCGACGGAGGGCATCGGCCAGGCTCGCTCTACCCTGACCCTCGAGCTTCGTAGCAGCGCTCTCCATCTGGTCCGAGATGTCACGGATGACTCCCGGCTGATCGGCCTCGGCTACGCCATCGAGCATCTCCTCCCGCCAGAGCTTCGACCGCTCCATCACTCCTCGGATGTCCCCGGTCGAGAGCTTCTCCTCCGGAGCCCGCTCGAAGACCGAGCCCAGAGCCTCCTCGAAGGACCGGCCAACAAAGCCAGCTTCAGGGGAGAAGGAGGAGCGAGGAGGTGGGGGCAGCTCCCCCACAGGGAGCGTCTGCGTCGGCTCCGCCCCAGGCTTCAGGACCTTCTCCGGTGGGACCTTGGCCACACCACCAGGCGCTTTGGGGGCTTCAGGAAGCGGCTTCTCGGGAAAGGCTCCACCGGGCTCAGGGGGGAAGGCCGGGGCTCTCCGCACTTGGGCTCCAGGAGCTGCTTCCCTCGCAAGAGGGAGAGTCTCTCCTTGACCGACGAACTCCTGCTCGATCGCTTTGTTCTCAGCTAGCGAGGGAGCTTCGCCTACACCCAGCCGGTTAATCGGCCTGCCCCGTGGACGGAGAGCCTCTCGTGCAGCCTGATCGGCTGCGTCAAGCTCGAGGATCCTTCGTGCTCGCTTGAGTGAACGGGCAAGACGGAGCTTCCGCGCCTGACTTAGGCCCTCTGCTGCAAGAAGCTGCGGATCCCCGCCAGTTTCAATAGCGGTTCCGACCAAAGCCCCGGCCAGTGCCATCGCGTTGATCGGTAGCTCAGTCACCGCCTGACGAGGATGGACTTCAAGGGGACGAGCAAAGGGGATGGCGGAGGGGATGCTCACATGGCGAGGGAGCTTACGACCAACCGCTTGCGAAAGCGGATAAGACTCCTGCACCATGTCATTGGCGATGCTTGCTGCGATGTCCCCTCGAGTCAGCTCCTCAGGAGGCTTACCCAGCCTACGAGCCAGCTCATCTGTTGCCCCAAAACCTATCCAGGGGAAGAGTTCGTTAGCCATTCGTTCGGCTCGGGATACTCTCCACTCATTCCCCAGTACCAGGTCCAGCCCAATGAGCTGTGGGCCGGACTCCTCCGCTTCACGAGCAACCTTCTCCTGCGCGTCAAGCTCAGCGTACATCCGGCGGAACTCACCTTGCTCAAGGATGTTCACCATCTCAGCCGGCAAGTTGAGCGGCTCAGGGGATTGGGGCTTGAACTCTCCAGCCGTGAGTATGTCCAGAACGCCCGTAGGAGGTGCTACATCATGGATCCGCCGGACGATCTTCTCCTTGAGCTTGGGATCCGAAGTCTTCTCAAACCGCTCAAGATCCTTCCGGAGCTTACGTATCTCAACGTAGCGAGTCGCTGCACTCATCCGCACGAAGCGGGCCTTGAACTTCTCCGGGCTGTGTACTGGCTCACCCTTGACGATGGCAGCCCCCACATCCCAGGTGACAGTACTGAGGGGGGTCAAGAACCGGGCTCGGTTGGTCTCGAGCCCATAGAGCATCTCATCGTAGATGTTCGCCATCGCCCGCACGGGACCGCTGAACGCCTTCTTGGCCGCTCCAGCTCGATACTGCCCTCGGGTGAGGGGCTCCACAGGCTTGGCTGGTGCTTCCTCCTCGCCCAACACCTCGGGGGAGAAAGGCGAGACACGAGGAGAGGCAGGCTCTACCGGAGGAGCTGGGGGCTCCGCCTGTGGCTCCTCTTCAGCCAGGACTTCAGGCGAGAAGGGCACTAGTCAGTCGTCCCTTGCCGGTTGGCCTTGATACGGGCGAGGATCAAGCGCTGCTTCCCTACATCGGAGCGGGAGAGCGCTGCGTCGAGCATCTCGAGTGTGGTGAGCTTGGTCATGTCCTCACCCAGGTCTCGCATCGCTTCGTAGATCTCCATCGGGGAGAAGCCTTGTGCATCCGGTGGAGCAGACTCGATTGCCTGTGGGATAGGAGCGAAGGGCACACCGGCATCAGCCGGGGAAGCCCCCTCACCTGTCGGAGTGGCTGTAGGAGCTACCTCACCTTGACCCCGAAGCGCTCGTACCTCCTCCGGGGCCAAGCGGCGACGAGATCCAACACGTCGAGCCGACCCCACAACCGGCATCAACTGTGGGGTATCTGCCATTCGACCAGCGGTCTCCTCCTCTGCCTGAGTACGGAGCGTCCCGGCTGCTTGGACGATCTCCTCTGGAGTCTCGAGGCTTCCTATGAGCCCCTGCGCCGCTATGCTGTAGAAACGCGCCGTCTGACCCATCTCCTTCTGAAAGGGATCTTCAGGCTCGGTCCCTGCCACCACACCCATGAAGCGTTCGAGGTTCGAGAGCCGTAGCTCATCGACGTTCCCCTCTCCATCAGCTACCGCGAGCTGAGCTGCATTCTCAGGGGAGTGCCCCTCCACGATCAACTGCTTCCGCTTCTCGAAGTCCTGGATGGCGACCTGATCCTGGTAGTTGGGCTGCCGCCCCGCTCCACCTGCCTTCTTGACCTTGGCTGGATCTACCTCGAGCACCCGCCAGTCGAGGTAGCCCGAGTCATCTGGATTCAGGTAGTGCTTGTCGATCGAGTCGTCGGTCATAAGCTTCTCGATCCCCAGGAGGACGTTCTCCGGTGGGAGGTCCTGGCCGGTCGAGATCTGGATCTGATCCATGATCCCCCGAATCGAGGGGTCCTGGGAGAGCGCCTGCCTGATCGACTCCTGGGTCTTACCCGGTACACCCTTCTTGCCAATCATCCCCACAAGCGTCCGTACCGTCTGCTGGTAGGTCTTGGATTCCCCCTTCGCCATCTCCAGGTCCCCGAGGCCGAGCTTCTTCATCACCTGCTGCTGGCTCTTGGGGTCGAGCCCCTTGAAGACTGTGCCCAGCATCTTGGCCTGAAGGGCCTTGGCCTGCTCCTGGCGCTTCGTCTCCTTCGCTTGAGCTTGCCGGGCCGGGCCGCCCAAGCCGCCAAGGAGGGAAGCGCCGAAGGCGGCACCGAACCCGGCATTGGGATCCTGCATGACTTGGGGGAGAGCTTCCTGAGCGAACTGGGAGGCCCCTAGAAGCCCTGCGCCTAGAGCCTGCCCGAGCCCTCGTGGCCCACCCTGCTGTTGGAGCTTCAAGGCCAGGCCGGAGAGCCCGCCTTGCTTCTGGGGGGGCTGAAAGAGGTCGAAGAAGGAGGGAGTGCTCATCTCATCCCATAGCTAGGAGTAGCTGAAAACCCAGGGGGGGCATAGGGACCATAGCCAGGCATCTGGCTCAAATCAGGTCGAGGAATTTCAGGAACCCTTCGATTTGCTCGCATTGAGTTGAGGAGTCCCATGTGGTCAAACCCCCCACCTCTGCCATCACCACCGCCAGCGACTGCTCCACCTACGGCTGGCCCCAAGAAAGGCCCCACACCCGGGATGAAGCTCAATGCCGTTCCAAGCCCTGCCCCCAAGATTTTCCTCAAGAGCCCCCCTTGGCTCTTCTGCTGCTTCTGGTAGTCCCGCTCGGCTGCTGCCCTGGAGAGCGCCTGCTGGAGCTGGTTGAAAGCCGACTCCCTCAACCCCTGCTGAGCCCCTGCTCCCTGGAGCCCCGCCCCGAAGAGCCCTTGACCGGTCTGGATCCCCTGGAGCATGAGCTGGCGCTGCTGGAGAGGTATCTGCATGAGTAGCTCCCCCATCCTCCCCTGCGCCTGGGCGAAGGCGGGTCCCATGACCCGGGGGACCGCCTGGGCCTGCATCGCAGCAGCGATCGAGCTCCGAGAGAGCCCCCGCTGATTAGCCGCATTGGACGCTTGAAGCAGAGCGTCCTGAAGAGCCGGCTGAAGTCCCTGAAGAGGGGCAAAGGCCGCTTGCTGAGCGTACTGCTGGATCTCAGGCGTGACCTGAGGCAAACCCTGGAGCCCCTGGAGCTGCCCCACAAGCCCCTGGCGCTCCTGCATGAGCTGCTGGAGGAGCTGGGTCAACTGTTGGATCTGGGGAGACGACTCGAAGCCCTGGAAGCCTCCGGCTCGCTCAAGCCCTCCCTGGGTGAGCTGGCCGATACGCTCGTTCAACCCAACTGGCATTCCGCTACCCCCTTACACGTTCGTCCCGGCATTGAAGAGGATGAAGTTGAACTTCCCCCCCGAGGCGATTGCCGCGTTGAAGACGAGCCTCAACGTCCCATGGGTCGGGACGTTCATCTGAATCCCAGTCGTGTAGTTCGTTGTCCGCCCAGTGACTTGACCCGTAATAGCCTGAGCAGCCAAAGTGTTGGCGGCTGAGAATATGACTCGAGATGTGGTCCGGAAGATCTTGGTATTGAGTCCAGTGACATCCTTGGGGGAAACCCCAGTCAAGGTGATCTGCCCACCCCAGCAGTTCTCCCCTGTAGCGATGATCCTGATCGGCCCATGCACTTCCGGTAAAAGGGCTCCCATCTAAACCTCCAGGTTATGGCCTTCCTCAAGATTGGTCACGTTCGTCCGACCGCTGACCACCGATCCACTACCCAAGGCTGAGCCGCGGAGGTTATTCCCCATAAGGATAACTCCAGTGATCGTTCCACCCCCCAAGGTGAACCGAACCCCATTAGGATTAGTGAAGCCAGACGGAGTGATCCCGTTCATACTCACCCGATTGTTACGAATGTCAATATCAGTCACCGCCGTTGCGTTAGCATCCACCACGATGCCGTCTCCCGAGTTTGAATCCCGACGAGAGTATTCGAGGATGGTGTTCCCATTGATTTCTATATTTGAGGGGGCAACAGCGTTGGTTGGGGAAACCCCGATGCCCCGTCGAGCAGTTTTCCAAATCACATTTCCCTCAATCGAGATGAACTTACTGTTTGGCTGACCCACCGTATCGCCAAGCCCGACATTGATTCCATCCGCATCAGAGCCCGTGGCAACAGCCAGCCCCTCCCCCTGCTCATAGATCCTATTCTTGCTAATCGTGAGCATCTGAGAGTTCGTAACCCGAATTCCCGCGCTGGCCGCAGTCTGCCCACAGCGGTAGATCCGATTGTTCAGTACCGAACCATCGAGCCACCGATTGAACATGATCCCAAAGTCCCCGCAGTTCACGATATGGTTATCCGAAACGATGGCCCCGGAGAAGCTAGTCGAGGCATCGGCCCCCAGGCTGGTGGTCGCCTGGACCACAATCCCATAGAGATGCCGAGCACTCCCAAGAGTCACATCACCGATCTGGTTCCTGGTGACAAAGAGGTTCTGGAGCCGCATGCCAGCGATCGCGTTCTCTTCAATATCTACCGCCGCATTCGATGAGATGCTCGAGTGCTTCATCTGATTTCGGTCGATAAAGATGTTCCGACCATTAATGACCGCGACATCATTTCGGCGGACATCCTCAAAGATCGAATCAAAGATGAAGACCCCATCTGGGACGGTGGATTCATTCTCCCCGATAAGGAAACCGTCATTCCTCTCGTTCAAGGGATCCGTTGACCCGCCCCAGCGACGGACGTAGAGCTTCCCAAAGTAAATGCCCTTGGAGGCCCCCTTCACATGACAAGGGGAAAAGCCAGTGTTAAGTGAGTTTGAAAGCTGCTGACCATCGAACTGAAGGTTCATAATCCCACAGTTCAGCCGCCCATTCATCAAGATGGCAGTATCCGCCACAGGCGTAAAGGTCCCCGAAGCCCGTTGAATGATCGAGGAGGGGCCTGAGCCCACGATCCAGGTGTTGTCCTTCGAGAGCGTAACAGCGGCTGAAAGCGAAATCGTGGTGTTAGGCGGGATCAGAAGGAATCCCCCCGTAGCCGGTAGCGACGCCTCAGCCGAAGCAAGGCTAGCGTACTCAGCCACGTTCCTGATGTTCCAAAAGGTCCGTAGATTATCGATCGTCCACTGATCGGCAAAGTCTAAGTTCGAGGTAAGCGGATTCGCTAGCACTCGGGTATTGATATAATTGACGATATTGTTCATCTCCGAGTTTAGGTCCTCGAAGGGCAGCTTACCCGCTGCAAAGCTCGTTGTCCGCGTAAGCGCCATCTACCTCACCCCCTCCAGATATGCCTCCCGACGCCCCTCTGGCTCGACTTCGAGGTCAAGAGCTAAGACCTCCCAATGCTGCGCACCTGTCTGGTCAAGGTAAAGCTCAAAGATCTTCCCCGACCCGCCGATCTCCTGATAGTAGGTGTAGACCTGATTTCCGTCAACCATCGTAGACTGGCTAAAGGTAAAGCTCGAATCCCCCGCCGTACCCAAGAGCCCAAGGCCAAGCGGATTAGCCGGGATTGAGAAGTTGTTGGTCGTAAGCTGGTCAAAGCTCCACACGCCACGAAGCGTCCCCGTGCCCCAAGGAATATAGCGCATGGAGACAGCAATTACGTTGAACGCTTCATTAGGTTTGCCAAACGCCTCCGAGGTGATCTTGACCGTCTTCGCTTTAGGAGAGTAATTCGTAACCGACCGAAGCGGGCCAGTGAGCAGCTCAAGCTGAGTGATGTAGGTCGAGTTATAGGCCATCAGATCAACACCTGGCTTCCTGGAGTTGCCTTGTAGACCGGGAAGTCATGATGAAATCGCTCATCCTGCCGATTTGCAAAGCCATCAAGTGAACCCAGGATCCCATGCTGAGTCCCATCCTCATCGACGAAGGTGATATAGGATCCCCCAGAAAGGGTCTTGCTCGACCAACGCCCCACCGGATGCAACTCATCCGAGAGCCCATAGTGTAGGCAGTAGATCCGATTAGGGAACCTCCCTAAAGTACCTACTCCAGCGGGAAGCAAAAGCTCGTACCGATCGAATCGCTCATTATTGAGCGCCCAGGCATAGGGTAGGAGATCCGGATTCACCTCCTCGTTCCACCGCTCTCGAATATCATTCGAAAGCAGCGCAGTCTCCAAGTCCCCAAACTTCTGCGTGGTGAGAAGCGAGTGGACACCAAAGCCCGAAACGAAATACTGGTCATTCAAGACGTTCACGATCGCTTGATGGCTCACTCCGCCAAGAGTGAACTTAACCACCGGAAAGAGAGTAAAGGTATCGAAGTCATCCCCCCTAAGAAGGAAGACCCCAGTCGTCTTATAGATCGGCAGAGTGTTGTGGAAGGAGAGGCCGATGGCGGTGACGATCCCACCATCATCCGGGTCCACATCCAAGTAGCCTGAGTCTACGAAGGTCCCTGTACTCTCAGCAGTCCACACCTCGTCATTCAGCAGCCCAGACCAGTAGAGACGACTAGGATTAGCCTCATCCCCACTGACCCACACCCGATTCTGATGTACACGAAGGAGAGAGCCTTGTGGAGGAGATCCAGTAAGACGTGTTGCCGTCACATCCGAAACATCCCAACGAAAGAGATCCTTCATCCCCGTCCGGGCAATGAGCAGACGACCGTTGAAGGCGGCAAAGCTAAAGAGCGTATTGGGGGGGGAATCCAAATTATCGAGCACAGGATCACTAAAGACATGATTCCCTGGGTCAACAACCACCCGCTCATGGGCGACAGCCACCAGCCGATGCACCGTCCTCCGCGCCGTGCCAGGACGGGGAAAGTCAAAGAGATGAGTAACAACACTCTCCCGCCCATCCCCCACTACTACGGAATCCACATTCACCGTAGAAGTGCCCCCGCCAGAGGCGGTCCAGATCATCCGGACTCGATCATCTCCTGAAGAGGCCGTGTTAGTAATGGCATTCGAGGTGAAGATGAGCCCCTCATCGATGTAGATCGTCACTACGTTCGCTGCTGAGAGATCGATCCTCCAGGTGTGGTACTTCACTGTATCATAGAGTTCAAGCCCAAAGGCCGGCAAACTGAAGTCGTTGAAAGCACCATTTGCCGAAGAAATCCTCGTGTAAGTGGGAGCACCATCAGTCCCCGCCGTAAGAATGTAGATCCCATCATTAGCCCAGCGAATAGCAAGCCTCTTAGCTAGGGCTTCCCCAGTATCCGCAGCCAACTCGAAGAAGGTAGTCGCACTAAAGGTGGCGTTAAAAAGAAGCCTCACCCGCATAGTCAGGGGCGTAACGAGATCCTCTCGAGTTGAGTGCCTCCGGAAGATAGTCGAGCCTGTGCCCCCGAAGTTACAGGACCAGATCGTACTCGAGACATGCGTTACCGCATGAGTTGCAGAATCAACGAGCCAGTCTCCCGGAGGCGCTTGGACCATGAGGTCATCCACCAGACCCGCAGGAATAGGCAACCGATTCCTATGGCTTTGCCCCCCTCGCTTGTGGCGGGTGCCATCGAAGTCATAGACCACATCATCCGCCTGGACGAGCTGCGAGGGATGGGCGAGCGTCGGGTTCTGCTTGAGATTGAGCGCCCCGGTCCAGGGAATGAGGGGGAAGACCACCATCAGGTCCGCTCCCAGGTCGTGTGGCCCTTGAAGGCGCCCTTCGAGCGGAAGCGCTTGATCCTGGCCTTCCCCGTATCGGGGGAGAAGCGGGCATAGACGTCCGCCCTACGGGTCAAGCCCGCCAGCTCCGTTCGGTTCGAGAAGAACTCCTGGAGCTGCATGTTGGCTGCCTGGAGATCCTTCTTGATGTCCCGGTTCAGGAAGTGAAGCGCTCCATCATGGAGCACGGGCTTCACAAAGAGCGGGAAGGGCCAGATGTCATCGTCACGCTTGAGCTCGGGCAAGAGCCGGTAGTAGGAGTAGGGGATCTGCGCCTGCTCCTCGGGGAAGGGATCGAGGACAAGCACCTGCCTCCCCGAGTACTCAACCTCGATCGTCGCATGAGCCGGAGCCTGCGCTGTGAGGAGCGCAGACGAGGCACCCAAGAGATGGCTTGAGGGGCCGAAGCGCAGCTCATCAAACTGATCCGGGGGGACGATCCGGATGCTTGTGCCCTGCAAGTATTCCCCAAAGATTGACTCAGCGTCGAAGTCTTCCGGAAGAGGGTAGCGGTCCTGGGCGACTACATAGCTCTTGCTGGTCACCGTCGTCCCGTTATAGACCGGATCGATACGGATCGAG
>Ga0247727_10018001_pt1 | contig 11173 bp, 8 predicted proteins | sample WisWelCaveWW1625_FD_202498 | JGI IMG/M metagenome (GOLD analysis project Ga0247727, IMG submission 202498) | Biofilm microbial communities from Wishing Well Cave, Virginia, United States - WW16-25 | ecosystem: Environmental > Aquatic > Deep subsurface > Groundwater > Cave microbial mat | place...
AATTGGCGGCGCGGTTGACATCGGCAAGAACCTTTCCGTTGGTGTCGCTCTTACGTACCTCTCCGGGAGCTACAAGTATAACCGAACGTATGTTGAGCAAGATCAAAGGAATATCTACACCACTGCAGCCTACCCCTATGACTTCAAAAGTCTCACAATAGAAGAGTTCATCGACAGCGATATCAGCGGTACGAGTGCGAAGTTCGGTCTGCTGTATCGGAAACCAGACCGATTCAGAATCGGGATCGCAGTCAAAACGCCCTCATGGTATCACATTCGAGAGGACTTCGGCACCACCGGCCGCAGTGTCCTCGATAGTGTCTCTGCCACAGTGACGAATATGTTTGGACCATTTGAAAGTTCGGGATCCGGCGAATATGATGTTATATCTCCGTGGGTGTTCAGCGCCGGCGTGTCTGCGATCTACCGGGATCTGGTTCTGTCAGGAGATATCGACTACACGGATTGGACCCAGCTTGAATTCGACGATGCCAACCCGGATCTTATCGCATTGAACAAGGATTTCAAGAGCATCTTTGGAGCGACGGCAAACTGGAGACTCGGACTTGAGTATGACTTCCAAGAACTTGGGATTCGTGCGCGTGGTGGATTTATGTATAACACATCTCCCTATACACGCGATCAATCATCCCGCTTCGATCAGAAATATATCACCGCCGGACTGGGAGTCCTGCTGAGCGAGTCAACAATGCTTGACGTCGCGTACGCACGGGGCTGGTGGGATACCGACCGTGTGAATTACGACGATACCTCGCGTGTCCTGGAAAGTATTACTACAAACAACTTCATCATGACGTTTTCCTTCCGGTACTGATCCACTTCCAACATCACCTGATTATTTTGTTATATCCAACTATTGTAGCATAGGGTTAACGTCCACAGTCTCCGTATACCTCCATCCAAGTTTCGTCCCACCAGTAGATATTTGCATCTCAGATCATATCTGGTATATTATTCTTCAAGAAGATGTGAAGAGATTACAAGAGGAGCGAGCTCGCAATGTCTACAGTCCAGATAAAATATACCTATCACGACCTGCAGACAATTCCTGAAGACCATAACCGATATGAATTGTTCGACGGAGAACTGATCGTGACCCCATCACCCTCTATTGCACATCAAGGTATTGTAAGCAACATTCACCTTATCATCGGGAACCACGTCAAGCAGCATGGCCTCGGGAAAGTTTTCACCGCTCCGTGCGACGTGTATTTTGATGAGAAGCGTACCGTTGAACCCGATATATTCTTTGTCTCAAAAGAACGATCAGATATCCTTCGGGAGAGAAGGCTTGAAGGAGCGCCGGATCTGGTGGTGGAAAGTCATTTCGCCAACGACAGAGGACCGGGACCGAGGATATAAGTTCAAACTGTACGCTCAGGAGGGAGTTCGTGAGTATTGGCTGGCAGATCCTGACAAACGGACCCTCGAAATCTATACGCTACCTGAGAAGGGCTTCGTGTTATTGGGTGCGTTCAGGGGAAATGACACCGTAAACTCAGCCGTGTTTTCAAGCCTGCAGTTTTCAGTGGGCGAGATACGGAGATTCTTCCTGACATTTGTTGCTGTTGTGGGATCAGCCCGAGGGCCTATTAATTTCGGTGTATCTGCCCGACTTTTGGGTAAGACTCAAGGAAGAATGGTTCTAAGCTAGGGTTCGATAAGGATGTGTTTCACAATCTTGCGGGCCTTGCCCAGACATGAGCAGGCTCGCTCGTTTTTCTTACGGCAAGAATATCCCCTTTTCGATATATTGAAGTCCATCCCTGTGATGGATTTTTTATTTTTCCCCATGGAGCACTAGTTGAGCAAGCGAACAAAAGTTATTGTCGGAACGCTGAGTGTCCTCGTCATTGTTGGTATTTCCACATTTTTCTTTCTCCGGTATCAGCTTCAAAAGTCCTTTCCTCAAGTCTCGGGGACAATCCGCCTTGCCGGTCTTGAAAAGCCGGTTGATATTTTCCGGGACGAATTCGGCGTTCCCCACATCATGGCAACAAGCGAGCACGATCTTCTGTTCGGCTTGGGATTTGTCCATGCGCAGGATCGGCTGTGGCAGATGGATGTGACGCGACGTGCAGGACAAGGAAGGTTATCTGAGATATTCGGAGAAAAGACGGTACCGTTCGACAAGATGTTCCGGATCATCGGGATACGAAGAATTTCGGAGAACGTCGAGGAGAGCATATCCAGAGAATCACATCAGCGGCTTCAGTGGTACGCGGATGGCGTCAATGCGCTCATCGCTGCTCAGAAGGGAAAATATCCGATTGAGTTTGACGTTCTGGGGTATGAACCGGAACCGTGGGCTCCCGTGCACAGCATCATGATCGGCAGGTTGATGGCATGGGAGCTGACGTTCTCATGGTGGACGGAGCTTACCTTTGGGGCACTGGCCCATCGCGTGGGACTCCAGAAAACGCTTGAACTTCTCCCATCGTATCCTGGCACAGTTTCACCAACGGTCCCTTCGCAGGCGCTAGAGCGATTTGCCGATATGAGCCGAGAATGCCTGCAGACAGCACGTGGCTATATCGAGTTCTGGGGAGCTATGCCGGGGGGAAGCAACGCATGGGTTATTGCTCCCACCAGATCGGCCTCCGGGAAAGTTGTTCTCGCAAACGATACCCATCTCCAGCTGCAAGTCCCATCCAAGTGGTACGAAGTCCAACTCCACACTCCGGGATCCAACGTGAGCGGGATGTCGATCCCGGGTGTTCCCGGCATCGTCGTTGGCCACAATCAGTACATTGTCTGGGGGGTGACAAATGCGATGGTCGATGACGCCGACTTTTATATCGAGCGTCTTGATTCAACCACGAACACAAGATACTTGTATGAGGGCCGCTGGCTCCCGATTGCCCAAACAGATGAGGAGATTCGTGTGAAAGGAGACAGTGCCGTCACGGTCACCATTCGATCGACACATCACGGTCCTATTGTCACTGATATCCGTACGTTCCTGAAGAAGGGTGACTATCCGTTTGTCGCAAGCATGCGGTGGACTGGAACTGAGATCAGTGATCAGATCGAGGCATTCCACAAAATGAACAAAGCAAGGAACTGGAAGGAGTTTCTTTCAGGCGTGCGCGAGTTCACCGGGCCAGGGCAAAACTTTGTCTACGGAGATGTCGATGGAAATATCGGCTACTGGTGCGGCGTCAAGCTCCCGATACGGGGGAGTTATAACTCGTCCCTGCCTGTTCCGGGGTGGCAGCGAGCAGCCGAATGGAAGGGCTATGTCCCTTTCGAGCGGCTTCCGCACTTGGTAAATCCACGCGAGGGGTACATTGCAACTGCCAATAACAAGATCGTGGATGATCGATATCCCTATTACATATCAAATTTGTGGGAACCTCCATCCCGCATTCTGCGGCTCAGGGAGAGCCTCAGCAAGAATGAGCTATTCTCGGTAGAAGACTTTGGCCGCCTTCAGAATGACACCTTTTCACACATGGCCAGAGAGCTGACTCCATACATACTCGCAGCACTACGCGATAATACGGCTGACATCCCTGAACAAGAATCCGTCATCGAATATTTCTCCAACTGGAACTTCTCCCTCGCGGAAGAGGATATCACAACAACAATCTTTCAAGAATTCTTCGTAAAGCTGTTAGAAAACATGTTCAGAGACGAAATGGGAGACGACATCCTTCACGATTTCCTCATCCTCGCAACCATCCCATTACGGGCGACAACGAAACTGATCGTGGAGGGAACGTCCTCGTGGTTTGACGACGTTGCGACGGCTCAGGTCGAGACACGGGATGCGATCATCAGAAAGAGCATGAGGGACGCTGTGCTTGCCTTGCAGGCGAGCAGGGGGAACGAGATGAAAACGTGGCGGTGGGGAGACCTTCACACCGTGACGCTGAAGCATCCATTGGGACTTATAAAACCTCTCGATAAACTGTTTAACATAGGGCCGTTCCCATACAAGGGGGGGTCAACTGCCTTAATAAGCGGTGAGTATAGTTTCAACAACCCGTTTGAAGTAACGGTTGGTGCATCGTTCCGCCAAATTGTCGATCTCGCAAATCCCGGCAAGGCGTTGAGGGTGTTGCCTTCCGGCCAGTCCGGCCAGGTGCTCCACCCGCATTTCAAGGATCAAACACACCTGTGGCTCAATGGCGCCCTCCGGACAGTTCGTGCCGACACTCTTTTCCGGAAGGAAACACAATGGGATCATCTCACACTGGAACCAGCGCAATGAATATCGAATTTTCCTCCCGCCTTCTTGAGCGGCTCCGGACAGCAGAAGGAGTTGTCGCGTTCACGGGAGCTGGTGTCTCAGCGGAAAGCGGGGTCCCGACATTTCGAGGAAACGAAGGGATTTGGGGAAAGTTCAAGCCTGAAGAGCTTGCGAGCATGGATGCGTTCATGAAGAACCCGGAACTTGTGTGGCAGTGGTATGCTCATCGGAAGAAGATCATCGCCTCCATCGAGCCGAATCCTGGCCATCGGGCACTCGCCCGGATGGAACGGTATTTCTCCTCATTTTCAGTCGTCACGCAAAACATCGATAACCTCCATGCGCGCGCAGGAAGCTCCCGAGTCTACGAGCTCCATGGAAACATTGAGCGCAACTATTGCATGAAGTGTGGAACGCCGATGAGCAACTCCGATGCACTCGCACAGACAGGAGTGCCAACGTGCACGCGCGCGACGCAGTCTGACGAAGCGTGTGGCGGGCTCATCCGCCCGGACGTCGTATGGTTCGGAGAGATGATTCCTGAAGATCAATGGCACGCATCGGTCCGGGCAATAGAGTCGGCAGATATGTTTCTCTCTATCGGCACGTCGGGAGTCGTATACCCCGCAGCATCTCTTCCGATGCTGGCTCGTCAACATGGGGCATTCATCGTGGAAATCAACCCGGAAGCGACCCCATTGACACAGGAAGCCGACGAATTCCTGAAAGGACAATCGGGTGTCGTGCTTCCTGCACTCTGCGACCGCATTGCTGCCCTTCGAAGCACTCCAACTTCCTCGCACTAGGTACCTTCATAGATCAGAAGTGTGACAAATGAGACAAGTTAGTTTCAAGTTGGGATGACAGTTTGAGTGAATGCGGCATGTTAGGACAAAGGTGGTGATTATTGGGATATCCGTTAGGGGTGGTCCCTCTGGAAGATCGTGCATGTAGACCGTTTTTGTGTGTAGGCCTCCGAAATCGACGGCGGGGTGCGGCTGCAGCCGCAACCGTGAGTTTTGATTTCGGCCGATTGTAGCGATCCTCTTCGGGAAGCAGACTCGCTGTGGCCGAAATCAACGGGTTGTGGTTTGGATGCTTCATCCCGTGGGTTTCGATTTCGTTCCGCCAAAGGCCCGTCGAACGGGCCAAAGTAACACCAGCGTAGCGTAGTCTGAAAACACATTTCCTTTTCGGTTTGAGGCAACGCTTCGCTAGAAGCACAACTAAACTGCGCCAATGACTCAAGGAAAAACAAAAATCGTTTGCACTCTGGGCCCTTCGACGAACGGCGTAGAGATGCTCACACAGCTGATTCACGCAGGGATGGACGTCATACGCCTGAATTTCTCTCATGGGTCCTACGAAGATCATCTGAACACCCTCAAGAGCCTACAGGAAGCTGCGAAGCGAACCGGAGAGGACATCACGGTACTCCAAGACCTCCAGGGGCCGAAGATTCGCATCGGCGACCTGAGTGTCCCTTTTCTCGATCTGCAAATCGGCAACAGCATCACCATAACAACGGACCCGATTATCGGTGATGGCTCCCGTGTTTCGACGAACTACGCAAATCTGACCACGGACGTTCATCCGGGTGACAAAATCCTGCTGGACGACGGCAAGATTCGACTACGAGTGATGGAAGTGAAAAAGAGTGACGTGCTCTGTGAAGTCATTGTGGGAGGGATCCTCTCCGCAAACAAAGGAATCAATCTCCCCGGCGTTTCTGTCAGTGCTCCCTCCTTTACCGCGAAGGACATACGGGACCTCGAGTTCGGGATCAGACACGATGTCGATTACGTCGCTCTCTCGTTTGTTCGCACTGCCGAAGACATCCGCGAGCTCCGGAAAGTCATCATCGACCGAATCAAAAAAGGCCGATTCCTTCCCATCATTGCCAAGATCGAAAAGCCGCAGGCGATTGCCAACATCGATGCCATCATCAGCGAAGCGGACGGCATCATGATTGCGCGTGGCGATCTTGGAGTCGAGCTTCCGCCGGAAGACGTTCCGATTCTGCAAAAAATGATCATCAAGAAGTGTAACCAGGCGGGGAAACCGGTCATCATCGCCACACAGATGCTCGAATCAATGATCAACTGTCCGACGCCGACCCGAGCCGAGGCCAGCGACGTGGCGAATGCCGTGGTCGATGGGGGCGATGCGGTCATGCTAAGCGGGGAGACATCCATCGGCAAATATCCCCTCGAAGCGGTGCAAATCATGAGCCGCATCATCCAGAAGGTGGAATCCGAGCACGTGGGGCCACAACGCGAGCTGGATCGGCTCGGTGTCGTGGAAAGCAGGCTCGACGCGCTGGGGCGTGCAGCGTGTGTGCTCGCAGAGCAGATGAACGCCGCCGCCATCGTAACGGTGACCCACTCCGGTCAAACCGCACGAGTCATATCACGCTATCGTCCCCGGCCGAAAATTATCGCAATAACCGACAGGGTGAAGATCCGCCGCAGGCTGAACTTGATCTGGGGTGTGCAAGGAGTCGTGATTGAAAATCTCAAAGAGGATTCGGACATCGTTGTGAGGAAGATTCAAGAATATCTTCTTCACTCGGGATTGGTAACTAGGGGAGAATATGTCGTGTTGCTCGCAGGCCAACCGTTCTTCGCGCAGGGATCGACGAACTTCATCAAAGTGGAAAAGATTGAGTAAATTGTCATAACTTATCTTCTCCACCCGATAATGCTAAAGGTGGGCGAGCACCACTTGTTGAGACCTTACCCAACGAGCGAACAGCGATCGTGCGGCGTGTTAGTTGCAGTTACCCGTTGATCTCGCCTCAAAAAAAAGCAAGCCGCTCACGACACAAGAGTGAGAGTACGAGCCACGCTCGTGTCGTCCTAGACGAATTCTTTGAATCTTCCCTCATCCTATTTTTTCTCTTTCGGCGGCTCGATCGGGTTCAAATCAAATTTGGCTGGCTGTTCTATGAAGAAGATGGTCTCAGAATCGTCAACACCACCGCTTTCATGCTTGTCTCCGCCCGGAATAGAGAGATAAGAACCAGGACCATTCTTCTTGCCTTTATACGTGTACGCTCCCTTGATAACCACAAACTTCATATCATTGGTGTGGTAATGGAGTGGTGCCTTGAAGCCTGCCGGGAACTTCGTAAATCCACCATACGCTCCCTTGGTGTTGTCACCCCACAGCATTGTAGTCATAACGCCCGGAGGTCCACCCACCAGTTGCTCCCATTTGAGATCTTCAGCAGCCCAAAGGACTGCCTCTTTTTTCATCTTCTTTTGAGCGGAAGCTTCCGTTGCCCCAAAGAAAATCAGTCCCACAAGGATCAGTACGATGTACGATGAGAGTTTTTTCATAAAAAAATTCTCCTGTTAGATTGTGATGGATAGATTAGTTGATTAGTTTGCAGCAGCTTGCGTACGAAGATTATGTCTTCACGTCATGGTTGTCTCCACAGAAGCGGATTAAGAGGACTTGCGGCAACCTCACCGGGCTTCTGGCCGGGATGAAACACTTCCATATCAACCTTCCGGAACTCGTTATCGGGCTCCATCAATCGTGTCCCATCGGCAAAATAGATTATGGTGATAACCTCACGAACCTGGCTACTGGTATTCGCATGAGCCGAGTGGATTGTCCAGCCGGAATGGAACGTCGCATCCCCTGCGTTCACTTCGTGATCAGCGACAGGAAAGCCCCGTTCGGCAATAAGTTGTTCAAAAGCAAAATGTGATCCCTCAGAAATCGACATACTCCCGAGTGAGCCCGCACGATGTGAACCACCTGCAAACATCATCGTCCCCATTTCTTTCGTCACATTGACGAGGGGCATCCACATCGTGATCGTGTGGTCTGTGTCGAGCGGCCAGTAGAACCGATCCTGGTGCCAGTGTGTGGCCTTGCCCCCTGCAGGTTTGAAAAGCGCCTGGTCGTGATATAACCGCACTCCTTCGACGCCCATGAGGTCCGCGGCGATCTTCGCAAACCTCTCCGCAAAAACAAACCGTCGAATTCCTTCATTCAATCTCCAGACATTCGTTACCTGAAGGAAAAGATTGCTGTAGTCCTCGATTCTCCCCTGTGAGTCGTGTTTTGCGACCGATTCAGCGACGATCTGTTCAATAAGGGGCCGATAGGAGTCCACCTCGGCCGGTGAAGCAACTCTGCGCAAGAGGAGATGCCCATCCTCTCTGTACCGACGAATCTGGTCGTCGCTGAGGATGTACTCCTCTTCAAGGGAGGGAAGGTGTGTAATCTTACTGAGTATCGTATTCATTTCTTGGAGTTGTGCAATGAAGCGGTCGCCCTATTTCTAGAAATCTGGTCGGAAACATACACTGCGGCAACAAACCTTGTTAAAACCTTTGTCGAGGTTGTCCCCTAAGTTCGTAGTGGCGACGCCCGCCTGACCTTATTAGCACAACATCGGCGGGCAGGCACAGCGTCGCTCATTGACAAATTGGAGCACGTCCGCGACCCAATGCCCGCCCGCCCTTCTAAGCTTGAGTTGGTCGGGCGGGGGTCGCCACTACACCTTACGCTGACTTTTTGGACAGCCCCCACAGATGCAGACCGGGGTTTCCGGCTGTTGAACGAATTGTTCTTTGTGTTGCGCCACCCCGCCATAGGGGGGGTCGGTATCGCCCCGGATTTAGGACTTATTGGAGACCCTCACGATGAAGCTCGGTGTTCGTTACACCTTGTACAGGTTCACGCTGCTGATTTCTCAAGCATTCTTCTTGACAACTCCCAATAGAGAATCGCAGCGGCCACGAACGCAAGAGCCACGAACATCAAGCCATCACCGAATCGCCCGAGGATAAGACTTCCCACTCCGAACAGCATCGAATAGGTAAGCACCACGCCCGCAATCCAATCCACAAACAATCCTCCATATCCTTTATCGCCTTTGACATCTGGCAGCAGCTTTGCGATGGGCCGCCACCCAATGCCCCCAGGATGGACACGCCGATAAAAGCGTTTCAACGTTTCCGTGTCGGTTGGTCGAGTGAGGAACGTTACAACCAGCCATCCAATTGTTGTAACGGACACGATGTAGTACAGGGTTTCCGGGAATTGAATCCCCAGGCCATACCACTTGTTACCACCCACGATGATTCCATAGGTGATAATGGGGATGATCATGGCGGCGATTTCACTCCATGCAGTAACGCGCCACCAGAACCAACGGAGAATGAGGACGAGTCCGAGGCCGGCACCCGCTTCGATGATGAAGGCCCAGGCCTGAGAGATGGTATCCATGAGTGCTGTCACGACCAGCGAGAGAATCATCAGCACCAGGGTGAACATTCTACTGACGAAGACACTATTTTTTTCAGCAGCCTGTTCACTCACAAAGTCGTTGTTAGGACTGATGAACCGTCTATAGAAATCATTGACAAAGTACGATGCCCCCCAGTTCAGTTGTGTTGCAACGGTTGACATGTACGCGGCAAAAAACGAGGCAATGAGGAGTCCCTTCAAACCAGGAGGAAGAAAGTCTCTCATCGCAAACACATAGCCAAGTCTTTTTTCGTCGGGAGGCAAATCGGGGAACAGAACCAGTGACGCAAGTCCGACAAGAATCCACGGCCACGGACGAACACAATAATGAGCAATCGTAAACCATAAGGTTGCAAAGAGGGAATGTGTCTCGTCCTTTGCAGACATCATGCGTTGAGCAACGTAGCCGCCGCCCCCCGGTTCAGCTCCGGGATACCATGACGCCCACCATTGGACTCCCACAAAAGCAAGGAATGCCGCCACGCTTAATGCCAGTGCCCCGCCCGCTGATTCGATGGTGCCTCCTCCTCCGATCTCCGGTGTGAACCGGAACGCCCATTCGGGTAGCTTCTCTTGCAATCCCGCAATTCCGCCGATCTGGGGAAGCCCGAGCACAACGAATGCAAGCACAATGGTTCCTGCCATCGCGAGGACAAACTGGAATGCATCAGTGACGGCAACACCCCACAATCCGGACATCGCAGAATACACCGCGGTCAATGCAAGAGAGAGACCCACATAAAGCATCACCTCGCTTCGCGGAATCCCAAACATCCCTTCAAGGATCGCCGCCATCGCGAGATTTACCCACCCCATGATGATGCAGTTCATGAAGACACCAAGGTACAGTGCGCGAAACCCGCGGAGAAACCCTGCCGCCTTGCCGGAATAGCGCAGCTCCACAAATTCAACATCGGTCATTATCCCTGCACGGCGCCACAGTCGGGCAAAAAAGAAGACCGTCAGCATTCCGCCGAACATGAAATTCCACCAAAGCCAATTGCCTGCAATACCGTTTTTGGCAACAAGTTCGGTGACGGCAAGGGGAGTATCTGCAGCAAATGTCGTCGCCACCATGGAGGTCCCTGCGAGCCACCAGGGCAAGTTGCGCCCCGACAGAAAGAACTCGGCGGTGTTCTTTCCCGCACGACGGGAATAGTACGCACCGATCGCAACGCTGACCGCGAAATAGAGGATAATCAATAACCAATCAATAAACTCTAAGGGCATAGATGGGATACTCCTGTCGATGGTTCGATGCGTGATTCGCAGCTTGAAAAGCCGAACTCACAGTGCGGTCTTTCCTCGGCCTGGATGTAACGGCGGAGTGATTATGAAGCTCTTTTCTCTTTCTTTGAGAGCAGGCTCAGGAACCCGCCTATACAAATTGTCGTTGACACTCCAACGATAGTAAACCAGGTCCATGCCACAAGGTCAAGAGAGATCACAGTGATCATGAGAAAAATACCTGCAACGAACCCGGCGAGTGCATCCTCTTGTGTCGGCCCTTTGAAAAGGAGGCCCAGGAGGAAAGTTCCTAGGAGGCCCCCATACGTAAATGAAGCAATGCCCAGCGCAAGCTCCACCACCGTCTGGGTCGTGTTCATGAAAAAGAAGGCGGAGATAACCAGCATAGCTGCCCAGACGATTGTCACTATCCGTGAAATCCGTAATTCTTTTTCCTTGCTC
>Ga0247727_10018002_pt1 | contig 11173 bp, 11 predicted proteins | sample WisWelCaveWW1625_FD_202498 | JGI IMG/M metagenome (GOLD analysis project Ga0247727, IMG submission 202498) | Biofilm microbial communities from Wishing Well Cave, Virginia, United States - WW16-25 | ecosystem: Environmental > Aquatic > Deep subsurface > Groundwater > Cave microbial mat | place...
AAGCCTCAGCTCCAAGCCGTATATCCCGCGGTGCAAAACGTACTGCTCGCCTGCCGTGCCGTCGGGCTCGGCGCTTGCTTGACCGAGCTTCACCTCACCTTTGCGAGAGAAGTAGACGATTTCCTCGGCTTGCCCGCAGACCGACCGAGCGCCGTGATGATTCCCATCGGCTGGCCCGCGATTCCGTATCGACGACCCGAGCGTCGCTCGGTGGACGCCGTGCTCTACCGCGAGCGGTATTCGGAATGAGCGCCGCAAGTCGAGGATCGGCGAGTAGGACAGGCACGATCGGCGTCGCGCTTGGCAGTGGCGCAGCGCGGGGATGGGCTCACATCGGAGTGCTCCGTGCCCTGGCCGAAAATGGCTTGAGGCCGAGCGTCGTCTGCGGGACGTCGATCGGCGCGGTCGTCGGTGCGGCCTACGCAGCCGGCGAGCTCGACGCCTTCGAGCGTTGGGCGCGACGGCTCGATCGCCGGCAGGTCGCAGCCTATCTCGACTTCGGGCTTCGCGGCGGGCTCGTCCGTGCGAAGAAAGTCTTCGACGCGCTGGCCGAAGAAATTCCCGATCGTGACATCGAATCGTTGCCGATGACGTTCGCGGCTGTCGCGACCGATCTCGCCACGGGCCACGAGATCTGGCTCCGCCACGGTCGTCTCTACGATGCGCTGAGAGCCTCCGTCGCGCTGCCGGGGCTCGTAAGCCCCGTCCGTTCGGACGGCCGCTGGCTCGTAGACGGTGGGCTCGTCAATCCGGTACCCGTGTCGGTGTGCCGAGCCCTCGGCGCCGATACGGTGATCGGCGTGGATCTCAACACGACGTTGGTCGGCCGGCGATTCCGCCCGGTAGCGTCGGATCAGTCGGAAGAGGCGGAGAGCCCTCAATCCACGCCCTCCAGCGGCCTCGACGGCGTCCGTGCCGCGCTGCAGCGCGTCGCTGGCGACGTTCGGCAAAGACTCGGCGGCGAGGCTTCCGTACCGCGCGACGAAAGCCTCTCGATCCTCGATGTGGTGGCGAACAGTCTCAACATCATGCAGATTCGTGTGACACGAAGTCGCATGGCCGGCGACCCGCCGGACCTTCTCGTGGCGCCGAGGCTCCGCGATTTCGGCCTGCTCGATTTCGATCGCGCCGAAGAGGCAGTCGAAGAGGGCCGGCGCGCTGTCACCCAAGCGCTCGCGGCGCAAAGCGGCGGGCTCTGAGGATTGCGGCTGGGGGAGGATGCACTCGGATGCTCGGTTTGATCTCGAAAGTACGCCGCGAGCTACAGACCCTCGCAACATTGGGCCGCATCAATCGGCGCATGCGCAACGTGAAGCAAGACGGCGATGACACCGTGGCGGATGCGTTCGAGCGCGTTGTCGCCGCTCGTCGCGATCACCCGGCCGTCGTCTTCGAGGGCCGAACGGTCACGTACGGCGAGCTCGAGCGGATGGCGAATCGCGTCGCGCACTGGGCGAAAGGCGAGGGGCTCGCCCGCGGGCGCTGCGCTGCGCTCTTCATGGAGAACCGCCCGGAGTTTCTCGCGACCTGGCTCGGACTATCGAAGACCGGCGCGCACGTGGCGCTCATCAACACCAACTTGACCGGCGGACCGCTCACGCATGCGTTGATGGTCGCCGAGCCCGATCTCGTCGTAGTCGGAAGCGAGCTCGAAGCGACCTATCAAGCCATCCGCGCGACTCTTCCCGAGAGCATCGTCGCCTGGACTCTCGGTACGGAAGGGAAGTCGGGCTCTCTCGGGGGAGCCCTCGCGAACGCGTCGACCGAGACGCCGCCGCGGAGCTGGCGTGCGGAATCGAAGACCGGCGACAAGCTGTTCTACATCTATACGTCGGGCACGACCGGGAATCCGAAAGCCGCGAACTTCAGTCATCTCCGCTTCTTGTCGGTGGGCGCTGCCTATACGGAAATCGCGGCGATCGGGCCGGAAGACCGGGTCTACTGCTCGCTTCCCCTCTACCACACGGCCGGCGGGGTCATCGCCGTGGCGATGGCCATGCTCAACGGCGGAACGCTCGTGCTCAGGCGAAGGTTCTCCGCAAGCGAGTTTTGGACCGATTGTCGAAAGTACGACGTGACCGTCTTCCAGTACATCGGCGAGCTTTGCCGCTATCTGCTCAACCGACCGGAATCACCCGATGACCGTGCGCACCGTGTGCGTTGCGCCGTCGGCAATGGGCTCCGTCCGGACATTTGGGCGCGCTTTCAGGAACGCTTCGGAATCCGCGACATACGCGAGTTCTACGGTGCCACCGAGGGCAACTTCGCGCTCGTGAACCTGGACAATCGAGTCGGTGCCGTGGGCCGCGTGCCTCCGCTCTTGAAGAGCAAGTTTCCCGTCGAGCTCATCCGCTTCGATGTGGAGGCCGAGGCTCATCCGCGCGACGCGGGCGGCCGCTGCATCGTATGCAAGCCCGGTGAGGCCGGCGAAGCGATCGGCCGCATCAGCAACGATCCGAAGCAGCCGCTCGGGCAGTTCGAGGGCTACACGGACGAAGGTGCCAGCAACAAGAAGATTCTCCGCGACGTGTTCGACAAAGGAGACGCCTGGTATCGAACGGGTGATCTCCTGAGTCGAGATCGCGAAGGCTACTACTACTTCGTCGATCGGATCGGAGACACGTTTCGCTGGAAAGGCGAGAATGTCGCGACCAGCGAGGTGGCCGAGGTGTTGTCGGTCTGCCCCGGCGTGCTCGAGGCCAACGTGTATGGTGTCAAGCTTCCTGGTGCCGACGGCCGCGCGGGCATGGCCGCCTTGGTGGCGGCATCGAGTCTGTCACTCGAAGAGCTCTACACTCATCTGACCCAACAGCTGGCGGCCTACGCTCGGCCGCTCTTTCTCCGCGTTCGACCGGAAATCGAGATCACGGGCACGTTCAAGCACCGCAAAGTCGATCTCGTAAAGGAAGGATTCGATCCCGCTCAGATTGGCGATCCGCTCTACTTCCGAGACGACGCGCACGGCCGGTTCGTGCCACTCGACCAACGACTCTACGAGGAGATCGTCGCCGGCCGCGCACGCGTCTAGATTTCGGTCGGTCTCAGGAAGCGATCGGCATCGCAGTCGTAGCTGCCTCGGAGGTCGAAGAATCCGGCCGCGCCGCGGCGCGTCGCGAATCGAGGGGTACGATTCGAGGCGCTTGGCGATCCGATCGCGCGCGATGGCCACGCGAGGGTGCACGATTAGAGAGTCCGGAGCGCACGTAGTCGGGATCGATACCGAGCACGTTGCAGATGTTCTCGAAGGAGAACACCCAGTCGGTGTCACTCGAGGTGATCCAGGCCTTCGCCTCCTCGAACTCTTCCCGGTGGCGCGGGTTTCGCGCGAGGGCGTGGCGCTGATAGCAGTCGACGGCGTCCTGAAGGATGGCCAGCATGAGCCGGCCCTCGCTCTGTACGAAGGCCGGAAGCTTGGCGCCCGGGAACATCTGATCTGGAAGGACCACCTCGGGATCGAAGAGACTGTTCGTTTCGCGGTTTGCCATCGTTGGCGGCTCCTTACTTGCCTTTCGGCTTCCCCCGGTTGTCGCTTGTACGTTTCGTCACCCCTGAGACAGGCCGTTCGGGTGGTTTATTCAGGCGAAACGCGTGTTTTGTTCCCCCCCGCTGGGGTCATTTCCGAGCTTTTGACGGTTCGCGTTGCGCCTCTCGGCGTGGGGGGCGCACACCCGCGGGGGCAAGCGGGAGCGCAAAAATCGCCGCATGTCCCACCGCAAGTCTGGCGTCGCCGCCTTAACTGAAAAGCACGCTTCGTAGAGAATGCCGGCCGCGACGAGCGCTTCTGATGAAAGCGCGAGGCGGGGGACGAATGAGCTGGCTGACTGCCGAAGACCACATGGAAATTGTCGAAACCCTCTACCTCTACGCTCGCGCGATCGACGCCAAGGAGCTCGGGCTCCTCGAGCGCGTGTTCACGAGCGACGCCGCCATTCACTACGATGTCCCCGGCGGCAGCCGCCTTTCGTACGGCGAGCTCGTCCCTTGGCTCGCGAGCGCGCTCGCGATGTTCCGAATGACCCAACACGTGGTCACGAATCCCATCGTCGAAGTGCTCGATGGTCGCGTCCGATCTGCGGCCTATCTCACGGCCACTCACGAGCAGGTAGGCCTCGACGGGAGGAAGACCACGTTCATCGATCACGGGATCTACAAGGACGACTGGTTGAAGACGCCCGGCGGTTGGCGGATTCGTGCGCGTCGCCTACAACGCTTCTTCATGCGTGGGGATTTCCAGGTGCCCGATCAGTGTAAGTCCTACCCGGAAGCTCCCGCCAAGATCGCGCTGCAAGGTGGAGACGACTGAGGCGAACGCCGTCGCGAGCGCGCCAAAGCGTGCGGTGCTCGTGCTCTACCGAGGATCTAGCTCATGGAAAAGCTCGTCTATGTCGCGTGGAAGCGCGAGAGCGCCCCGGCTGACGCCTTCGCCGAGATTCTGCGCGACAAAGTGGCGCCGGTGCTGATCAGCGATGGTGCCGAGCGGATCTCCGTCAACGTCGTGGACCGCCATGTCGAATCGGCGCTCTCCGCGCGGCTCACGCATTTCGATCCCCCGCCGGTCGCGGTGGTGACCTTCTGGCTCGATGCCTGTGACGATCGCGCGCCGTTCGAGAGGGCGCTGGCGGACGTTACGGATCGGCTGGCCGGCTACTTGGTCGTCGAGTCCGTTCCCCTCGTGAACCGAACGCATACGGCACCGCTCGGCGAGCGCACGCCGGGAACGAACATGATCGCGCTGATCGAGCGGCCCGGGCGCATGTCGTCCGAAGCGTGGATCGCCCACTGGCATGGTCATCACAAACGCGTCGCGCTCGAGACCCAGTGCACGTACGCCTACGTGCGGAATGTCGTCGTGCGCCCGCTCACCGACGGCGCGCCGCCCTGGGCCGGCATCGTCGAAGAAGGATTTCCGTCCGCCGCCGTGACCGATCCGATGCTCTGGTATTGCGCGGACGGATCGGCGGAGCAGATGCAAAAGAATCTCGCGCGAATGATCGAGAGCGTGCAAGCGTTTCTCGACATCGATCGCGTGGAGTCGCATCCGATGTCGGAGTATCGGATCTCGGACTGACGATCAGGAGAGGAGACAGCGTCCAGATGGGTAGACTCAGTGGAAAAGGCGCGGTGGTGACGGGTGGAGCGAGCGGAATCGGCAAAGCGATCGTCGAGACTCTCGCGGCCGAAGGCGCGCGGGTGGTCGTGGCGGACATCCAGGACGAGCTCGGCAAAGCGGTAGCATCGCGCGTCGAAGGTGCGGTGTTCCAGCGCACCGACGTGACGCGTGAGGCCGACGTCGAGGCTGTCATTGCCCGCGCCGTCGCCGAGTTCGGCTCGCTCGACATCATGGTCAACAACGCCGGCGGCTTCGGCGAGCGCGGCTCCATCCTCGAGCTCACCGGCGAAGGCTTCGATCGAACGATGGGGCTACTCGTCAAGAGCGTGATGTTCGGGATCAAGCACGCCGGCCGAGTCATGGCGGCGCGCCGCAAGGGGTCTATCCTGAGCACGGCGAGCATCGCGGGGCTCCAACCCGGCGCGGGGCCTCACCTCTACGCCACAGCGAAAGCGGCGGTGGTGTTTCTCACCAAATCAGCGGCGCTCGAGCTCGGTGAGCGCGGGGTGCGCGTCAACGCGCTTTGTCCCGGAGGTGTCGCGACGCCGCTCGTGCTCGGCGCTCTCGGTCTAGGCGAGGAGCAGGCGCACGGAATTCGAAGAGCGATGGAGAAGACCCAAGCGATTCCGCGGGCCGGCGAAGCGCTGGACATCGCGCGCGCCGCTGCCTGGCTCGCATCCGACGATGCGGACTACGTAACCGGTCAAGCGCTCTCGATCGACGGCGGCGAAGGCACCGGAATCGCGTGGTCACGTCAGGCGCTGACGTAGACGACGCGACGACCGCCTCGCCCTCGGCTAGCCGGCCATCAGGGCTCGGGCTTTCGTGCAGGCGGGTCGCGCGCTGCAGACGTCGAGCCAGCGCTTCAAGTTCGGGAACTTCGCGAGGTCGATGCCGACCACCGGAGCCATCGAGAGCACGCTGGCTACGTTGACGTCGGCGACGGAGTACGTGTCGCCGAGCAAGTACTTTCGCTCCGCGAGCTCCTGATCGAGAACACCGAACGGCTTCGCGAGCTTCTCGGCCGCCGCTTCGGCGATTTTCGGATCGCGTTGATCCTTCGGGAGAATCATTCGGTGCATCAAGACGGTGACGAGCGAGGTCTCGACCTCGGTCATGGTCCAAACGCTCCACTTGATCGCATGCGCCTCGCCCTCGAGCGTCTTCGGCTGCAGTCCCCCGTCGTAACGCTTGGCGAGGTAGAGGTTGATGGCCATCGACTCCCACATCGTGACATCGCCGTCGACGAGGGTGGGGATGTGGCCGTTGGGATTGATGGCGAGGTACTCCGGTTTCCGCGTGTCTCCGTTGGCGAAATGCGTCGGAATGTTCTCGTAAGGGACGCCGAGCTCTTCGAGCATCCAAAGAGTGCGAAACGCGCGCGAAGCCGGTACGCCGTAAACCTTGATCATCCGATCCTCCTCGTCTGCGGGCGCGAGCATACGCCGGCGTTGCGGTCAGTACGAGTCCTGACGAGTCCTGCCGTGTTGCGATCGGCTCGATCGGAGGAGGGGCGCGTGGCCGAGACGGGTGCGCTCGGCTTGCTTCATGCGTCCGAATTGGCGACGCTCGGTGGCGGTCACGCGAGCGTGGCCACCCAAGCGATGCCGCTCGATCCTCTCTTGCTCGAAATTCTCGTCTGCCCCGAGTCGAAGAAGGCGTTGCTCTACTTCGAGAGCGAGAGCTTCCTTTTTTGCCCGGACTCTCGTCTCAAATACCGGATCGAAGACGACATTCCGGTCATGCTGATCGAAGAAGCCGAGCGCGTGAGCGAAGCCGACGCGGCAGCTCTCGTCGCGCGTGCCCCCCAGCGCTGATCACATCGCCGTACCGCCGACCCGGAGCCCGCTCCGCAAGACGTACCCGATCACGGCGGCGTCGTACGCTGCGTGAACCGTGATCGGCACGAGTAAATTTCCGCTGATGCGCCAGACGCATCCGAGATAGAGGCCCATGACTGCAGCGATCACGGCATAGGCGGGCGAGATCGCGTGGGCGAGCCCGAACACGGTGCTTGCCACGATGATGCCTCCGGCCGACCCGAGCGCATGCTCGAGCCATCCCTGCACGAACCCGCGGAACAGGATCTCTTCGCCGACACCCGCTGCGATCGAGACGGCGAGCACTCGAAGCCAGCGGGTGGCGTCAGGGCCGCCGAGAAGTCGGGGCAGCAAGCGCTCGAGTGTCTCCCGAATCTCGCCGAGCTCGGGACGGCGATGTCGCCAAAGAGCGACGAAGCAAGGAAGGAGAGGCAGCGTTGCCACGATGCCGGTGCCGAGCGCGCGCGGATCGAAGCGAAGATCCGCGAGTGCAGGAACGCCGGTCAGGAGCCCGCCGAGGACACCGACGACGCCAAGCAGCATCTCGAAAGCGAGGCTGGAGACGAAGAGCCGCCGTACGCTCATTGCGCGACGTCAGGTAGGGGGGCCGATGGTGGCGTCGCCGGCGCCGGTGCTTCGGCACCGCGCTTCTTCTTGCCTGGCGGCTGCGTCTTCTCGCCGTCGAGAATTCGCTCGCCGAGATCTTCGATGAGGTCGCGCCCGAGTGCGCCGGTGAGCGCTGAGAGGTCGGGTGATGGCTTTGCCGCGGGCAGCGTGCCGGCCAGCTTGAAGGGCAGCGCGACCTGACCGCTCGCGTCGACGAGGTGTTTCATCACCGAGGCTTGCTCGATCAGACGCCGCGACAGCGCCATCGACGGGACGAGGGTGGCCGCGACGTCGATCGTACCGTCGAGACCCACGGTACCGTCGCCGCGGATCAGGTAGTCTTGCGCTTTCATCGCGAGGTCTCGCGCGGTCACGCGACCGCCGGCGATCTGCAAGACCGCGGATAGCGCATCGAAGCGTGTATCTTTGGTGCCGAAGAGCAGCGGGAAATCTTTGCGTAGGCTTTCGGGGAGGAGTCCGGCGAGACCGGGCGCGCCGGTGATTCCGCTAAGCGCGCTGTCGATGAGGTTGATGCCGCGGAGCATGCCTTCCTGCAGCTCGATTCGTCCGGTTCCGCTCAGCCCGTTTCGAATCGCGCCCCAATCGTTTCCGGTTCCCTCGGCATCGATCGCGAGGTCGAGCTTGCCCTCGAGAACTGGAGAAGGAACGCCGGTGAGCGATATCGCGAGCCGAGCGACCGACATTTTTTCGACTCGGCCGGCGAAACCGAACCGTGACGATGCCTTGCTCGTTGCCGGCACGTAAGTGGCGTTGCCGGCCAGGCGACCGTCACAGGCGTCGAGCGAGAGCGGCGCGATTTCGAGACGCCCGTCGCGGCGTCGGAGCATCGCGACGAGGTTCGACACCGAGACACCACCGAGAGCCCCGCGCTCCGCACGGAGGTCTGCATCCACGTCGACGCTTTTCTCCGCCGACATGAGTCGCCCGGCGACTCGCACTCGTTCGAGAGTGTCGCCATCGGCCGCGCCCGAGACGCCGAGATCGACGAGCGTCAGGCTCGGTGCCGAAAACACGAAGTGCAGGCGCCCGGAGTAGACGTCCGGCGCGCTCAGCTCGAGCGTAGCGGGCGCGCCTGCAACGCGGAGCTCCGCGCGCGGCATGCTGACCGTGCGGCCCTCGAAGAGCAGAGACGTGTGTAGGTGACTGACCGTCGGAACCTCGCCGCTCGTCGTGATCTCGATGTCGTCGAGGGTCACGCTTCCGTTGATGCTTTGCGGTGCACCGAGCGTAGGCGCCGTGAGCGCGAGCTTCACGTCCGCGTTTCCTCGCAGTCCGGTCGAGGCGAAAGCCGGCAGCACGCGCTCGAGCGCGCCGAGCGACACCGATGCTCCCGCTACGTCGATCGCGTAGGCGTAGGAATCGCGGGAGGGCGTGAGCGTGCCCGACCCCTCGAGGGCAGCGGCGCCGAGGGTTAGAGCGATCTCATCGAGTCGAACGACTCCCTCTGCGTCGCGTGTAGCGTTGCCCGCGATGACGAACGGCAGCTCGGCCGGTTTGTCGAACGCAGATCCAACCGATACCCGCGCCGCGCTCGCGTCTACGCTCATGCCGAAGGTCGGCGACGCGAGTGTGCCGCCTGCATTCACGTTCGCGCGAAGAGGGCCGCTCATGCGGAGGTCTCCGGAGGGCAGCCAGCTCGCGAGCGCTTTCGAGTCGGCATCATCGAGCTGCAAGACGATGTCCAAGGGCGTTTCGTTTCCGCCCGTGGCGTCGAAGGGGCCGACCGCGCCCGAAGCTTTCAAGTTTTGGCGCTCGCCGTCGAGCACCGTTGCGGCAAGCTCGAAGCGCAGTGATTCACCTGTGCTCCAATCGGACGCTGCGACATCGACGGAGTCGACCACCGTCTCGCGCGGAGGCTTGACGGTTCGATCCGTGTAGACGATGCGGCCGGCATCGACGTCGATCAGCGCGATGGCTACCGCTGCGTCGCCGTCCGTCGCGGATTCGTCTCCGGGCGCGTCGCGCGCTCCGCCGAGAGTCGCGACGTTGAGTCCGTCGCTCGTCCGGACGATCGAGAGGTCGGGCGACTCGAGCAGGATGCTCGAGATCTCGTAGCGTCCGAACAGCGCCGGCAGTAGGCGCACGCGCACGATGGCACGCTCGGCCTCGAGAAAGCTCGTAGCGGCGAAGCGAGGATCGTCACCCACCGAGACGCCCGTCAACGCCACGGCTAGCCCGCGTCCGAACGTGATGTCGATGCTTTCGAAGCCCACTTTGCGCCCGAGCGCGGCGGAAGCACGCTCGGCGAAGGCTTCACGGTTGTCGGTCAAGTAGCGGTCGAGATTCGCGGCGGCGTAGGCGAGCGCTCCGGCCGTGACAACGACCAGAGCGAGGAGAATCCAAACCCAGCGACGCATCACGGACTGCCGGGCGGTTCCTTGCGCGACTCGAGATACTTCTTGATGCGGTGAGTGTCGGGTGCATTCAACAAATGTCCCCAGCTCGGCATACCGAGCTTGTGAAGCGTTCCGGTGCGCACGATCGCGTCGAAGGCTTCATAGGGCAGGGGCGAGTTTCTGAGGTCAGGGATCGACGTCCCACCCGCGACACCGTTGGCTCCGTGGCAGGCAGCGCAGTGCTCGTGATAGAGCCGGCCGCCGTCGGGGATGTCGCCGGGCGTGTCGAGCAGCTCTGCGACTTCAGCTTCGCTCGGAAACGGCCCGCGAAGTGCGAAAGTGAGGAGCCGTCCGTGGGGATCGCCTCCGGCCGAGCGCGCGGCTTCGCCTCCGGCGAGAGCGAAAGCACCGCCCCAGCCGGCCAGAATCGTCACGTACTGACGTCCGTCGACGAGGTAAGACACGGGTGCGGCGATCACGCCGCTTCCCGTATGCTCCTCCCAAAGTTGTCGCCCGGTGTCGGCGGCGTACGCAACGAAGCGCGCGTCCGCCGTGCCTTGAAACACCAGGTTGCCCGCCGTCGCTAGCGTGCCGCCGTTCCAAGGTAGCGCGTAAGGATGGCGCCAGGCTTCTTTCTGGCGGACGGGGTCCCATGCGAGCAAGTGGCCACCGACCACTTGCCGGCTCAGAAGCGAGAAGGAGTTCATGTCGACGCCCGTGTTCCACTCGCCGGGCTGAAACTCGAAGCCTTTTTTCTGCCGATAGACGCCTTGGATCTCCTGCGCGGGGATGTAGACGAAGCCGGTTTTCGGGCTGAACGACATCGACTGCCAGTTGTGGCCACCGAAGGGCGTGGGGCGAACGAACGCGAGCCCGCTCTCGTAGGCCGCACCGGGGATTTCTTGCGGGCGGCCCGTCACCGGATCGACACCCGTGGCCCACGTGACCGTGACGTAGTTCTTCGCCGAGATGAGCTCGCCGGTTTTCCGATCGAGCACGTAGAAAAAGCCGTTTTTCGGCGCCTGCATCAAGACGTCGCGCTCGCGGCCGTCGACGGTGAGAGTCGCGAGAGTGATCTGCTGAGTGGCGGTGAAGTCCCAGGTGTCGGCGGGCGTGGTCTGGTAGTGCCAAATGATCTCGCCCGTGTCGGGATCGACCGCGAGGATGCAAGATAAATAGGGTGGATTCAACCGCTCGTCGCAACATCGTAATCTCGAGCTTCTGATCGGAGGGCGATGTTGATGAATAGCGGAAGACGACAAGGATTGAGATCGTCGGAG
>Ga0247727_10018003_pt1 | contig 11173 bp, 8 predicted proteins | sample WisWelCaveWW1625_FD_202498 | JGI IMG/M metagenome (GOLD analysis project Ga0247727, IMG submission 202498) | Biofilm microbial communities from Wishing Well Cave, Virginia, United States - WW16-25 | ecosystem: Environmental > Aquatic > Deep subsurface > Groundwater > Cave microbial mat | place...
AGAACGCTTGGTCAACGCGGCAACGCCTTATTTGCAAAAGGCGGGGTATGCGCTGCCCGAGCGCGACCTGCTCGCTACCATGGTCAGCATGGTGAAGGACGGCCTGGAGTATTTCGAGCAAATCACCGAGAAGCTGGCGCTCTTTTTTGTCGATCCACCGGCAACCTCAACCGACGAATCGCGAGAGGTGCTCGACCGTGATACCTCGAAAAAAGTGTTGTGGTCTTTCCTGCGCGTCCTGGATGATTTCGATAGACTGGATGCCTCGACCTTCCGGTCGATGATGAAGCACGTGCAAGCCGAGACCGGCATCATCGGCCGCGAGCTGTGGATGCCGATTCGCGTCGCGCTCACCGGGCAGACTCACGGCCCGGATTTGCCGATGGTAGCGCAAATTTTCGGCAAGGACAAATGCCGACGACTGGTTGAAAAGGCAATATCAAATTGATCGCGGAGACTCACCGTCTTTGTATCGCCGACTCTCGCTGAACAGAGTTGATCAAAAAAAATCCAACCTCCAAAGAGTTTGCTTTACGGCGAGTGTCAGCAACAATGTGTTTCCAGGAGTTTCAGTGATTTATAAGCAGCCGCCAAGTTTCGCAGATGATCAAATTCTAATAACCCGCATGTCACTCCAAATTTTCAACACCCTTTCCCGCCAGAAAGAAGAATTTGTTCCGGTCGAGCCGGGCAAAGTAAAATTCTATCTCTGCGGCCCGACGGTTTATGATTACTTCCACATCGGCAACGCCCGGCCGTTCGTGATGTTCGACGTCTTCCGGCGCTATCTGCGCTATCGCGGCTATCAAGTGCGCTTCGTCATGAATTTGACCGACGTCGATGACAAGATCATCAAGCGCGCCAACGAGCAGGGCGTTTCGTCTCAGGAAGTCGCGAGCAAGTATTCCGCTGCTTTATTCGAAGACTTGCAGCGTCTCGGCGTGCATCCCGCCGATGTTTATCCGCGCGCGACCGATCATCTTCCAGAAATCATCGCGCTGATTCAGCGGCTGCAGGAACGCGGTTTTGCTTATGCCGTGGACGGTGAGGTTTATTTTGACGTGCCAAAATTTGAAGGCTATGCAAAACTTTCCGGCAAGAAATTGGATGAGTTGGAAAGCGGCAGTCGCGTTGCTGTGGATGAGCGCAAGCAGAACCCGCTTGATTTTGCATTATGGAAAGCCGCCAAGCCCGGCGAGCCATGGTGGGAAAGTCCCTGGGGCCGTGGGCGGCCCGGCTGGCATGCCGAGTGCTCGGCGATGTCGATGAAATATCTCGGCGAGACGTTCGACATCCATGCCGGCGGGCTGGATTTGATCTTTCCGCATCATGAGAATGAAATTGCCCAAAGCGAAGCCGCCACCGGCAAGCCGTTCGTCAAGTACTGGATGCATAACGGCTTTCTCGATATCTCCGGCGGGAAAATGTCAAAGTCGTTGGGAAATTTTTTTACGGCGCGCAGCGTGCTTGACAAGTATCCTGCGGCGGCCATTCGCTTATTTTTCTTGATGAAACACTACCGCAGCCCCATCGACTTTTCTGATGAAGCCTTAGATTCAGCGGTCAAGGCCAATGCGCGGCTGAGTACCGCTTATGCGGCGCTGCTTGAGAAGACGAAAATGCTCACCCCCGCTTCTGCCAAATCCCACGAAGCGGTTGGAAAATTCAAGGAAGAAATCATCGCCGCAATGGACGATGATTTCAATTCGGCCAAAGCTTTAGGAGTAATTTTCGATCTCGTTCGGGAAACCAATCGCCGTGTCGAGCAAAGCAGCCTTGCCGCGGATGACCGTGACTTTTTGTTGGCCGCCAAAGAATGGCTTGACGAGGCCAACGGCTTCCTCGGTATTTTCGAGCCGAGCGCAGGCGGCGTCGATCAATCGCGCGTCGATGAGATTATGAAAGTGATTATCGAAGTGCGCCGTGCCTTGCGCAGCCAGAAAAATTTTGCGCTGGCCGACGAGATTCGCGACAAGCTGAAAGCCGCCGGCGTGATTTTGGAAGATGGCCCGACCGGCACCCGGTGGCGGTGGGAGGGGTGAATGAATTGCGTCAAGAAGCTATGGGAATGAGCCATCCGGTGAATCCGTGTTAGAGCAATTTATTTAGAGATTCGGAGGAGGTTATCATGGCTCCTAAATGCTTTTTTCTATTGTTGTGCTGTGCCATTTTTATATTGGCAGGTGCACAACAAATTAATGCCCAGACTTACAAAACTGGTCATTTATCCAGAGATGTTCAACTGCGTGAAAAGCTTTTTCACGAACGAAAGACATTAGAACAAAAATCTCCTAAATATGATGAGTCAAATATCAGTTCATTGGAGAAGATTCAAGTCAGCGACGAACAAATAGTTTATATCACTGCTGTCCGGTTAAATTTGCATCGATAGCTGTGCGGGATTGAGCGCCAGCGAGAGTTGTTGCCCGAATTTGTCTTTCCAGTTTGGAATGAGCAACGATTCCACCTGCACACGGGCAAAAATATTTTCACGAAGCAGACGGTGCATTTCTAAGAGCGTGTAGTGACAGCGGGTCTGATATTTTAGATACGCCAAAAGCAAATAGGTAATCATCGCAATCCAAATTTGCGTCATGACCGCATTCTCGGAAGTGCCTAAGAAGGTTTTGACTTTGAGATGCTGCTTGATCCATTTGAAGAAGAGCTCAATTTCCCATCGGGCTTTGTAAATTTGCGCGATGGTCAAGGCCGCGAGATGAAAGAGATTGGTCAAGAACTCATAGATTTCACCGGTCTCCGGATCTTGATACACCACTAAGCGCAGCTCGATGGGAATATCGCCGGCTTTGGTGCCGGTGATGCGGATGACTTGATCTTTGAGAATGCCTTTTTTGCGCGCCCGGGCGGATAACCTTGGCAAGTGGTGCTCGGCGTTGCGGACGACCTCGTAGCTCATGTTGTCTTTCGCGCGCGTGACAAAGTAAGCTTTCTTTTGGTCAATCTGATAGAGCCATTTATATTTGACCATGGCGCGATCAAAAACTGCGATGTCATCTTCCTCCATGTTCAGCGTGCGCGCCACGTTGATTTCGTGGACTTTACCGGGGGTAATATGGATAAAGTCGGGAATCTGTCCGCTGTGGTCCAAGCGGGTATGCACCTTGATCGCCCCTTTCGCTTGGCGAAACTTGGCCCACGGGCAAAGCTCCAAGGACAAGCTGATGATCGGGGCATCGAAGGACTTCAGGTTGTTCTTGAAACGAAATTTATGCTTCGGCGCGAGATCGCGGCAACTGCTCAAGACGACCTCGAAAAGCTCTTGATAGATTCTGCAGTCGCGATCACGATTGGCATCCGCCAAGGTCGAGCGGGCGACCGTCTTCAGGCCGAGATGATAAAAATAATTCTCTTTGTTGGCGAACCCGATGACGACATCGCGTAAAGATCTCTTACCGGTGAGCTGGGCATAGCTCATGGTACCGAATTGAGACCAACAATTCAGGGTGCGCACGCGGTAATCGCCCTGATAGTGATCGACGCAAGTTTGGAAGTGGGCGCGCGGCACGAGTTTGAGAAATTGATTGTACACGGTGCTGAAATGTTTCATCGCTTGAGTCTCCCGAAGTTTGGGTTTCGATTTTTTTGTGAACACCATAAAATACGAAACGCGACGTGGGGGACTCAAGCATAATCACATGACAAGGCATAACATTTTGGTATTTACTTATCCACAATGTGGATAAAGTGCACCAGAATTTTTTCACCGCGACGTAATTGACAAAAAGTAATCAACCGCCGCTTAACCGGTTGTTTTTCGCAATCGCGTATGAATGATTTTTGCTAAACCGGACAGCAGTGAGTTTATATATATGTTTCCGCAGTAGCAATTTCCCCCAATTTTGCAACCGATCATACAATTATTGCAGCAGTAACCAGTGCGGGGCTTTTCCGTTCCAAAGACTCTGGCATGACATGGGAGCCGATAAATAATGGACTCGAATATCAAATCCCATCTAGTGGGCGCTTGCTTCGACCCGATGACTTCACAATAAATTGTATAGTCTTCTCACCAAATTACTCACATGATAATACCATTTTTGTTGGTGCAGAAGTTTTTTTCAAATCGAAAGATAATGGAGATAAATGGGAAGTAATTATGGACGGCGCCATTACTTCAATAGCCTTTTCACCTAATTACCTACAAGATTCTACAATATATCTGAGTACTAATATTTCTGTGAGTAGTGAGTACCCTTCGGGGGGGAGCTATGCCATTTCACGAGATGGCGGAAAAACTTGGAAAGTATTCCCAAAGCCTCCAACGCATACTGAAGGTTATTCTGATAATTATATGTATGACATCAACCTCTCACCATTTTTTGATTCCGATTCAACAGTATTTCTTTCTACTGAACTCGGTTATTTTAAATCACTCAATGGCGGTAGAACATGGAATCAACTTTGGGGCAGTAACTCACTTTTTTCTCCAGCACCTGTCGATCGTATTAACTTCTTCCCAACCCCAAATGCTTCGAATCTCGCTTTGGCAGGGACAATTTATGGTCTTTATCAGATTGCGCACGAAGATACGGTTTGGCAGGTCTCAAACCCAGAAAGGATCATACTTCCAGAAAGTGTGTCTGAAATAATCTTCTCGCCTAATTATGAAAACGATAAGACCATCTTTGTTTCGACTGCTGGTGGTGTTTTCAAATCTACCGATGGCGGGCAGACGTGGTTATCACAAAATAACGGGTTAACCGATCTAAATATCGAAGCTTTTGTCATGTCGCCAAGCTTCGAGAACGATCATGTCCTTGTCGTCGGAACCCATGATGGTGTTTTCATCTCAGATACTCCACAAATCGAATGGAAACCCAGAAACAATAGTTTGCCCACAAGTTTTGGCGTTAAGAATCTTACCAAAAATCCCTATCAGCTTGACCACAACCCTCGCATAGTCAGCAGCGAGGATGATGCGATTCACATCTTTTGGAAGGGAATACATTTTTCTCCGACTAAAGGTGAGTTGGTGAATGATACGTACTACCAGAGAATATCAGGAGGAACAGAACAAGTATTCACAATTCCTACTCCTTTAGAATCATTTGCATGGGGCAATTTTGAAGTTGATACGGATAGAGATGGCTTTGTGCATTTATTATTGTCAGTCGGAGATATAACTGAATCAAAAACATTTTATTTGAACAACCAATCGGGTGACTTCAGTATGCATGTTTTTGCTAGCTCAGATGCCTTAGCAGGAGATTTAAAAATTGACAAAGATGGATATGCTCATATTATTGGAAGAGCAAATTCTTCTCGTTACCTGTTTTACTTAAACAACAAAACAGGACAGTTCAATAAAGTAGAACTTACAAACCTTCCACGACATGCTTTTATTTATGGAGAAAATGAATATACTATTCCAAACATACAAATTGATCTGAATGGTATTATCCATCTCTTTTACCCAGGTGAGTCGCAAAATGCATTTGGCGATCTTTATTATTCTAGTAATAGCACTGGAGTTTTCTCAGAGTTTATAGCTATATCAAATACAAGTGATCCTGTCGGCGGTTTTTTTGTCGTCGTCGATAAAACGGATGCTCCGCACTTTATCTATACACTTCGTTCAGGGCAATATCGCCGTTTGATCGGGGACTCTTTATCAAGCCCTATTAGTTTTCCTGGGGGTGCCGCAAGTGCAGTTATTGATAGCAGCGATAAGATTCATTTTGGAATTGGTGCGTACACAACGATAAAGAATGATCAAATCTCTACAGTTTATCCGCTCAAAGGGTTTCCCTCGTATTATTTAAATACGGGAGGCGGACCCGCCATTACAGACGAAGATAACATTCACATTGTCCGATCGCAACGCTCAAACAATATCAAAAGCGATTTCGATTTTGATGTTTACCTTATTTCCTTCAAGAGCAATTCTAACACAGGGCATATCGCATACGGCTACCTGACAAACTCGGATGACACGATTCCTTTAGACAAGGACGTGAGTTTTAAAGCTTTTCTTCGATCCAATCCAGCGGATACTGTAACTCAAAATACGGTTGGTTGCGGTTACAAAAATGGCAATTGGTTAGTACAATGCGCATCTTTCGCGAATCAATGGAAGCCAGGTGATATTCTCCGTGTTGAATTCGCCAACATAAACTCAGGCGAGAACAGTTGTATCGAGGGTATTTTGACTGATGCAAATACAGATATATTTCCCAAAACAATTTTCGGTAATCTTGCACCAAATGCTTTTCATCTTCTGTTTCCGGCAAATTTAGATACTATTCGCGCTGATTCTGTAACTTTTAATTGGCAAAAGACGACTGACCCAAACCCATGCGATGAGGTGTCTTATACGCTAGTCTATGATACAACATCAAGTTTTCTGCAACCCGTCTTTGTTTCAAACTTATCAGATTCGTTTTTTGTGCTCAGAGACGGATTGCCAAACGCAAAACGATATTTCTGGACTGTGACCGCTCAAGATAATGCTGGCTTAACAACTGCCAATCTTGACACTTTCTCTTTCTTTAAAAGTACCCTTTCAACAGGCATTGAAGATATTCACTCATTAACTACTCCAACTACCTACGATCTTCATCAAAATTATCCTAATCCGTTTAACCCTAAAACTGTAATCAAATATCAACTTCCGAAACTTTCGAGAGTAAAAATTGAATTGTATAATTTGCTGGGGCAGAAAATAAGAACATTGGTTGACGAGGAAAAACCGGCAGGTTATTATCAAGTTCAATGGGATGGACGTGATTATACTGGTAAATCGGTTTCAAGCGGTGTCTACATATTGAAGCTTGAGACCGAAGGTTTTATAAAGGATAGAAAACTTATGCTGATTAGATAGTGCTTGAGTATAAATTGCTCTAACAAACGCATCCACCGGACTGCGGGGCAGAGGCTTGAATTTCATGATTCGATAGTTAGAACGTCTGTGCTTTTCCCAAACTTTCACTCGTCCTGCAGCCGGTGATGCGCAGCGTTAACTTGACTGTGGGTCATCTGGTTCTGAACACTCGGCCTCTGCGTCCACCACCCAGTACGCGCGCGGAAGCAAAAGAAGCGTGTTGATGAAAGCGAAGCAACGTTTCACAAAAAATATTCTGGCCGCGATTCACGACGGCAAGATTCTGGGCAAGGAATAAAATTTTTTTGATAAACATTCTTTGCGGAGGAAGTATGAAAAATTTATTTGCGTTGTTCCTCGGAGCCGCCTTTTTGGCAATGAGTGGTTGCACTCAAAAGGTTGACCTCGAAGCCGAAAAGGCGAGGGTTAAGTCGGTCGTTGATCAGTTTGAGCAAGTTTGGGAAACGGAAGATATGGAATTGTTCTCAAGAATCATGGCCCATGATGCCGACATGGTCAATTACGGAACGGACGCCGTTGAGCACTTCGCCGGGTGGGAGGCATTGAAAGAGGCCGTCGAGAAAATGCTCCCGGCCTTCGAGAACACCAAAATCACCGTCAAGGATCAAGTCATCAAGGTTCATCCTTCCGGTAATGTGGCCTGGTTTTCAGAGGTATGGGATTGGGATCTGGCGGTTGGAGGCCAACCGGTTCGCCTCGAGGGCTGCAGATTCACCGGGGTTTTGGAGAGACGAAATGGCAACTGGGTATTTGTGCAATTTCACAATTCTGTTCCTGTCGTTCCTGTAGCGGGATAGGTGGTTCAGTATTAAAGTACGCGCGCGGAAGCAAAAGAAACTTGTTGATGAAAGCGAAGCGAAGTTTCGCAAACAATATTCTGGCCGCGATTCGCGACGGCAAGATTCTCGGCATCCGGGCCGGCACGCAGCCCCACCGTTTCATCGGCATCTGGGCGGTGGTGGTGGAAGGCCGCGTCTTCGTGCGGTCGTGGAGCCTGAAGCCGCGAAGCTGGCACCGGACGTTTCTTCAGGAGTCGCGCGGCACTATTGTGGTTGCCGGTCGCGAAATTTCCGTCTGCGCGGTGCGCACCAAGAGCGAGCGCTTGAAAGACGCCATCGATCGGGCCTACTTGGAGAAGTACGACACGCCGGGGTCGATCAAGTACGCCCGCGACCTCGGACGTGCGAAGTCCAGAGCCACGACTACGGAGTTGGTGCCGTTCTCGTGGAGCAGACAAACTCGCCGGCCTGTACGCCGGGCAGTTAGCCTGAATAATTCATAAAGAAAACCGCGAAGGCGCTAAGTTCGCGAAGAACAGAACTCTGCTTAGTGGCGTGCTTGGTAGGTAGTGCTCAAAAGATTTGTGAGTTAAATGCAAAATCAGATTCTCGCAATTTCATACTTTCCGAAGTTCTTGGCGCATGCTTTGCGCCCTTTGCGCCTTGGCGGTTTTGGGTTTATGAATTAACCAGGTTAGCTAAGAAATGCTCCCCGTCGAACGATAAGCGTCATGGCGAGAAATAAAATGAAGGTAAATGCTCTGGAGAAAATTATTTTCTCTGTTGCAATGACCACGTTGTTTTATGGCCCCATAATGCCGAAGCCGGCTTCTGAAGGCATGGCGCTCATTCCCGCCGGCACTTTTTTAATGGGCAGCAAGGATGGTAAAGATAATGAAAAACCCGAGCATCAAGTTTATGTCGATGCATTTTACATGGACAAAACCGAAGTGACGGTGACGCAATATCAGCGCTTTGTGAATGCGACCGGACGTCAAATGCCAGATAAGTGGGATGAACAATTACAAAACCCCAATCGCCCGGCAGTTTATGTGAGTTGGGATGATGCGAATGCTTATGCAAGTTGGGCGGGTAAACGATTGCCGACAGAAGCAGAGTGGGAATACGCGGCACGCGGCGGCAATACCGGGCTCGGGGGAAAACCAAAGTACAACTACCCTTGGGGAGATGACGCCAGCTCCAGCAACGCTAATTTCGATGTCAATAATACTCTATGGTGCAATTGGGAAAATGCCAAGCAATATCTCAAGGATGTTGGAAGCTATGCCGCCAACGGTTACGGTCTTTATGATATGGCCGGCAATGTCTGGGAGTGGTGCGCGGATTGGTCTGATGGCGATTATTACAAAATCAGCCCATCACGCAATCCCAAAGGGCCGTCCGATGGCGCGTATCGGGTGTTGCGCGGCGGGTCGTGGTGTCTTGAGGCGAACGTCATGCGATGCGCCAATCGTCGCGGGCGCGCTCCAGCGGTTCGGGGCGAGCTTGTTGGCTTTCGCTGCGTGCAGGGCGTTCGTTAAGCTGTGAACCCGTTTTATTCTTTTCGTCCGGCAGCGCGATGCATTTCGCTGCGGGTAGTAGAAAATAATTGTTGGATCATCTACTCATCCAAACCTCGGATCGATGCTCACCCTACCTTAGGAGGAAGGACAATGTTCTCATTTCAGCGCTGGCTCTTGCTGCTGTGCTTTATGCTGTTCATGGCCGCCCAGGTGGTTGCTCAGGAAAAAATCATTCTCGTTCCCAAATCAATACCCGGCTCGCCGTTTCGCGTGCCGGATAGCGATGATTTGTTTGGCAAGGCCTATCGCTGGTTTTTGGAGGGCGAGACGGTTTTTGCCGCCGACTCGCTGAAAAAATTGATCACTCGCAGCGGCTATATTCTCGTCCCCGGCAATTACTACATCGTGGTGGCGAATTACAACGACAACTTCTCGCCTCTTGGCCTGATTCACGAAGGTTCTGAATTTTTTGATACGCGCTTTTTTGGTCTCAACGAAGACAACCTTTTCTATATTTTCATCTCCCGCAAGCAGCGCGCCTCATCGTTTCTGTCGGTGACCATTGCCGAAAAGGATTCTCCGTTCATCACCAACCTGCCGGCTTTCATCAGCCTGTTTTTGCCGATTGGCGTCGCCGAAAGCATCGAGTCCCAGGTGGCCTCCTTGGCCGTCGGCGATACGTGGATCGATATCCGGCAGTTCAGCGTTCCGGAGCGATTTCGCAAAAACGCCGATCTGTCGTTCATTGTGAAATCCGAGTTGAGCGCGGAAAAATTTCTCGCCAACACCACGTTTGACAACACCCAGCGCGAGCGCTGGAGCTACGGCGTCGCGTTTGGCATCACCAGCGTCGACGACGTCGACATCATCGTCGGCGGCGATGGGGTGATTATTGTCCGCCCGAAACCGGAGCGCGATCTCGCCACCTTCGGCGTGGTCAATTATCACTTCAAGCCGGTGGATACCCGCGCCAAAACCTTTGGCACGTCATTGCATTTGTTCGGCGGCGCGCGCATTGCCCAGACGGTTGAGCCGATTTTCGGCGTGGGTGGCGGCCTGTCGCTCGGCTTTGTCGATCTGCATCTTTTTGTCGGCTACAGTTTGGAGTTTTCAAATCAATTGAAAGATGGTTTCAAAATCGGCGACGCCGTGAATCGAGAAGTTGATCCGTTCAAGCTAAAAGTGCGCGGCAAGCCGCGCTATGGTTTGGAAATCAAGTTTCCTTGATCGAAGAGAAAATTCGTGAATTGGCCAAACATGAAGACGCTTCCGTTCATTCTCTTTGCCGGCGCACTGATCGTCTTCGCGGTGAAGCTCGCTCCCCATTCTGATGTCAACGCGACTTCGACGCCGCAAACACCCGCTTCGTCGAACCAGGCCATCCCGGAGATTCGCGGCTACGTTTTTTCCGATCGAAAAGCGCCAACGCTTCGGTTGTCGAAAAATCTGCGCGAGATCTCCGGGTTGACCTTCACCCCCGACGGCCGCCTGCTCGCCCACGGCGATGAGCGGGCGGTGATCTATGAACTCGACATTCGAACGGGCAAGGAGAAAAAACAATTCAGCGTCGGGCGATTGACGCTGATGCAAGACTTTGAAGGAATTGCCGCAAAGAAAGACACGATATTTCTTGTGAATAGCAGCGGCGTGTTGTACCGCTTTCCTGAAGGCGCTAATGGTCAACGAGTGAGCTATCGCGAGTTTCGCACCACGTTGGATGAGCGTTACAACGTCGAGGGATTGGCTTACGATCCGGCGACGGATTGTCTTCTACTCGCCTGCAAGGGCTTTGCCGGCGCGGGCCGTGACCAGCACAAAGCGGTATATGCTTTTTCGTTGCGAACTTATCGGTTACTGCCAGAGCCGCGGTTTTTATTGCCCTTGAAGACGATTACACAAGCCGCCGAGAGTAAAGAATTCAATCCCTCGGGCATCGAGCGGCATCCCCGAACCGGAAATTTTTTCATCATCGCTGCCAACGGCAATGCGATTGTCGAAGTGACGCCGGG
>Ga0247727_10018004_pt1 | contig 11173 bp, 10 predicted proteins | sample WisWelCaveWW1625_FD_202498 | JGI IMG/M metagenome (GOLD analysis project Ga0247727, IMG submission 202498) | Biofilm microbial communities from Wishing Well Cave, Virginia, United States - WW16-25 | ecosystem: Environmental > Aquatic > Deep subsurface > Groundwater > Cave microbial mat | place...
AGCCGCTGCTCATCGGTCTCGGCCTTCAGTTGAGCTTGTGCGTGGCGGAACCGGTCGGCAAAATCGCGCACCTGGCGCTCGGCCTCGGCGCGCTTCTCTTCGGATTCTTTCAATCTGACCTGGAGCACTTCGATTCCGGACGGAGCGGTTGCCTGATTTTCCGCCGCGCCTGGCTGCGAGGGCGGGTCTATCTCAACGGCGATCTGCTCTGCATCAGGCGTGAATCGCCGTTTGCCGGTCGCGTGCGGCCCGGATTCGGACTGAGTCTCTTCCGGCTGATCCTGCGCTCGATCCATCGCCTGCGCCTCCGCTGCGCTTTGACCCTGTTCCTGATTGACTGCGTTGGATTTCATAACCTCCCAAAAGACCTTTCATTAGTGTGTGTAAGTTCGTTGCGTGAAGGATGGTGACTCTACCATCGCAAACGGGATGATGCAATAAAGGCGAGCGGGCGAGTGGGAGAGTGGGCGAGCGGGCGAGCGGGAGAAAACCGCAGTTCCATCTCTCTCGCTCCCCCGCTCTCCTGCTTTCCCACTCTCACCCGGCCACCGCCGCCCCCTGCTGCGTCGAGAAGATCATTTGGCCTCGATCGAGATCGCCTTTGACGACGACCGTGTCGTTCGGCTTGATCTCGCCGCCGAGCAGCTTCATCGCCAGCGGATTCTGGATCAGACTCTGGATTGCGCGCTTCAACGGGCGCGCGCCGTAAACCGGATCGAATCCTTCGCGCGCCAGCAGCTCTTCAGCCGAAGCCTCCAGCACCAGGTTGATCTTGCGCTCTTCGAGCATGCGGCGCAGCGCGTTGAGCTGAATCTTGATGATCTGGCGCAACTCGTCGAGTCCGAGACTCTTGAAGATCATCACGTCGTCAATGCGATTGAGGAATTCCGGTTTGAATGCAGCGCGCAACTCACCCATCACGCGCGAGTGCACCACCTTTTCGTCGCCCTGCCATTCCTGAATGTCGCGCGAGCCGAGGTTCGAGGTCATGATGATCACGGTGTTCTTGAAATCCACCGTACGTCCCTTGCCGTCGGTCAATCGCCCGTCGTCCAAAATCTGCAGCAGGATGTTGAAGACGTCGGGATGCGCTTTTTCGACCTCGTCGAAGAGCACCACCGAGTATGGCCGGCGACGCACGGCTTCGGTCAGATAACCGCCCTCTTCGTAACCGACGTAGCCCGGAGGCGCGCCGATCAAACGCGCGACCGAATGCTTCTCCATAAACTCCGACATATCCAGCCGCACCATCGCGTGCTCGTCGTCGAAGAGGAATTCGGCCAGCGCCCGCGCCGTCTCGGTCTTTCCCACGCCGGTCGGCCCGAGAAAGATGAACGAACCGACGGGTCGCTTCGGGTCCTGCAACCCGGCGCGCGCGCGGCGCACCGCATCGGACACCGCCATGAGCGCGTCGTTCTGGCCGACCACGCGCTGGCTCAAGCGCTCTTCCATCTTCACCAGTTTCTGCATCTCGCCTTCGAGCATTTTCGAGACTGGAATGCCAGTCCACTTGGCCACGACTTCAGCCACGTCCTCTTCAGTGACCTCTTCCTTCAACGTGCGTCCGCTCTTCTGCAACTCTTCGAGTTTCGCCTGATCGGCGTCCATCTGCTTTTTCAATTCGGGGAGTTTGCCGTATTGAAGCTCCGAAGCTTTGTTGAGATCGCCTTCCCGCGTGTATTGCTCGAGCTGAACCTTCAACTGCTCCATCTCCTCTTTGGTCGAGCGAATACGTTCGATGACCTCTTTCTCCGATTGCCATTTGGCCTTCATCGCGCCGGACTTCTCCTTCAGATCGGCGATCTCTTTCTCGACTTTGGCCAGCCGCTCTTTTGAGACCGGATCGTCTTCGCGCATCAACGCCTGGCGCTCGATCTCGCGCTGGATGATCTCGCGCTCGACCTCGTCAATCTCGGTCGGCAACGAGTCAATTTCGATGCGCAGCTTGGAAGCCGCCTCGTCAATCAGGTCAATCGCTTTATCGGGCAGAAACCGATCCGTGATGTAACGGTTGGAGAGCGTGGCGGCGGCGACGATCGCTGTGTCCTTGATCCGCACGCCGTGATGCGTCTCGTACTTGTCTTTCAAACCGCGCAGGATCGCAATCGTGTCTTCGACGCTCGGCTCGCCGACGTAGACCTGCTGGAAGCGGCGTTCGAGGGCTTTGTCCTTCTCGATGTATTTCTGATACTCGTTGAGCGTCGTCGCGCCGACGCATCGCAATTCGCCCCGCGCCAAAGCCGGTTTGAGCATGTTCGACGCGTCCACCGCGCCTTCCGCCGCGCCGGCGCCGACCAGCGTGTGCAGCTCGTCAATGAAGCAGATGATCTGGCCCTGGGCTTTTTCGATCTCGCGCAACACGGCCTTCAACCGCTCTTCAAACTCGCCGCGGTATTTCGCTCCGGCGAGCATCGCGCCGAGATCAAGTCCGGCCAATCGTTTGTTCTTCAAAGTCTCCGGCACGTCGCCCGAAACAATGCGCTGCGCCAGTCCTTCGACAATCGCCGTCTTGCCGACTCCGGGCTCGCCGATCAGGACCGGATTGTTCTTCGTGCGGCGCGAGAGCACCTGAATCGTTCGTCTGATTTCGTCGTCACGACCGATCACCGGGTCGAGCTTGCCCTGGCGGGCCAGCTCCGTCAGATCGCGCGAGTATTTCGCCAGCGCCTGGTAACTCTCTTCGGCGTTCTGCGTCGTGACGCGAGCGCCCGCGCGCATCGCCTCGATGACCTTCATCAACGCTTTGCGGTCAACGCCGTGCGAGCGCAGAATGCGCCCTGCGTCCTGCTTGTCCTCGGCGATGGCCAGCAGCAGGTGCTCGGTCGAGATGAATTCGTCCTTGAGCTTGTCGGCCTCCTTCTGCGCCTTGCCGAAGAGGTCGGTCGTGCGGTTGCTGTAGTAGCGTTGACCGAATCCGCTCACCTGCGGGAACTTCTTGATCGCGGCCTCGACTTCAGTGAGCACGGCCTGAACGTTGACGCCGATCTTGCCCAACATCGGTCGCGTCACGCCTTCCGGCTGTTCGATCATCGCCGCCAGGATGTGCTCAGGCTCGACCTGCTGATGGTTCTGCTTTTCGGCTGAAGCGACGGCCGATTCAATCGCCTCCTGCGCCTTCAATGTGAATTTGTTGAGGTTCATCTCTCCCCCTTCGGGAATGTTCGACAAACTTCAGTTTGTCGTTTGCTTGCGTAAAGAGCTGTTCGCAGGAAGTGAGCGACAAACTGAAGTTTGTCGAACACCGGATAAAACACAGGCTTCGAGTTTCACAACCCGAAGCCTGTGTGTCAATCGCCGGTGAGCGCGGCAAACAGATTACTTCGATTCAGCCGCCTTCACCTTCGCCCCAGCCGCGTCGGCCTTCACCTGCACCTGAATCTGGCGCGCCTTGACCTCTTCGCGCTTCGGCAACGTCACGCGCAGCACGCCGTCTTTGAATTCCGCCTTCACCTCGTCAACATTGACCGTCGAAGGCAGGGTGAAGGCGCGGGTGAAGCTGCCGTAGCCGCGCTCGACGCGATGCCAGTTGTCGCCTTTGTCCTCCTTCTCGAACTTGCGCTCGCCGGTCAGGCTGAGCTTGTAGTTCTCGATCGAGAGGTTGAAATCGCCAGGCTTCAATCCCGGCAGATCGGCTTCGAGCATGATCGCGTTCTGATCCTCGTAAATGTCCACGCCCGGCGACCAATTGCCGCCCAGCAGCCCTTCCTCGCTGCCGAAGAAGCGCGGGATGGACGTATTGAAGATTCGGTTGAAGTCTTCCCGAATGTTACGCAGCTCGTTGAACGGATCACGTTTAATCATCCAAGTCATAGCTTTCATTTCCCTCCTTGTAAAATTGTCGGTTGATTTCGATTGATGGTTGAGCTTCTCGCTCCCTTCCGCTTACCTCTCACTTCACCTGCCTGATTCCCATCTCCTTCGTGCTCTCGTGGTCTTGTTCAATCCTTGAGCACGCGCAGAATATAAAACTTGAGCGTTAGACTGTCAAGAACCTTGAGAGAAAATTTTTCAAGATCGCCCTGCCTCAGCCTAACCCATTCTGAGGGTTTAACTTGGTCTACCAGCGAACGCCCGGCCCGGCCTTCGTGGGGCAGTAAGTCAGCCCCAGTTTCCACCCCCAACATCTTGCTTGAACCATTCTCAATCAATACTATGCCCTCGTGAGAACAAACATCTCCGAGCTATTGCAGATTCCCCGGACCTCCAGCTTCAGGCTCTATTTGCAGTCGGAGCTGGCGCGGCGATGTTCGTCCAACTCGCAGTATTCGCTGCGGTCGTTCGCGCTCCATCTGGGGATCAACCACTCCACGCTGTCGCAACTGCTGCGCGGGAAGCGGGCGTTGACGCCGCGCACGATTGAAACGTTGGGAGCGCGGCTGGGCTTGCAGCCGGAAGAGATCGAAGCCTTCGTGGCGCGCGAACGTCAGGTGGGCAGCACGGTCGTTTCGCACGAGATTCGCCAGTTGACGCTCGAAACCGTGACGTTGCTCTCGGACGGCAGCCATCGCGCGATTCTGGAATTGACCACACTCCAAGAGTTCGTGCCCGACACGCGCTGGATCGCCCGCGCGCTGGATTTGACGATTGACGAAGTCAACCTGGCGCTCAGCCGGCTGACCCGGCTCGGCCTGCTCGAAATGGCGGAGGCGAATCGTTGGATTGACAGATCGGGCGCTGGAACAGTGAGCCACGACGGGTTCGCGCAACAGGTCATACGCCGTTTGTCGGAGCAGGTGCGCCGCCTCTCAGCCGCAACGACGCCGGCGTCTGGTGAGGATGCGCTCGAACCTCCGGCGGCCAGAATCGCCATCAGCGCGGCGCAATTGCCAGCGGTGATGGAGTTGATCGAACAGTTGCAACGCGAGGCGGTGGATTTACGGCGGGATGAACAGGAGTACCAGATCGAGATCAATCTCACACCTATCAATTTCGACAACCAGACAAAGAAGTCGCTCATGTCGCGAGCGACGCCCTGAAACGATGAAAACGCGGCGCGCGAGGTTCGACAAACTTCAGTTTGTCGCCGGCTTCGGCAAGCGGCCCGCTCATCAAGCAACGACAAACTGAAGTTTGTCGAACCTCTTCAAAGGAGCAATGAATATGGGACAACCGGTAACGCGATGGCAGATCATTTCGAAGAACCCCGACCAGGCGGTGGAGTTTTATTGCCAGCTCTTCGGCTGGTCGGTAAACACCGACAACGCACTCGGCTACCGCATGATCGAGACGCAATCGGGACGCGGCGCAGAAGGCGGCGTCTGGCCCTGTCCGCCCGAAGGCCACGCGATGGTCGTGCTTTACGTCGCGGTTGACGACGTGGCGGGATACGTCGAGAAGGCAGGCAAGCTCGGCGCAAACGTGATCATCCCGCCGCAGAAGCTGCCCGAAGGCGACGAGATGGCGGTCATTCGAGACCCGGAAGGGCTGGCCGTCGGATTGTTCAAACCAGCCCAGCCGTAAAACAGAAAAATGGCGGACAGGAAAATGTTTCCTATTTTTCTGTCCGCCATTTTTCTGTTTCATTTCGCAATCGCCGTCAACGACTGAGACTCGACGGCGAAATCGGTTCCGTTGAAGCGGAAATCGAGGTTGCGCTGCTGCTCGCCCAGTTTCGGGTCGGTCGTCGCCGCAATCAACCGCAGGATCGGCGACTTCCCTTCCTCGTGCTTCAATCCGATCCGCAGGTATTTGTCGCCGGATTTGAGCGCGCGTCCCTGCTGGTCGAAAGCCAGCGGATGTTTCTTGCCGTCGCGCAGCACGACGGCGAAGTAGTCCTTGCCATTCTTCACCGCTTTGGCGTAGATCACGATCAGGCTGTCGAAACTGCCTTTCTGAATCGCGTCGAGCCTGGCGGCATAGATCAATTCGGCGTTTGCTCCGCCCGATTCGCGCGTTTCGGCCTGCGCGGCTTCGAGGTCAGGCGGGCTGATCTTCGGGTTGCGCGCCAACTGGGCGGCGGCTTCGGACGAAAGACCGATCATCAACGCCAGCAGACTCAAAATAAATCTGCGTTTCATTGTTCCTCCTTCAATCGCTTACGCTGCCGCAGCGAGCTTGCGGCGCACGTTTGCCGGTAATGAACTTGAGGATGCGAAAAATGGTTTCGATCTCAAGCTTCCCATTGTATTCGCCTGACGAAACCACAATCGCCACCGGCTGGTCGCTCTCGAACTCGGAAACCATAGCCTGAAGGAAAATCCAGGTATCGCGGATCGTGCAACATCCGAATATTTCCTGCGGCGTCTCTCTGTTCTCTTCCCAATTCAACCGCGCTGCAGCCAACATTTCTCCGACAAGTTGAGCTATTGGGTTGTAATCTTCTTCCAGTCCGAGTTTGGCCTGAACTACAACCAGGCATGGCGACTCAATCCCATCGGAAATCACCTTTCCCATCAACCCATCGGCAATGCCTTCCAAAGTGAATCGCGGATACTTCGCGCTCAGGGGCACTTTCGCCCAGATTTGAAGCTGCCCTTGCTCAGCCATCATCAGCAACGGAGAGATCGCCCTCGACCAAATCGTGGCTTCGTTCATCGGGAAAACTCTGGTCTTTAACAGACGCGCAGCGATAGATTTGATTTGTTGACGCTCCTCCTCAGCTAAAGGAACCGTCATTTGCTGCCATATCTCCGGAACGATGCCCTTATCATTCAGCTTGACGATGCTTCTCAGAATACCTGCAGTCAACTCCGGGAACTTGAAGGTCTGCATGACTCACCTCCGCCGTCCGCCTGCCCAGCCTACTTCACCGCCGCCTGCGCGCTTCCCACGTTCGCATTGGCGTCGAACACCCGCAAGGCGATGACGTGAGATTTCCCGTCGGCGACCGCCGCCGTCACGCGAAAATCTTCGCGCTTCGAATCGGCGATGCCGTCGAGCGGAAAGACCGCTTTCCACGCGCCGCCGTCAACCTGATACTCCGCGCGCCGAATGGTCGAAGTCGCGTCGCTGGCCCGAAAGACGACCTCGACGTTCGAGCCGTTCACGCGCGGCGCATCGGCGGTCACAGCCGGCGGCGTGTTGTCCACTTCGATGGTTTCGGTCTCCTGCTCATCGGCGAGCGCCAGGTTGCCCGGATTCGACAGGCCGTCGGAGGCGACGATCTTGAAAACGTACTGGCCATCGGGCAAGGCGTTGGCGTCAATGGTGAAGTAGCTGTCGCGCAGGTTTGTCTTGAGTGGATAAAACTCGGCGCCCGACGCGCCGCGATAATAGACCGCGTATTCAATCGTATCGCCGTTGCGGTCTTCGGCCTGCCATTGCAGCGAGATCGCGCCGCGCTGGAAGACCCGGCGAGGCGGAATTAACGCCATGGCGCCCAGAGCCGCCGGATCGAGGCCAAGCTGGTCGGCGCCGCTGTCGGGTTGCGGTTGCGGCAAAGTCTGCAGCGCGACGCCCACGGGCAGGATGTTGATCGAGCCGATCTTCGGCGCGAGGTTGCGAGGCAGATACGAAACCGTGACTTCGCGCAGACGCGGCTCCGCCGATGCGGGCGTCTTCTTCAACGTCGCGCGCCATTGAATGAATCGCGCCGGCAGGCTCTTAATCGCCTCGCCATCCGCGCTGGTGATGGGCGCAGACCAATCGCTCCAGGTCGAGTCGGGATTGGCGGTGTTGCCGCTGCGCGTTTGCAGCTCAATCGAGCCTTCGCCGATCCACGAGATGCGTCCCCAGGCCGCGGTAGTCTGCGCGTCACGCGCCGACGAGGTGTAAGTCCCGCTCGCGCCGGTTTCGCTGGTCAGCTTGAACAGCTTGCCCAAATTCGACGCGGCCGCGTAAAGCTGATTGCCCGCGCGAATGAAGCGCGAGGTTTGAGCTTCCGAAGATTGCGCCAGCAACATCGGCTTCTGCCCCGCCGCCGCGCTGTAAATCCGGCCTTTCTGTCCCGTGCCGACCATCACCCGTCCACTGCCGCCAGGGGCGCCGTCAACCGCAATCGCAAAAGCCACGACGTCCTTCGAATCCCAGAGCGTATCGCTCGCGCCGTTGGCGTCGAGCCGGTAAAGCGCGCTCTTCGATTGACCGCCCGATGGCGCAGCCGGGTTGGCCGGACCGCCCCCCGCGCTCGAAGCCTCGATCACCTGCATATCGCTGATCGTGATCGTCACTATGCCTTCATCGCCGCCGCTCACCGGCGAGGCCGATGGCGCAGCCGAGGCCGTGGGCGCAGCGTTCGTGGCGCCGCTGCCGGCGGATTCGGCCAACGCCAGCGCGTAAATTTCGCCGCTCGGCCCCAGCGCCAGATCGCGGATTTCGCGCTGTGACGAATCGAACAGCGTGAAGACCTTGCCCTCGGGCGAAACCCGCAGCACCAGCCCGCCAGGATCGGTTCCGGCGATGATCGCTCCCGATGAATCAACGCGCAACGCGGTGATGTTCGTCTGCGTAGTGGTGACAAACGGCGCGCCTTTGCCGTCGGCATTCACCCGATAGATCACGCCTTTGTCGCCGGTGCCGACCAGCAATCGTCCCTGAGCGTCGAACGCCAGCGACCAGATGTACTTCGTCTTCGGCTCGAAGAAGACCTTCGCTTCGCCGCCGGGCGCAATGCGGTAGACCTTGCCGTCCGGCGAAGTGCCGGCGTAAACATTGCCCTGCGCGTCAACCGCCAGGGCCATTACGTCCAGCTCCGAGGTTTTATAAAGCAGCGCGCCTTTGCCCGATGGATCAACCTTGAAGACGCGTCCTTCGTGACCAGTGCCGAGATAGATGTTGCCGGCGTTGTCCGCGACGGCTGACCAAATGTACGCCTGCTTCGTATCGAAGACTTCGGCCAGCGACGGCGCGAGCGTCAACGTGCCGTTGTCGGCGATGGAGACGCCTTTGGCGTCGCCTTTTTCGACCTCGGCGCGCGTGTTGACGCGCCAGAAGACTGGGCCGCCGGCAAAGACAGAAAAGACTCCAAGTGAAATGAAGCCTGACCAGAGACAAACAAGAAGCGTTTTTCGCATGCGTTTTGAATTTGACCTCAGTGGAATTCGTTGAGCCATCGAATCTGATTCTTCAATTGCTCAGCAGTAACTGATCGCACAAGGCTTAATAAACGACGAAACAAGATATGGATGGGTTCACGCGTTGATAAGCGGCGTCTTGCTGCTTCCATCGCTCATAGCTGTTTTCCCAGATTGCGCGATCAACCTCTCCTCGACGGTCGTGGTAGTACGCCAGCGCGTCAAAGACTTGCGCCGGAGCCAGGTAATCCCAATCAAGCAGAATCTGTTCAGCCGTCATTCCGACCTTGTAGTAATACTCGACGATGTGCCAGACCGCGATGCGCGTGCCTTCGATGATCGCGTTGCCGCCGCATACTCCTTCGATTTTGACGATGTGTGGATGCTCAGTCTGCTGTCGTTTGTGTTTTTCAGCGTTAGCCATGTCAGTCTCACTTCCTGATCTATGATTTCGCGTTGCCCTGACCGTTTCGGCCCTCACTGATGTAACGCTCCAACATTGTAATGAAAGCGTCGAGGCGCTCTTCGGTGTGCCGGTGGGTTTCCAGCATCTCTTCAAACTTGGCGTTCAGCCGTTCGTCACTTTCGACAGACAGATCCAGCCGCTCGTCGTGATTTCGAATCATCTGCACCAGCAAGGCATGAGCCTCCGTGAAGCGGCGCCAATGTTCGTCGTTCTCTGCCCGCGCCGATTCCAGCCTCTCCATCCGATAATCAGTGTTGCTGGCCCGCTCCATCAACTGAACGTGCATTCCAATCACCTCTTCAAACCTGGCGTCAAGGCGTTTAGTACGTTCGGCTGCTTCGGCGCGCATCTCTTCGATCCCGGCGCCCAGCCGCTCGTCGCTCTCACGCTGTCCTTCGGCTATCTCCACGAGCCGGGCGCCCAACCGCTCGTCGCTCTCGATGAGTCTGCTGTGGCTCGCATTCAGATCGTCCAACCGCTCTTCGTGATTCCGAACCATCTGTACCAGCAAGGCATGAGACTCCACCAACTGAATAAACGCTTCCTCAAGTCGCTGCTGACGTGCGATTGTCTGGGCTGACGACTCTTCCGCCTTCTGCTGGCGCTCAGCCTGCCGCGCAACCGTCTCTGCCAGCCGCTTGAGACTGGCTTCGAAATCCTGGCTATTCCCGTCGCTCATCGGTTTTCACCTCATTGATTGACCACGTTGACCGTCAACGTCCGCTGCCCCGAAATCACAAACTCCGCCGGCGCCAGTTCCTTCTCGAAGATCGTCGCCGACCGCGTCAGCGTGTAACCACCCGCCGTGCGATCCGACCCCAGCGTGGCCAGCACTGATGGCGGCAGACTCGGCAGCTCTTCATTCTTGATCACCGCGCCGCTCTCCGAGCGCGCCAATCGCACGTACAAACGATCCGCTTTGCGAATCTTGTTCAGCTCACGCACCAGTTGATCGAGCGATTTCGGGGTGAATCCGGTTCGCGGCTCCGTCGCCTGGATCGAGCCGCCGTCGCCGACGATGATCTGCAACTGGCCGATCGGCGCGTCCGGCGGAATCTCAATCTGTATGCGCTCGACGAATTCACCGCCGCCTTCGGTGCGCGCAAACGCCTGGACCTCGAGCTTCTCGCCGCGCCGCACTTCGGTGCGATTGATCCACAGGCGATCCAACTGCCCGGTGCTGCGCGCGTCGTGCGAGGTGATGTCGTAAGTGATCTTTTCGAACCGCAAATCCTTGAAGCCGCTGTTGAGCAGCACGCCGATCGGTTGCGACGAGAGGAAAGCCGCAGCCATCGGCGCATTGAACGAAGACGAGAGGCGATTTTCCAGGCTGACCTCCGGCTGGCCTTGAAGCTTGATGCGCCCGCGAATTTGCAGCGTCGAGTCGCCGATCGTGCGCTCGGTCGTGGCGATGGTCGAAAACATTGTGATCTGCATCAGGATCGGCGTCAGGAAGCGGTCGGCGACCAGATCGAATTGATACTTGCGATTTTCGCCGCGACTGGTCTTCAGATTGATCTCGACCGGGATCATTCGCGGCGCGACGCCGAGCTCGCCGAAAATTCCCGCCGAACGATCCCCGCGCATCGTGCCGACCATCGCCGTCGGGAAGCTGAGCTTGAACGAAGCTAAAGTCGAAGACATCACCGTCACCACTTCGCCTTCGTGCATCGGGAATTCCGAAACGCCCAAGCTGAGGAACGGATGGCCGAAGGCATAGATGCGATTGCCGTCGCGATAAGTCACCGTCCCGGCG
>Ga0247727_10018005_pt1 | contig 11173 bp, 2 predicted proteins | sample WisWelCaveWW1625_FD_202498 | JGI IMG/M metagenome (GOLD analysis project Ga0247727, IMG submission 202498) | Biofilm microbial communities from Wishing Well Cave, Virginia, United States - WW16-25 | ecosystem: Environmental > Aquatic > Deep subsurface > Groundwater > Cave microbial mat | place...
AATACAACATCGCTTACATTGCCACGACCGCAAAAGATTTGCAGAGTCTCTGTCACAGCAAGGAGATCGCCACCTCGCCGTTCTTCAATATTTTTTCCAATCTCAATCTCGGCGCGTTCAAATCCGAGGAGGCGGTGGAATTGATTTGCGAGCCCTCTTCTGCCGCCGGCTGCACGCTCGAGCCGTTCGTCGATGACATTATCCGCTTTGCCGGGCTGTTTCCGTTTTATTTGCAGATCGCCTGTTCCGTCTTTTTCGAGCTGGCCAAAAGCGGCCGGACGTGGAATGCGAGCATGCTCAAAGAGGCCCGGCGGTCTTTTCTTGAAGAAGTCGAAGTGCATTTTAAAAACACCTGGGAAAAATTTTCGCCGGCGGAACGGGCGTTGGTGACCAACCTCATTCACGGCAGGAAGCGCCGGGAATCGGAGGGATATCTCGTCAACAAGCTGCTGAAAGAATCGTATCTGCTCGAAAAAAACGACCGGCTGGTGGTGTTCTCGGAGACGTTTGCCGAATATGTGCGCCAGCATCTCGGCGTCGACTCGTTCTGGCGCAAGCTGCAATTCTGGCGCGGGCGCGCGAGCGCCTGAGGCAATACAACTGATATTGACCGGTCGCTTACATCGTTTAGTTCAGCGGAATTTACGGAATTATGCTATATGTCTGCCGAAGAAAAATTCACACCCCTCCCGAACCCCTATATTGTGGGCAATCCGATCAAAGGCGGGGAGATGTTCTATGGAAGACAGGACGAATTTCTTTTCGCCAAAAGAAAAATCGAAAGCGGCGACAAAAGCTACGTGATCGTTTTTTGCGGCGAGCGCCGCAGCGGCAAAACTTCGATTCTCTTTCAAATTCTCTCCGGCAAGCTCGGCGACCGATTTCTTCCGGTTTTGATCGACATGCAAACCATGGCCGGCCTGAATAGCGACGCCGATTTTTTTGCGGAAATTGCGCAGGAAATCTGTCGTACCCTCAAAGACAAACGCCTCAATTTTCGCGAGTACGATTTTCACGCCCCCGGGGAAAGTCCCTACAAATGTTTTCTGGCCCTGATTAACAAGATAACGTCGTTGTATCCCGACAAACATCTGGTGTTGATGATCGACGAATACGAGATGATCGAAGAGAAGTTTGACGCGGGCAGCATGACGCCGGATATCATCACTTTTTTTGCCGGGCTGCTCGAAGGGGAGAACCGCCTCAGTTTTATTTTTACCGGCTCCAAACACCTGGAGCAGCGCAAGAAGATCGAATATTGGCGCGTGCTCTTCGGCAAATCCCTGTATCGCCGCATCGGCTTTCTTTCCCATAATGACACGGTTCGCCTAGTGACGGAGCCGGTGCGAGCCTTCGTGGCCTTTCAAGAGGGGGTGGTGGAGGCGATTTATCGCTTGACCGCCGGCCAGCCTTTTTATACGCAAGTCGTTTGCCAGAATTTGATCGATCATTTGAACGAGCGCCAAAAAAATCAGGCGGCATTATCCGATCTCGAGACGGTGACCGAGGGCATTCTGCAAAATCCGCTGCCGCAAATGATCTACATCTGGAACAGCTTGAGCGACATGGAAAAACTGGCGCTGACCGTGCTGGCCGAGCTCCAGCAGGAAACCGAAGCGTTTTTGCCGGTCGCGAAGCTGCAGCGCTTTCTCCGAAAAAAAGACGCCGGATTTTACCCGGCCCGAAAAGAGTTCAGCACTGCTTTGGAAAGTTTGTACGAACGCGAGCTGGTGGTCAAGCGCGGCGAGACCTATCGTATTTCCATCGAGCTGCTCGGCCGGTGGGTTCGGCTCGAATATTCTTTTTGGAAAACCATTCACGAGATCATGGCCTCCGGCAGCGTTTACGCGCAAACGACCTCGCTGGCGGGGCGCCGTAAAAGCAAATTCGGCTACGTTCTCGCGAGTTTGGGAATCGTTGCGGCGGCGTGGTGGCTCAATCAGCAATTCCGCTCCAACCCGGCTGATGAGGTGAAGACCCTCACACCAGCACTACCGACCACTAGCGCCGGGATGCTGCCGAACGACAGCCTCACGGTGAGCGTGAACGAGACCAAACCGGCCCCGCCAGTGAATGATAATAAGAGCGGCATGACCAAAGACCAATTGAGTGGGCCGCCGGTTCCGGTGCAAATGCCCGGTGTGCTCATGGTAACGTCGCAGCCGCTTGGCGCGGCGATTTTTTTGAACGATAGTTTGCTGCCCAATCAACCGACGCCTAAATCGATTTCAAATCTGTCCGCGGGAACGTATCGCTTGCGCCTGGAGAAACTCGGCTATCAGGGGCGCGACACCACGATTGCCGTTGCGGCCGGTGCGATGGCCTCGATTGAAGTGGCGTTGGAAAAATTGCCGCCCGGATTTTTGCAGTTGATCGTCAAGCCGTATGCCAGAATATTTATTGATGAGGTTCGCGATACCACCACCAGCTATTATATCGTCCAGATGGATGCCGGGCGCCGGCGCATTCGGCTCGAGCACCCCTGGGGCCGGCTCGATACGACCCTGACGATCGTTTCCAGTGAAACCCTCGAGTTTGAACATACTTTCAAAAAACCGTAGGAGGACTTATGTTTTCTCGCACAAGGTTTGAATTGAAAGACAAAATAATGGACGACAAAATGATGAAAAAATTATTTTGTCGCCCGGCATTTTTTCTTTTATGGTGGCAACTCGTTCGCGTTGTGGGGTTGCAAAAAATTATTTTTTGTTCTTTGCTGCTGGCCGGCGCGCCGTTGCAGGCGCAGTTGCCGGACAATCCGCAGTTCCAACAGGCGTATGACTTCTTCGTGCGTGAGCGCTTCGATCAAGCCATTGTGACCATGAACGCCTTTCTCGCCAGGCCGGATTTGGCTCGGGAGAATAAAATCGTGGCTTATCAAGTTATTACCTTCTCGTATTATTCGCTCAAAGACGGGAAGGCGAGCGCGACGATCCGTCAAATTCTGGAGATTGACATTAAAACCGAGGCGGACCCAAATTTGTTCAAGCCGGTTTACACCACATTTTTCGGCTACCAAAAGGCGCAGGAAGTCAGCGAGGTGCAACTGCGCTCGAATCCGCCGGGAGCGGCGGTCTTTCTCGGCGATACCTTCATTGGCACGGCGCCGCTGGACACGCTGTTGCTGGCGAACAATTATGCTTTTCGTCTTGAGTTGCCGGGATACCGCCCGAAAAGCGTGACCCAGCTCATCCGCGGCGGCCCCAACACGTTGGAATACGAACTGGCGCCGAAGAGCAAAAACTTGAAATGGTACGCGACCGGTGGTGTCTTATTGACTGGCGGCGCGGTTTATTTTCTCGCCAATAAAAAAGAGAAAGAAGTCCTAAGCGATCTGCCAGCGCCGCCCAGCATCCCGGAGCGGCCATAAACCCGGAAGCACAAAGTTGTTTACCTCAATCGACCTCCATCGGGACAAGCCTATTGCACCTTTGCAGCGCATGGGGCCGAGAGAGTGAAAAAAATCTCACCTTTCATCTTTAAGTCGGATGGATGAATATGAAAACCTCATCTCGTTTTTTCGATTCTTCTCATCTGTTGAGCCAGGCAACGATCGTGAAACGATTCGTTCCGGCCGGACTTGTTGTTCTCTTGCTCACTTCAAGCCTTTACGGGCAAGTCTTTACGCCACTGGACTCCATGCTGGTGGGCGTCGTATCCGGCACAGGTATTTGGGGTGATTACGACAACGATGGTGACCTGGACATTCTCCTGGCAGGGAGACCGAGCACCGGCTTTTTCGGCGATATTTATCAAAATAACATTGCGCAGGGGGCGGGATTTCAAAAAATTAATGCCGGATTGGCGCAACTGGAGCGAAGTACGGCCGTCTGGGGCGACTATGACAACGATGGCGATCTGGATCTTTTGCTGAAAGGTAGAGACGCCAATCGCAACGAAGTGTCTAAGCTTTATAAAAATAATAATGGCGGATTTACAGAGATCACAACTTCACTGTTAGGACTTGAGCGAGGCGCGGTTGACTGGGGTGATTTTGACAATGACGGCGACTTGGATATTCTGATCACCGGTGATCTTGATGACTTCGAAGTGATGACCAAAATCTATCGCAATGATCGCGGCGTTTTTTTCGATCACGCTTCACTGGAGGGTGTAGAAAGAAGTTCGGCTTCCTGGGGCGATTTTGATAAGGATGGCGATCTGGATGTTCTTTTAACCGGAACAAATCCATTTGACGAGTTTATTACAAAAGTTTATAAGAATGATAGCGGTCGTTTTACAGATACGAAAGCGGCGCTGCCGGGAATAACGAACGGCAAAGCGGCCTGGGGTGACTATGACAGCGATGGCGATCTTGATATCGTGTTGGCCGGTGAAAACATAATCGATCGGGTTTTTATCGCTCGCGTTTATCAGAACGTCGACCCCGTCAGGGCAGTATTCGAGGATATTAAAGCGCCTCTCCTCCGGGTTGACGATGCCTCAGTAGCCTGGGGTGACTATGACAATGACGGCGATTTGGATATTCTGCTGGCCGGTTTTTCAAGAGATTCAACAGAATTGGGTGAGATCACCAAAGTTTATAGCTATGATTCCGTCAAAAAGAACTTTTTAGATATCAAAGCCGGATTGAGAGGAACACAACAAGGTTCAGTGGCGTGGGGTGACTATGATAATGATAACGATTTGGATATCCTGGTAACCGGATTAAGGGCTGGTGGCGCTCGCACCGCTCAACTCTACCGAAATAATATCAACAACGCTAATACGGCGCCCACGGCGCCGACCAATCTTGTTCCTTTGGTAACGGCCAATTCGGTAACTTTAAGCTGGAACCAAGCAACCGACAATGCCACCCTTCAGGAGGGCCTGACTTACAATTTACGCATGGGAACCACGCCGGGCGGAGTGGAGGTTATTGCGCCGATGGCTGAGATCAACTCGGGCTATCGCCGCGTTCCGCAATTTGGAAACAACGGCGGCCGCAACAGCCGGACGATCAACCGCCTGCCAAAAGGAACATATTATTGGAGCGTGCAGGCGCTGGATAACAACTTTGCCGGCTCCCCTTTTGCTAACGAGCAGAATTTTTCAATCCTGGCGCCCTCGACGCCGCAAAACCTGACCGCGAATACGACGGGCATCGGAAAAATTATATTAAAATGGAATAAAATCGCGGATGTTGATTTTCTCCGGTATCGGATCTATGGCGGCACTTCTTCAAACCCGGCCTCCCTCATCGATTCCACGGCAGCTATTAATGACACCACCAAAATCATCACCGGTTTGAACGGCGGCATCACTTATTACTTTCGAGTGACGACGGTCGACCGCAATTTCAATGTGAGCGAATTTTCCAACGAAGCCAGCGCCACCTCGCCGCTCATGACCGAAATCGCAACATCATTGACCGGTGCTGACCGCGGTTCTGCCTTGTGGGGGGATTATGACAACGATGGCGATCTGGACATTCTCATCGCCGGCCGAGCTTCCACCGGTTTGTTCTCCGAAGTTTATCAGAATAATCTCAAGCAAGGGACGGGATTTCGCCCCATTACTGCCGGCTTGGCAAAAGTCGAGCGCGCCGCGACCGCCTGGGGCGATTACGACAACGACGGCGATTCGGATATTTTGCTGACGGGCATTGACAGCCAAAGCAAAATGCTCGCTATCATCTATCGCAACGAGAGTTCGCGGGGGGCAGGATTTGTCGTCGACACCACGGCCGGCCTCGTTGGCGTAAGTAGTGGCACGGTAGCTTGGGGCGACTATGACAACGACGGCGACCTGGATATTCTGCTGGCCGGTGATTCCAAAGACGGCGCGATCACTAAAATTTATCGCAATGAGGTTCGGCAGCAGGCGGGATTTCGGGATATCAAAGCGCCATTGGTTGGCGTCAAAGATTGTTCAGCGGTTTGGGGTGATTATGACAACGACGGCGACCTGGACATTCTCCTGGCCGGCACAAAAGCAGATGCCGATCGGATTTCCCTGATTTACAAAAATAATGGCGGGGGAGGTTTTGAGGAAATTAACGCGGCGCTGCCGGGAATAGCTCTCGGAGAAGTTGAGTGGGGTGACTATGACAGCGATGGCGACTTGGATATTCTATTGTCCGGCCAAATGAAGAATTTAAGGCTCACCTCTCAGATTTATCGTAATGACGATCCTGTGAGAGCGGTATTTACGCCTCACGCTGCGCTATTTGGAGTAACCACCGCCGCGGTCTCCTGGGGCGATATTGACAACGATGGTGATTTTGATATTCTACTGGCGGGTGAAGAAACCGTCGTATTCGAAAGGAGATTCTCTAAAATTTACCGGAACAATGCCGGAGTTTTTGAAGAAATTCCCACCAGCCTCATCGGAATCGATAGCGGTTCGGCGGTCTGGGGTGACCATGACAACGACGGCGATCTGGATATTTTGTTAGCCGGAGATGTGCTGACCGGACCTAATATTGCCAAAGTTTATCAAAATAATGTATTGGTCGCCAATACGGTTCCTACAGTCCCGGCAAATCTCACTCCGTTAGTGGCAGGCAATTCGGTAACCCTGACCTGGAGCCAGGCAACTGATAAGGAAACCCGCAGCAATGGCTTGACTTATAATTTACGAATTGGAACCACTTCCGGCGGGATACAAATCGCGGCGCCCATGTCTGAAATCGCCACGGGTTATCGCCGGGTTGCACAAATAGGAAACATCAATCATAATACGCGTTGGACCATTAACGGCCTGGCGATCGGCACTTATTACTGGAGTGTCCAGGCCGTTGATAACGCTTTTGCCGGCTCCGGGTTTGCGCCCGAGCAAACGTTTACCATTGCCAAGCCATTGGCGCCGAAAAATTTGGTTGCAACCGGAACTCCAAAAGTCACTTTGCGCTGGAACCGCAGTCCGGAGCCCGGGTTAGTGCGTTATCGCATCTACGGCGGCGCCTCGCCCAACCCCACGACTTTGATCGATTCGACGGCCAGCGCCATGGACACGACGATAACCATCGCCGGTTTAAGCCCGACAACACCTTTCTCGCCCAGAACGACTTATTATTTTCGCATCACCGTCATGAGCTTCGTTGAAAGCGACTATTCGAATGAAGTTAGTGCCACGCCGGCATTTGCGATTATTGCGGTCGGCCTGACCGGCGTTGAGGGGGGCTCGGCGGTCTGGGGCGATTTTGACAATGATGACGATTTGGATATCTTGTTGACGGGTTCAGGCTTCTCGCGAGTTTATCGCAATGAGGGCGGGCGATTTATTGATATCAACGCTTCATTAATCGGATTGGTTAATAGCTCTGGCGTCTGGGGAGATTTGGACAGAGACGGCGATTTGGATATTTTGTTGACGGGTTCTGGCCTTTCAAGAATTTATCGCAATGACGGCAGAGAAGGATTTCAAAGCATTTCCACCTTGCTGGTGGGCGTTGAAAGAAGTGCGGTTGCTTTGGGTGATTTGGACAATGACGGCGATTTGGACGTTTTATTGACCGGTTCCGGCCTTTCCAGAATTTACCGCAATGACGCCGGCCAATTCAAAGACATTCAAGCTGATTCGCTAGCGCAAGTGCAAGATGCCGCCGTTGCCCTGGGTGACTATGACCATGACGGTGATTTAGACATACTCTTAGCGGGCGAGGGCAATACCAAAGTCTATCGCAATGATCCCGTCTTCGGACGGGACAAATTTAGCGATATTCATGCGAGTTTAACCAACATCGGCAAGGGTTCGGTGGCCTGGGGCGATTTTGACAGCGACGGCGACCTGGATATTCTGTTGGCCGGTGAAACAAGAAGCTCGAGCTTGATCGCTGAAGTTTATCGGAATATTGGCAACGACGCCTTCACCAATATCAACGCTCCGCTCATCGGCGTGAGAGAGGCTGCGGTGGCCTGGGGCGATTATGATACTGACGGCGATTTGGACATCTTGTTGGCGGGCGAATCGATCTCCGGCAAAATCGCTAAAATCTATCGCAACCGTATTGCGTTGGGCCAAGACAGCGTGAGATTTGAGGATATCAATCCTGGTTTGGAAGGGGTTGCTAACAGCGCCGTCGCCTGGGGCGATTATGATCATGACGGTGATTTGGATATTCTCCTGACCGGCAATTCGGGCTCGGGGCCAATCGCCGTGGTCTATCGCAATGACATCGACTCGACCAACACCGTTCCGTCAATGCCGAGTAACCTGGAAGCCAAACAATCAAAAAATTCCTTTATCTTGAGCTGGCACGCTTCGACGGACAACGAAACCGCGCCAAGCGCTTTGACTTACAATTTGCGCGTGGGCACAACACCGGGTGGAAGCGATGTCGTTTCACCCATGGCAAATAACGGCTCCGGCTATCACCGCGTTCCCCAATTCGGCAACGTTAATCAGAACACCCGTTGGCAAATCAACAACTTTCGTTCCGGAACCTATTATTGGAGCGTTCATGCCGTTGATAACGCTTTTGCCGGTTCCGCTTTTGCCGCCGAGGATAGTTTCAGCCTCGTGACACCGCCGGCGCCGCGTAATCTTATTGCGCTTGCCGGCAACGGAACTGTGCGCTTGCGATGGAATAAATCCCGGGAAAGCGGTTTGCTCAATTATCGCATTTATGCGGGAACATCGCCCAAGCCCGATACGCTTGTTGCTTTTACCGCCGGCGTCAATGATACCACGACAACCATTGCCGATTTAAAGAACGAGGTGGCGTATTATTTTCGCATCACCGTGTTGAACGCGGATTCCGTTGAAAGCGATTTTTCCAATCAAGCCGACGCCACTCCGGCGCTTTTTACGGCAATACCGGCGCAATTAGAAGGACTCCGAAAGGCCGCATTGGTGTGGGGCGACTATGACTACGATCGGGATTTGGATATTCTGTTGGCCGGTGAATCCGACGCGCTCAACACCAACACCCTTCTCTATAAGAATGTCGGCGATAACAGTTTTGCAGTTGATAAAAAGTCGATTGACGACCTCAAAGATGGAGCAGCAGCCTGGGGCGACTACGATAACGACGACGATCTGGATTTGTTGTTGACCGGGAAAGACCTCCTTACCCAGCAGGAAGCCTCAAGAGTCTTTCGCAATGACAACGGCAATTTTACGGACATCAAAGCGCCGTTGGAGGGGGTGTTAAGAGGCGCGGTGGCCTGGGGCGATTATGACAACGACGGCGATCCGGATATTTTATTAGTGGGGATCAAGGAATCGACCAACAGGAAGCAGGCCAAAATCTATCAAAACAATACCGCGCAAGGGGCCGGATTTACGGACATTAATGCGACCGAGCTCGAAAGAGTCTCCAATGGCCGGGTCGCCTGGGGTGATTATGACAACGACGGTGATTTAGACATTTTGCTGATAGGCGACGAGCTTTCGCCTCAGGCCGGCACTTATGTCTCCATCGTCTATCGCAACGATGTGGCGCAGGGACGAGGATTTACGGACATCAAAGCCGGATTGGAAGCAGTATCTAGCGGTTCAGTCGTTTGGGGTGACTATGACAACGACGGCGACCTCGATATTTTGCTAACGGGTGAAACCGCTGCGGGCGAAACGGCCAAAGTTTACCGGAATGATGACGGAAAAAAATTCACCGACGTGCGAGCGAGTCTTGAGGGCATTAAGGAAGGCGCGGCCGTTTGGGGCGACTATGACAACGACGGTGATTTGGACATCCTGTTAGTCGGCAACCCGGCCGGGGCAAAGCATATCGCCAAAGTTTATCAGAATAATTCCGGCGTTTTTGTGGAAACCAACATTGCCTTGACCGGCGTCCGCGACACGCCACAAATAGCCTGGGGCGACTATGACAACGACGGCGATTTGGATATTTTGTATGCCGGCGAAGATTCCGATAAAATACCCGTCTCTCTGCTCTATCGGAACAACATTGATGCGCCCAACACGCCTCCAACACCTCCGGCCAATCTTGTCGCTTCGGCGGCAGGAGATTCCGTCATCCTGAGCTGGGACAAATCCACCGATGACCGCACCCCGGCGAATGGATTGACTTACAATTTGCGAGTTGGCACGACGCGGGGAGGAGTTGAGATTGTCGCGCCGATGGCAGAGATTACCGGCGGTTATCGTCGCCTGCCGCAGTTGGGCAACACCAATCATAATAATCGTTGGACGATCAAAAAGCTGCGTCAGGGAACATATTACTGGAGTGTGCAGTCCAGCGATCATTCTTTTGCGGGTTCTGCATTTGCGCCGGAGCAAACCTTTACCGTCGGCGCGGCGGCATTGAGCTTTGGCGCGGCGTTCCTGGAGTTTGGCGCGGTGACCATCAATTCCAGCGGCACACTTTTAATCATGCTAACCAATGTCGGCTCGCAGGCTTTGCGGGTGAACCAAATCAGCATTAGCGGCAACGACGCGCCGGATTTCAAATATGAAGGCCCGCAAAGTTTCAGTTTAGCGGCTCATGAAAGCCAGGCGCTGTCCGTGCGATTTGCGCCGGCAGCGGTCGGAACAAAAAGGGCGATACTCAATGTCACTTCTGATGCCGCCAATGTTCCGTTCACGCTTGTTCTCCTCGGCAATGCGGTTATGCAGCCCACGCCGTTTCTCGTTTCGAGCCAACTCACGCTCAATTTTGGTGAGGTGTTCATTCGCAGCGACGAAACCGACACTCTCGTGCTCGTGAATACCGGCACGAAAGATCTGAATGTGACGGACATCGGCCTGTTCGGCGCCGATAGAGAAAACTTCAGTTTCATTTCCAGCCGGGCTTTCACCATTCGACCCGGCAATCGTTCAACCATTCTCGTGAACTTTCGCCCGAGCCTGCAAAGTCAGAGCAGCCGGACCGAGGAGAAAACCGCGCAGCTCGTCATCAAGCACGATGCCGCGGCTACGCCACGCGTGATCAGCTTGCGCGGCAATGCCGTTGCGACCGCAGTGAATTTGAGCGCGACAACGTTGAATTTTAGCGATACTAACGTTGGCAATGCGATTCAGCTTGCCCTGAATATCACTAATCTCGACACCACGAATCTGCGCGCCACCAGGCTGGACCTCAGCGGGCGAAACTCCACAGCCTTTTCAGTCATCGACAATCCGGCCAATATGCAACCAATTGCCCCGAACGAACGCAGGACCATCGCAATAAAGTTTTCTCCCAAGACGCTCGACAATCAAACCGCCGTGCTGCAAATCAGTTTTGATCGGCCCACTGAACAATCGAGGACCATCGCTTTGAATGGCA
>Ga0247727_10018006_pt1 | contig 11172 bp, 12 predicted proteins | sample WisWelCaveWW1625_FD_202498 | JGI IMG/M metagenome (GOLD analysis project Ga0247727, IMG submission 202498) | Biofilm microbial communities from Wishing Well Cave, Virginia, United States - WW16-25 | ecosystem: Environmental > Aquatic > Deep subsurface > Groundwater > Cave microbial mat | place...
CGGCGATGGACGCACCTTGCTCCAGCCGCTTTGGGTGGAAGATCTCGTCACTTGTTTGATCTGGGCGCTGCAAAATACGGAAACGATCAATCAAACCTATGAGATCGGCGGCGGCGAAAATTTCACGTTGCGGCAGCTGCTTGAAACGCTGATGAACGTCACACACACTCGCAGATTGCTTGTCTCTCTTCCGCCGCCATATATGCGCGCCCTGCTCGTAATGCTTGATGCGTTTCTCCCCACCTTTACCGTCTCAACCTACTGGCTCGATTACATTGCCGTCAATCGGACTTGTCCCGTTGAAAACCTTCCGCGCACATTTGGCTTGATGCCCGCGCGCTTTGCCTATCGGCTCGATTATCTCGCGCGCAAGCCCTGGTATTCCAACTGGAGACTCTTTCGTTCCGAAAAAGATAAAATTAAACACGAAGTACACGAAGGTCACAAAGGAAGAGAATAAACCCTTTTCTTTTTCTTCGTGACCTTTGTTCCGCTCGCATCATCCAAATCTCTCATTGCGGCGAGCGGGATTGTGCCACTTCGACACGGTGAGCCGCGAAGCGAGACGAACCGTCAGTACAATCCTTTGTGGTAAAAAATATGCTGATCTATGCCTGCCCCAATCATCAAAATTCTTGAAACCCCCGAAGATATGACCGCCGTCGAAGCCCTGCAACGGGAAGTGTGGCCCGGCAGTGAAACGGATGTCGTCCCCGCGCATGTATTCATCACCGCCATTCACAATGGCGGGCTTGTGGCTGGCGCGTACATCGAAGACCAACTCATCGGTTTCGTTTTCGGCTTTCCCGGGCTTGACTCCACGCCGGATGGTCCGCGCCCGAAGCACTGTTCGCACATGATGGGCATCCACTCAAATTATCGAGATTCAGGTGTCGGTTACGCGTTGAAGCGGGCGCAATGGCAGATGGTCCGCCATCAGGGGCTCGATCACATCACATGGACGTACGATCCGTTGCTCAGTCGAAATGCCTATCTAAACATTTCAAAACTCGGCGCCGTCTGCAACAATTATCGGCGCGCAGAATATGGCGACATGCGCGACGGTCTCAACGCCGGTTTGCCCTCCGACCGCTTTCAGGTGGATTGGTGGATCAACACCCGCCGCGTCGAAAGCAGACTGAGCAAACGCCCGCGCAAGCCGTTGAAACTGGATAACTTTTCAAAAGCCAACTTGCAGCCTTTATATACACCTCACTCTCAAGCCGACGGCTGGTCCCGTCCCCCGGAGCATTTTTCTCCTCTCGAAGACAAGCTCGCGCTTGCCGAGATTCCGTCCGATTTCAACACGTTGAAGCAAGCCGATTTTTCACTCGCCCGCGACTGGCGCTTTTTCACCCGAGAAGTCTTCGAAACAGCCTTTGCCGCGGGCTTCATCGTGACCGATTTTGTGCACGACCAGGGGCGTAGTTTTTACGTGCTTTCCAATGGTGAAACTACTTTGCAATAATGCCTGAGTAACTAATGCGGGGAGAGTGCGTCTTAACTTCATGAGCAACGCAAGACCCGATATTGAACACTGGTGGGCTGTGGAGGCGATGATCGCTTCCTACAATCACGTTTACCAGGTGATTTACAAAACGCACTACGAGGAGCGTGGACCGATCGGCGTATCAGACTATGAAGGCGCGCCCATCGCATCCTTTCATTATGAGTTTCACGCCCTAAGCGCGGATTCGCGGGCTGTGATGGATGCCGTGCGGGGCTACTCCATCCCTGATGGGAAAAAGCACGTGATCAACGTATTTCATCCTGTGCCATCCGACCCTGAGTTGAAGAACTACTACACTACGACACTCAATTATGACTTCGTCCGGACTGGTCCTATCCTTGGGCTGGATGTTCCCTTGAAAGTTTCGACGATCCCATTAAATGTTCACAAGGCGAAAACGCTTCAGCATACCGAAGCTGCCAACAACAGTCTCACAGCCGAAGGCGAACGGATCCACATCCAAACTCTGGGGGATAAACATATCCACAACTTTTTTGTCAAAGAAGATGGGCAGGCGGTGGGCTGGATACAACTCGTGACTGTCTACCCAAATGTGGGATATATCAACCAACTGTACGTGCTGGAGGAATTCCGCAAGCGTAAATTCGCCACGACTTTGGTGAACGCTGCACAATCCGAGGCAATCAAGCTGGGGATCAAGAAGATGGTGACAGTTCCGTCTGACATGGCGATGCACCTCTTCCGCCGCATGGGATACCGTCCGCTTTTGTACTTCTCCGCATTTCGCCCGAAGCCATATAGAAAACCCTGGATGATCGAACAGCCCACATATTCCCAGCCGCAGGCTTGATCTGTAAAAATATAAACAAATACGCCGCGTTTCGCGGCGTATTTGTTTGTTGGATGTTCTTCAATTGTAGGAGGAGAAGAACAAGTAACCCGGTTGACTCACCTCCGCGTGGAAGGATTGTGGTTATCTCGCGCTTGCGCCGTCATGCCGATAGGGTGATAGGTTGGCTCGTTGTAAGCCGGTTGTGAAATATTCACAGTTGTGGGCTTGGGCGCAGGCCGCGGGAACGCCGAATTGGTGTTGCGAATGAGTTCATTCGCGGGGCGATAGACTGGCTTGTTTTGAACATATTGTGATGGTCTGTTTTCCGCGAGAGTGAAGAGCCGTTCGCCGGCGATGGAGAAGGTATTGATCAACAGGACTCGGATCATCAAAACCATCCCTGCAACAAAAACAGGTACGATCTTCGTCATGGTGGCCTGACCGAGCAAAACGCCTCCCTCTGCATTGTGCTGGAGAACGGCGACGGAGACGCCCCACCAGGTGAGTGTGGCATTGAACCCTGCGGCGAGTAACCATGCCGCAAAGAGATACCAAATCTCGGCGGGTTCATCACGTCCCTTTTCGGGCGTGAAGATGCGCGCGATTCCGGCAAAGTCAATGCCGCAGAAGGCAATGGCGAGTATGGTCGCCCATTTGAGGGGACCAAAAGCCAGGTCGCCTAGAATATCGTGCAGGGCAAAGGCTGTGCTGGAGTAATTGAAAACTTCAAAAGCCAGCAACGCGCTTAGGATAATCCCACCAAAGATCAGCCCGCGTTTGTGGGCGGCGCTTTCAAAGAGGGGGAGCAGGTTAAATTTGATGGGCAGTGAACGGTTCATAAAAGTCTCCTGTGGTTGGTAGCCACAAAACTTGCATGGGAACGGTCAATGCCACAAATATAGAACAATTGTTCTAATTTGTCAAGTGGGAAATCTATTGAGTTTTAGTTGCAGTTGGCTCCCCTCTTTGATTATGGCTGGTCAATCAACTCCAGGCGGACTGTATACAAAGTTTGCAGGGCCGTGAGGTTGCGCCAGGGCCAGGCGTTTTCCATGCGTTTGGGATCGTCGAAGAAATTGCGGGCAAAAGTGAGGTGGAAGCGGTCGTGGCTGAGTCCCTGATCGGGCAACGGCTGGACTGCCGCCCAAAAATTCCATAACGGAATATCATATTCATAGGCAATTTGGGCGATGGTCGCGTTGATGGCATGATCCCCTTCGAGGTTATCGGCTTTTGTGGCGATGATCGGTACTGCGCCGGTTTCGATAATACGGTCCAGTACGCGGCGCATGTATTTATCGTACTCCTCTGCGGGTTTTTCAGACCACCACGTTTCCATGCTTACGATGACGACAGAGGGTCTCCAAGTACGCAGTTCGCAATCGAGCGGCGATTCATTCGAGTTGCATGATTTCGGATCTGCCCGCAAAGGCGAGATGACTGCCGCGGCGTTGAACCCTCCTTTCACCGCGAGGCTGATCCGCGAGAACGAGCCTTGATAATAATCAATCGTTGGTTGCAAATAAGCATACTCTGCGCCAAGACTGTAATCATTGGGGTTATCAAACGCCGAAAGAAAATAGGAAGATACATTCTGGCAATCGCCGATGATGGAAAAGTGAGCCGGGTCATTGCCCAAGGCAAGCCCTTGCTGATAAAGATCGCGCATCGAGTCGCTGACGCTGGCTGGCACGGCAGGCATTTGCATCCACGCGTCCTTTGCGAGGGGTGGCTTGGGAGTCGCGGTTTGCGCGGGAACCGCTGCAGTGGAGGCAAAGGTTTGGGATTCAGAATCAGTTACCGGCTGAGTCTGGGGCGATGCAGATGTTTGAATCGAATCAATTTGCGACGGCGCTTGTCCGGTTGAACAAGCCGTGAGTAGAGTCGTCATCAAAAAGAGATAAAAGATTTTACTTTTCATAATCCTATTTCGTAGCGCAGAAGTTTTGAATCGCCTCGCCGACTTTATTGGCAAGCATCGCTTCGCCTTTGGGAGTGAGATGCACACTGCTGTTCGTGAATTCTTCCATTGGGACGAGATCCCACAGGTCGAGATAATGCAAGCCGCGGGACGAGGTGTATTCATTGAGTATGAGCCTGTACTGATCGAAAGCCCAGCGCGGATAGAAAAAATTATAACGGATATCGCTGTTGATTCCGTTGCTGATCAAAATTGGCTCGTTGACCAGGATCGCCGGCACATTTCCGGCATTCATTCCTGCATCGAGAATGTCGAGCGAGAGCGCATCCGGCAGGGACGCGGTCGGTTTGAGTCCGTGAAATTCATCATCGGCTTCAAAATCAGTTTGAGCGCGTTCGTAATTTTCAGGATAAAACTGATCGACGCCCGTGGCTGACCATAGCGCGCCATAGATTTGCAGGCGAATGAGATCAGCCAAAGCCCGCCGCTGACTCACGAAGGTCTGATCCCATGTGGACGCGTGATTCAACGCTGGATCGTCCGGGTCCCCGTTCAATTCGTATTTGGATATTAGTTTGCGAACACGGTCGGGGCTGTTGGCAACGAGCGGCGCGCCGAATTGTTTTTCTCTCGGGAAGGATTCAAGGGTTGTGAGCCAGACGACCATATCGGGCTCATATTGCAATGCCTCATCGAGGATCATCAACTCCTGCATGAGCGAGATGTATGGGTAGCCCAGGTTGTATACTCGCGCCGTTTTTCCACAAGCGGCTATCGCGCTTGAATTCAATTGACCAGCCAGGGTTTGTTCAGGTGTGAGCAATGTGCCCCACACGGATGAGTCGCCGATGAGGAGTACACGGTATTCGTCGGAGGCTTTCGGTGTGCCGACCAGCACGTGAGAGGCAAACATCGCGTCTAAATTAAACAAGCTGAAGTTATATGCCTGCGGATGTTCACCAAATGGAAAACGTTCGCGCCCGGGAAAGACACTGTTGTACAGGGAAAGTTTTCCAAGAGGAATGCTGCTTACAGGTATAAATGCGAAATTGAACAACACGAAGATAAGTGTTGCTTTGAGAAGAACGGGGAAGAGTCGGGGTTTGTTTTCCATGATCGTTTCTCATGCTTTAGGCGGCGTCTCTCAGCCGAGGACGGCGGCTAGAGCAAATTAAGTAATTTCATAAACACATGCCACGAAAGCGACGGTTCGCTCAATGCGAAGAACACCCATCCGAGCGCCACAAAATGGAAGGTGAGCAATATACCCCCGATATGCAAAACTGATTGTAGCCGCGGGTTGTTTGTGCTGAAACGCGTTTTGGCAAACTCACTCCAGCGGTTTTGGAGGAAGAGTCCCAGTCCGTGCCAGATGCCCCAGAGAATAAAGTTGACTGTGACTCCGTGCCATAAACCGATGAGGGACATGGTAGCCAATTGACCTGCAAGGAGCATTATCCACGTGGGGATGTTCTTGTAGCCGCGTATCCAGCGGTTGAAGGGATTGAAGAAATATGACCGGAACCACTGCGTAAGAGTCATGTGCCAGTTATTCCAGAACTGTGTCAGGTTGGGTTTGGTATAGGGCGCGGCAAAGTTTTCAGGGAGTTTGATGCCGACGAGCCGCGCAATGCCGATGGCAATGTCTGTATAGCCGCTGAAATCGAAGTAGATTTGGAAAGTATACGCGTATAAGATAATCCACATCCAGCCTGTCGTGCGGACTTGCGTGGCAAGCGTATCGTTCAACGCGATCAAAGCCAAAGAGTCTGCGACAACAAATTTCTTGAACAGTCCGATTGCAATGCGTTGACCAGCAAGAAGTGTTTCATCGTGTGTGGGGGCGAAATCCTTTTTCAGGTCTGTCGCGAAGCGTTCAGCGCGGTCTATGGGACCGGCGGCAAGTGAGGGGAAGAAAACCACGTATGTGGCGAACTCTGGTAATGAAAGTTCGGGCAGTCGCCCTGTTTGTTTGTCTCGCAAAACGTGGATGAGGCGAAAAGAAATGTAGGAAAACCCGAGCCAGCGCAGATCGAGCGCGGAGGCGGTGTCTGTGGGGCGGTTGGTCAGTGTGCGAAAAAGGATGCTGGTTTGGAGGGAGAGAACAGGGGATTTGAGGATTACGAGAATTGCGACCAGCAGAATGATTGTGAGAGAAAGTGTGAATGCAATGCGCCGCGAGAGGGTTGTGAGCAGCGAGACGGCAAATGCGGTGAAACCAAAAAAGCCGACAACGAAAATAAGCCTGGGAGGGGTCGTTGTGGTTATGAACGGATCGGGAAAAGTGTATCGCGTGAGATCAATAAAGGCGACGAGCCCGACGATGATGGATAACCCGATGAGGTTTTGTCGGGCACGCCACGCGCCTGTCTGCGATGTGATGAACCAGGTGAGGGTGACAAGCGCGAGGGAAAGAGATGGTATCCAGAAATCAAAGGAGCGGAGTGGAACGACGGGCTGAAACCAGTAAACGGCAAGAACGCTGAGGGCGAGAAGAAAATAGACGCGGGGCGCGCCACGTGTCAGTGAGCCGACCAGCAACGCGGCTAGGATGGAAACGCCGATTTGAGTCAGTCCCATTTAGAAACTTTCCCCATCCGCTACTTTATCTTTGCCACAGAGATCACAGAGAAGGCAAGAGAAAAAACTCAAAGAACTCTGTGTACTCTGTGGCTGATTCAGTATGTTCATTTAGAATCCCTGATAAATCCAGGCGGGACTGGAATCCGTTGTAAAAACAATCAACGCGATAATAATCAGAAATAAAATGAACGCCCAAATATTTTCGGGCGAGGCAAGTTTTCTTAGCGTTTCCCGCATACAAGCCAATCTCCGCTTTCTTCAATTACCTGGTAAGTCACAATGGAAAGATCAATGTTCTGATCTTCGGTGTCGTAGGTAAGAACGATATTGCCCGTGCAGTTCACGAGGGCGACATTGCCGTCGGCGCCGGTTTGAGTACAGGAAACATCTTCGAGCCGCGCGCTGACCGCTTGAAGGGAATCGAGTTCGATGAGCGCGTCCTCCTCCCATTCGCCGCAGACGAGCGTGGGGAGGCGGTCTGCGTCTTTCGCGACGAGCGTGTTGAGATAATCTTCAACAGACTTTGCGGGCGCGTCGGTGGAGGATGATCCGCATGATGTGAGGATGGATGATGTGGCGATGAGAATCAGCAATACAAGTTTTCGCACGAGGGACTCCTTGAGAATTTGTGGCGGGATTATAAATGATTTTATATTTTCATCGGTGGTTGAGGAGCCGCGAAGCGGCATATCGAAACCAGCGGGTAAGCAGAAGTATTTTGGTTAGCGGTGGTTTCGATACGGGGCGAAAGAGCATCGCCCCTACTCAACCACCGAGGCGGGATTAAAATTTATCCCCTCACAAAATAAATGATAGAAATGACTACCCCAATGACGACCACCGCCCCTCTCAGCGTGGAGGGTTTGATTCTGCCTGCGAGTTTGCCGCCGAGTGTGCCGCCGACCAGCGCGCCGACCGCCATCACAATTGCCGCTGACCAAATGACCTGACCTGAAAATAAAAAGAAGATCGCCGCAGAAACATTGACGATCAAGGAGGTCGCTTGTTTCAAGGCGTTGAGGCGCGTCAGACTGTCACTGAGTGTTAACCCCAAAGCGGATAACAACATGACGCCCAAGCCCGCGCCGAAATATCCGCCATAGATCGAAGCGAACCCGACGGGCAGCCACGTCAACGTTTCGAGGCTGGTGTGATGTTCTCCCATGCGGCGCGTCAACCATGCACGGACCGGGTCTTGGACCGCGAGCAACCCTGATGCAAGCAAAATGAGATAGGGCACTAGCTCGTTGAATAATTTTTCACCCGTTTGCAAAAGGAGGAATCCGCCGAGAACTCCGCCGAGGATGCTACCAGGAACGATCAACCACAATCTATGATTTTGCCCGCGCAGGTCATTCCACTGTGCGAGAGTCCCGCCGAGATAGCCGGGACACAGCGCGACAGTGTTCGTCACATTTGCAGAGACAGCAGGTACGCCTAAAAAAACCAGCATGGGAAAGGTGATCAGCGTCCCGCCGCCTGCGAGGGCGTTGACGAGTCCCGCGGTAAGCGCGGCGAGGGCGATGAGGAGGAAATCAAAGGAAGAAAGCATGAGTTAAGTATAGCATTGGTGTTGTTCTTGTTGGTTGTGGTGAGTTGCTGTATACTCTCCTGCAGACATAGAGGAAATCATGCCTAAAAATAAGATCTATGAAGGGAACTGCATTGAAATTCTTAGTGACAAGAAATTTTCGTCTCTTGTTGACCTTACTTTTCTTGATCCTCCTTTCAACCAAAACAAAGATTATGCACTTCACGACGATAATTTATCGCCGGATGAATATTGGAGAATGATGAAGGATGTCTGTCTAAAAATTTTCGATATTACATCCGATGGCGGCGCGATTTATTTCATGCAACGCGAGAAGAATACTGAGGAAGTTCTACGTTGTTTGCGAGAATCAGGCTGGACTCTACAAAACTTTATTATCTGGAAGAAAAAAACATCAGCCGTGCCAGTTGCTAGCAAATTCGGCAAGCACTACCAAATTATCGCTTATGCAACCAAAGGCGAAAAAGCGCGTGCCTTCAATCGTTTGCGCATCTCTCCTCCTTTGCCCGCCAATTACAAATTCGAGCGTGAGAAAGGCGTATACGTTACCGATGTTTGGGATGATATTCGAGAATTAACTTCAGGCTATTTTGCCGGGGATGAAGCCATTCGAGAAAAAAATGGCGACCGCTTTCATAAACAGCAGTCCCCAATTGCTTTGTTATTGAGAATTATTCTATCCTCTACCCAGCCCAATGACATAGTTTTTGACCCCTTCGCTGGCACAGGCACAACCCTTGTTACAGCGTATCAACTAAGCAGACATAGCATCGGGATCGAGATTGACCCCAAAAATGCCAAGCTGATTCACAAGAGGCTTGAAGAAATTCGCGATGCTGATGATGTTGAAAAATATTATCAGGATTATGCGTATACGGAAAACTTGCCAGAAATTTGGGGGGCAAAGTCCCCAGCGAAAGTATCCGTGAAATCGAAAATGAAACAACCGTCCCTCTTTGGGTAAGGATATGCATTCCATCTTCCATTTTTGGAAACATCTCGTCCGTAACAAGAGTTCATTTGCAAAAGTCTCTGCCTTAGATGAATTTAGATATGATGACAAAATGCTTTCCTGCAAGAATGATGGAGTTTTTCCAGATTTAGCACTCAAACTGAACCGAGATCATTCTGTATTTACCGGCGGAGAATTGATTGAGTTGAAAGATAGCAAGACTTATTCTGTTTCATCGTTCAATTCAACGATTCCTACCGGAAAGAAAAGTATTAGGAAAATTATCCCTTCAGAACATAGCACAACATTTCTTCAGATGAAAAATTCTGGTGACGATGTATTTTCCCTTGAAGAACGCGATGTCTACTATCTGGTTCGTGGACAGAAGGAAAAGGCTCAGAAAATCTGTCTTGTGCACGGAAGTTTCTTCGAAACCATTAATCTTTAGTTTCCGCTAACAAAGAACAGCAGAAGGGTTAGCAGAGGCGATTTTTGTTGTTCGCGCCAAGCAACCTTTGGGTAAATGGGCAGTCACCGAATTCTTTTTTCGAAGTCGCCCAGAAAGATTGGCAACTTTGGGAAATGCTTGACCGGCCAGGATTCGACGAAAGCGACCGGGAGTTCTTTTCGGTTTTCGATCCCAAAACCCTGTGGGCGTAGCAGGCAGGGTGGCAGCCAGAAAACTTAGAATGGAGCCAGCCATGAGAGCGAGCTCAGGGAAACGCTGGATCGTTTCTTCAGCATGAACAAATTGACGATGAGAACCGATCATTTGCTTGGCGCTCAAAGGGATTTGCTCAACCGGCCAACGGTCTTTGTAAATATTTCTGACGCTGATCGGTTTGAGAACGACCGGAGTTGCCAGCAACCAAGGCGTATCAAAATTGGGATCATAGATGGCGTAGACATCAAAGATTTGGTTGTGCGCATTAGGTTCACAATCCGGTAAAACTAAATTGCGCCAAATCTCTGTTCGCATCGTGCGTCCCTCTTCATCCCAACTGTGGGTATCATCAGGCGTAGTGGCTGTCAGTAGTTTTCCTTTGTGGATGCGCGCGAGTGGGCGAACCAGTTCGCCATAAATAGGCGGACGCCCCGCCCCACGATATTCGGGAAGCCGGTTGCGACGGGCAGTAAAGTTGTTCGCCAAGCGCACGACATACTGTTTCACGCCTGCTTTTTGCAAATCACGCACTTTCACGCCTGCGTCTACCACGACAATTTCGTCTGGCGCAAGCGTTTTATTGATATTTTTGAGAATGATCCGCCATAACCGCGCTTCACTGGCCTCTATCGGGTGTACTCGTTCAAACGCCTGCGGCAAGGCGATCCGCTGTCCATTGATTTCGCCCACCTTGCCGACCACGCCAAAGATAACTGCCGGTACAGCCCGCCCAGCCGCAGGATGATAATGTTGGCTTGGACAATTTTTCAAGGTCGGTCGCCAAAAGGCGGTCACATCGGCTACCACTGGTTTATACCCTTCGTATTCATGTCGTTTCCATTCCGATAAGCCTTCTACGCGTCTGCGCCAGAGTTCTATCAGGAGCGCGGTTTGCCAGACGCCTTTTGAGATGGCTGTCCACGCTCTGCGGACTGCCTCATCTTCCAGACCAATGGCTTTCAAGGCGGGAAACAATGCTCCCCGACTTGGCAATAACTGTCCACTCAACAATGCCCAGAACACATGCAACATCGCAAGATTCGTTCCTATGGGTAATCCTTCAAGTAGTTCGTTCAAAACGGCTATGGTATGATTCATTTCGGTAATGGTGTTGTGGAATTTTTTCGCAAAACAAGATTACCACGCTTTACACCATTACCGCTTCTTTTTTCCATTCCAGTTAGCGGAAACTAAAGT
>Ga0247727_10018007_pt1 | contig 11172 bp, 16 predicted proteins | sample WisWelCaveWW1625_FD_202498 | JGI IMG/M metagenome (GOLD analysis project Ga0247727, IMG submission 202498) | Biofilm microbial communities from Wishing Well Cave, Virginia, United States - WW16-25 | ecosystem: Environmental > Aquatic > Deep subsurface > Groundwater > Cave microbial mat | place...
CATCCTCAGCCAGGATAACCCGGAGCTGTGTGAGAAGCTCGCGACGAGCGTCGGTACCCAACAGGACGTGGAACTGACCGTGCGCCGCCAGCAGGGCGCCTTGATGACGATGCTGACGACCGGGGATGCGTCGAGCCGGCTCGTCGAGGGGTACCGGTTGCACCCAAACGCGATCAAGACGCTCGAGCGATGCGGCCAAGGGTACCTCTACAACGACGAGGGCATCCGCCCGGTCTGCTACGGGATGCTGCCGCAGAACCTGACCGCGGACTACGAGCTGAGGCCAAAGGATCAGACGCGAGCGCGCGGCCTGCGATTGCACGAGCAATACGTTTCGCCGCCGGCCAAGAAGACGGGAAGTTGAAGGGCTGGGCGCCCTCTAGTACACGCGTTCCAGGAGTCGTCGAGCTCCACCCCCCGGAGTTCGGCGACCAGGCGGCCTCGCTTCGGCGAGGCCGTCGTCTGTGAAGCCCCACCAATGGACCGACCTGCTGCTTGGTGCCGCGGTACTGAGACAAGGCTAAACCAGTTCTTGTCGGGCCTTCGGCCCTGGCGGTGGTCGTGTCGGCTGCGCCGACACCTCCGGCGTGCTGACTTCCGCACGCCTGCGTCGGTGCGCCCGGGCCCCTCCGGGCGCGTAATCGATCCGAGCGGCGATCGCGCCGGGCCCAACTGCCGCCCGTCACGCTCGTCGCGTCCGTCGTCGCTGCGCTCCTCCTCTGCCTGGCGGGGAGTGAGAGCCGCAATCGAGCGGCCTCGCACGACTGAGGCGACATGGACGAGGATCTCTACGAGCCCGATCAGGAGTGGGACGACCGCGAGGAGTTCGAGCGCGACCAGCTCGTCGGGGATCGCGAGAGCGATGACTACTTCGATGAGACGCCGCTCGGCCACGATCTCGAAGAGAGCGGAGAACTGCACGGCTGAATCCACCCGCGGCCGCCCCGGTGACGCACGCGCCGGGGCGGCGCGGCCTGTGAGGTCACCATGTCCGTCACCTTCCAAATCGAGGGACAGCGTCCGGACCATGAGGACGACGCAACGTTCGTCAACCTCGCGAACAGCAATGCCTTCGATCTGCTCGCCTGGCTGGCGTTGCCGGTCGAGCCCTGCGGAGTCGTGAGCGCCCGCGAGCTCGCGGCGCGATGCCATCGGCGGCTTTGGGACGTCGATAGGAACCATGACCCGGAGCGGCCAGCCCATGAGGAAGGGAACTTCACCGATTGCGGGCGGCGCGCAGGTTATCTGCGCGAGCGCACGGCCGAGTTGTTGCGACTCACGGAGAGGGCCGGCGGCGCAGGCATTCAATGGTCCTGATGCACGCTGAACGCGGCTCGCTGCGCTCGCCAGCGCGACGCCGGCGGGGCGCATTCGCGCCTTGGATCCGCCGCCGTCGCGATAGCGAGCCTCTTCGGCTCGAAAGGTAGTCGTGTCGGCTGCGCCGCCACCTCCGGCGCGCCAGGAGCCGCGCGCCTCCGAAAGGTGCGCCCGGGCCCTCCGGGCGCGGATTGATCTGAGCGCCGATCGCGCCGGGCCCAACTGCCGCCCGTCACGCTCGTCGCGTCCGTCGTCGCTCCGCTCCTCCTCTGCTTTCGGGGGCGAAGCCCGGCATCAACGACCCGGGCAGCCAACCTCCGAGGCTGTCGATGACTCCCCCCGTGTTTCGACCCAACCCGCTCCCGTTCGCCTTGCGCGTGTGCCTCTGGTGCCGCGCGAAATTCCTCGGCCGCTCCTTCTGCTGCCCCACCTGCCAGCCGCTGAACTGAGAGGAGCGCGCCATGAACGTCTACGAAGTCATCACCGCCCGCATCGTCGACATGCTCGAGAACGGCACGGTCCCCTGGCGCAAGCCTTGGAGCGCGACTGGTGCCGAGCCGCGCAACCTGGTCAGCGGCAAGGCCTACCGCGGTCTCAACGTCTTCCTGCTTTCCGCGATGGGCTTTGCTTCGCCGTATTGGCTCACCTACCGCCAGGCATCAGGGCGCGGTGGCAGCGTCAAGAAGGGAAGCAAGGGTTGCCCGGTCATCTTCTGGAAGTGGAACGAGCGAAGAGACGTGGCCAGCGAGCAGCCCGACAGCGACGCCGATCGTCGGGCTCCCATCCTTCGCTACTACACGGTCTTCAACGTGGAGCAGTGCGACGGGATCGAGGCGCCCGCTCCGACGGCGCGGACCTTCGAGCCGATCGCAGAGTGCGAGCGCATCGTCCGCTCGATTCCGAACGGGCCCCGTATCGATCACCACGGCTCGCAGGCTTTCTACCGGCCCAGCACGGACACCGTCGTTACTCCTCGGCCGGAGCTCTTCGACTCGGCGCCGCTGTTCTACTCGGTCCTCTTTCACGAGCTGACGCACTCCACCGGCCACGCGTCACGGCTGGCCCGCAAGGGAATCACCGATGCGGCAATGTTCGGTTCGCACGAGTACAGCCGCGAGGAGTTGATCGCAGAGATGGGTGCCGCCTTCCTTTGTGGCACCGCCGGAATCGAGGCAGCGACCCTGCAGGACTCAACGGCGTACCTCGCGAACTGGATCGCGGTCCTCAAGGGCGATTCGCGGATGGCCGTCACCGCCGCGGCGCAGGCGCAGAAGGCCGTGGACCTCATCCTCGACCGTGCGGCCCACGAGGACATCGGCGAAGCCAAGGCTGCCTGACCCAAGAAGGAACCGGCCGCCGCTCTTCGGGAGCACGGCGGCCGGCTCCTTCCTTCGAGGGCCTCCCCATGCTTACGCAACTCGCCTTGCGTTGGCACAGCCGCCGCGGTGCCTATCGCCTGCTCACGAAGGGCGGCGGCGGGTGTGGCGACTACCGCGTTGCCAATGAAGACCATGATCCACCAGGGCCAAAGTCGATGACCGCAAAGACATTGCCGCGCATCGGGTAAGCCGCAGTCCAGACCTGCCGTGAAGTAAGCGGTCGCCCGTCCGATCCGATCCACGTCGCCAAGTCTTCGAAGCCTTCACATGAAGCGCCCGAGACGTGGCTAATCGCTATCGGTGACGAGCGGGGCACTCGTCGCTTGTGGTGTATGAAGGTTGCCTCCGTACTTGCGATGCCGTTCGGCGTACTTTGGAGGATCCGAAGAGCCGGCGCCGGATCGCGCTTGCTCCGCTCCTCGCCAGCCCAGACGACGAGCGCGGCGTGCTCGGTATGGTTGGCAGCTGCAAGCGCGACCGCGGTGAGACTCGCGTCTCTCGCCATTGAATTCTTCAAGTCAAAGAGGTGCTGCACGGCCAACCTGGCCGGCGAGCGAAATGTTCGTGACGCAGCGTCAGCCCACAGCTTTCCGCCAAAGACCATTTCCGAACCGACGCGGTCAACGAGAGCTTCCCATTGATCGCGCTTCGCCGTCTCCTCTCGAAAATCAAACGCCAACTGTGGTTCGAGAACAGGGTGCGCCACCTCATGCGCTTGGGAGAAGAAGGCCATCGCGTCCTTATGGCGGCGGGCGTCGATCAGGGCCACGAAGAGACGTTCGCCTGCGCCGGCATGCTGGCGACGCAGGATGGCTGCAAGCAGTTCCGCATCGAACCGGACCCGCCGCAGCGCAAACCCCAGTTCGCCGGCCGATGCATAGCGCGCCGCAACTTCGTCGAGTTCGGCATCGGAACGAACGATCTCGAAGTGGACGGAGGCGACGTCGGCAAGTACGACGAGCCGCTCTGCGGGGGTGAGCGCGGGGTCGATCGCGTCGCAACGCAGATTCGCTTGGTTTCTGCATCGTTCGATGACTGCAGCTTCGGTCGCCGCACACCCCATGTGCTGAGCGGCCGCGTGGAGTTTCTTGCGATACACGCGATCGCTGGAATCCAAAAGTTGCGACACGCTACTCCTCGATATACTTTCTGAGCGCTCGGTACATTGCGAGCCACTCCGCTGACGTAGGTTTTCGGTCTGGTTCGGTTCCGCGCCTCGCTACTATCTGGCGATAGGCTTCATGCACGGTGACGGTGGCCCGATAGCTGAGCCCGGCCTGCTCCGCCGCCTCCGCTAGCTCAGGTGGTATTGACGTCGGTTCGTTGTGGTGAGTCGAGGGGGCGGGTTCCACGCCGCGAGCAAGGTAGTCCATGGTTGTACCGAGCGCCGTCGAGAGTTGGAGCAACATCCGTCCGCTGCAGTTCCGCTTGTCGTTCTCGATCTCCGACAAGAAACTGATGCTCATTCCGGCGCGTTCGGCAAGGGACTGCTGTGTAAGGGCATGCTTTTCACGGAGTTTTCTGATCCTTGTGCCCAGGCTGGCTGCCACGGGTGAGATCCTTTGGTCTGGTGTTGCCCATGTGGGTTCCACTAGTGTATACATCATCGTCGAAGTCTTTCGACGCAGTGTAAGTGTACGCCGGATGAGATCATGGTTTCAAGGGACGGGCTCCCAAGACATCGTTCCGGGCGGCAGCCGGCTGGCTTCGCCTCCAGGAAAAGGACGGGCAGAGTGATGCGGGAATCACGTGGGAACGGTCCAGCGAACGACGTAGGTCGCGGTCCCGGCGTCGCCTCTGGCGGTGTCGACGCGGTCGGGGTCCTCGACAGCCGGGAGCTCCCAGATCGAGAGTTTTCGGCTCTTTGGGACGCGATCATCCTCGACCAATCGCAGAAGGACCGACTCCTGGCTCAGTCGATCCTCAACTTTACTCTACGCAGCAAGGTTGATCGCGCGCAGCTGCCGCTCCACGGCCTCATCCTGCTTCACGGTCCACCCGGCACTGGAAAGACATCGATTGCCCGTGGCCTCGCCTCCCGCGTCGCCCAGTCCGTTCAAAGCGACGATTCATTTCGCTTCATCGAGGTGGAACCTCACGCGCTCGCGAACGCAGGGCTCGGCCGCAGCCAGAAGGCGGTCAGGGATCTCCTCGGCGGCACGATCGCTGAGCAGGCGACGCGCGGCCCGCTCATCGTGCTTCTCGACGAAGTGGAAACGCTGGCTGCGGATCGATCGAAGATGAGTCTGGATGCCAATCCGATCGACGTCCACCGCGCGACCGATGCTGTCCTGGCCCAACTCGATCAACTCGCCGCGCGCCACCCGAACCTGCTCTTCGTAGCCACAAGCAACTTCACCCGCGCCATCGACCAGGCTTTCGTCTCCCGCGCTGACTTGGTGGAACACATAGGGCCGCCTGGGCCAGAAGCGTGTCGCACGATCCTAACGGCCGCAGTGGATGCTTTGGCGGCGGCGTACCCCAAGGTCAAGCGGATACTGGGCGACAAGGCATTCGACGCCGCGGTGGCTTCTTGCGTTGGCCTGGACGGCAGGCAGATTCGGAAAACGGTCCTGGCGGCGTGCGCGCTCGACAAGACCACCGCGCTCGACCCGGAACGGCTTACGGCCAAGGACTTGGTCGCCGCCGTCCAGCAAGCGCGGGCGCAGGTCGAACAACTCATGGAGAATCACGAATGACCGTCAACGCCAGACGTGTCCGCGCCACGCCCTTTCGTGCCGCTGATGAGGCTTGGGAAGTCATCATTGACCTGCTTGCCTCCGGCCCGGCGCGGGACGAGTTGCTGCGAGTCGCCGGGGTCGCGACATCGATCATCGCGTCTGAGGCGGCCAAGGACGACCCGATTATCGTATTCGGCAACGGCCCGCGCGTGCGGGTGTATTGCCTGTACGATAAGGACGCCCTGGCCGCGGACAACAGCAACGAGCAGAAGTTGCCCGCGCCGCCCGCGGACGGTGACTGGGGGGTGAGCCTTCCTTGCCCCGAGGAGGACCTTGCGTGGGTCAAGGCGGCGCTCGGGAAACAATCGAAACGCGTTACTGCGCGGAAGGTCGGCGAGCCCTTGGAAGTCGGCACGAACGAGGGTGAGGGAAAAGAAACGTCTGCGACCACCATCGACAAGGAAGCGTTCCTCCGCCCATGAGCACATTCGTCGTCGTCAACACCTACGTTTACTCCGTCACCTTTGTCGCGGACAAGATGCTTCTGTCGCTGAAGGAGATCGTTCGCGAGAGCGGCCTCAGCCCCGAGAAACTCGTCAGCGATTGGCGCATTCTTCAAAAGGGAATCAGCGCCTGGCTCAACAGCCAGCATCTCGAAGCTGTCGTCCTCGAGGTCTTCAACTCGGACTCCAACGATCTGGTCGGCCGTTGGGATTTCGAGATCTCCTACGGTTCGTTCGGCGATGGCGAGATGTGGGTCAACACCGAGGACATCAAGTACCACATCCGGAAAGCCGGGCTATGGCCGTCGCTCTGCGACTACCGCATCGTTGTCACGACGAAATCTGGCGCGCCGGCCGTCAGCGGTTGGTCCGGCACCAAACTCCGCTCGACTGCTGGGTTCGTCAAGCAAAGCATCGGGACCACGATCGATGCGAATGGCTCGCTGAGGGCCGGCGCAGCGTACTGGAGGAAGGCACAATGATCAGCGTCCAGGATGCGTTCAAGAAATTCCGTAGCCGGCTTGAACTCACCGACGGCGAGCAAGAAGACGCTTCGCGCCGGCAGCAGGAAATTCGGGCCCACATGGACGAATCGTTTCACATTAGCAGCGATTTCTTGACCGGCTCCTACCGGCGCTGGACCAAGACCAAGCCTCTTAAGGACGTGGACATCTTTTGCGTCCTCGCCGAAGAAGAACGGCCTTACCGGCGCAAGCACCCATCCGTACTCTTGGCCGCAGTCGAAGACGCGCTCCAGAAGAAGTACGGCAAGGGGAACGTGTCCCGCCAGCGTCGGTCGGTCTCGGTAGCCTTCGGCGTCAACCCGAACGAGGACGAAGAGACAGACGGCAAGGTGATGAGCTTCGATGTCGTCCCCGCGTTCGACAAAGACGACCACTTCGAAATCCCCGATACAGCCACGAGCAAAGGGTGGACGGAGACGAACCCGCAGGTCCACTTCGACAAGGCATTGGAGGCCCAGAACCGCTACGACAAGCAGTGGAAGGGGATCGTCCGGATGGTGAAGAAGTGGAATGCCTTCCGCGGCAAACCGGTCAAGCCCTCGTTCCTCATCGAGGTGATGGCCCTGGAACTTCTCGTGCCACCGTTCGGCGGCGACTTCCGCTACGAGGTCAAGTCCGTGTTCGCCGCAATGGCCGCTCGCATTCACGACACTTGGCCTGACCCGGCTGGCCTGGGGCCACCAGTGAGCGACTCGATGGATCAAGCTGCACGGGCTGCCGCCGAGAAAGCCCTTTTGGCCGCCTCGGACGCGGCGGCCACGGCGATCCAACTCGAAAGACGGGGGCAGAACGGCGAGGCGTTGCGGGTTTGGCGTGAACAAGTCTTCGGGCACCTCTTCCCATTATCGTAACAGAGAAGACTTCCAGATGGCGAAACAGGTGTCGGCAAGATTGGCTGGGGATGACTACCAACACCTGTTTGCATGGATGCAAGCCCTCGAGTTGCTCATGCCCCAGCGTCGCGTTGTCAAAGTAGTCATCGAGGACGAGAAGGCGGGCTCCGCCGACGATGTGACTCTGTTGCGCGAAGGCGGGGCCACCGAAACCGACCGCTACCACCAGATCAAGTATCACGTCGATCACAGGACCAGCTATTCCGTCGATACTCTCACCGGGCAGGAAGGTAACGAGCGCAGCCTGCTCCAAAAGTGGTTCCGCTCCTGGGAGTCGCTCGTTGCTGCCAACCCAGCGCGACCCATTGAGATCCACATCGTCAGCAACTGGGCCTGGACTCCCGGCGACGAGCTAGCGGGCCTAGTCGGGGGCCAGCGCAACGGGTTGAAGGAGGAGTTTTTCTCAGCTAAGCCCAAGCAGAAGGCCATGAAGCTTCGGGCCAGACTCGCGGCGCACGTCGGTGCAACACAGACGCGGTTCGCCGAGTTCGCTCGCACGCTCAGGTTTCATTTCGGCTACGCCTGCTGGCAGGCGATCGCGGAGCGCACGGCCGAGAGAATGGAGCACCACGACCTGAAGTCTGACGAGACGGCACTGCTCGTTGCTGTCGGCGTCGTCCGCGAGTGGGTCAAAGCAGGACGACAGGACATTACGAAAGACGTCCTGGCGAACGTCCTCGAGAAGCACGAACTGTACCTGCCGGCCAATGCACGGCCCGCGGTGAATGTCTACCTCGCGACTATAAAGCAGCAGTCATTCGACGTCGAGCCAGACTATGTGATCGACTGGCGTCACTACTTCCTCGGCAACCCAGAGGCGCGGGGACACGAGCCCGTAGACGTGGCGAACTGGAACGGGAGGATGCTTCCCGAACTCCGTGCACTAGAAGGGCGGGTCAACACCGAGACCAAGAAGCGGTTCATCAGGGTCCGCGGCCTGGCGCGCTTGTCTGCGTGGTTTGCTTTCGGTTTCAGCTTCTCAGAGGTAGCCCGCTACACGATTGAAGTGGTCCAAGGCGAGAACCTATGGCAGACGGACGCATCTCCCAATGCAGACTTCACGCTGATAGGCAACGGCCCCGCCGGCGAGGTTCTCGACTCGGAAGGAGATACGGTCGTGGTCGGGATCAGCGTCAGCGGTTCCCTGGAGGACGACATCCGGCGCAGCCTTCAGCACCGGAAGGAGAAGGTCCGGGCGGTTCTTTTCATCCGCCCGACACGGAACCTGGATCGGCACTGCCTGCGAAATGCCGGTGACGCTGTTGCGCTGGCCGATCGTGTCAAGGAGGCGGCCCGCGCTTTCGTCAAACACCATGGCGCCAAGCGGGTGCTGCTGCACTACCTAGGGCCCCTGAGCGGGGCCTGTTTCATCGGCCACCGCTTGAATGCTGTCTGCCGCGAAATCCAGATCATGGAGTGGTCCGACATCAACTATTCGCCCTCGTTCACTCTTGTGTAAGGACGACCTCCCCCAGGTCCGGCGCCTGTATTCGTGTGCGGCCTCGAACAATGATGCGAGCAGCCGATCTCAGTACCGCGTACTCTGCAGCAAAGCCCTCGGATAATGTGGTCGACGTGGCAACGGAAGCAGGGCAACCCGACCGCCGAAGATCGACGCGCGGCACCTCATCGTTTGACCGTTGTCCTGGTTATTAGGGAGGCATGTGGAACTCCTCGTTCTCATTGCGGCCGGGAGCGCAATTGGGGCGATCGTTGCCGCCGTCGTCGCTGCCCAGCAGGCCGCTTTCGCAAAGCGGCAGGCGGTGGCTGCAGAGGAGCAAGCTAGGGCCGCCAAGATGCAGGCCGAGTTGGCGATAGCGGAACTCGCCAAAATTGAGCAAGCGAAAAGGGAGGAAAAGGAGCACGCGGACTGGCTGGAACACACGCTCGTTGAACTTCGCAAGCAGGGCGCAGAGGCGGTCCTCGTCGCTCCAGGTGACCATCTACACGCCGGTTGGGCCGAGGAGCGTGGCTCCATCAGACTGCTCGACACTGCGCGTGGACCCGCCGCGATCCTGCCGGCGGCGGAGCTTTGGGGGGTTCCGGGATCCCCGGAGGCTCAACTTCATGAGGCGCGAGGCACGATTCTTACCGAGTGCGCGAGTCAGCCCGGCGCCTGGAAGATCTGGAGCCGAGATGCAACGAACCCGTGGGAGGCGTACTTGGCTGCGGCGCAACAACTAGACGCAGAGGGCCTCGTCACAGCCAAGGTATCCGGAAGCAGAACCGATGTTGCGGTCAGGATTACCGTCGATGGGACCGCTGCCGTGCGCCGCGGAGCGTTCTGACATCGGAGGCCTTCGGCGGCTAAGGGCGCCGCAGAACGGACCCTTGCTATACCTCTGGCCAACACCGCTCGATCTACTCTGTCGAGTATGATAACGAAGCTGTAGTCGGACCAGACGACGGACAGAGCCACATGCCCAAGACGCCTTCCGAAGACCTTGAACTCGTCTCCATGCGCTTTCCGGCCACGCTCCTGAAGAAGGTGCGGGGCGAGGCCGAGGAGAACCACATGGCCTTGGCGCACGAGGTGCGCGTCGCGATCGAGACGCAGTACCTGGTCGGGCTGCCACCGCCGATGGTCGAGTTGCTCGAGGCAGACCGTAAGCAACTCGACCTGAGCCGCCAGCAGTACTTCCACTCGCTCATGGACTCGCGCTACCGGTCGCTGCTGGCGAAGGAAGCTACCGGGCAGCATGCGTCGGCCGGTAGCAAGCGGAAGTAGCCAACCGGAAACGATGTTGACATAGAATACGGATAGCTGCTACATCGGTAGCCATGTGGTCCCACGCGACCAGTGGCACCGGTCAAGGAGCTTCCGTCATGTCCCATCGTTCCGTCGGCCGGGCACGAGCTGTTGTCCTCGGCCAGATCGCGTTCGTCTCGGTCTTCGTCGCGCTCGCGCTCCTGCAGCCCGCGCTGGCGGACTACGCAGGCAAGTCCCTCCTCGAGTGGACTGCGCGTAACATCATCGCGCCGCTGGGCATCCTGGCGCTTGTCGTCGGCCTCGCCGCTGCCTTCTTCCGACCCGAGTTCGTGCAGCGTGCGATCTACGCAGTAATCATCTGCGCGCTGCTGTTCTTCGTCATCCGTTCGGCCGACACGCTGGTGAACCTGCTCCAGGCGGGCTAGCCGATGCCGCGCGCCCCCGTCTACCGCTACCTCGACGCGAAGAACGCCCTGTTCGGGCTGGCGCTCGGCGAGGCGTTCGCGCTGCTAACCGTGGCTTGGCCGGCGATGCTCGGCCTGCCTCCGCTCGGCGCCGCCGGCGTGGTCCTCGGCGCATACGTCGCACTGCGCCTGGTCGGACGAGGGCGGGCCGAGAACTTCGTCCAGCACTGGGTGGCGTGGCAGTCGCGGCGACTGCTGGCCAGCGGCCATCTGTCTCCAGCGGTTCGAGCCTGTGCGCCGCGGTTCCGGCATGCTCCCCTCCAGTTTCGCGATGTCCCTCGCCGAGGGTCGGCATGAGGGAACTGCCGCTCGCCGACATGATCCCCCTCTGGCGCACGGTCGACCAGGGCGGAGTCACGGCCGTGATCACGCCGGCGCTGGACTACGTGGGCGCGCTGGAACTTGGGACGAAGGACATCCGCTTCGAACCCGACGAGAGCATCGCGGCGCTCGGTGAGGGGCTGCGCAGCTTTGTGTCGGGCCTCGACGAGCGCACCTCGCTGCTGTTCCTGTACCGGGTCACGCCCGACGCCAGCGACGCGATCGATGAGTACGAAACGATCTGCGCCGCGGCTGAGCCCGCTGCACTGCGGGAGTATGCCGAGAGCCGTGCGGCCTGGCTTCGCACGCAGAGGCTGCGGCGCACTCGGTTGTTCCTCTTCTTTGCACGCGGCGGTGTCAGCCATGCGTCGATGGCGAGG